>Ga0134124_10000391_pt1 | contig 38091 bp, 33 predicted proteins | sample KB304_FD_96880 | JGI IMG/M metagenome (GOLD analysis project Ga0134124, IMG submission 96880) | Terrestrial soil microbial communities without Nitrogen fertilizer from Kellogg Biological Station, Michigan, USA - KB3-0-4 | ecosystem: Environmental > Terrestrial > Soil > Unclassified ... | reverse complement strand
TGGCGGAGACAGCAAGGCTACGGTCGCGGTGGCCGTATGAAGATCGAGAGCGACGAGGTTGTGATCGGCTCAGGCGTCCGGCACGGCAAGACGCTCGGCTCGCCTGTGTCGATACTGATTCACAACTTTGACTTCGAAAACTGGCAAGACGTGATGGCTTCCGAGCCTCGCGAATTCACCGACGAGAAACGCGCTCGAAAAGTCACTCGGCCACGGCCCGGTCATACTGATCTTGCAGGCGGACTCAAATACGACACTCACGATCTGAGAGACATACTGGAACGCGCAAGCGCTCGCGAGACCGCTGCTCGAGTAGCGGTGGGAGCGTTCGCCAAACTCCTGCTCAAGGAAATTGGAATTGAGGTCAGTAGCCATACGGCGATGATCGGCGGCGTACCCGATCAAGCCATCGAAGCTACCTGGGAGCAAATCACGACGATCTCCGACGACTCCCCGCTGCGTTGTGCGGACAAGGACGCCGAACAGAAAATGATCGCGCTCATCGATGCCACTAAGGAGGCAAAAGATACGTTGGGCGGAATCTTCGAGGTCGTCGCGCACAACGTAATCGCAGGGCTCGGCTCACACATACAGTGGAACAGAAAAATCGACGGGCGGCTCGCACAAGCCATTATGTGCATACCTGCGGTCAAGGCCGTAGAGATAGGCGCGGGCGTTCAGGTGAGCCGGACCACCGGGTCGCAGGTGCACGACGAGATTGGCTATAATGAACCTGAGCGAAGATTCACTCGGCCGACCAATCGAGCCGGCGGAATCGAAGGCGGGATAACCAACGGCGAGGATGTCCGAATAAGCGGCCATTTGAAACCGATCTCGACCTTGAGGCAACCGCTTGCAAGCGTCGACGTGGTTACAAAACAGGAATCAGCCGCGGCCTTTGAACGCTCGGACATCGTTGCAGTACCGGCTGCCGGGGTGATCGGTGAAGCGATGGTCGCGATAGTTCTCGCTGACGCCGCGCGAGAAAAATTCGGCGGCGACAGTTTGGGAGAGATGAAACGGAATTTCGAAGGCTATTTGGAGCAGTTGAAACGATACTGAGAGTGATCCGTGAAACCTAACGAGTAACCGGGCGTTCTGAGTACCGACTTTAGTCGGGTAGTGCTCATTCAACTCGATGCCTCGGGATGCACAAAGCACTGCCCGACTAAAGTCGGTACTCTGAACACTCGGTCACTCATCACACTTCACTAATCGTTCCGAAGAACACCGATGAAGGTACTGAATCACGAGCGAGGAACGCACGATATCGACCGCGAAGTCGAGGAACTGCGCCGGTCGATAAATGCGAGGCGCAATCACGGCATTCTCTATTACGTCCTCCTGGTGGTGATACTTCTGGCGGGCTTCTTTATCGGCTACGCGACCCACAGTCTTGTGGGGGCTGCTATAATATTAATCGGGCTTGCTCTGGTTGCCTGGCGCGAAGTCACGGGCTTTAAGGCGCGAACCGCCGTGCTGAATCAACTGCTCGGAGAGAAGCTGGCCCAGCGACGGCAGGATGATGAGACTGAAGGAGTTTGAGACTGGCAATGATACTCGATGTTGTTAAATACGGAGATCCGATTCTAACCAAACGCTCGGAAGAAGTGACCGAGTTTGACGATAAGCTGAGAAAGCTCATCGACAATATGTTCGAGACGATGTACGGCGCGCCCGGCGTCGGGCTTGCGGCTGCGCAAGTCGGGGTGCTCAAGCGGCTGTTCGTTATGGACTGCAGCAGCGGCAAGGACAAGAAGAAAAAACTGGTCCTCATAAATCCGGTAATCGAAACCGAAGAGGGAGAGCAAATCGGCGAGGAAGGTTGTCTAAGCTTTCCCGGCGTGTTCATCGAAGTCAAACGGCCGCAGCGCGTCGTGGTTCGATGCAGTGACATAGACGGAAGCGAGATGAGCGTGGACGTAATGGATCTCGAAGCGCGTTGCGTGTCGCATGAGACCGATCATCTTGACGGCGAGTTGTTCATCAGCTACTTGAGCCCGCTAAAGCGCGACCTCACCAAGCGAAAGATAAAGAAGCGCATCAAACAGGGTGACTGGTAGGTATCGAAGTTTTAGGAAACCCGCCTCACGTTCCCGCTGAGGCGCAATGCCGGCAAGCCAAACAAATCCACCAACCCAGACGGTTAGAGACTGTGTCACAAGGAACAGTTCGTAGTTCGGCCTTCAGACGGAAGTTCGTAATTCAGCGTAAATGCAAGATACAAACTTCCGCCTGAAGGCCGAACTACGAACGTTTGACACGGTCCCGTTACGTCCCGGTTTCTTTTTTATGTATTCTCGATTATTCCGTTCCTCGCGGCACGTCGACAAGTGGTGACTTTGGTCTCACTCCGAGGAACGTGCCGCTCGAGGAACGGTGCGCGTGTTAGACCGAAACGACTCTCATCGTTTTTGGTTTTGAGCGGCCGTCGATCTGTGCGACTGACGACAACTCGGACCTTCGCAAGGGCAAGGCTCATTCCATGACCGGCTCGATTGTTTTGCGCTTATATCAATTGTTTTGCGCCCTGCATAAAAGCCCGCCGCAACCTGTCTGCTGCGTTTGTTGAAATATCTTGCGCCGCAAGAATTCCTTTGGAGCTGGGAGCAGGAATCCTCGTACAATAATTTGAGATCAACGCGTAGTTTGATATCTTGATTCGAGACGCTCACGCCGTACCGAGCGTTAGGCGGGCGAATCGAAAAGGAGATCTGCAATGAGCCTCACTTCTCTAATTATCCTTTTGATCGTAGCTGGGATTTGCGGTTCCATAGGACGAGCGATTGCCGGCTATAGCCACGGCGGTTGTCTGGTATCGATCGCACTCGGGTTCATTGGTGCGCTCGTTGGGGTTTGGCTGGCCGGTCTTTTGCACTTGCATAACATATTCGAGGTCGAGATCGGGGGCGAGCATTTCCCCATCATATGGTCGATCATCGGTTCGGCATTATTCGTGGCGGTCATTAGTTTCTTCACACGTCGAGCATGAGCTGCGGCTCGCTTTAGACAAGCTTTTCGCACGATGAAAGTCTGACATGTAGGGGCGGGTCCTCCGTGGCCGCCCCTCTTTGCGAATCGAAGTATCTGCCACCAAACAGGGGCGGCCACGGAGGGCCGCCCCTACATGTGAAGAACGAACTTTCCTGCAACGAAGCGGCCGCTGCTGTCACCTACCTCTGTTTTTCAATAAGACTCGTGCCCACACTGGGCGACCTCAAAGGACAGTTGATATGGATAACCTGATCCAGGACCTTCGCTTCGGGCTGCGCCTTCTAAGAAAGAATCCCGGCTTCACCGCGGTAGCGGTGTTTACTCTTGCGCTGAGCATCGGCGCCAACGCCGCGATCTTCGATGTAGTCAACGGAGTCTTGTTGAAGCCGCTTCCATACGCCGAACCCGATCGACTTGTGAGAGTCTTCGAAAACAATCCCCGCTTTCCCAAATTCCCTATCTCGCCCGCGAACTTTTTGGACTATCGCGAACGCAACGATGTCTTCGATGACTTCGCGACCTTCGTCCGGGGCGATCTGGATCTTTCCATGAACAACGGACCGAACGACAGGCCGGAACGGCTGGTCGGCATGCGAGTCTCCAACGGGTTTTTCCATCTTCTGGGATTCGAACCGATGTTGGGCCGCGCGTTCTCACCAACCGAGGAGATTAAGGGAAACGAGCACGTTGCCATCATCAGCCAGGCCCTTTGGGAGCGCGGCTTCGCGCGCGACTCAGCCATCATCGGGTCGACGGTCACGCTGTCCGGGCTGTCTTTCACAGTGATCGGCGTTATGAGTCCGGAGTTGCAGCATGTCGGAGGCGACTATCATTCGCTTCCGCACGGCGGAAATGTAGACGTTTGGTGGCCGTTGACTATGGACCCGAAGGTTCGAACGTCTCACTTTCTCAACTCGATTGCTCGACTAAGGCCCGGCATCACGCGCGAGCAGGCCGAGGCACGGATGAACGGCATCGCGGAGCAACTCGAGGAGCAACATCCTGAAATCAAGGGCTGGCGAATTCGGCTCGTTTCGCTGCGTGACGAGATTGTCGGCGGAGCACAGACGATGTTGTTGATCCTGTTTGGCGCCGCGGGATTTGTATTGTTAATCGCATGCGTCAACATTGCCAACCTCCTGCTTGCAACTTCGACGGCTCGACAGAAAGAGATCGCTGTTCGAACTGCTTTGGGCGCCGCGCGGGTTCGGCTTATTCGCCAGATGTTGACCGAGAGCCTGTTGATAGCAGTGCTCGGAGGAGTGTCCGGACTTCTGGTGGCGACCTGGGGAATCAAGGCGCTGGTCGCGCTCGGTCCGAAAGGGATACCGCGAATGCACATGATCTCACTCGACTGGCGGACATTTGCGTTCACGTTAACCGCGGCGCTGGTCACCGGAGCTTTGTTCGGGCTGGCGCCGGCCCTGCAAGTATCCAGGGTAAATCTCAATGAGTCGCTCAAGGAGGGAGGCCGCGGTTCATCGGGAGGCGCGCGACATAATCGCCTCCGCGGACTGCTGGTGGTCGCGGAAGTGTCACTCGCCTTTGTGCTGTTGATCGGAGCGGGACTTCTAATGCGGACGTTCTTTTATCTGCAAAGAGTCGATCCCGGATTCAAGTCGGACAATGTTCTAACGGCAACAATCGATTTGCCCGCCGCGCGTTATCCGACCTGGAAACACGCAGCGGCATTCTATCGCGACCTTATTGGGCGGCTTGCTGTGCTGCCCGGCGCTCAAGGGGCTGGAGTTACGTCGGATCTGCCGTGGACCGGCTACGATGAGAACACATCATTTGGCATCGAGGGCCGGCAGTTCCCGGATGATGAATCTCCTTCCGCGCAATATCACTTTGCATCTGCCGATTACTTCCGGACGTTGGGTATCCCGCTTGTGGCGGGACGGTTCTTCAGTGAATCCGACGACGCAGATGCGCCGAAGGTGATCGTGGTCAATAAGAGCATGGCTGATCGCTATTGGCCGGATGAAGATGCAGTCGGCAAGCGCGTTCGACTCTGGGGCGAGACCAGGACCGTAGCGGGCATCGTCGGCGACCTTAAGGATTCTCCCGGAGAGCTTCGTGCAAAGCCGGGATTCTTTTTCCCGGTCTCCCAGCAGGTTCAGACCGGCATGGTGTTGGCGTTACGCACGCAAGGCGATCCGATGAGCATGGTCGCGGCGATGAGAAATGAAATTGCGGCTCTGGATAAAGACCTGCCGTTATCCGATGTCAAAACTCTGGATCAGGTTTCGAGCGCCGCCGTCGCGCGAACGCGCTTCACAATGTTGCTGTTTTCCGTTTTCGCCGGCGTAGCCTTGCTGTTGGCGGCGGTTGGAATCTACGGAGTGATGTCCTACTCGGTAACACAGCGCACGCACGAGATAGGAATACGCGTCGCGCTCGGAGCGCAGCGGGGCGACGTCGTCGGCCTTGTGGCGAGACAGGGAATGACGCTCGCCCTCGCGGGTCTCGGCGCGGGTCTGGTGGCCGCGCTTGCGTTGACGCGGGTGATGTCGAGCTTACTATTCGGAGTCGGCGCAACCGATCCAGTCACGTTTGCGGTCATAGCGGTGCTGCTGATAGGAGTGGCTCTGGGAGCCTGTTTCGTGCCAGCGCGTCGAGCGACGAAGATGGACCCAATGATCGCGTTGAGACACGAGTAAGTTCAGGGTTCAGAGTTCAGGGTTCGTGGTTCAAGGTTCGTGGTTCAGGGTCAGTGGTTCAGGGTTCGTCGTTCAATGTTCGTGGTTCAAAGTTCAAGCCTTCAATTGCAGATTCAGTTCAACATTCGAGTCAGCCGAACGAAAGTGAACCCCGAACTCTGAACTCTGAACTCTGAACTCTGAACCCTGAACCCTGAACTCCGCACTCATCCCAGCTGGCGTAGAAACTTCGCGAGCACATTCCCGGTAACCGTCCGGCGGTAGTGCTCAGTCGAGCGAAGGTCGGTGATCGGCGAGATTTCTTCCGCAATCATTTTCCGCGCGGCCTTTATGAGTTCGGCACTGATCGACGCCCCCGTCAATAAACGTTCCGTTTCGAGCGCTCGAACAACGGTAGGAGCTACGCTGCCAACAGCGATGCTTATCGAATCTATTCTCTGGTTGTCGCCCCGAGCCTTACAAGCCATAACGGTCTTTGAGATCGCCTGCGCTCGACGAGTGCCGACCTTCCAAAAAAAATCAACCTCGCCCTGCCGCAGCTTTGGCAGTAGCACGGCAAGCACAAGTTCATCCGGCTCCAGAACGCTGCGTCGATAGCCCGTGTAAAACTGATTGAACCGAACACGTCTTGTGCCGCGAGCGCTGCCTAACTCGACCTCCGCATCATAAGCCGCAAGCACGGGAAGACTATCGCCCGCCGGTGATGCGTTGACGATGTTGCCGCCGATCGTTCCTCGATTCTGAATCTGAATCGCGCCGATCGTTCGCGATGCGGCGACCAGTGACGGAATGTGCTGTTGTATCAACGCGGACTTGATCAGTTGTGTGTAGGTCGTCAGCGCTCCGATTCGCAGCGCGTCTCCTTCATCTTCTATGCCGCGCAATTCGTGTACGCCCCAGATGTCCAGGAACTCTGCCGTTTCCAGCAGGTGAGCGTTTATCAACACCATCAGATCTGTGCCGCCGGCGATTATTCTTACATCGCGGCCACGTGCTGAGAGCAGAGCGAACACTTCCGCAAGCGTTGTTGGTGATAGTGCAGAGTGGGCAGAAGGCATAGTTCTTTTGACGCCTGTTACGCCGCGATAAGGCCTTTTTGCGCGACGACAATTCGAAGTGGTGGAAACGTGTCCCACAAGAAAGGTCCGCGGCGCTCGATTGATTCCAGTCCGGCATCTCGGAAGTGATTCGCGTACGTCGCGGTGTTTTTGAAGTCAGAGATTACAGCGCGGCCTCCGGGCTTGAGGACCCGTGCCGCCTCCTCAATCGCCTGCCGTCGTCCTTCCGGGCTCGAGATGTTATGTATGCACAGGTTTGACAGCACGACGTCGAACGACTCATCCCCGAACGGGAGTTTGGTCGCGTCGGCTTCGCGAATCTCGACGCGATCGGCTACGCCTTCAGCCTTGATGACCGCTTCCGTGCGTTCACGACTGTTCCCCGAGAGGTCCTCGCTCTTCCAGATGTCGACGGCGACAACGCGGCCTTCTCTTAGTCGCTTCGCTGCGCCCACCGCCAGGAGTCCTCGCCCGGTTCCGAGATCAAGCACCCGTTCATTTCCGCGCAATCCGGCGGCGGCGAGAATTCGATCGCGGTGACGGAACTTACCGAACTTTGCGTAAGCGATCATCAGCAGAGACTCAATGATGAAGAAGACGGCAATACTGAAAAACGCGAAACGAAGCCCCCAAAGCAAGTTGCTGGCGCCGAAATACAAACTGAGCACGCCGGCGATCAGCGCCGTCAGCCCGACGAGCGCGAGGTTTCGAATCACACCCGGCGCGTCTATTCCATAGTCGACCCTTGGCGCACGAGCTGTCATCTGTTGAGTCATCCTTCCGTGTTCGCCGCAAACCGTTAGATTGATCGGCCTGTAGGGGCGTCTTCTTTGCGAGCTTTGCGGTCCTTTGCGTCTTTGCGCTGAGTACCTCTCCGTTCGCTCCTCGTTGCAGGGTCACTTCTATTACCAACGAGGAGCGCCCACGGAGGGACGCCCGTACAGGGTCAGGCCCCTTTCTTCAAACTCAGGGTTCGACCTCAGTATCGAGATCAATCGCTAATCGAACCGCCCCGCAAGCCATGCACGCGAACGCCTGAACGAACCGTTCTTCGTTGTCATCGTTAAAGAGCATCGTGAGTTCCTTATCCGCGAACAATAACCCTGAACGCATCACGCCGCCGCAGTCCCGACACGGCGCGATATTCCTGATCGGATCCGGCGAATCGGTTTCTTCGACTGCATCTTCGTCTGGCTCGAACTTTTCAAACGGTATGCTCCGTTTTTGCAACTCCTCTTCGGCGAACTCGAGCGCTTCCTTTCGATAGTCGTTGTATTCAACCTCGACTATCCGCAGGAGCTCGCGATCAGGCATCTGCGAGATCCGGTCCTTTAGTTCGCTCAGCTCTTCATCAAACATTGACTCTGCCCTTCGTCAGTGAATGTTGTTCGGTGGAGGAAGCTTGCTCGATGGCATCGATGATCTTCACGTAGCCGGTGCACCGGCACAGATTTCCTGCGATCGCCTCTTTGATTTCGTCGCGCGACGGATGCGTATTTACATCGAGCAGCGCTCGCGCAGCGATCAGCATGCCTGGCGTGCAGATGCCGCACTGTGCGCCGCCACATTCGAGAAAAGCCTGCTGAAGCGGATCGAGCCGCCCGTCTCGCGCGAGGCCTTCGACGGTCAGAATAGTCGAGCCGTTCACTTGACAGACTGGAACGAGACAAGAGTTGATCACTTCGCCATCGACTAACACCGAGCACGCGCCGCACTCGCCCTCGCCGCAGCCTTCCTTTGTTCCGGTCAAACGTAAGTCTTCGCGAAGCACATCGAGCAGCCGCTTCATCGGCGGCGCATCGATCGCCCGTTTGACCGAATTAACTACGAATCTGAAAGTCATAATGGAACCACAGATGAACACAGATAAACACAGATAGAAGGCAGAACGGAAACTGCGCTCATAACACTATTCTCTTGATGCCGAGTCGCGATCGCGGGTCGCTGAATGTTTAGTCGCTTCTTCCAACATGTCTTATCGGTATTTATCTGTGTTCATCTCTGGCGAAAGCTCTTCCATCGCGTGCTCTCATAAAACCATTCTCTTGATGCCAAGCCTCGGCGTTCCGAAGTTGAGAATCAACCCGATCTTAATACCCGTCGCGCGCAGGTAGTTGATGAGTTGTGCCTGATGCGTTTGGTCGATTATCTTCGCTGCCTTTAACTCGAGAAGGACGGATCCATTAACAATGATATCGGCGGCGAAATCTCCGACAATGACTCCTTCGTAAGTTACTTTTAATGGCTTCTGTTGTTCGACAACCAGCCCGGCTCTTGCTAACTCTACAACAAGGGCATTCTCATAGACCTTCTCCAGGTAACCGACGCCGAGCGTATTACTGACCTTCATCGCGCAGCCGATGATTTTCTCGGTCGTCTCAGTTAACCCCGGCGGAAATCCGTCTCGGGTTTGCTGGCCAAAATAACCTTTCCTATCTTCCAACATTCCTATCTACCGTATCTGTGTTCATCTGTGTTCATCTGTGGCTAAAACCTCCATCGCAGCTTGCAAGCGCTCCGGCGTGATCGGAATCTCGCTCACAAAAGCTCCCGTAGCATTAAACACCGCCGCCGCGATTGCCGGGGCCGCGCCGTCCATCGGCAATTCTCCGACCCCTTTCGCGCCAAAAGGCCCATGAGGATATTGGTTCTCGACTATTATCGTGTCCATATCCGGAGCGTCGAGCGAAGTCGGAATGATGTAGTTCGTAAGCCGATTGTTGATGATCCGCCCTTTGTCCCATACCAAATCTTCCAGCAACCCGTAGCCGACGGCTTGCAGCGTGCCGCCTTCGATCTGACCCGCCGCAAGCACAGGATGAATCGCGCGGCCGATGTCCTGTGCGGTCGTAATCTTCTTTACGGTCACCTCGAATGTATCCATGTCCACTTCGACTTCAGCCACCTCCGCGCCCCACGAGTAAACCGGATACGCGTCACCCGAGTAGGTTTCATCATCCCATTCGATCTCCGGCGGCGAAGCATAGCGAGCATAAGCGCGAAGCTCACCAAACTGCGCTATGTACTCGCGTGCGATTTCATTGAAGCTCGCAAGATACTTTCCGTTAGCGCTGAAGCGACCATCGTCGAGCTTCGCTTCAGGCGCGCCAAAGCGTTCGCCGACGAAGTCGATCAGCTTTTCTTGGCACTCGCGAGCCGCAAGCTGCACGACTCTCCCAACGACCATTGTGGTTCGCGAAGCCACGGTGGGTCCGCTATCCGGGACCTTTGAGGTGTCGGGTTCCTCGACCTCGACCTTGTCGTATTCCAGGCCGAGTTCTTCTCCCACGATCTGGCAGAAGATCGTGCGCATGCCCTGGCCGATTTCGGCGGAGCCCGCCAGAACTCGAGCTCGGCCGTCGGCGGTTATCTCGACGCCGGCCTGGGCCTTCATTCGCGCCTCGCCGCTGCCAGTGAAGCCCGCGCCGTGCAGGAAAAACGATAGTCCGATACCGTAACGCTTGTTGTCGTCTCCTTGTAAATCCTGTTTATTCTGTCTATCCGTGTATCCCGAGTGCTCAACCGCCGCATTCAACACGTCCTCCGATCCAACGCTCCAGGTCAAACGCTGGCCGGTCGCAGTAATGTCGCCCTCGCGAAGCATGTTGATTCTCCGCAACTCGAGCGGATCGATTCCAAGCTCGGCAGCGATCTTCTCCATTTGCATCTCGTAGGCGAACGTCACCTGGGGCGCGCCGAATCCCCGGAACGCTCCATTCGGCGGAGTATTCGTCACCACCGCCCGCGCGGCGATTCGAACGTTGTCGCAGCGATAAGGGCCGAGTGCGTGAATGGCTCCTCGTGAAAGGACTACCGGTGTGAGCGTCACGTAAGCTCCGCTGTCGAGCACGATGTCGATCTCGGACGCCGTTAGTCTCCCGTCGTTGGTGACACCGGTGCGATGGCGGATGATTCCCGGGTGTCGTTTTGTAGTCGCCGCGATGTCTTCGTCTCTTTCGTAGATGATCTTCACCGGCCGGCCTGCCTTCTGCGCAAGCAATGCCGCGTGAGCGGCGATCATCGACGGGTATTCTTCCTTACCGCCGAATCCGCCGCCGGTCGTGGTCTGGATCACAATTGTGCGCTCGTCGCTGAGTCCTAACAGTTGCTTGAGGGCTTTATGAATGTAGTAGGGACACTGCATCGAGCCCATCACGGTCATCTCGCCGTCGCCCGGAATCGCGATCATCCCCTGGGGCTCGATGTAGAGCTGCTCCTGATGAGGAACGCGGTACTCGCCTTCGATGATTCGATCAGCCGCGGCGAAGCCTTCATCGATATCTCCGCGCCCGATGAGGAATCGCTTGAAGACGTTGTCCGCGCCGTACAGAAGGTCTTCACAGGCGAGCGACTGTTCCATCGTGAGCACGGGATTCAACTCGTCGTACTCGATGCTGATATGGCGAGCGGCTTCTTCGACTGCCTGTTTGCTTTGGGCGGCGATCAGCAAAATCGGTTCATAGCAGTGACGAACTTCAGTCTCCACGAGCAACGGTTGATCGTTTTCGATAAGCGCAACGTAGTTCTCTCCGGGAATGTCTCGGTAATCGACGACCACAACGCGCGACCAATCATACGAAGGATCTAATTTGAGCGACTTGATTCGGCCTCGCGGTATCGTGCTGCGAATTGTCTTTCCATAGAGGACTCCATCCACCGCGATGTCGTCCACGTAGCGCGCGGCGCCGGTCAGCTTATCGTAGCCCTCTTTGCGTAAGACGTTTTGTCCGACTGCCATGGAAGCCCCTTGAAATTTGGCATAGTTTAATGTCAAGCCTGTCGCGTTACAAGTTATCACGCAGTAGAACCTGTCGCGGAGGGTGTGATTAAGAATGGGACTTATGGCGGACGGGGCTCCTCGTCGATGGAAGCTCTGGAGAGTTCTTAGAACCCCGTAGGGGTAGAATGTTTATAGTATCGAGAACGCTACGTTGGCAACGCCGTAGGGGTGAAATGTCCTGCGCGCTAAAGGTATATGCCGCTCCTAACGGAGCTCGGAAGTCCGCAGCGGTCTCTACTATAAACATAGCACCCCTACGGGTTGCCGGGTAGTGGGGTATTAGTGTGTTGGTCTTTTCAAAATACCTTGAACTCTCTCTGTGTGCCCATGTCATAATGCAAGTATGCCAAAGCGCAGAGACGAAAACGAAACCGCTTTCGACGGACTCCAAGAAATCCTGAGACGCGATGCGCGACGAGACGGGTTAACCCTTCCTGAATCCGCTCCCGAATCTGAAAAGCTTCCCTCCGCAGTAAGAGCCGGTCGCCTTGGTGGATTGAAAGGCGGCAGAGCCAGAGCAGCATCGCTAACACCGCGCAAGAGGAAGCAGATCGCTAAGAAGGCTGCCGCAGCAAGGTGGAAGAAGAAATAAGTATGGCCCTGGCCGACTGTCAACTTTTTGCGGACGCGATAAACGCTTCGATTTCTTCTTTTTCGCATCCAGCATCCCTAAGAGTAAAGCGGACGTACTCCTCTGTTACAAGGTCTCGCATAGGCAGCGATATGTAGTGTGACGTTTTGGGGTTCTTCCAGAGGTGAGTTCGTTTCTGTTGCGTTTTGTACGTATACCCAAGTTCCCTGATCTTATTTCTCAATGCCTCTTTGCGGATCATGCGCGAGATTCCATCATTGCGGGGATAAACGGCACGTCGAACCTTATCGGTCCATCCAGAGCGCTAGGGATTGGCCCTGCCGCTTCCCATCCATGATCTCGTAGGAACTTCTCTAGCTCGTTGGAGCTAAGAAGGTCTTGGAGCATTGAATCTAGAGTAAGGCCGATGTCCTGCATTAGATCAGCCCAAGTCTGAGACTCGACCGTTAGCTTGAGAGGCTCGCATACACCAACCCAGTAGCCATCCTGCGTTTCAAGACACAACCAAGGCAAGTTGGCCCGAACATCAATCTTGATTAACCCGGTGTCAAGCATAGCCCGACAAGTATGCGCCAAATGCTCCGGCGAAATCAATAAAACAGTTAAGGAACCAACACGATTTTGATTGACTATGCTTTAGCATTTTGGTAATATCGTGTTGGTCGATTCCGGGAGAGAAAATGAACTGCGAAACCTGCAATAAGCCAGCACAGAGATACGGGAAAGATCGCAAGGGCAATCAGCGCTTCCGTTGCCTGTCCTGCAAAGTGTCGTTTCTTGAGCCGCAGGAAAGGCCGTTAGGCGAAATGCGGCTCTCAATGGATAAGGCTCTCTCGGTCATCCAGCATTTAGTCGAAGGCTGTTCGATCCGAACCACGGAGCGAATTACCAAGGTTGAAAAGCGCACCATTCTCAACCTCCTTGAAGTAGTTGGCGAGCGATGCGAGAAGCTAATGGAAGCTCGCATACAAGGACTCAGCGTTAGCGAAGTACAGGCCGACGAAATATGGGGCTTTGTTGGGATGAAGCAAAAGACGAAGAACTTTCAAGGCCGCGAAGGTGACGACACATTAGGCGATGCCTATTGCTTCATCGCAATCGAACGACACACGAAAGTAATCCTTGCTTGGCATCTTGGACAGCGCACCCGACCCGATACCGTCGTCTTCACCGAGAAGATCGCACACGCGACGAAGGGTAGCTTTCTAATGAGCACAGACGGATTCGCGCCGTACAAAGATGCTGTGGTCTACAGTCTGGGTGGTCAGTACGTAGACTTCGCCCAGATCGTGAAAGTGTACGCAGCGCCTCGCGAGGGCGCACAGCGATACTCGCCGGCTGAATGTGTGGATTGCGTGAAGATTCCAATTCACGGCGATCCCGATATGTCGAAAGTGGGAACGTCACATATCGAGCGCCAGAACCTCACTGTGCGAATGTCGATGCGCCGAATGACGCGATTGACTAATGCATTCTCAAAGAAGTGGGCCAACCTAAAGCACTCTTACGCGCTTCACTTCGCGTACTACAACTTCTGCAAGGTTCATCAAAGCCTGAGAGTGACACCCGCGATGGAAGCCGGGATCACGGATCACATTTGGAGCTTGGAAGAATTACTTGCGGCCTGATTCCATGATCGAATCATATCCCGATTAAGAAGATAGCATCCCTTCCTTTCGCTTGTGTCTTTCGTATTCTGTGCTACACTGCGACTCGACATACACAAATACCGAATCGCCGCGAGAGCGATAGCTGCATTCAGTTAGCGGAATCACATTAAGCTCAGGCTTTGTATCTGAGTGCTAGAAGCAGCACGGCGAATACCAGAAGCGCCTCAGCGCCCAGATCGTTAGGCTTAGGGTCATCCGGCACAGTCGCTCTGTTACCACCGGGAGTCTCGCCGGGGTCGCAGATACAGCCCGGAGCGCCACAATCGCACCAGCCACCAGGTATGATGTGTCCCGCAAAAACCGGAACCGACAGACAGAGCGTGAGCAAACAGACAGATGCTAGTTTCTTCATAGTATCCTCCGTGCCCGCATTGTATCAGCGGTTACTTAGAGGTGCGGCAACCTACCAAGAACTAGGAAACCGTATTCTGCAACAGATCAAGCTAGCTCATGCCTTTCGACATGTTGAACAAGTAAGAGAACTGGCAAGACTCTTAGCTAACATCCCAATAAAAGAGTTCCAGCTAATTGCGCAATATTATTTAGTGTGGTGCAAGTGTAGGGAGTTGGAGTATCACCCAGATATTTTAGAAAGAGTCGCAGAACAAACCCGAACCTACAAAGCGCAAGCACTCATATCGAGAGCTGCGCTTGAAGTTTATCAGGGCAAGGTTGAACCTGCGGTATACTTCTACACGGAAGCGCTCAAAGCGAATCCCTCTATCTCGGATTTCGTTCACGCCTCAGCGGGAATTGCTATCGTAAAATCAATGGAAGGGTTCAACACTCTGGCTATCGGAGACCTTGAGCGTTTAACTCCCTTCTTACCGTATGCGGAACCGCTAGCTCGCTTCACTACGATCAATGCCTATGCCGTCGAGCTAAGCGAAACCGGCAGGCTTCTAGAGGCGCAAGCGGTCGCATCGAAGGCTCTGTCTTCGCCCCTAGCGCCGTTCTATCCTGAGTTGCAAGAAACTTCGTCGGAGATCAAATCAAAAGGAAAACGGCGCTCTACTACCACTCTCTCCGGGCGACGATTTGAACAGACTGAATCAGAAACCCCGGATAGTTTGATTGATAGAGACAGGGTTGAGGTGATGATTGATTTCATGAAGGCGAATCTTCATCGCCGTATCGCTCTGCCGGAACTAGGCAGTGTCGTTAATCTATCGGGCTCGCACGTCTCCCGTATTTTCAAGAGCAAAATGGGTGTCGCGCCGATAACCCACTTGATAAGACTGAGACTCGAAAAGGCTGCGACACTTCTTACGACTACCTTTCTCAGCGTCAAGCAGGTCATGGCGTCGGTAGGGTACGGCAATAGGCATACTTTCTTGTACCAGTTCCGCAGGCATTTTGGCTTCACGCCGTCCGAATATAGAAAGCGCTTCTTTCACCGACACTAAGAGTCCAAGCAGGGCTTACCAAGTGGGTGTGTCGGCTGCGTTCTCTCTCATTTTTTATCTGATTCTTTGTTTGATTCCTGCGCCTCGTGTTCTCGCTGCGCCCGCTCCCGGTCCTCTCTGTTGCTGTCTTCGTAAACTCTCATAGCCTCTGAGCCGATACGAAACATAGTACCCGGTCGAAAATGCTCATACGTGTGGCCTTGAAAGCCATCAGGATCAGTTATTGCTTGGATCAAATCCGACTGAATGGCTTCATCGAAGTACTGTTCTCTTAGCTCTTTGAGTCGTGCAAATACTATCGCTAGTTTCTGGAAGACTTCATCGTTCGGTATACTCGTATCGGGAAACAGAAGAGTTATCTCTTTCAACGCCTCGTTGAACCGGTCGAGAAACCTCTCCTGTCTTTCTGAGTCCTCGATTCGTTCCCAACCCAAACGCCCATCGGATGTAATCTCCAGAATGTTCGTTTCGCCGCCGACTTTGTCAACATGTTTCTTCGCAAGACTCACCAAGTGCACACCAAGAGTCACGGCTTGACTCATAGGCATGTTGTCTCTGTAAAGGCTGTGAGCAACGTATCTAATAACGTCTCCGCATCCTATAACATCCTGCGTGGCAACCTCCTTCAATGATGCTGCCTCAGACCTAAATAGCCAAACTCGGTCTTCGCCCTTGGGCTTCAGCGCAATCAGCAGGTCAATGACCTTCTCGTAGCCATCAAGGTTCGGATGAAGGCTAATATCTCTGCGATAGAATCTCGCCAGCGTGTGACTGATGGCTTGTTCGATTCTGCCTATATCGTCGTAACCGCGATCAAGCGCGTGCATAATGTTTTGGATCAGAGTGTCAATCAGGATACCGTTCCAGCCCGATCCGGCTAGTCCCGCTTGGCACCACTCCCGTTCGTAACGCACGAGCTTTTGAACGCTTAGTTTTATATCGCCCGAGGTTTCCTGGGTATCAGCGCAAAGTACTATCCCGCCTTCACACTTAAAACCAGCCGCGATAGTCACCCTGTTTCTCCTGCGCCGTGATTTTTGCCCCCTTGGAAGTGCGCCCATCATCGCGCACCTCCGATTTGCCCGTCAACCGACCAACACACTAATACCCCACTACCGGTTGCCGAGCGGAACGCTCGATCGCCGCTTCGAAGTGCCGTGACGCAAGCCCATTTCTAATTGCACCCTGTCGCGGAGAGCCTTCGTAGGTGTAGCATCGTTTCTAGTTCGGATAAGCATGAATGTTGAGAAATATCTCGACCGAATAAGCTACGCTGGTCGTCGTGACGTGTCCGCGGAGACGCTGCGCGAGTTGCACAAGGCGCACATGCTCGCGGTTCCATTCGAGAATCTGGACAATCATCTCGGAAGGCGGATCGTCCTCGACGAAGAGAAGATCGTTCACAAGATAGTTGACCAACGACGCGGTGGTATTTGTTACGAGTTGAACGGGGCTTTTTGCGCGTTGCTTCGAGCGATGGGCTTTTCAGTGTCGATGCTGTCGGCGGGAGTCGCCCGCGATGAAGGAGGCTTCGACCCGCCTTATGATCATATGGCGTTGCTTGTTCAGCTCGAAGTTCGTTGGCTCGCCGACGTTGGGTTCGGGGATTCATTCCGCGAGCCGCTCATGCTCGATGATCGAAATGAGCAATTGCAGGACGCCGAGGCTTATCGCCTGGTTGATGCCGACGGATATTTGATTGTAGAGCGGAGGAAGGGTGACGAATGGAAGCCCGAGTATCGCTTCACGCTCGAGCCGCACGAATACTCTGACTTCGCGGACATGTGCCACTATCATCAGACATCACCGGAGTCGATCTTCACCAGACGGCGCGCGTGCACGCGAGCTACCGAAGACGGTCGAATCACCGTCAGCGAAATGCGACTGATCATCACTACGCACGGCGAGAAGCAAGAACGCGAGCTCGCCAGCCACGAAGAATGGCAATCCGCCCTACGTGAGCATTTTGGAGTCGAGTTGTCCGACAAACTTTGAAGTTTGTCGGACCTCTCGATTCAAACTATGGCCGGTTACTCAGAAACACCCCTTGCAAAGAAGCTCGGAATAAGGGACGGCTTCCGGGTCGCGATGATTGGCGCGCCTCCGGGGTTTCGCGGCGAGCTGGCAGGGCTTCCGGATGGGGTTAAGTTTGCCGCCAGCACGGCGACCTCTCTCGACCTGATCTTGTTCTTCGCGAAGTCACAACGGGAGCTCATTCAACGCTTCCCGCTTCTTGCTTCGAGACTCGCCCCGGCAGGAATGCTGTGGATCGCGTGGCCAAAGAAGGCTTCGGGTGTAAAGACCGATCTGTCTGACAACTCGGTGCGAGAGATAGGACTCGACGCCGGACTCGTCGATGTGAAAGTTTGCGCCGTCAACGAGATTTGGTCGGGTCTGAAATTCGTGATTCGAGTGAAGGATCGCTCGTATCGAGAACATCGGTAGCGTTCGGATTCTGCGTTGACAATAACCTCCGCGCGCTTTGCGGTCCTTTGCGTCTTTGCGTTGAGTATTGGGTATTGAAGGCGCAAGACACAATACTCAACGCAAAGACGCAAAGGACCGCAAAGCACGCAAAGCACGCGAAGCACGCGAAGGACTGACCCCCCGCTATTAATCGCTTCTCACTTTGAATGCGCCGCCGCCGCGTCTCTCGGGCCGGCGTTTTTCAGGTACTTGTCCATCCAGTTGATCATCTCCGCCAGCGTGTGAAAGACCGACTCACGAGCCGTATACGCGTGAGCTTCAAACGGCAGAGTGATGTATCGCACGGTTGCGCCATGACCCTTGAGCGCCATGTAGAACCGCTCCGACTGAATCGGGAACGTTCCCGAATTGTCGTCCGCTTCACCGTGAATCAACAGAATCGGCGTCTTGATCTTGTTGGCGTAGAAGAACGGCGACATCTTGCCGTAGATCTCCGGCACTTCCCAGAACGTTCTTCGCTCGCTCTGAAACCCGAACGGCGTCAGCGTTCGATTGTAAGCTCCGCTGCGCGCGATGCCGGCGCGAAACAGATTGGAGTGAGCGAGCAGATTGGCGGTCATGAATGCGCCGTAGCTGTGTCCTCCAACGCCGATTCGATCGCGATCGGCGACTCCCATTTCAACGACTTTGTTCACCGCCGCTTCCGCGCTTGCCACGAGCTGATCAACATAACTGTCGTTCGCGGTCTCGCCCGGTCCCACGATCGGCATCGTCGGATTGTCCAGGATCGCGTATCCCTGGGTAAGCAGAAACAAGTGAGAGATTCCGGTGACGCGAGTGAATCTGTAAGCCGAGCCCGAAACCTGGCTGGCCGTATCGTTATCCGTGAACTCGCGGGGATAGGCCCACATCACCAGCGGCAGCCGCTCGCCTTTCTTGTAGCCCGGCGGCAGGTACAATGTGCCGGACAGCTTCACTCCGTCCTTTCGCTCATAGGTGATGAATTGCTTTTCGACGCCGGCTAGTTGGGGCGCCGGATCCTTGAACTGAGTGAGCGCGCGCTTTGTTCCGGCCGCGAGATCGCGCACGTAGTAGTTGGGCGGATCGGTCGATGTTTCGTATTCGGTGAGGATGCTCTTGGCATCGGCATCCAGCGGAGCAACGATTGATTCATACGTCTTCTCGGATGATCTAAAAAGCCTTTCCGACTTTAGTGTCTTCAAGTCGAGGCGATCGATGAACGGCCTATCGCCATCCGGTGACGAGCCCACTCCGATCAGGTAGATCGAATCCCCGTTCTGTTGAATCAATCCGCCTCCGCCGAAACCGCCAAAGCCTCCGCCTCCGCCGGCGCGTCCGGCTCCGTTGTCTCGGCGAACGACTGGAGTGCCGGGGTTTGTATAAGCGTCCTGCTGCCTTCGCTCCCAAAGCTTACGCGGCTCAGCGCCCGCTTCAAGAATCCACGTCCGAACGCGCCGCGTGGCGCGATCGGATTCGCTTAGCAGGGCAATACCTTTTTCGGTGTAAGAGAGATTGCCGAATCGCCATTCGGTTTTCGCCACCTCAACCGGCGCGTCTGAAAAAGGCGCCGCCAACGCGAGCACCTTGTCGCGAAACGGAACCTTGGTTTTCGAGTTGCCTCCGTCGAGGGCTTCCACCCACGTGACTGTCGCGGGCTGATCCAATCGCCAGCGACAGTTGCGCGGCCCGGTCTCGACGCCGCCGATCGGAACGAACTCACTAGAGGGCACATCGGCGAGCTTCTTGACGAGTTCTCCGCGGCGATTCCAAATCTCGATCTCTTTCGGAAAGCCGTTCATCGGCACGAGTCGCGAGAACGGCCGCTTCAACCGCGAAACCAGAATGTAGTCGCCGTTGGGCGACGGCGTGACGTTTTCGAGAATCGCCGGTTTGCCGACGAGCGTCTTGCGCCCGGTGGTGCTGTCGATCATCGCGAGCTGGCTTGTGAAGTAGTACTCAAAGAGATCCTCGTCGTGACCGCTCTTAATCATATCCTCATAGGTTTCGGCGGGCGCGGCTTTGCCCTGGTTCTCCTGGATGTTCGGGCTGGTCGGGACGCGCGGCTCTGCGGGGGCAGGGCCTCGGCCCGAAGGCACGAGTTGAACGAGGAGCGTTGTGCCGTCCTTGAGCCAGTCGATGGGATCCCCGGCGGCCGCGTTCAATCTATCGGTCCCGCTCACGAGTTTTGCCTGGCCGGTCGCGGTGTCCGCCACCCACAACTCGATGCCGTTCTCTTTTGTGTTAGTGAAGGAGAGCCGCTTGCCGTCGGTCGAGAAGCTCACGTTTCCGATGTTGGCATTGCCCGGACCGGCTATCTTTTTTTCGACCCCGTCCGAGATCGATTTCAGTGTTATGGCGAACACATTTCCGGTGCGTTGCTGGCGTCCGTTTGTTTTAGGATTGATGCGCGCGCCGGCGATTCGATGAATGGGCTCGGCCAGGTCGGCTATCGTAGGCATGCTGTGCCGTTCGAGCAGCGCCACTAACCTGTGGTCGGGCGAAACTATCACCGTCGGCGTGGGCGCCGCGTCCAGGATGTCGACGATGACCTTAGGCGGCGTCAGATAGCCGGAGGCCCCCGATGCGCCGGACGGCGCTGTCGGCCGCTGCGCGTATTGGACTGTTGACGATGCGATAACCAGCGCGATTGCAAAAGCGAAAGCTCTCGCTTTCATAGCGATCCTCCTGAGTTCTCCACTGTTGGTGAATTGTTGAACGCGTATTGTATCAGTAGAAGGAGTGCCGGGCTATTGGACTCTTACAGGCGACTGTTCCCAGTGATGAGTCAGTTCCTACGCGCTTTCGTTGCCGCGAATCTCCGTTCTGGGTTATGCTCAAGTCCAAGAGCTAATGTATGGACGTTACATTAATGATACCCGACAATATTGCTTCGAATCTGTCTCCGAACAGTCGGGACCTTCCGCAAAGGCTTTTGGAGATGGCAGCGCTCGAAGCGTACCGGGAAGGACGCATTACAACCTTTCAAATGCGTGAGCTGCTGGGCCTCTCTCGAATGGAGATTGAAGGCTTCTTGAAGGACCACGGTGTCTATCTCGACTACACGATTACAGAACTGGAGCACGATCGCGGTGCGCTTGAAGAATTGTTGAATCGCCACAATCGATGATTGTTATTTCAAACACCACTCCGCTTCGATACTTGATTGAAATAGAAACCACGCACATTCTCCCCGCCCTTTTTGGGCGCGTTGTAATTCCACAGGCTGTTTTCGATGAGCTGAACGATCCGAAGACGCCTGAGCAAGTAAAGGAATGGTTTCGCAAACATCCCGCCTGGCTTGAAATAAGGACACTGTCTGCTCCTCCGGCAAGCGCTCTTAGTTTTCTTGACTATGGAGAACGAGAGGCAATCAGTCTTGCGTGCGAGCTCCAGGCTGATGCGGTTTTGATAGATGATCGAGCCGCGAGGAAGGCCGCGGAGGCACTCTCGCTGACTGTCCTGCCGACGCTTGCGTTATTGGAACAGGCGGCCGTGAGAGACCTCATTGATCTGCCGCAAGCGATAGATCGGCTCTCCAAAACAACCTTCCGCGCGACACCGGAGCTTTTTGAGCAAATACTCGAACGCCACCAACGCGTCAAGCCGAGTAGTGAGTGAGGCAACGCTAGTTCTGAACGAGCGTCAACTGCCTCAGATATTTTCAGGCAATCGTTTTTTCACGTGAGATGCAACACGCGGAACGGGCGGGACGGGTCGGGGCCGGCGCTTCCATCTTCGCGGTAGTTGTCGTCGATGAACTTTATCAACTCGGGATAAGGCAGGGTCCTGAAATTGCCTTCAATATCCAATATCAATCGAGGCCTGGTGTGCTGAAGGTCTTCAAGCAGATTAGCCGCGGCTTCGCGTCTGAACTGTTCGCCCGATGAGGACACGGTCGCTTCGGCGTCGGCAAAACGGCCGTCTATGAAGTATGGCGTCAGGTAACGCGACGCGGGCCGGCAACGAGTGCGCCAAAACACATCGTGCGCGTAGCCCCAGATGTAAAGCGGCTCACCGGCTGGAATCTGCGCTCGCACAAAGTTGGACACGACCTCGGTTTCCTGTTCGCGTTTTGTCATTCCCCAATTCGCGCTCCATTGCGTGCGCGTTCCAGTCACGGTCTCGTAAGCAAGCACCGCGGTGCGATGATGACACCTGAACAAACCGACTAAGAAGAACAGGCTTAGGATAACGATCGCGACCTGAGCTTTTCGTTTGCGATTTGGGTCACCGAGCGCTCGTCGAAACAATTGAACGCCTCGGGCGCCAAGCAACGACAGCGCGGGCAGCGCGGGGATGAAGTAGTGACCGTAGAAGCGGCCGCTCATTATTACGGCGATAAGCGTTACACCTCCCCACAGCGCGACCGTCCGGTCGAAAGATGCCTGATTCGGTTCGTTTTCAATCGCCGCTCTGTCGCCGGAGTTTCTTCCTTCTTTGATCGCATGCCAAACCGCCAACACGGCTAACGACCACAGCGTCGCATTGAAGAGAATGAATCCAACTCCTCGGCCGGCCATGAACCTCAACCACAGGCCCGCGGGTTCGGAGTCGATGTAAAACATGTTGAGGACTATTCCATTTCTCCAAAAGTCGCCGAGCGCGTTCATCGAGCTAAGCCAAACAACAAACGCTGCAATGACGAGAGCGAACCCCGCTCCTGCAACTGAGAGGCGGCCAAACGAGCGCCGGATAGAAGCCGGGAGCGTGCGTTCTCCGCGTGCCCTCCACATGTCGAGTATTTCGTAGAGCGCGAAGAACCCCAGGTTCAACACGCCGACCTGCTTGAACAGGGCCGCGAGCCCGGTAAGCAGTCCGGCAAGAAAGAGAGCGACCCAGCCAGAGAGCCCTGTCGCTTCGCCTTGCGTGGTCATGCCGCTTGGGTTGCTGGCGCGCACGAAGAAATAGAACGCCGCGGTGTAGGGCAGCGCCATCAAGAGCTCGGTGTTTGCCGCCATCGTGTCTTGAGTGAAGTAGTTTGTGCTGAAGTAGACAAACAGTAATGCTGCCCACAAACCCAGGCGCCTTGTAAGGAAACGAGAAGCTATCAGATAGACAACAATACTCGTCGCAAAATTCCAGACGATAGCCGCCGCGTGAACGGCTTTCATGCTGGCGCCAAACAAAAAGAACACCGCTGCGTAGAACAGGGAAGCGCCTGGCGGTTTGTCGGTTACCACGTCGGCGTAGAGTCGCGCGCCTTCGAGCATTCGAACCGCAGTGAGCGCGCGCACGCCTTCATCGCCGTTTACGAAGTCATAACGAATGTAGAACACGCGGAGCAGAAGGTTCAGGATGAACAGCGCGGCGAAAGCCAACATTAGTTGAGCCGGTGTAATCTCTATCGCTTTGGTTTGGTCGAAAGTCTTCGGTGTCACGTGCCCTCTTCGAGCGTGAATGGTAACACGGGCGGCCGCAGGAATATGGAACCACAGATGAACGCATATGAAACCACAGATGAACACAGATAAACACAGATGAAAAAAAGAACAGCCGCGCCGGCATACGCATACGATCATCGATACCCTCTCACGTTTCTATCTGTGTTTATCTGTGTCCATCTGTGGTTCTTCTTCCGTGGGCGGCCGCAGGAGTATGGAACCACAGATGAACGCATATGAAACCACAGATGAACACAGATAAACACAGATGAAAAAGAAGAATAGCTGCGCCGGCATAGGCATACGATCATCGATACCCTCTCTCGTTTCTATCTGTGTTTATCTGTGTCCATCTGTGGTTCCTCTTCTCTGGTTGCTCCTCTGCCCGACGGTGCGTTGTCTTGACCTTCTGCTTGCGCGTTTGCTCTAATCGAAACGGTACGAATGGATGGATAAGAACGAGCTAATCTACGATTGGAACCTCGTCGGCCGCGCGGAAACGACGAATCGGATGTTGGAACTGAACGACGAAACGTTGCGCGATGGCCTGCAGTCGCCTTCGGTAATCGATCCTCCTATTGAGAAGAAGATCGAGCTTATTCACCTGATGGATTCGCTCGGAATAGACACCGCCGACATAGGGCTCCCCGGTGCGGGACCACGCGCGGTGGCGGACGTAACACGGCTTGCAAAGGAGATCGTCGACTGCAAGCTGGATATCCGGCCCAACTGCGCGGCGAGAACGGTTCTCGCGGACCTCGAACCGATCGTCGAGATATCCGAGAAGGTCGGAATACCGATCGAAGCGTGCACGTTTATCGGATCGAGCCCCATTCGCCAATACGCCGAAGGCTGGTCGCTGGAGATGATGCTCACCGCAACTGAAGAAGCGGTGCGCTTCGCCGTTTCGCACGGACTGCCGGTGATGTATGTAACTGAAGATACGACGCGCGCGCATCCGGCTACGGTGCGGGCGCTCTACCGCGCCGCAATCGAAGCCGGCGCCCGGCGCATTTGCGTGTGCGACACCGTGGGCCATGCGACTCCGGACGGCGTGCGCGCGCTGATCGGCTATGTCAAAGCGGTTATCCACGGAATGGAATTGACTGATGAGGTGAAGATCGATTGGCACGGCCACCAGGATCGCGGCCTGGGTGTCATCAATGCGATCGCCGCCTTCGAGGCTGGCGCTGACCGGTTGCACGGCACGGGATTGGGGATCGGCGAACGCGTCGGCAACACGCCGATGGATCAACTGCTGGTGAACCTTCAGTTGATGGGCTACATCGACCGCGACCTTTCAAACCTCATGCGTTACTGTGACACAGTGAGCGCGTCCACCGGAGTTCCTATCCCGATCTCGTACCCGGTGGTCGGCCGCGATGCTTTTCGAACGGCGACCGGTGTGCACGCGGCGGCGGTCATCAAGGCTTTCAACAAAGGCGATGATTGGCTCGCGGATATGGTCTACTCCGGCGTGCCTGCGAGCATGTTGAACCGGCAGCAAACTATCGAGATTGGTCCGATGAGCGGCAAATCAAACGTCATCTTCTGGCTCGAGCGAAATGGAATCGAGCCTACCAAGGAGCGGGTCGAGCGGATATTCAATCGCGCCAAGCAGAGCGATTCGGTCTTCTCCGATGAAGAGATCATGCGATTAGTCTAAGGGCCTGGGAGCGCAGGCATCCTGCCTGCTGCGCAGCACCACCAGGAGGCAGGCAGGATGCCTGCGCTCCCAGGCCCGTACATGCAACAAAGAGCCGAACTAATGCAGAACTACGCAGCCGTAACCGACGAACCCTCAATAGCCACTCTGATGAAATCCCCACAGATTCGGCGCGGATTTCATTTTCTGGACGAGCTACGCGCCGAACTTGACGATGAGCTTGTGCGGATCTGCGAGATACCGGCTCCTCCATTCAAGGAAGAGGCGCGCGCGCAATTCATCGCGCAACGCTTCCGGGAGATTGGGCTTTCGCTTGTGCGATCGGACGAAGAGGGCAACGTGATAGCCGAACGGGCTGGCCTGGCGTCCGGACCTTCATCTTCTCCGCGTGTCGTCATTTCAGCACACCTCGATACGGTTTTCCCGGAGCGCACGGACGTAAGCGTGCGTCGCGAAGGAGCGCGGTTTCACGCGCCGGGAATCAGCGACAACGTCTGCGGAATCGTTAGTCTTCTTACGCTTGCGCGGGCGCTCGACGCCGGCAATATAGTGACGGAGGGCACGATTTATTTTGTTGCGACTGTCGGTGAAGAAGGCGAGGGAAACCTTCGAGGCGTGCGGCAGCTCTTCAATAAGGGTGAGTTCAGAACCGGCGTCGACGCGTTTGTTTCGCTCGACGGCCCGGGGCTCGAGCGGATCACCCATCGAGCGCTGGGATCGCGCCGTTATCGTGTGACGATCAACGGACCTGGCGGGCACTCCTGGGGCGATTTCGGAATAGTGAATCCGGTCCACGCGCTCGGCCGCGCAGTTGCACGCTTCTCGTCGTATCCGGCGCCGCTCGCGCCGCGCACTTCGTACAACGTTGGCGTCATCGAAGGCGGCAGCTCGGTTAATGCGATTCCGGCACGCGCGAGCATGGTTGTCGACATGCGCTCGGTGTCGAGCGATGAAATCGATAAGCTCGAAGCGCATCTCCGCCGCGTGGTCGAAATCGCCGTGCGCGAAGAGAACTCACAGCGGGCGATGAGCGGCACGAGTCTCACCTGTGAATTCGAGCAGGCGGGCGATCGTCCATCGGGTGAGACGCCCGTCGGCTCACCGATTGTGCGCGCGGCGATCGAGTGCTCTCGGGTGTTGGGCGTCGAGCCGCGGCTTGATTGCTCGTCCACGGATTCCAACATACCGATCTCGCTTGGCATTCCGGCGATCACACTGGGCGTTGGCGGCTTATCGGGTAACTGCCACAGCCTGACTGAATGGTACGAACCCCACGGCCGCGAGCTGGGTCTCAAGCGACTGCTTTTACTGAGCGTTTCGCTAAGCGGCCTCGCGTGTTGAGACAAGGTTTTGCGAGCTTTGCGTTCCTTTGCGTCTTTGCGCTGAGAATTCTAATACACGACGCAAAGACGCAAAGGACCGCAAAGCTCGCAAAGAGGTAATCATGAAACTGGTGATGGTTGGCGGACACACGCGAAATATCGGTAAGACCTCGGTGGTCGAAGGCATCATCCGCGCCACGCCGGAGTTCAACTGGACCGCGGCCAAGATTACACAGTTTGGTCACGGGGTTTGTTCGGTGAATGGGGAAACGTGCGGCTGCGCGGTGGCTGAGCACCAGTTCTCGATCACCGAAGAGCGACGCCGGGACACCGGCACCGATACGGCGCGCTTTCTTGCGGCCGGCGCGATCAGGTCCTTGTGGGTGCGCACAAAACAAGGCGAGTTGTTCACCGCGCTGCCTGCCCTGAGAAAACAAATCGAAGACGACGAATTCGTGATCGTCGAGAGCAACAGCCTGCGCCGTTTCATGAACCCGGCGGTTTATCTTCAGGTGTTGGATACCGCAAATCCGGATTTCAAACTCTCGTCGCAACAGTTCTTCGATTTGAGCGACGCTTATGTGCTGATCGACCGGCCGCCGGAAGAGAGAGTTTTGGCCAGCATCGTTTTGCTGGAGCGTGAAGTTCAAAGAAACAAACCTTGCTTCACTGTCAGGCAGGAAGATCGATTTATGAACGAGGAGATCATCGAGTTTGTCAGATCAAAGCTCGACGTTGGAGCGCGCGATGGTGCGAGACGTCTACAACCGGCCTGTTAAGGACCTGAGGATTTCGGTAACCGACAGGTGTAACTTTCGCTGCACGTATTGCATGCCGATGGAGGAATACGTGTGGATCGAGCGAAACGAAATTCTCACCTTCGAAGAGATCACGCGTCTCGCGCGGCTGTTCGTTGGGCTCGGTGTGGAGAAGATTCGAATCACCGGAGGCGAGCCGCTCGTTCGAAAGGACCTGCACCGGCTTGTGAGCCTGCTGAACTCGCTGAAGCCCGATCTTGATCTTTGTCTCACGACGAACGGTTCGTTGTTATGCGATCAGATAGACGACCTCGCGGCTGCCGGACTAAGACGGCTGAACGTCAGCATAGATACGCTCGACCCTGCAAAGTTCAAGCTGATAACAAAGCGTGGAGACCTGGATAAAGTGCTGGAAGGACTGTTCGCCGCCAGGCGCGCCGGGCTTGGTCCGATCAAGATCAACGCGGTAATCGAGCGAGGCCTGAACGACGCCGACATCTTGCCTCTGATCGAATTTGCGCGAGAGCATGGCTTCGCGATGCGCTTCATCGAGTACATGGATGTGGGCAACGCGAACAACTGGATCTCGGACCGGATAGTGTCCAAGAGGGAAATTATCGAGAAGATTAATGAGCGTTATCCTCTGAGTGAAGTCGGCCGGGACAGCGGCACGGCGCCGTCGGTTGATTACGAATTCATCGACGGAGGCGGCGACGTTGGCGTGATCGCTTCAGTGACGGAACCCTTCTGCTCGAGCTGCACGCGAGCTCGATTGACCGCGGATGGAAAACTGGTGACCTGTTTGTTCTCGGTTGAGGGCCACGATTTGAAGTCGTTGATGAGAAGCGGCGCAACCGACGAACAATTGACTGAGCTGATTAGTTCGGTGTGGGGCGCTCGAAACGACAGATATTCGGATGAGCGACTGGCAGCCATGAACTCTCCCGAGGGCTATCAGCCAAAGCAGCATCACAAGATAGAGATGATTACCCTGGGCGGATGAGGGGTGTGGTTAAAAGTGAGATTTGAGCCGGGAGCGGCCCGTGACTCTTTGCCGGAGGGAGTGTCCTGAGAGTCTCTGGAGCCCCGTAGCGGTAGAATGTTTAGCGAGTTCCCAATGTTGCCAACCCCGTAGGGGTGAAATGTCCCCTGGGCTCAACTCTATGCCGCCCCTAACGGAGCCAGGAAGTCCACGTCGGCGTCCGTTACTATAAACATCACACCCCTACGGGGTTGCCGGCGGATCGCTCGATTTACTGCTCTTGAGTTGTTGGTGATCTAAGTCCCACCGAAGTCCAACTCCTAATCACACCCTGGATGAGGGCGTCGCTAGCTCTTACGTGACTGTGATTTTGGCTTAACCTTGCCCGCCGAAGCCCTCGCCTTCTTTCTCTTCTTGCGTCTCTTGCCTCGTTTCATTGAAGTGACCGCAGCAACCGCTGCCGTCGCCGAAACGCGTCCAAACCCATATCTCGGATGCCAGAACCCATGATCGATATCCCAATCCCCGCCGACGGTGGGCGGGTCCCTGCGAGCCGTGCGGATCAGGATCTCTCTTACTTCACCGGCTGATAGCGTAACGTTTCTCGACTGTGCTTCAGCAAGCATCAACGCGACGACGCCCGCCACCGCAGGCGCGGACATGCTGGTTCCCGACAATGTATTGCGTCTCACACGAGTGCCGGAGTAAGCGGCGAGGACATGCTCACCGGGCGCCGACAGCTCGGGCTTCTTGCGATGATCGCGCGTGCGGCCCGAACTCGAGTTGGCTGACAAAGGCTCGCCTGCTTTGTGCGCGTCATATGATCCGACCACGATTGATTTCTCTCCGCAGGCGATCGAGCCCAGGGTGACCGCATCATCAATCTGATAGGAGTCGCCCGCTCCTGCCGCCTTGAATTGCGACGGACCGGTTTCGTCCCGTTCAATCCAGGCGTCAAACTTACCGTCCTTAACCGAAGCCTTACCGTCCTTAATCGAAGCCGCGATCAATCGAATCGTCCACGTTCCGGGCGAGAGTTCGTCATCGAGGAATATGTTGATCGTGTTGTCGCCGTTGCACGAGTCGTTTCGCCGGTTGGCGACGACTATGGTGCTGTGTTCCCAGAACGGAAACTCTCGCACTTCGCCGAATCTTGCGCCAGCAATGGGTACGGAGTCGCCGGGCTTTATCACCTCAACGTCGAAGCTATCGTCCTTTGAATACCAGATCTCCATCTCGTTGCTTGTCGAATCGTTTGGAAAGATCTGCCATTTGAGTTCAACCGGCTTGTCTGACGAAACCCTGCCGGTTGCGTGAAGTTGTTTGCCGAACATGTTGGCGGCGGCGATTACAACCGCGCGGTTGCGCGCCTTTGAGACAAGGCAGTCGATCCACTTCTCGACCAGAGTCGTGCCATCGTGCGGCCCGCCGTTTGTGCCCAGGCTCAGATTGATGACGCACGGCTGTTTGCGTTCTGCGGCAAAAGCGAAGATGAACTCGATCGCTTCCGCGAGCTGCACCGAATCACCAAAAGAATTCCCGACGACGCCGGCGTCGGGCGCATCAACGCATTTTGTGGAGGCTTCTACAAAGACGATGTCCGCATTCGGCGCCACTCCTTTCCCGGCTGAACCGACTGAAGCGTTGCCGTTCCCGGCTGCGACGTCTGCAACGTAGGTTCCATGAGCGCCGGTTTGAAGCAGGTCGTCAGGCCAGGGCCCATAGCCGAGGGCCTTGTAAGGGTCCTGTTGCTTCAGAGCCGCGTTGATCTCATCCTGCGTGTACAGCGTTCCGTAGTCGTAGCCGTACTGTGAAGGGCTACTGGGATTCTGCTTCGCCGTCTGATCCCAGATTGCGAGAATCCGGCTGTGCCCGGTCTCATCCAGGAAATTCTTGTGTGCGAAGTCCATGCCGAAATCGATTATGCCGACGATGACTCCGCTACCGCCTTCCGCAAGCGAGCCGGCGATCAAGGCGGTTGAATCGTTGCCAATCTCAGCCAGGGTTCTCTCGAGGCACGGTCTTACTCTTTGAGAGGCTTTCAAACTCCTGACGAATTTCTTTTGCCGGATTTCTTCGACCTTGTCCACAGGTATGCGCGCCGTCACGAGCCATGTCCCGTCAGAATCCCGAAGTGAGTTGCGCGAGACCCTCGCTCCGGTGAGCGTAGTGAACGCGTCGACGTCGTCTACCCTGGCGATGACCGCGACTTCGGTTTCCTGTGTGGAAGAGGTCGCAATCTTTTGAGCTCGGCCGCTGCTTACCGCGCCGATAACGCGGTGCAAGTGGGCATCCATTTGCAGGTTGGCGTCTTCGGCATCGGAAGACTGGGCGGCGGCCCTGGACTTTCGATTGCCGGCCTGTGGGAAGGAGACGCCGCAGTTAGAGCAGGCCAGCCAGGGTCGAACAATAGCGTGACAGTTGGGGCAGATGACGTGAGGCATGATCGATTCCTTTCTTTTCTAAGTTGGGCAACTGAGAAGGGAGAGTTATGAGGTTGCGGTTATCCGTCGCCTGCGGGATTGCATGCTTGCGGAAGACCATCAAGCGAGTAGTCCAATCGATTCTGAACCGCTTTGTGTGAATCGCCGCCGTTGGGCACAACTTTCCGCAGGTCATATCGTTTATGATCCGCGGTTGTTATCGCGTCGTAGTAGAGGCGAAAGTCGCTGCCCTCGGCCATCATATCGGCGCTGAACGGACAGATGTTCTCGATGGAAATCTCGTACCGGACGCGTTGCTTATTTCGGTAAGGTCTCTTTGGCAGGAACTGACTCGCGCCGCTCTCATTCCCCAACTCGATCCCGCTTTTGTGGTTGTCGCCGCATCTGATGTCGAGCCCCGCCCTCAAACCGATCTGCCCGATATAGCGTTGATCTTCACGATTGGTTATCAGCTCGCGAGCGAAGTAATCCGGGGTGAGCGCCGCGGTGTAGAGCGTTCCGTTCGTAAAGAATATCTTAGGCGTGAAGAACCTCGGTTTACTTGTATGTTCGTGATCGGGCGCCGGAGTAATTGGACCTTTGTTGAAGTCCGGGCTCTCAAAATTCACGATCCACCTGAAGTCTTCTGGATCGTCCAGCTTTTGACTGTTGTTCGAAGGACCACGTCCGCTGCGGCGAGGTTTATACGCAGTGACGCCGGCGTCTAACGGATCGTGCACCCTGATGAAGATGTCTTTATCCGTGTCAAATTGAGGGACGATTATTCGCGATCGTTGCGGAGTGATTCCATCCTTTTCCAGCAGAATCTCTTCGATGCGCAGTTCCAGTGTGTGATTGTCGCACTGGAGAATGCCTACTTCGCATTGCTTCGCCCGACGCTGCCCAATCATGCGAAAAAACGCAAGGCCGGCGACCGTAACTGTGGCAGTTGCTTGTGAGTGATTCAGGGGCATAACGGATCAATCTCCTTCCAGGTATAGGTACAGTCTCACCCAATAATGCGGGATTGCCGCGTTTTGTTTCATGTTTGTCCCACGGAAGCGCAAGAAACAGCGTGAGATGCTCGGATAATTGCCAGCGAATCAGAACTCAGCGTAACCGCCTATTACAATAAAAGAAGCCCATGACCTCGGTTCGGCGAAGTGCCGGTCTGGACCGGCGATCATATCCAGTTGCGCCCGCCTCAATGCCCTTGCGGTGATTGGATTCTCGCTCTTGCGGTAGCGATGAAAGTTAACCATCAGTTCTCTAGTAGAATCCGAATCGACCGGCCAAAGGCTTGCGACCACCAACGGAATGCGAGCGGCGAGAAAAGTCCGCGACATACCGACCGCGCCCTCGCCGTTGAAGTAGCCTTCGATCGCCGTTTGGCACGCCGAGAGCACGACCAGACGAGCGCGTAACGGCCTTTGCCGGTATATCTCCGCAGCCTGGAGAACGCCTTCCTGCTCATCAGAGCTTCCGCGCGCAGGTGTGACAGAGACACGCCCCCTTGCGAGCAGCAGTTTCGATAACAGAGGCGACCGGTCGTCAACGACATAATGTGACGCGAAGTGAATAACGTCAGACTTCGACAATTCATTGCCGACGGCTTCCGCGCTTGCGTCGTCTTCGACTAACACCCGATTTGGAAAATACTGGGCGGCTATCTCTTTGGCTTCTTTGGCGGCTGACGGTAGATCTCGAAGAGGGAACCGATCACGGTCTATGCTGGGGTTTCCTACGCTTAATAACCGCTCACCGCCGGTCAGTGCATTCTTACGAGCGGCGTCCTCGGTGCAGAGAAGAAAAACATTCGAGCTTGGAGAATACGAGAGGACATAGTCGCTGATGAGATAGTGGCCGGAGCGCGGAGAAACGAGCGTATTAAACGGGAGATAGTTGAGCACCTTGTCCGGGACAATGCATATCTGCCGGGTTGCATCCAACAGTGACTCGACGGGCGCGATCAGGATGTCGTAAAGCTCCTTCGATCGCTCTGATATGTCTTCCTTGTTGTTGGTCACCGCGTTGCAATAGGCAAGGGTCTTGTCCTTTAGTTCCTTCAGACTCGTTTTGCTTTCCGCCACCGCGAAGTCTTTGCTCGAGATCACCCATATCAGCACCTTGTCGTCAAGGACTGCGTACTGAAGAATCTGTGCGCGCTCAGGCAGCCGCGCCATTATTTCCTGGAGCTTCAACAGCTCGGTCGGGTACGGGATCACAAAGTCGGTGTCGGCCTTCTTGCCCGAGACCGCGGCCTGCGAGTTTATCAAGTCCCACAACGATCTTGCTCGCGATGATTCCGACAACTCAAAAGCCTCCCAGGCGTTGTGCATTCTCGAGTATTTAAAATCTATTGCGACGTCAAACAGGCTCTGTTCAATGTCGAAGAACTTGTTTCGGCTGCGCTCTTCCAGAATCTTCGAGCGATATCGTTCGGTTAGCCGCAATACGATCTCAAGCTCTTGCTCCGCCAGGCTATCCTCTCGCATCGCCACATAACAGAACAGCTTCCCCTTATGTGCGTCGTAGTTGATTGGGTCAAAATCGGTTCCCCTCGACTCGATGGCGCGACTATAGCGCTCGGCGGCGGCGGCGTAGTCCCCGGTACGCCTGTAGATGTGGCCTAGCTGTACGGTCGCATACGCGATCATATTCTTGCGGGCAGGGTCTTCAGTCAGATGGTTGACTATGTCGAATCCGCGTTGAGCTAATTGCAAGGCTTCGGGCGGATTGTGAAGCCTCTCGTAGATGATGCCGAGGTGGACGTAGGACAGGTAAGTGAGGCTGGCGTCGTGGGTCTCTTCGAGGGCCAGCGACAGGGCTTCCTTCTCGCAGTCGGCGGCGGCGGCATAGTACTCAGATCCAATGAGAACTTCGCCAAGCGTGTCATAGGTGCGCCACATCTGACGGGCACCGGGCCAGCGGTCGCGCGCCACGCCCAGGGAACGGTTCAGTTGCGCAAAGGACTGCTGATAGTCGCCAACGAACTTGTAATGATTTGCGAGCTGACCCATGTTTTTCTGAATGGCGTAGTTGTCATCTATCCGGGTGGAAATCTGCAAGGCTTGTTTGGTGAGCTCAATTCCTTTTGAAAGTTCATCAGTTTTTTGGTAACAGTTGGCAAACGAGCTGATTGCTTGCGCCAGCAACCACTGAAAGTTTTGCCCTTTGCAATATTCAATCAATGATTCGAAAACTGCCCGGCTTGCCTCAGTATCCTTCTGCAGAAGACAGTACCCGATCCAGTAGTCCGCAAATGCCGCCTCCAACTTGTCACCGGCTTGCTCATATTGTTGACGCGCCTCCTGGTACGCAACGAGAGCTTTGTCGAACCTGGGCTGAAGACAGAACCCGTGTCCGCTGTTCATCAGTTGGTGCGCTCGAACAAGCACGCTCCGTCGCGTGGGCGAAGAAGTCTCATAGAATCTGGCCAGGGCTGAAACATAACCGTCGCCGGTCTTTTGCTGCTGTAACTCGCCGACATATTTCAGCGCGTTCAATATGCGGTCGCTTTCAGACCTCGCGGGCAGTCCATTCGCGCTCGAATCAGTGAAGGCGCCGACTAATTGCCACCAGACGAGTCTTCCTGTGATTGCTTCGGTGGTTTCAGTGATAACTTGCCAGGCAGTCTCCGGCTGCCGGTTCTCGCACGCGTTCAGGAGCCGCTGCAAAACCTCATCTTTGCTCTGCGAGGTTCTGCGCTTGTGCTCTTCGAGTTCGCGGAGATTGTGCGTTGCCTCCTCCGCCCATGACGAATTGGGGTCGCGTTCAAGATACTTTTGCCAATCTTCCCGGGCCTGCTGATTGAGCAGCATGTCCTGGTGGCATAGGGCGAGATTGAAGAGAGCCTCGAGCAGGGAGCCATCAAGGCTCAGCGCCTTATTCAAGTGTTCGAGACTGCGTGCAAAGTCTTCGAGGCTCGCTCCGGATTCTGTGTTCGACCGGTCGGCGCTTCCTTTCTCGAGGAGGGCGGCGCCGAGATCGCTCTGGAGTTGAGCGTTTTGCTGATCGTCCGTTTCGGCAATTATCATTTGGTCGATTGCCTTGTCGAACTTCTGCTGAGTCAGGTAATAGCGTCCCAGCGCGTGGTGAGCCTTTGGGCCCGGGTGCGCGGCAACTTCGCTAAGCAGAATTCTCTCCGCCAGAGTGAGAGATATCTCATCGACCTTCGCCGATCCTCCGCGCATGTTTCCCATCGGAGCGTAGCGCAGCCCGGAGAGGCGCGCCTCGATCGGACGCTCGGCGCTATAGGCCTGCGCCAGCGCCGCGGTCCCCTTATCAGCCTCCGACTGGCAAAAGAATACTCGCCAAATGCCAAGCGCCAGTCCGAGCAGGATAATGGCGCCCGCGGCCATTTTTAGATATCGAGTGCCGAACGGGTGCTCTTTCCCGGTCGAGTGCAAAGGCGCGTTGATGGGATCTCCGGTGTCGTTGATGGGCGGTTCTCTCCGAGATTCGGCGGCGACATGTTGTTGCAGAGCCATCGCGAAGCTGAGTTTACGCCGACGCTCCGCCGGCGACAAAAAGAAGCCCGTAAATCGCTCCAGCTCATCGCCTTTCAGTTCCCCGTCAAGGTATTCATCAAGCAACTCATCCTCAACCACGCCGATCAGGTTGAATAGCTCGTCGTCGGCCAGCAACTGTTCTTCTACCGCCTGTTGCCGGGTCTCGTCGAGCTCGCCGAGCAGGTACATCCTGACGCGACGTTCCTGATTTGTGTCCTCATTCACTACATCGTCCATTACATCGCCGCCTTGCGCTTCCAACGTAAGCCTTCATTCATAAATGACGGGCAAGCGTGATTCGTTTCATGCTTCCGGTCGCAGACAGGTTTCAACGCAAACCTGAAGCGATGCCCTGATTCGGTGCATCCTCACCCTCAGGCCGGTTCCACTGATCCCGAGCCGCTCAGCCATCTTCTTCCTTTGAGCTATCTTTGCAAACTTGTCCTTGCTGTAATACTCCAGTACCAGTCTGCGGTCAACTGGCAGGAAATCTTTCATACATAGTTCAAGACACTGATCCCGGCGCTCCTTTTCTTCAAGTGATTCCGGGATCGGAAGCGGAAACGATTCGGCAGGTTTCCTTACGTGCTCGAGGTGTACATTGCGAGCCACGCCGTAAAAGTAGTACATCGGATCGCCGGTGTAGGTGTCGGCAATCTCCTCCATACGTGTAATTACCCGATTGATCGTTTCGTCGGCCAGATCTTCACCGCCCCGACACCCGCGGCAGGTGAAAATACTGATGAGCCTGCGGCGAATGTCTTCGTACCTGGCCCCGGCGCGGTCCCGGTCGGAATCGAGCCAGGCGAGGAACTTGTCGAACGCATCCTGAGTAATGTCCCAACGCTTTTGCATCGCGAGCCAGTCTTCCCAGCTTGAGTTTGAAAAGTGCAAAGGTGGCAAGTGAATAACGCTTGCCGAAGTGTTAAGCCCTGTTCCCTGACACGGCGCGAGCGTTTATTCTAATGACAACTTGATCGCGCGCCAATGTATCACGCGCCAACCGGCAAGGCAAAATCGTTTTCGCGTTCGACACGGACGTATATTCGTAGACATACAAACTTCCGCCTGAAGGCCGAACTACGAACATTGTGTCAAAGGGGGGGAGGGGTCAGGCTTGACATTGTTGCCATTTGTCAAATGGCAACAATGTCAAGCCTGACCCCTCCCCCCTGAAAAATCGAATTGTTTTGACATCAAATATGCTTCTGAGTAATATGTCGCTATGTCACATATGAGTTCAATGCTTGACCGCGAGTTGAAGAAGGGCAGCGCTGAGTTGCTGATCCTGTCGCTGGTTGAAGTCAGGCCCCGGCACGGCTACGAAATCAGCAAGCTGATCGAGGCTCGCTCGGACGGCGTGCTTAGATTCAACGTCGCGTCGCTTTATCCTTTGTTGTACCGGCTCGAGAAGCGCGGATGGATCCAGGGCCGATGGGTCGAGAAGGCCGGTCAACGCCGCCGCCGTTACTACAAGCTGACGCGTGAAGGCAGAAAAGTACTCGCCGCCCAGCGGAGCGGGTGGGAAGAGTTCGTGGCTGCGATAAACCGCATCACAGGAGTCGAACGTGCCTGAGTGGAAGGCTGAGATCAGAAGACGGCTCGAGCCCCTGAGGCTCGGGCCGATTCGCGAAGAAGCCATCGTCGAGGAACTTTCCGGGCATCTCGAGGATCGCTATCGGGAGATACTCGCGCGCGGTGGGTCACGCGAAGAAGCTCGCGTGTCAGTGCTGAAAGAATTAAGCGACGGCCATTTGCTCGTGCGAGAACTGAGACGGCTCGGATGGCAACTCGGAACAGAACCGTTGGCGTTAGGAGCAGGGAGAAAAAATATGTTAGGGAATCTGTGGCAGGATCTTCGCTTCGGGCTTCGGTTGATTCGAAAGAATCCGGCATTTTCGGCGGTCGTGATATTGACGCTTGCGGTCGGTATCGGAGCGAACACGGCGATCTTCAGCGTGGTCAATGCGGTGATGTTACGGTCGCTTCCGTTCAAAGATGCCGATCGGCTGGTTCGCCTGGATGAAAGCAACCCGGAGCGCGGCTGGCCGCAATTCAGCGCTTCACATCCAAACTTTTTGGATTGGAGAGACCGCAACCACACCTTCAGCGCAATGGCCGCACTCACCGGAGCGAGCATCAATCTTGGTGCCGCCGGGGAGATTGAGGTCGTGAATGCCCGCGCGGTGACCTCCGACTTTCTGACGGTGCTTGGAACAACGCCGCTCATCGGCCGCAACTTCCTGCCCGAAGAAGACAAGCCCGGCGGCAATACGCGAGTAGCAATTCTTACCTATGGGTCGTGGCAGAAGCGTTTCGGCGGGGCATCCGACGTCGTGGGGACGACGCTTACGATTAACGATAACCCGTTCACCATCATCGGTGTGTTGCCGGAGACCTTTGCCTGGGGCAGCAACAACGAGTTGCTTATTCCGCTGGCGCCCGATCCCAAGCGCAATCGCGGCGACCATCGGCTGCTGGTAATCGGCAAGCTAAAAGAAGGCGTCTCTCAAGAACAAGCGCTTGCGGATATGAACACGATCGCCGCGCAGCTTGCAGAGCAATATCCCGATAGCAACAAAGGATGGGTGGTCGCTTCTCAAGGTTTCTACGACTGGTTTGTCCCTGAGCCGATTCGTCGTTCGCTGCTGTTGTTCCTGGGCGCGGTTGGTGTCGTCCTCCTGATAGCATGCAGCAACGTTGCAAATCTCATGCTGGCGCGCGCATCCGCTCGACAGAAAGAGATGTCGATTCGAATAGCGCTTGGAGCAGGACGAACGCGTATCGGGTCTCAGCTTCTTGTCGAGGCATTATCGCTTTCGATTGTCTCCGGGATCGCAGGACTCGGCATTGCGCTATTGATTACAAAAGCATTGAAGTCCATGAACCCGGCGAACCTCCCGCGGCTCGACGAGATCTCGATCGATCGGCGTGTGTTGGTATTTTCTTTGTTGATTTCACTATTGACTGGTGTGTTGTTCGGTTTGGCTCCGGCGATTCACGCGGCGCGAACCAATCTCGCCGAAATGCTGAAGGAAGGTGGAAGATCAATCGCCGGAGGCAAAATGCCGCAGCGCATCAGAAGCGTTTTAGTCATTGCGGAGGTTGCGCTGTCAGTTGCTCTGTTGGTATCCGCCGGGTTGCTGCTTCGCAGCTTCTGGCGAGTTCAGAATATCGATCCCGGATTCAAACCTGATCGGCTGTTGACGGCGCGAATCAATCTGCCGCGCAACCGCTATCAGGAGGGCCCGCCCGCGTGGGGCTTCTACAAGCGACTGCTCGAGGAGACGAGCGCGCTGCCCGGCGTGCAGTCCGTCGGCATCACAAGCGGTGTCCCCATGGGCGGTGGGAATACAGCGGGCGAAGTGCGCATCGAAGGGCAAACTCCTGCGCCGGATGGAACAAAGCCTTCCGCCGATTGGCGCATCGTAAGCCCG
>Ga0134124_10000390_pt1 | contig 38183 bp, 70 predicted proteins | sample KB304_FD_96880 | JGI IMG/M metagenome (GOLD analysis project Ga0134124, IMG submission 96880) | Terrestrial soil microbial communities without Nitrogen fertilizer from Kellogg Biological Station, Michigan, USA - KB3-0-4 | ecosystem: Environmental > Terrestrial > Soil > Unclassified ... | reverse complement strand
TCCGGGGTCTGCTCGTCGCCGTCATCCCGCTCGCCCTTCGGCGTGTTCAGCGGCTTGCCGGAGGGCAGGTTGCCGGCCGCAAGGTTCGCTTTCGCCGCCTCGGCGCCGGCCTTGACCGCTTCGCCTTGGGCTTCCTGCTGCTCCTGCAAGCCTCGCAGGAACTGCGGGCCCATCCGGGACAGGATGTACGGCTCGTCTGCTTCGGGCATGTCGGCGTAGGGGGCCATGCCCATTTCGTCGCGGGCCTCGTTCAGCGTCATCCGGCCCGATTCGACACGGGACAGGAGGACTGCGTCGGCTGCGGCTTCGTCTTCCTCTTCCAGGCCGAGGAAGCGGAACTCGATCGCCGGGTCCAACCCGAGGTAGCGCCGGTTGATCCGGGTGAAGATGCCTTCCAACCAGCGGCACCAAGGAAGCAGCAGTTTCCTGTACTGAATGTTCTCCTGACCCTCATGATAACTCGCCCCACCCAGGCCACCGGTTTCAATGAAACCAATCTCGGCGGGGGTCACACCGAACGACGCGCACACCAATTTTACAATGTACGTGTCATATTCCGGCTTGTAGAGTTCAGACGAGTCGGAAAACTTGGCGAGCTTCCCGCCGGGAAGGCCGATCTGGATGCGCTGCCGCTCAGCGAGATCACCGGCAAGCTGCGAGTTGATCGACCGGCGCCAGCGTTGCATCTCGTCCGGTGTCATCCGGACGTTCTCCGGCAACTCCATCAGTGCCAGAGGCAGCGCCGAGCTGTCGAACTGCTGGGTCATGAAGTCGGTGCGCTTCAGCCACAGGTTGACCCTGACCAGGGCGTTCTCGACCGGGCCGAAGCCGTACGGGGAGTGCGGGCGCAGGTTCCGCACCGAGTAGACCAGCTCGTCGGCGGTCATCCCACCTTCGACGGTGCCGTCCTTGCCGACGGGGGCTCGGAACTCGCCGCGGGGGAAGCCGTAGAGGATCTGCTGGAACGCCGGGTCATCGCCGGATGGGCGCCGGCCGAGGTTCGACCTCAGCGGCTTGATCGTCGTCCCATCCAAGACCCACAGCGAGTGGAGGTCGTTGCCGTAGGTCAGATGCGGATGGATCGCACTGGCATCCAGCGCCAGCACATCCTCCATCATCATCCACAGCCAGGAGGCGAAATCCGGCGCGTCCGACTCCGGGTCGGGGCTCTCCCAGAAGTCCTGCGCCCGCGCCAGCTGGGGGGCGAGCTTGTCGCGTAGCTTCTGCTTCGCCTCGGTCTGCCGCAGCCCATCCGACTCGGCGGCGGCGGCGATCGCCTTCTCCGAGATGACAATGCCCCAGTCGAAGCCGCACAGCTCCGAACGGATGACCCGCATGCAGTCCTGGACGATGTCGACCTTGGAGGCGGCGCGGAGAACGTCCCAGCCGATCGGCTTCTCACCGGCGCCGGGGATGTTCCATCCGACCGGGTATTCCCACTGCCGCGGATCGGTGCGGCCGTCGGGCCGTAGCGGGTCGATGCCGTAGGGCGGCAGGGGGGTCAGCGGGCCGAACGGCACCGTGTAGGGCAGCTCGCGGGGAAGCGGCTCGTAGGATCCGATCGGCATCCCGGACTGCATCGTTGCTAGGGCATTGGCCTGCGCGGACATGTCCCGGGTTTGCGCGCCAATCGCACGGGCGCCGGCCGCGTAGCTGGCCTTGTCGAGGCGGCGGCGCTGCTGGGCGCGGCGACGGCTACGGGAGGACATCGGCCCTCCGCGGCGTTCAGGTCAGTGCCGGGCCTGCTCGGCTATCTCACGCCAGCGTCTGGCATTCTCGGCGTTCTCGGCAAGCGCGGCTGTCAGTGCATCCCGCAGCCGGGCCGCGTCCTGTTCGGACAGTTCGACGTACACATCGGGCACGACAGCGGGGTCCGAGGCGGCGATCCGGACCGCATAGCCAGAAGGCGCTGCGGCTGGATGCATCCCGGTGCGGGCCACGTCGAGTTCGTGGCCGTCGATGTCGCGGATCGGCTCTGGCAGGGTGAGGGAACTCCAGATGCTCACAGCGGCCTCCGCCACCCGTCCTGTGAGGTCTGGCCGGGGAACAGGTCTTCGATGCCCAACGGGGCCGGGGTCTCATCGGGCGGAAGCTGCGGCTTCGGGCCGGCGGCGTCCTCTTGGGCGAACCACTGGTCCATGAAGAACTGCGTGCCGCCGCGCAGGTCGACGAACGACAGAAGGAGAGCGTCGGCGTTGTCCGGGCTGCGGCCCAGCCGCTTACGGACCTCGTCCTTCTTCTCGATCTGGATGCGGCCCTTGATGTCCGCGAACCACTTCGGCGCCAGCAACTGGGCGCACGCCGCATCCGGGTTTTCCATCCCGGACAGCCACACCCCGTCAGTCGAGTACTCGGCCGGGGCAAGGTCCCATTCGCCCCGCTCGGAGCCCAGCCGGCCTATGACCCACCACAGTTCGGCCCGCAGGTTCGCGAACCGCTCGGTGTCGGTCGCGGCCTGGCCGACGTTCACACCCACGATGGTGGCGGCATGCTTGCCCTGGTCGCGCAGTTCGTTCAGCCGGTCGCACACGCCGGCGCCGATGCCGATCGAGTCGACGTTGACCAGCGTCGCCCCGGTTACCTCGATCGCGTGGAGCACGTTGGTGACAACGGTCATCGTGTTGTCGTTCCGGTCCCGCCATTCGCGTCCGACCATCCGGCCGCGGCGCTCCCGGATCACCGTCTCGTCGCCGCCGCCGCCAACGTCGACGCCGAGGACGACGGGCAGCAGATCCGATGGGGCGTACACCCGGTCGCTGGGTTGCCGGCACTTCGCGAGGTCCGAGGAGCGGACGACCTGGTCGGAGGCGTCGGTGGGGAACTCGCCGAGAACCTTCTCCGACCACAGGGGGGAGTCTTCGCCCCAGTCGGTGCGCTTCTCCTCCACCCACGACTTGGAGACCAGCACCTTGCGAAGCTGGTCGGGGACCTTCTCGCCGGTCAGGTTGGGTGTGTCGAACGCCGAGATGGTGATCGTGTGCCATGACTCGCAGGCCCTGGCGAAGTAGGACGCCGGGTCCGCCGGGTTGCCGATGGCTAGCAGCGCACAGCCGTCGTTCGACGTCAACGAGTCCGCGGCGGTCCACAGCTGCTCGGGGATGCCGCCGGCCTCGTCCAGCACGACGAGGACGTGTTCGGCGTGGATGCCGTTGAACGCGGCCTCGTCGTAGTCCGACGGCTTCCGACCGAACGCGATCAGCTCCGTGTCGATCTTCCACTCGGTGGTGAGGACACGGCCGATCAGCGGCTTGCCGGCGGCGTCCGCCTTCTTCGCGGCCTGGCCGATGTACCGCCACAGGATCGCCTCAACCTGCTTGGCCGTCGGCGCGGTCGTCACGACAAACGCAGTACCAGGCGGCCAGATTGACAGCCACCACGCCACCGCCCGGGAGGCAGTGTGCGACTTCCCAGCACCGTGGCACGACTTGACCGCGACGCGGCGGTGTCGGGTCAGCGCGGTCAGGATGTCGACCTGCTTGGACCACAGGCACTCGTCGAGCCGGTCGGCGATCCACATCGCCGGGTTGGTGCGGTACTGCTGCTGGCGGGAGTCGACGTCGAGCGCATCGGCGGCCAGTTCAAACGCGGCAACGAGGTCGTCGGGCAGGAGTGACATCCGGCCCTCGCCACGCAGCGTGAGCGCCTTGGGGTCTCAGCCCCGGCGCAAAGATCACAAGCGGGTGATTTCGACTACGCAGCGTGGAGATGACGCCGGATCACGGCTGGCATCGCACTCCGCTGCTCTGCGGTCAGCCCAAGTTCCGGGTCGCCCATCACCGCACGCAGGAAGTCCGTGATCAGACTGCCCTGCTGTTCGGCCAGCTTGACCCGACGCTCCTCCAAGCCGGCGGCCAGCGCGAGGCGGGAGAAGTTCGCGCAGCGGTCCCGTTCGTCCGCTTCGAGCTGGGCGAGGGCTCGGATGTACTCGCCCATCTGGCCGCCCTCGCCGAAGGCGACACCGACAGTCGCTTTCTCAAGGCCGAACTCGTCGACCTTGGCCTGTAGTTCGACGGCGTAGACCTGGGCGCGGCGGGCCGACTGGGCGAGCAGCCGTAGCAGGGTTTCGCCCGGGTCGACTTTCTCATCGGTCAGGCCCCATGAGGTGACCTCGGCGCGGACCGCAGCCTTGGCCTTCACAGCCGGCGCCGATCCGCCGTGACTCGCGCACACTAGCCCACCGCGGATTGCGTCTCGCTTGCACTGCGACCCGGTCTTGTTCTTCCCACGACACCGCATGTCACGCTCCATGGGTGTTGGGGCTTGATGGGTCAGGCTCAGTCGTTCCGGTGGTCTTCGAGGTCTTCGCAGTCCCGATGCCACCAGAACCAGCGCTGGCAGCGTCGGCCGTTCCAACTCCACGAGGTGACCGTGTAGGCGAAACGCTGACCGGTACGGACCTCGTGGCCGCAGTCCTCGCAGGAGCCGAGACGGAGGCTCACGGCTGGTCGGATGCCGGGCCGGTCAGGAACGCTGTCAGCTTCTCAGTTGCCTCGTCTTCGTCGAGGTCGACGAGAAGGTTCGACCATGTCTCAGCCGGGTCGGAAGCACCGGAAGGAAGCTCGGTCCAGTCTTGCTGTCCGGGACCGTCGAAGCGCCAGTGGCGTTTGCAGTCGTCACACTCGAACACCGAGCCGGCGGCAAATCCGCCGACGGGCGGCTTCTTGCATCGTGACGCCGGATGTGTCGACTCGCGAATCCTGTTGATCCACGGCATGTCAGACCCCCGCGCCTAGTAGCACTGCCAACGGGCGCCACAGTCGCAGCGCATCCCAGACCAGCGGGTCTTGAGTCGGCGGGAACAGCCCTTGGCGTGCCTTCGGTGCCCATTGGGGAGCCGTTCGCCAACCCGGTCCACCACAGTCACCGTATTGGGGTCACGCTCATCGACGATGAGCTGATACCGAGCTTCTTCCACCTGCCCATTCTACCGCGTTTCCGCTGGTAGAGTGGGTGCAGGTGCCGCCCATCCGACGGGCGATCGCGACGAACAAACCCACCGGGCGGCGCCCACAACACCCCGGTAGCTCAGCGGTAGAGCACCCGGCGAAGGCGGGACCGTGACCGGCCATGGCGTCGCACCCGTTCGGGGACAGGAGCGCGCGGGTTCAATCCCCGCCCGGTGGTGCAGTGCAAAAAGACTGGACCGTTCATGCGATGATCAACGTATGAACGTTTCGGTTGATGTAGACGTGGGGGCGATTGTCGACGCCCGGGTAGCAGCCCGAATCGAACGGGTCCGCCGGCGCAGAAAGGCGCTGGCCGAGTTCCAGGAGGCACACGGCCGGCGCCGGGAGTACGGAAACCGTGCACGCCACGCGGCGAAACTCGCCCGTCAGGCGGAAGGGTGAACCTCGACCGCCGGTTCGGTCGCCACCACGGCGTGCATGGCCCCGCAGGGTTCCGCGTCCCACGGCTGGTCACACTGGCCACAGACGGGGCGGGAACGGGCGGTACGAAGCGCCTCAGCCCACGCCGCGGCGAACGAGCCAAGCTCGACAGTCTCAGTCACGCCGCCTCCCATTCGTCGTCGTAGCGGGCGCCAGGGGCGAGGTGGGCGAGGGGCTGGAGGTCTTCCCAGCGCCACTGCGAGAACTGGCGTGCCGTGCCCTTGACGGCCGGTTCGATGCCGGCCTTGGCGAGGATGTACCGCACACGGCGGCAGTGATTGTCCTGGGGGAGACCGAGCCAGTAGGCGATCTCGGGAAGGATGAGCATCCCAGCAGGTCGCATCGGCGACCTCCAGAGACACGTGTCCTGTTCCGCCAGATTACATCGATCAGCCCGGGACCCTCAACCGGGGTCCCGGGCCGGCAGGTCGGCGCTCAAGCGGCGCCGGGTTGGTCAACTACTCGACGCTCCGGAGGTCTTCGCCACCGACGTGTACGAGGTGGCGAACGTCGCCCCAACGCCAGCGGTTTCCCGCGCGCCTGTCTCCCTGAACTGCTGGCTCTGTGCCGCTCCGGCGGAGAGCTTTCGAGGCCGCATCCCGCGAGATGCTGAGGAGGTAGCCCACATCGCCCGCTGTTACCAGCGTGTCATCGGGGAGCCTGTCGGCAACTGTTACCGTGGTTCGCGACTCGTCGTGGTGTGCGAGGACCGTGGGCGTGTGGACGGCCAACGTCGCTACATGAGCGACAAGTGGTGGCTCATAGCGGAACCACTCGCCAGTGATGCGCAACCCTGCGAACTCTTGGTGGCGCTGCCGCTCAAGGCTTGCGTCGCCCGGTTCTACAGCCAGTACCTCGTCATGCGGGATGCCCTCCAGTCTCACCCGGAGATTGGAGGACGTTCCGATCTTCACTCGGTCGCCGAACAGCAGGTAGTAGACGACGTTCGAGTTGGATCGTGGGCGCCGAGCGGACGCTTTCATCTCACGCTGCCCGAACATCACCTCGCGCAAGGGTCCGAACGACTCCGCAAACTCGACCGCTTCACGCAGGTGAGTAAGGCAGATATTGAGTGTGAAGTGGTCCTCATCGGAAATGGGGAGCGCTCGCCCTGTGCAGCCGGGCTGGTCACACCACGTGCTCCGGCGGAAAGTGGCGGGTGGATCTTGATGCCAGATAGACTCGGCCACGCTGGTCCCTCCACGAAGGGATCGGAAGTGGCCCGTTCCGGTGTTGACGCACCGGGCGGGCTGCGCCGTTTGTGACGCTAAGCCCCATTCTATTCGATCAGAAGTTCGATGCCAACCGGGACAATCCGCGATCGGCGCAGGTCAAGTGGGGTCCTAGTCGACGTCTCGCAGGGCTTGGATCGTCGCGTTGAGGACCTTCACCGCACCCTTCCGTTGGAGGGCGTTCATGGTCAGCATCACCTCGCGGACGGCTCGCATCATCTCGGCCCAGTCCGGGTTGCCTGGGGCCATGTCGTCGAACAGCGCGTCGTCGGCGTCGCGGACGGCTTCTGTCAGCAGGGCTGCGGCGAAGCGCTGCTCGATAGTCATCAGGTCGATGTTGAAGGCCGCGAGGGGTCCCGTGTCGTCGGGCAGGCGGTCCGGGCCGTATGGCTCCATCATGGGCGTCCCCCCTAGATCAGGGAAGACAGGATGTCACGGGCAGGGGAGCAGCGAAAGGGCCAATCAAGCGTCAGCACCGACGCCCAGCAGCCCGGCGAGCTTCCCGTGGGCCTCCGCTATCCAGTCGCGCCTGTACCAAGCGGTCGAGTAGGGCTCCAGGGTGCCGTCGTCGAGCGCTTCGGGATCGGTCGCGGCAGCCAGTTCCTTCGCCGCAGCTTCGATGGCCAGTAGCCGGCCGATCGGACCGTACTCGACTCCGACCTTGTGGCCGCCACCCATACAGGGACTGTCATCGTCGTCGGGCACGATCAGGTCGTCGTAGTGGTCGACAGCGAACCATCCGCCGCAGTGCTCACACCAGTGCCGGTCGTCAGTCACGACGGCAACTTCTCCCATCCGTGGTCCGCCAGGTTCGTTGGCACGATCGGCCGCTCCGCGGAGATTGGCTTGGTCTGGACTACCGGGGTGCCGTCGTACAGGTAGCCGACATGGTCGACGGTCAACGCCCCGGGCCAGTTGTCGGTGGCGATGATGGTCTCTCCCGTACGGGGGATCGCCGGCCAGTCGACGTCGCGCTGATACCAGCCGGCGTTGTCGCCGCCGTGGACGGTGGCGAACAGTTCGATCTTCACGGCTGGTCTTCGCCTCTCTGTTCGCGGCGCCAGGCCCGGCCCTCCCGGCGGCGCATCTGGCGACGCCACCAGCTGCCATCCCGTGCCCGGCAGTCGCATGCCTTCCGTCGGCCGTGGGAACGGTGGGGGTGGTACAGATAGTGCTCGTCGTACGGGTCGTCGGTGGCCAGCTTCGAGCGGGCAAGCATGGGGCCGTTCATGACTGCCACGCCGGGTCGAAGTCGGGATGCGAACGCCAGATCGCGGCGACACCCTTGACGACGTCGCAGGGCCAGTCTTCCTGCTCTTCCTTCGGCGCGATGCAGCGCGAGCACTCGAACCACGCCGGATGGCTGGTCGGTAGATACCGCTGCGGGCGATGATCGCCCACCAGGGCGCGTAGCGCTGCCACCCGTGCGAGTGTGGCCCGTGGATCCTGCCGGGCGATGTGTTTGACGATGTCCTCGTAGTCGTCGAGGTGTTCGCCGTCGTAGCCGACGTATTCGGTATCCCAGTAGCCGACCTGGCTCCACTTGCCGCCCATCACGTCGACCTGCGTTTCGGGGGGTTCGGTCGAGGGGGTCCAGTTCAGCAGTTCGACGCCGGGGCCGTTTTCGTCGACGAGGGCGGCCCACGCACCCTGATCTTGGTGGCGACGGTTGCTGAACGCGGCTATCGCCGCCCGCGCGTCAGCCTCTTCCTCGGCGAGCCGGGCCAGTACGAACACGATGATCGGATCGTCAGGCATCGTCTACCGCCTTACGCGGGTCCGGCTCCAACATCAGATCGACGAAGGTGACGCACAGCGGGCAGTACAGGCCGTCGTGCTCGCCGCAGAAGTCGTCGGTCTGTACCCAAGACCGCTCCCACTCATGGGCGCAGGGATCGTCGTCGTCCTGCTGTTCAGGAAGAAGACCCATCCCTGTCCTCCAATCCGAGGATCTTCCGACACTCGCCGTCGTTCTTCGGGCTCCCGATGCCCTGCGGCAACCCGTTGACCGTGCAACACCGCCGGCAGCGGGGTAGCGACATCCGGGAGAACACCCCAGGGATCGACAGGCCATCGACCAGTCGGCCGCAGTCCAAGCGGAACGGGCCGTCGTGGGGGACTTCGACGCCAAGCGTGCCGTCGTATTCGAGGTCTTCGGCCTGCCTGTCGGTCAGGACGGCGTGGTGCAGCCGTCCACCGTCGAGGGTGATGACCCAGTCCAGGTCGTGAAGGCCGCGCGTCACTGCCCCGCCATCGGTCACCGGACCACCCCCCGGTGCATGCCGACCCGCCATGCGACGGCGAACACCCGGTTGTGCAGGCAGCAGATGGCAGGCCAGCGGCAGCCACCGGCTGCACAGTCAAGGAGGCAGAGAAGGCCCAACGGCCAGCGCATGCAGCGGAGATCGGAGTCCTTCACGGCAGCTCCTTCAATGCCTCGTAGACACCGACAACAACCTTGCGGATTGCTGTCCGGGCCGTCGGAGACAAGGTGTTGTCGCCCGCGAGTTCGGCGACAAACCAACCCAGACTAAACTTCCCCAGCCGGTTCACGGTGGGGTAGAAGGCGCCCGGATCGAGGCCGATCCAGTTGCAAAGCACGCCCAAGGAGTCCAGGTCGGGCCCATGGCCGTCACGCAGCCGGGTGAACGTCGACGCGGACATGCCGGTTTCCTTGGCGACCTGCCGCCAGGACAGGTCACGGGTCATCCGCTCGGCGTCGAGGACGGCGAAGAAGCCGGCGCGGTCAAAGGTCTGCTTGGCCATCAGGCAACGCCTTTCGGATCGCGTCGGCCAGCGGGCCGTTGGACTCGACATCGACCAGCGCCCACCAGACGGCAGACATCAGCTCGTGGTCGACGTCCCGCTGAGGGCGAAGTCCTGCCGAGTCGAGCCGCCAGCCGTCGTCATAGTGGAGCTTGCAGCGCTCGCAGACGTAGCCGACACCTCGGGTCTTCTCGAACACCAGCGGCAGGCCGCAGCACTCACAGTGGAACTGGGGGATCGGCGGGCGGATGTCGTTGCTCATTGGCCAGCCTCGATCCGGTCGGCAGCGCCTGCCGGCCGAAGCCGGTAGGTCTCCAGCAGCGGTTCGCCATCCCCGCGGTGGGACTGCGCTGGGATCTGGGCGTCGCGGAACTGTTCGGCCTCATCCCGGTCTCGGAACAGGTGAACCGCCACGTAGTAGGGGTCCCGCCCGGTGCGGACCGCATAGACGGTGGTCGTGTCGGAACGGGACAGGCGGGCGGAGCGGCGGCCCAACGCGAAACCAGCGGCGGTCAGGACGACCGCGAGGACGATGGTCACCGGCGTCTCCTTCTCCACCAGCGACGGCGGACAGGTTTCGGCTTCGGGGAGGGCGTCGACTTGCCGGCCGGCAGCGGTTCCACAGCGTTGACCACCGACGTGGTCTGCGGGATTCCGAGCCCGCTCAGGTCCAGCGGAGAGCCGCGCAGCCACCCCATGTGTCCCGAGTGGTGAAAGCCATCCGCCCCGACGCCATGCCACCAACTTGTCGCAGGCTCGTCAGGCTGGCCGAGTGTGTTACGGAAGCCGGCGGCACGCTCGGCGGCGACATACTCCGCCTTGGACACCTGGTTGCCGTCAACCCAGTAGGTGTCGTCAGTGCTCACCAGACATCACCTCAACATTGGTCGGGTTCGGTCCTTCCCTCGCTAGGCTGCCTGCTCGGCCTCGAACGCCTCAATCACCGTCGCCGAGATCCGGCCCCGGTCCGACACTGTGTACCCGTTGGCACGCGCCCAGCCGCGAATCTCCCCGGACCGATCGGCCGACCGGGTGCGGCCAGTGGCCGCTGTGCCGTCGCGCTTCACCCGCCGGGCGGCCGTGACAAACGGGGCCAGCGTCTCCCGTAGATCGGTCGCGTTCGGCTCGGACAGGTCGATCTCATACAGGGCTCCGTCGAGGCCGAACCGGACTGTCTCGTCGGCCGCACCGCCGTCGAGGTCGTCGACCAGTTCGGTAAACGTCTTCTGGACCACAGATTCTCCAAGGAATAGGATTAGGAGATCAATTCTACGCCGAAATTGTCGACATGTTACGCCTCAAACGTCAGAAGCCGTGGCTTCCACAGCCGGCGGGTGGCTCTCACGGAACCTGTCGGCGGCCTTTGACACGGCTTCGGTGAACCCGTGGAAGCCGCGCGACGTACCCCGATACTTGCCGTGAGTGCAGGCGATCACGGCGACAACCCACTGATCCCAGAGCAGATCACTGAGGTCCGGGCTACAGTCCTCAAGCCCGTTGTCCTCAACGTAATGCCACAGACCCTCGACGATGTCGCCGATCGGCTCCGGAAAGGTTTCGTCGCCCTCGGCGCTCACGCCGCGACCACCTTCGGCTCGTCGGCGAACCGCCACAACACCCCGCGCGGGTCGCGGTCGATCTCAACCAGACGGATCTTCGCGACCTGGTCCAGCAGCCCGTTCAGATCGGCGACCACCTCGGGGCGTGGCCCGCGGCGCCGGAAGTTGTGGTCGCGGACACACGGATCGAACCAGCCTTCACCGTTCGGTGCTACACCCGCGCTCTGCGCAGGGGGCGGATCGGATGGGATCGGAGGCCGCCCGCCATACCAGCCGATCATGCGGCCCCCCACTGGGTCAGCTCGTGCAGACGGTCATGCCCGACCCGCCACGCATGGCGCATCGACCGTTCCGAACGACGGCACAGCACCAACGGAAGCTGCCCCCAGCAGACCGGGCAGGCAGGGTCACGCCGGTCTGCGCAGCCCGAACACAGGGCGCGGCATGAAGGCCACTGCTGATCATCGTGGCACCCCTCCGGGCCGCCCATCGAGCAGTACACGTCTCCCGACTTCGGGTCCTGGACCAGTGTTCTGTTTCCGCACACCCCACAGCGGGCACCGGGGGAGCGGATCGGAACCGGGGCACGCTCAAACCGCAACATGATCAGTGCTTGGGCGCGTAGCGATCGGAAATCGGCCAGCACCTCTTCGCCGAACGGATGACCCGTCGACAGGTCGGCAAGGTTCTCCAACGCCCAGACGAAGGTTGGCTCCGTCTTGCCGAAGCCCTGCACCGGATGCAGCTTGCCAGCCCAGTAGATGACCTCTTCGCGGACCTTCTCCGCCAACGACAACGCCGGGATGTCACCCGGAGCCTGCGAGTGCGGCTTCGCCTTCCGGATCGCCACATCGTCACCCTGTAGCGGTGTCCCGAACTGGTGGTACAGGCGGAACGCGAGCGGCGTGTCCTCGCCGTCGTCGTTGTCGCCGGTCGGCTTGTAGGAGCGGTAAAAGTCCCACAGCAGACCGCGAATCTCTTCCGCAACAGGGTCGAGGACCGTCACAGTTCACATCATATCGCCGCATCGGCGCAGGTCAGAACGGGTGTTCCGGGTGCTGGTTAACAGACGTCAGAGTCCGAGCTTAGCGGTCGGATTTCCGTCGCCGAACATCTCGCCTTCCTCGATGTAGCCGCGCATCACGGCGACCGACTCCCATCCGCCGTGGCGCATGATGTCGCGCTCTGGAACCCCCGCGCGTGCGGCGGATGTTGCGAATCCGGAACGTAGGGAGTGTCCGGCAAACTCGACCGGGTCATGCCCTGCGGCCTTCGCGTGACGCTTTACGAGCCGAGCAATCGAGTCGGGAGCGAGGGGGTCGCTACCAATGCGGTTCCACCTGTCGACCTTGCGAAACGCCGGGCCGGACGTTACCCCCGCGTCGGCGAGCTGGTCGCGCCATGCGCCCCAGGCGCGCACCGGGCAGGTCTGGACCGTTTGACCGTAGGCGATGCCACATGCCCGGCCGCGGCCTTCCTGGTCGGTCTTGGACCGGGCGATGTAGACCCGCAAGCCATCGGCGGTGGTGGTCAGGTCCTCCACCGTAAGCATGGACAGGTTGACGCGGCGCAGCGCTCCCGCGAAGCCGATCAGGAGAATCGCTCTGTCCCGTACATCACGGATGTCCGTCGGGTCCAGATGTGCAACCAGTTGCGCGATCAGTGGGGAGGTCGCCGCCGTCTTCTTCGCGGGACGCTCGTCGCGGTCGCGTCGGAGCCCTGCCATGACGGCCTTTACCTCAACGCTGGTCGTGGGTGACTCATGGCCGGCAAGACCGTGCAGTACCGAGATTGCGGAGAGGCGTCGGACGATGGTTGACACCTTGTGGACCTCGGCGCAGTCGATGATGTAGTCCCGCACGGTGCGTGGCTCGGCGGGCATCGTGACGCGGCCGTTGGCGTCGCACCAGCCGGTGAACTGGCGCCAGTCCGACTCGTATGCCTCCCATGTGCGCTTTGCTCGGGCGCGCTCTGCGTAATGCTGCGCCATCGCGTCGCGGTGGTCCTGGGGGTCGAGCGTCGTTAGTTCGACGGTGGCCGCCGGCACGATCTCGTAGTCAGACATAACCCCTCATCTTTGGCTGTCGATCTCCCCTGATTTTACATCGGCTACGTGAAATGTAGTCCGTGTTGATATTGCTAGGGGAGTGGCTACCGGTCCCACGAGTCGAGGTCGATCGGGTCATCGAGCCCTTCGCCGTCCCGCCACAGAGCCTCGTCAGTTAGAGGTCGGGCCGTGAAGAAATCGAGCGCTTCCCGGTCCGGTGTTCCGAACTGGCGCACCGCTCGTTCGATGTCACCGCCGACCCGTTCCCAGTCACCGCGGATCGCGGCGGCATCCCGCTCGTGAAGTTCACGGAGGCTGGGACGGGCCGGGCGGCGCGGGATTGAGATCGAGGCTGGCGGGAAAGTCTGCGCGACTCACGGGTGGACGTGTCGGAGGAGCCATCGCCTGGTCTTGCGCCACATGGTCACTCTCCGGTCCCAGTGCTGGTGTCGTCACGGTGGGCGGCCCGAAGGTTGTCGTCTCCGAACGCCGCCCAGCAGAACCCAAGCAGAAACAGTCCAACAACGGGTGGAACCGCCACCCACCATGGGCCGCCCGCGGCGACGACCAGAAGAACCGTCAGGGCCATCAGCGGGGCTGGTAGCGCTGGCCACGTTCCTCGCAGCAGTGTTCGACGGGAAGTCACTGTCTCTCCCTAGTCTCGGAGTCTGAGACGGCGCAGAACCTTCGCGGCATGCTGAGCCACAGTCGGATCATCAGACTCGGCGATGACGAACTCCAACGCGGCGACCAGTTCGCCGTTCAGGGCGCGGATGTTGCGGTACGCCTCGACGTCGACCGCCAGCGGCCTGCCCCCCGAACAGCCACCCGGGACATGCTCGTCTCCGTAACAGGTGCAGCCCTGCGCCAACGCCACGATCCCCCGTGGGATGTCACCGTCGGCTGGGACCGCATTCATCAGGTCGAGCGGGTGAAGATCGGTCATGATCGCTCCAAAATGCCTGTTATGTAGAACGGTCTAGCTCGCGGGCTGCCGTCCGAGGATCTGGGCGACTGTCGCCTTGTCGCCCACCCGTGCCGCCATCGCCACGGCGAGCACACGGCCCATGGCACGTCCTGTCCGTCCGAAGATTGCTGCCTGGAGTGATGCCACCTGCTTGTCGCTGACCTCGTCGGAGTCGATCGCGGACAGGACCATGTCGATCGCCTCGTCGAGGGTGACCGGTGGGCGGGTGCGGTTCAGCTTCATGGCGTCTCCCGCCGCTCCACCCGGCAGCCATACACAGGCCCGCATTCCAGGTCACAGTGTTCGATCCGAACGCGGCCTCCACTGCCGGGGCGGCGTTGTTCAGATGCCACAAGGCGAGCACGTTGAGGTAGTTCGCGCGAGGTGGTCTGTCCTCCGATGCCTCCGCGGCCCATTCATCCTTACAGTCACGACACAGCGGGTCGACGCCACGGTCAGGGACGATGGCCGGACAGCTCAGGCACTTGCCGGGACCGGTCGGCAGGGGACGCGGCGCCGCGTCTGGAGTAGGCAAACTCATAGCGGCTCCTCGTCGCCGCCATCGAGGAAGTCGAAGACCACCTGATCAGAGATCTCATCGTTCATCACCCGCAAGGCTTCCAACAGTGCCCGCTGCCAAAGCAACGACGGCGTTGGGCAGGCGATCAGGAAGTCACGGACGTCCTCGTAGTCCCACAGCAGATCCGGATGAAGGCCGCCAAGGTCGGTCCTCCAGTCGGCACCGTGACGGTCGATCAGCCGGCGTGTTGCTGCGGGTACCGGCGAGTCGTGGTGCTTTGGACAGTAGTGGTCGTTGCGGGACGGGACCTGGACCCAGCCCGGTTCGGCCCTGCCTGCCGCGTCGAAGGTTGCCTCGCAGCCCGGATGGTCACAGGAGCGGAGGGTCGAGTCTGGTATGCGGGCGCTCACGGCTTCTCCCCGTCTTTCTTGGCAACCCGGCCGAACTCCTCGCGGTTCTGCCGCCGCGCCTCCGCCCGCATCTGCGTCGGGTCCATGCCGAACACCTGGGCGATGATGACGTCCACCTCCGCGTCGGAGAAGGCGAACGGATCATCGGTCAGATGGTGGCGCCACCGCCTTTTCGCCTCCGCTTCGGCGACGATCATTGCGGCGTCCAGGCGCTGGCGGGAACGTGTGACCCGGTGGTTTGCCCGGCAGAGGTAAGCGACCGCGGCGGCACAGACCAAGGCGACGCCGGCACACCAGAGGATCAGCGTTGTCATGCCGCTTCCCTCTCTTCGGCCCGGGAGATCAGGTCTTCCCAAAGCCACTCGACCTTCCAGCCCTGATGGGCCGCATACCGTTCCGCCTGCCTCGACGGCCCCGGGGTCAGCGCACACTGTTCAGCCAACGCGCGGATCTTCGTCGCTGTAGATGCTTTCACCTGCCGCTCGCCCAACTTGAGGGACGCCCGCGCAGGTTGGCCGATCTGCCGGGCGATCCACACCATCGGATAGCCGCGGGCGACCATGCCGTGGACCAGCCGCCACATCGGTTCGACGTCGACGAACATCGGATCGTCGACGGCCACGGCGAGGATGCGGCGGGCAACATTCGGGCTGACCCGGGCCTGACGGTCCACGGTCATCTGCCACAGGGTTCGGCAGGCCATCCCCGCTGCCGTGGCGATCCGGTCGAACGACATGCCCGCGGCGCGTAGTTCGGCGACGTGGTCGTGTACTGGCCCGGCGTCGATCAGCGGCGTTGTCGGCCTGCCCTGCATCGCGAGCCGGCGGCGGGTCCGGTTGTAGTCGTTCATCGCCGTCCGGCAGTCGTCGCATTTCGTCGGACAGCGACGGTAGGCAGCGATCGTGCCGTGCTCGGTGGCCATCAGTGCCACTCCATTCGCCGGGCAAACCAGGCGCAGATCATGGGCGCAGGTCCCGGGCCTTAAGTTTGGCCATGAGCACCGTGCCGTCTTCACGCTCCCAGTGCCAGACGATGCCCTCGTAGCGATCACTCTTGTGAGCCTCGGCTACGAACCCGCGGATACCGTTCGCATTCGTAGGGCAGGCCAGAACCTGCGCGTCGGCATGGGCGATCAGCAGGTGGACGGCGAAACCTTCCGGGTTGCCGTTGACCTTCGGCCCGCACAGTTCGTAGGTGCCTGCGGCGAACGAGTCCGGGCCGAACACCGCGTTGTCGAGGGCATCGCGCCACAGCTTGGCGAACGGGGACTGCTCCGCCGGTTCCCAGCCGACCGACTTCCCAGTGGTCTCGTCGTGCTCGACTTCGACCCAGCCGGCCGGGGGCAGCTTGCCTGGCTTCACCTCCCGGCGCGCCCACCACGTCGCACCATCGAACATCATGCATGTGCCGTCGAGCTTCCGGGTCGCCACCCCGTGTCCCTCGATCACCCACTCACAGCCCGGGGTAACGACGTCGGTGACGTAGCGGCGGTCCGTCTCATCGCGGACGAACAGCGTTGGGATCTTGCGCATCTACTGGTCTCCCTCGAACGGGTGTGCGACGTTGGGCCTGTGCATCTGCTCATCGACGGGGAGCTGGTCGTCCCGATCCGACCGGCCGCGGTTCGCGTCGTCCTCGACCGGTCCGAAGACCTCACCCGAGCCCACGAACTCACCTGGGTTCAGGGACCAGACGGGACGGAGATCGGAGTCCACTGGGAGCCGATTGGCGTCGTCGAGGTCGTCGAGGACTGATCGCAGAGCCGAGTTGACGTCAGTCATCCGGCTTCTCCCCCTTCCGGGCTTCCCGTGCGGCGTCCCGTACCTCCGATGGCGTGGTGTCGTACAAGCCCAGTTCCTCTTGGTGTCGGACCAGGTCGGCGAGCGCCCGGTTCTGCCGCCGCCGTTGGCGCCAAGTCCGCGGGTGGAACCACCGCCAACGCCACCGGTCGCAACCGCACAGGCCGCAGTCCGAGCCCCTTCGGTAGTGCTCGTGTGAACGGCCGTGGCCACAGACACAGCGAAAGCGGATCATGACGCCTCACCCGGTCCGTCGGGCCGCCACGTCTCCAACATCACCTGTTCTCCGGTGTCGACCCGTTCCCAGCCTTCGCCGAACACCTGCGAACCGGTACCAACCGTCGCCGGCTCCCACTTCGCCGTGCAGTCCGGGCAGACCCAGTGGCGCACACGCGGACTCGGCGCGGGCGGCCAGCATTCGTGGTCGGTCTCGCCATGGAACGCGGCCCCGATGCGGCACGCCTCATCCCAGGCGGGATGGGTCAAGTCTGGGTCCAGCGGGCTACTTGCAGCCCTACTTCCAACGCCGCTTGCGGCTTCTACCTGCACCTGCAAGCGATCCGGCGAGTTACTTGTAACTTCGACGTCGTCGAGGGCACGCAAGGTCGGACACTTCTGCGTCGGGCCGTACCAGGTCGTCCAGGCGCGCGTCGGCTTCGATGTGCAGTAGTGGCTACTGGCATGCAGCGCCCGAACCCGGGCCACCTGACCCCACAACGTCAACCGGCGGTCCGCCCGTTCGTCGCCCTGCCGCCACGCTTCCTGAAGCCGGGTGATCAGCGCCAGCACGAGGACGGCACCCTCACCGGTTGGCCGGTAGCCCATCGCGTCGTGGAATGCAGCCTCCATGTCGGCGCGCTCTGCCTCCAGTTCGGCGACACGTGCGGTCAGCTCGGCAACCATGCCCTCCGCGGCGACCGCCCGGGACTGCTGCTGTGCAGCATCCAGCCCGCGGAGACGAGTCACCTCGGCTTCAGCACTGACGGCGCGGGCGAGCAAAGGTGCGAAAGCTGCTCCGAGGGCGGCACGGAACAGCCGCTCACGGTCGGCGCGGCTATCCTCGCGAGCGAAACCACCGGCTTGTTCGGCTGCGTCAATTGCGGATTGCACCATGGCATCCGAAATGGGCCGCGGCACTTCCAACCCCCCGGTCATCACGTCTTCCATTCTACTGGAATTCACCCCAGAATCGCCGTCGACAATGCGCGTGTCAGACTCGCCGTCGCCGTTCACGCCGCATCATCCTCGGCCTCAACGATCCGGCGGCCAACACGGCGACAGCGGTCCGAACACCACCACGGGCCGGCAGCCCTCCGCCCTTTGGTCCACAGCACGATGCGCTCACAGGCCGGGCAGCGTTTCGACGCCGGACCTGTCCTCGCCACGGTGACGGCCGGCAGGGGCCGGATGTACTGCCTACCGCTACGGATCTGCCGGTCCCGCTCGTCTGCGGTCAGGCCTGCGACGACCCCCCACCCTCCGACCGCGGTCAGATCTGCCTGGCAGCGGGCGAGCACCGGGCAGCGGGCACAGATCGCCTTCGCCTGGTCGATCGCGCCCGGATGACCTTCGGCGGCGTGGTCGAACACCTCCATGTAATTCCGACAGGTGCCCTTGCCTTCAAGGTCCGGCAGGTTGTCGAGCAGCGCTTCGAGAAGGGTCGTCATGCCGTCGCCCTCCGTTCCGAGGCAAGTTCCCGCAGCCGGTTCCGGTCGCGGACCACTGTCCGCGACGAGATCCCCAACCGGATGGCGATCTGCTTCGCCGAACAGCCCAGCAGCGTCAGGACACGCACAGCGTTTCGCCGTTCGGCCACCCGGCTGTCGGCGCAGGTTCGGCAGAACCGCTCACCGTCGACGCGGACCGTGACCACGTGGCCGGCGTGCTTGCGGGCATAGTCGCCGGGACGGCTCGTCATGACGCCACCTGCCATCCGGATCCCAACTCTCGGAGTCGAGCAAGGTCTCGTTCGACGTGGCGTTTCGACATGCCAAGCCGGTCGGCTACCTGCCGTGCAGGTATACCTTTCGCGGTCAGCGCCCGCACTACGGCCATCCGTTCCGCCGGCAGCAGGTCTTCTGCCTTCACCCCGCCATCCGTCGCCCGCTGGATGATCACTCGGTCGGCTTCTAGGTAGCCACGTTTGCAGGTCAAACAGCATGCGCTCCGTGGCCCAATCGAGACGTCATGGCCTTCATGGTCCACGTAGAACCGTGCGCGGGACCGAGATGTCACCTCAACACCTCCAACACCTCGGCTTTGTGGCGGGGACGCCAGATGTAGTGCTTGCCTCCAGCGCGGATCACCCGGGCCGCGAATTCGGGCTGACCTGGGCGGGACTTCCCGGTCTCCTTCTTCAGTTCGGCCCAGATGATGCGGTCACGGAACAGGATCAGGTCGGTCATGCCGCGGCGGTTGCGGGTCGACATGTTGTCTCGCCACCACCACCAGCCGAAATGCTCCGCGAGCGCAATAACCTGTTCCTGCCATTCGGCCTCGGACATGGCGTACAGCGCCTTCTCGGTGGACGTCATCTGCTGCCAGCGTGGACCGGATGCCATCCCAGTTGGTGCCGGGTCGGTGCCCAACGCCCACAGGTATGGGATCTGCTCTGCGGTCGGCGCTGGGGAGGCGAAGACGGTCACGACGCACCCTCCAGACGGGCCGCCTTACGACGGTCGTACTGGGCCTTGTTGTAGACCTGTGCCGCAGCCTTGCAGGGCTCGCACTTGCACCCCCCGCAGTACCGCTTCCATGTCCCATGTTCAGCCGACGGCTTCCGCTGGCCGATCGCCACACCCTTGCGGATCGTGTAGTACCGGTTCGGGTTGTCCTCGCCGAACAGGCTGACAGTCCGCTCTCGCCGGTCGACCCGCCACAGCCGAGACGGGGTCTCCCCTTCGTGCCACAGGTCGAGGAAACGTCGGCGGGCGGCGCGGACCCGGTTCGCGAACCTGCGGTAGTCCAGTTCGAGGGCGTCGGCGGCGGCCTGGTAGGTGCCCATCGTTGCCAGCGCGGTCAGGGCCTGTCGGTCGTTGTCGTTTAGCTGGCCCCAGATCTGGGTCAGCGCCAGATGTTCGACCGCCCGCGGTTCGGGTGATGGTGTTGGCGCACACAGGTCCAGCCAGTAGACGGCATGCTTCGACGCGGACCTGCCTGCGTTGGTGATGCCGTGGTGGTGGCGGTGGTCATGCCAGGCGTCCTCGACCGCGCCGGCTGCGGCGACAGTGAGGGCGCCTCCGGTGGGTGGCTTGTCTGCTTCGGCGAGCGCGAGCACCACCGCATCCCAGGCGGCCTGGTAGCGGTCTTTGGATGTGCCACCGCTGGTCCGTGCTTTGGCGACACCGACCCGGGCAAGGCGGGCGATGTCGGTCATGGTGTAGCCGTGGGCAACATGGGCGTCAATGGTGTTCATGCCACGTCCGCCAGTGGTTCGGCGTCGTCCAACGTGGCCGCGTAGGCGTCGAGTAGACGGCGGACCTCGGCCATCGCCGCGGCCACATCGACCGGTGCACGGGGTGTCCAGTCGTAGGGGCAGTCGTCATGGGGTGCTTTGCAGAAGTGGGCGCCGAAGAGGGTCACCCCGCCCGGGTTCCGGGCGAGCAGTGCGAGTCCGCGGCCGTAGGTCTCCGCGACGCGGGCCGCGCGAACCTGCGACCGGTGGTTCTTCGCCGGATATTGGATGGCGTCGCCGAAGCCGAGCAGTTCCCGCCAGCCGTTTGGCAGATGCCGCAGGGCCAGCACGGTTTCGGACCAGACCTGCCGTTCGGCGTCGGTCGGCGGGTTGGCCTTCATGTCGGCGTCGTAGAGCGGGACGGCGAAGTTCGCCCACTCGGCGAACTGGGCGCGGAACTCGTCGTCGCCGATGCCGTCGAAAAGTCCCTGCACCCAGTCGAGGTCGAGGGGGGTGTCTGGGGTGTTCATCGGGCACCTGCCGTGGCGAGAACAGTCCGGCGGCGAGGCGGGCGAGGTGGCCGATTGTTCCACCAACGCCACCCGGCGTGTGCCGCGCGGAACGCCCAGATCCCGGCGAGGATGTGGGCGCCGAGGGCCATTGCCGTCAACGTGCATGCCAGCGAGGAAGCACCGTCGAGCGGCGCGTATCGGCGAATCTTGAGGACGCGCGGCCCGCTGGCTGTGACCTCGCGGCAGAGGACGGCAACGTTGATCACCAGCCCGGTGTAATGGAGCGCCCAAAGAACGGTGTCGTGGCTCATCGGGCACCACCTGTCCGGGTTGCATGCGTCCAGCCGATGGCCATGCCGATCAGACCAGCGACGGCCATGATCTCGGCAACGCGGACAGCGAACGGAAGAAGATCAGACATCGGCCACCGTTCCAGCGGTCTCGTGGATGCGGGCCGCGAACCCGACCGCAGGGTTGGTCTCGCTCAGACGTCGGACGGCCACGCCGGGTTCCGCGTCCTCCGCTGGAATCCACTCCGCGATCCCGTCCAGTGGCATGCCACGGTCCTTGAACGGGGTGATGACAAAGTTGGGATTCTTGCCGAGAAACTTGGCGGCTTCGAGAAGGATCAGTTCGGCGTGCCGCTGCGGCACTGTCAGGATCTCCCCCGACGTCGGGTCGACCACGGTGCAGACCTGCGCTGCGATTGCACGCCAGGCCGCTGGCGGGATGTACTTCCACTCGCCCTTGGCTGTCCGCTCCGCCTCGAAGTTCAGCGCCTCGAACCGGAGCTTCTTCCGCTTCCACGGCAGGACCTTGGCCGTGTAGCGGGCCAGCATCCCGCGGGCGGCCCGGAGCGCCTTCACTAGGTCGTCGATCTCCAGCAGGACGTCGGCGGCGGTTTCCACGTCGGGAAACCGGCCGTCGTCGATCGCGGCCTGCAACGCGGGGACGAGGACATCGGCAGCCCGGACAGCGCCGGCAAGCGTCGTGTCATAGGCCGGGACCAGTTCGGCCCTGGTGATCCGGTCGTCGAGGGCGGTCACAGGGCAGCTCCTTTCGGGCGCGGGTCCTTCGGTGACGGGCCAACAAGTCCGGCCGAGTGCAGCACCTGCCACACGTCGGGATGGGTCTCAAAGACGTGCCAGACCGCGCGGGCCTCGGTCTCGGCCGCGACCAGCAGGCCGTAGGGCACGGTCCAGTCGCAGTGCTGGCAAGCGATCACGTCGGCGGTCATCAGGTCTGCCCCTGACCAGCTAGACGCATTTCCTGGTTGACGGTCGCGTTGGTCGACCGGTTGGACTCCTGCATGGTCTTGAGGCGCCACATCTCGTTCTTCGCCGTGTCGGCGATGATGTTGGCTGTCTCGGCGGCGAGTAGAAGATCGGCCGTTTCCAGGTCGGCGATCTTCTTGCGGACGTCCATCGGGCCTTCGGCGCGTAGGAACGCCTCCGCCTTTGCCCGTTCGTAGGCAACCCGCGCCTGTGTGGCGGCCTTTGCGAGGCGGGACCATTCCTCGCTCTGCTCCTTGACCATGTCGTCGAGCAGGTCGAACTTGGCCTGTACCTCGATCGGGCTTGGCAGTTCCCGGCGGTGCTTGCGCCAGCCCGGTGCCGTCCCAGATCCAGCCCTGGCGGCATTCCCCGAGCCGGGGCCGGGTGTTGTGGCGGATCTCCCCGGTCTCCCGGTCCACGGTCGGGGCGGTCATGCGACATCGGCCTTCCGGTCGTACACCGTGATCCAATCGTGAATTCCGGACCAGTTGACCGGCCGATGCTCGGCGACCTCAACCCAGCCCTTGCCGAGCGCGGCGAAGAAGTTGTCGTCCGCACAGCAGCCGCCGTCACCCTCACCGAGGTAAATCAGCCGGTTGCCGGTGTAGAAGTCGAGCGCTGCGGCGGCCATCGGCGAGCCGTAGGGCGGCCAGCAGAGGAACAGAACCCGATCCGGATAGTCCATGGCCGCCCGGGTGTTGCCTTCGACCACCGGGTGGAAGGTGGGCCGAAGCCGCTGGTCGGCGGGGAGCTTGTCGTCCTGGCAGTACACGTTCTCGGCGACGTCCGGCGGGGCTTCGTCGAACGCGGCCACGTCGATACCGCGCTGGGTCAACTGCCATGCCCAGTAGCCGGTGCCGGCGCCGATCTCCACAAGCCCGTCGAACCCGACCGTGTAGGCCGCGACGAACTGGACTGACAGCGGGTCGGGGATCGCCCACGAAAAGCGGTGAACCAGCGTGTCCCGCGAGTCGAAACCAGGGCCACCCTTCCGGACCAGCTCAAGGTTGTAGCTTGCAGGCGACCACGGGTCGTCGGCGAACACCCGGCTGAGGATCGGATCGGTCGGGATCTGGCGGACCTGCATCCAGTAGGGGTTGTCCACGCCGGGCGGGTCGTCGACTGTACGGATGTCGACCGCGGCGGTTTGGGTCGTCGGCGCGGTCATGCTGCGGCCGTCCGCGGCTTCGGAGTGCCCTTCGCAGCCTTCCGGCAGGCCGCCTGCTGGTCAGAGGTCACTGTGATCGACCCCCATGTCGACGGTGGCGATCCGGTCCAACAGCCGGTCCAACTCCCAGCGGGCCGACTCCAGTGCGGACACGGTGGCGTGGGCACAGCGGCCATAGCCCGGCACAGTGGCCGCCCAGCCGACCATGTAGCCGGCGCTAGCGAAGCCCTGACGGGCGTGCTCTAGGGCGCGTAGAGCCTGATCCCTGTCCTCGTCGGTCCACACCCGGTCCGGGAGCGGGACCAGGCGGATGAAGGGCATGACAACCGGGTCAGTCATCGGTCTTATCCCCCGATGCGGTAAGCGCGGCAGCGAGACCGCGGGTGATGTCCGTGTGCAGGGTGTAGGTGGCGAGGAAGTCGCCGATCGCCCGGCGGAGGCGGTCCCGGTCCCGTCGCAGGGCGTCCCGTTCGAGACGGGCACGCTTCCAGCCTTCCGCCGATGGCTGCTCCCGCCGTTCGGCCGCGTCCAGCAATGTCAGCAGATCGGCCACCGGCACCGGAACCGCTTCCAGCTGGTAGCCCCAGTCGACAACCCGACTGCCGGACAGCAGGGAAACACCGCCGGTGCGCCACAGGTCGTCGCCGACATGGACCGCGACCGCACCATCAGCCGGGTCGACCGCGAGCGTCCCCACTGGTGCGCTCTGACCGGCAATCGTCGTCTCGGCCAGTGCCCGCAGGGCGGGGATGTCGAGGTCAGACATGGCAATCCACGAGCGTGAGCCGCTCATCCGGGTCGAGGGTGTCAAGAAGCGCGGCTACGAGCGCATTCCACTCCGACTGCGTCCGCTCGTTTCGCGACATACCGAACCAGCCCATCTCGCCCTTGGCGTGCCACTCTCCATTACGAACTACGGCGTAGGGGACGCCGGCCTTGTCGCGGTCACGCTGGGCGAATGCTTCCGCGGACGCTTCCGACAGGTCCGGGCCGAAATGGTCGTGCGGGCCGTCGTGCCAGCGGAAGTCCTCATGGCCCCACAGAGCGCGGATGTATGGCTGGTCGTGGTACTCGCGGCGCGCCTGGTCGACGAGATCCTGGTCAACGCCACCGACTCCAGTGGGCTGGCCGGTTACCCGCAGGAACACCGCATCCCACGACTCGCCGATCCCGTGCTGGTCGATGACCGGTCCGACGAGGGTGGCGTAGTCGGCCCACGTCTTGCGCGCCTCGGCCTCGGCATCGGCGCGCATCCCGTCGAGGTCGATGTGGCGACGAAGCGCGCTGTCCGCATGGCCAGCGTCGGGGCCAGGCGTCATGAAGCCGGCGTGGCCGACGAAGGGCGCCTCGTCGTCCTTCATACCGAGAAGGGCCGCACCCTCACTCGTGAGCAGCCAGAAGCCTGTCCACCGGCCGCCGACGGAGAACCAGTCCCACTTGCCGCGGGGGTTACTTGTCGACCAGCAGGCGACCTGGCCCTCGTGGACGAACAGCACCTCTTCGTCGATGCCCTCGGCCATCTTCCGTGCCCGCTCGGGCGACGGAAGCGTCCACGGGGCATAGGGGTCGGTCGGCTCGCCGACAACCGAAGCGACCGGAAGCGCCAGCTGTCCCTTCGTGGTCGCACTCAGTATGTACTTGCGGTTGTAGGTCTCGACGATCTGCTCGGCGGTGACCGGGGCGTCTTCGTCCAGTCCGAACGCCTCACGGGTGGCATGTGCATACCAGTGGTCGGCGGGGGCCTCCGAGTCGATGTAGGGCTCGACCGCAAGTTCCTCGTTGAACGGTGCGAGTTGGCCTTCGACATCGCCGCCGATGACGAGAACGGTGTAGTGACTCACGGGGTCGCCTCCGGCGCGGTCGAACGAGTCAAGGGGAGAACGGCGGCGGGTTCGGTGGCCATCGCCTCACGGATCTCGGCGAGACGGGATTCTCGGTTGGGGTCGTCGAGCGGTGACCGGTGAGATGGCCGCTGGCCGTGTGGATGCAGCAGGTCCAGCCGCACCGACATCGACAACACATGCCGGGCGCCAGACGGGTCGACCAGTACCCGGCAGGTGATGTCCGCCGGGTTTTCCAGTCGCCAGCCGTGAGGCACCTGCTGGCCAAGGCTGGCGACGAGGGATCGCTCGATCTCGGCCGCTGGTGATGCGGTGAACGCCATGTACATCTCGGCCATCGGGTCGCCGCTCACTGGGCCACCCACCGTCGGTCGTGGGACATGGCCCGGCCCTCGTCCTGCAAGCGGCGAAGACCATTCCGAACCTCGGCCTTCGGCAGGCCAGTCACTGCGGCCAGCTTCCGGGCTCGGACCGGCCGGGGCCCGAGAACCCCGGCCAGCGCCCGCTCCACCGCGGTCACGCGGCCACCCCCGCCGGGGTGTTGCCGACCGTGTGACGTCCGGCCATCACCGCACCCGTCAGCAGATGCGCGGCGAACACCTTGATGTCCTCGATCGTCGCGTCCTTCAACGCCCCGCCCCGCATGAACCGCGTGTACTCGGTGGCGACGTTCGGGACGTTCGCCTTGCCGTCGTCCTTCCGGTAGCGGGCCGGGTCGGAGTAGACCGCGACGGCGAGAAGGTAGTTCTTCCACTCGTTGACGTTGGTGCCGTTCGGAACCTCCGGCTCGGCTACCGTCGCCGGCTGCGACTGCTGGGCCCTCTGAACCGGTCGGGTGCCATTGCCGTTCTGACCGATCTGACGGGTGCGGCCCTCGGCGGCGCGATCCTGCTGGACACGGGCCTGCGGCGCTGGGGCGATCTCCCCTGTCTCGGTGTCTACGCCACCTTCGGTGTCGCCCATCGAAACCTGCTGGGGAACGCCGTCCTGGACGTCCCCTGACGGCACCTGCTGCCGACGCGGGTCACCGAACGAGCCGCGGACCAGCGCCTCCAACTGTCCCTTGTTGTACAGCGACAGGCCGAACTGGTCGCCAAGGTCGATCGCGCAGCGCTTGAGCGCGTAGGACACGGCGTTCTTCGACGCGAAGTCGTGGGCGCCACCGTAGTCCGGCAGGTTCGGGCTTGTGCCAGTGCCGACGTCGTCGGAGAACTTGACGAACCGGCCCTGCGAGTCGCGGATCGTCAGCCGCATGACGCACAGGTAGGTGACGGCTGGGACTTCCTTGCCGTCGTTGTTCTTCTTCACCCCGTCGCGGACAAGGCGCAGTTCGCGGATCTCCTTGTCCCACGCTTCAAACCCGAAGATCCGGTTCAGGTGAGCGCGGACGTCCTGCTGCGAGACGTGGGACTGCCTGTTGGCGACCAGTACCCGCTTCGGGTCGATCGGACGGAGAAGCTGGTCGTACTGTTCCTCCGTGAATCGGCCCCGCGCGGTTTCCTCCGCCTTCCACATCTGAGAGACGCGGTACAGCTCGGTGAACTTGGCGAACATCTCCGGCGTCAGGGTGTCCACCCAGTCGGCGCTCATGCGGCCACCGCCAGCGAAGCCGCATCGGGCCACACAACCGTGAAGCCCAGTCCGGCCAGCCACGACAGTGCAGCCTCCTGGGCCGCACCAGGGCCGATATGCACGAAGAATTGGAGGGGAGTTCCGTCGCGGTCGTGGTCGGCGTGCACCGCCAACCCGTCCTCGCCGAGAGGCCCGGCGGCGGTCACGGACAGGCCCAGCGTGTCGATCGCCGCCCGGAACGCTGTCAGCTTCTGGCACTCGTGGCCCTCCGGGTTGCCGCAGTCGTAGGACACGGAGACGCCTAGCTGCGGGATGCCTGTCCACGATCCGGCGGTGACGTACAGGTGGGCGATCCCGTCCAGGCGGGTCGCCAGATCGGCTCCAACGGTCAGGGCGTGTGCCTGCCGCTCCGCCGGGCTCGGGTTACTCTCGGACAAGGCCCTCTCCAATCAGGTACTGACGTCTTGGGGTTGGGTTCAGGACGCTCCCTGCCGTAGCCGCGGCATGGGGCGTCCGACGTTCTAGGCGGCCTTCTTCGACCGCTCGGCGAGCCAGCCCTTCCACAGGGGGCTCCGAGCGAAGATCCGCACCCGGGCCTCGTCGAAGACGTGACCCAGACGGCCGGAACCAGGTGCGGGCAGCACCGGGACCAGGTACAGCTTCGGGTCGACGTCGTCGTACGCGGTGGCGGTGCGCTTCATAAAGGCCAGACCGTCGGCAGCCAACTTGGCTGCCTTGACCGGGTCGCAGCCCAGTAGTTCGGCCGCCCGGGTCGTTCGGACCAGCCGGGCACCAACCAGCAGTGTGGGGGTGTTCGTGGGCATGTCCGTATCTTCCCATACGTTCCTTGATCGATCAACTCTCAGCTCCGGCTGATGCCGAACGGGAACGAAGGGCAACGAAGCATCGACTGTGCCACAAAGAAAACCCCGACAACCCCACCGGAGTGAAGCCGGGATGTGACACCATGCTCCCGTGTCCCCCGACCAGCCGACAGGGCGCAGCCTCACCAGCGGCCAGTCCCAGTACCTCTACCGGGTGCTGCGCGACCGCATGGAAGACCTGCACATCGCCTTCGTCAACATCTGGCCTGTCTCGCCGAACACCGTCAACGGCTGGCGGGACGGCGTCGAAGCCCGCGCCGTCAACTGGCAAATGCTCGAATCGTCGTTCTGGATCGAGCCCGGCACGTTGGCCAAACACGTCCGCGACCCCGACAACGAGCCGCTACGCACCCTGCCAGCACCAACCCCGTTCCAGCGGGAGATCTTCGACCGACGGACACGGCAGAAGATGAGCTACGACCAGGTCGCCCAAGTCGCCGGAACAGACGACCAGGGCCGGCCATGGCTGTCCACGTCGACCGTGTTCCGGCTCGAACGGACCCCGCCAGAGCGGACACCGAACGCCCGTAGCCTCACCGGCCTGTCCAAGGGGCTGGGCATCCCCGAGGCAAACCTTCGCCACCTGCTCGCCCAGTCGATCGGCGACCTTGACGAGGACAGCCCGGTTCTCGACGCGAAGATCCGAGCGCTTGTCGACCAGCTCCAGGAACTACCCGAAGTGCTGCGCGACGGTGCCGTCGAAGCGGCAACCCGGATGGTCGAGGCGATGGTGAAATGGTCGTCTGACCAGCCAGGACGGCCTTCCCGAATTCCTGATGCGGTCACGTCGGTCGGCCACATCATCACCCGTCCTGACAGCGAACTGCCCACCGACGAGGAGGCCGCCGAAGCGCTGCGGAAACTGCGTGAGGGCCGGCGGGACCTGGACCCGGAGGACATCGACGGTTAGACCGCGGGCCGGTCGCCGGGATGGTCGGTGTCGCTTCCCGCGAGCGCCTTGTCGAGGCTGGCCATCGTCCGGTCGATGTAGACGATCTTCTCGGCACATTTGGCGACCACAACCCAGTCCGTATTGTCGTTGAGGGCCATCTGCGCTCGGGCCTTCTCGGCGGCGTCGGTTCGCGCCTGCGCCGTCTTGGCCAGCCAGTTGGTCAACTTGTCGTTCGCCACGACTCCCCCACAGGCCGCTTGGTCATCCTGTTCCGGGTAACGGACCGTATGCCGCAACACTGACGGTGGGCGATAGTTTTCCGCGCCGTTGTCTGCCTGTCGCGCTGGCAGTCTGCGCCAATCGCCTCGGTGGCCTACTCAGCGTGTTCGGAACCCGGGTCATATCCGGACGGATCGGTGATGCGCTACGTAGTCGGATCAGACTACCCTAGTAGCCCGTTGGGGCCCTGATGTGACAAGCGGAGCAGGGTTCCGCAACCCGAAACATCTACGACACAGTAGAACCTCTACGACGCAGTAGAAGTCGCGCGGGTCACGCAGCCCGATCGACCCCCGACACCGCGGGTCCATCCGAAACTGCCGCCGCCTCCTGCCTCGCCAGTGCCTCCACCGCGGGCGCGAACGCCCACCGGATCAGCGCACACTGCGCGTCCGACAGCGGAGGGGCCTGGGCCGCCGACGCCACTGCCCACTCATCCAAGTCCGCGAACGTCCGACCCGGCTCAAACTCGACCCACACGACGTCAGGGCGATCTGCTGGTACGTCCACCGCATCCACCTACCCGTTGCATCTGGTGGAACGAACCATGCCACAAGATGCAACAGCATGCCAGGGGTCAAAGCTTCCAGCCGTACCGCAGCCACGCCGCCGAGCCGCCGTCAGTCGAGGCCACACCCCACCGTCCAGTCGGCAGGATCGTGATCCACAGCAGCGCGTCCACAACCGTCCGGCGACGGTCCAAGTCGCCGATCGCGTCCCACGCCTTCCGCGTCGCCCCAGCGATCCCAAGCCGACAAGCCCCTCAAAGATCAGCGCGGCAGGCGGTGGGGCGGCCCGCCGCTCCAAATCAGCCAACAGCGGGTCAGCCTCGGCCTTCACCGCGGCCCACTCGTCGTCGTCCAACTCGCCCAGCATCCACCGCGCTGCGGCCCTTTTCCGTCGTTCCCGTACTTGCCGAGCCTCCTCCGCCGCGATCTTCGCCGGGCCGTCGTCAGGTGTCAGCAACATCACCGCATCTGAGCGAGCCAGCCGAGCACAGACCAGCCGGGTCACCGCTTCCTCTACCAGAGCCGTCGGCCGGTTCGCATGCCCACGATGCGGAGTCCCTGGGCGGCGTCCCCCACAGCCATACACCGGACGGCCAGCCCGATCGGTGCCGGCAACCTGGACAGGCATCTCACAGTTCTCAGCGCCGCAGCGCGCGATCCCCGACAGCAGATGAACCCGGCCGCGGGGTGTGATCGCCCGACGAGCTGGCACGCGGGTCAACTCGACCAGCGCATGATGCTGCTCTGGAGTGATGATTGACGTCTTGGCGTGGCCGTAGGTGACGGCTCCGTCCGGATCGTCTGGTCTGATGATGGTCAGGCCGGCGTGCCGGGGCGCGGTCAAGGTCTGCATCACCGTCTGCCCGGTCCACCGGTTGCCGAACGGGGTCAGAACATCGGCCTGGTTCCAGCGCCGGGCGACCGCACCCCACGTTGTCCCGGAGTGAAGCACATCCACCGCCGCCTCGCGGATCAGCGACGCCTCCAGTGGATGTGGCCGCGACCGGTCAATCAGCGGCGCCCCGTCTGTACCTTTGCCGACTTCTGCACCCCAGCCGAACGGTCGCCGGCCGCCATGTAGCCGCCCCATCTCGGCTGCCTGCCTTCTCTGCTCCCGAAGCCGTTCGGCTTCCTGCTCGGCTTCCTTCTGTGCGACCGCGCCCACGATGCGGGCTGTCATCCTGCCCGTCGCCGTCGCCAGGTCATACTCGCCGGCAAGGACGGTGACGATCCGCAGCGGGTTCGCTTCGACGACGGCGATGAAGTCTTCCAGCTCCCGGTTGTTCCGAAGCAGCCGGTCGTTGTGCAAGGTGGCGAGGACATCCCACTGGCGCTGCCGCAGCCCTTCGAGCAGGCGCCGATAGCCAGGCCGGGGTTTGCGACGCCTGGTCGCAGACATGTCGTTGTCGATGAGTACCACGGCGGCGGCGATCTCTGCCTCTGTGAAGCCGAGCCGGGCGAGCAGTTCCCTGCATGCGGCGTCTTGCCGTTCGACGCCCAGTCCCGCGCCTGTGCGGTCCTGGGAGATGCGGCAGTAGATGACGATGCGTTTCAGGGCGCGGTTGGTCTTGGGCTGCACGGCCCTACATCATGCCGCGCCCCAACCTGTTAGATCCATCTTCGTCTTGCCGAAGATTGCACTGACAGGTTCGCTGCACGGTGGCTTGCCCGCAGATGTCGTAGTCGCCGCGGGTTCCAGCGCCAGGCGGGCCGTGTCGGCGGCCTTGCCGCGACGATCTCAGCGGCCAGGACCAGCGCCCAGTCGTGGACGGTCAGATCAGCCTTCGACTGGCCGCACTCGTGGCACGCCGGGGTCAGGTTCGACATCGCGTTCGACCCACCCCGGGACCTGGGGACGATGTGGTCAAGATGGTCGGCGGGCTGCACTCGACAGTAGGAGCACAGCCCGCCAGCCTGAGCGATCATCCGCTCTTTCGTCGCCCTACTACGAGTCGCCATCGGGTTCGGCTAGATACCCGCGGATCAGGTCCAGCGCGAGGACCATCGCGTCGGCCTCGACGTCGACCAGCCGCGTGGACCTGGCGATGGTCAGATCACCGACGCGGCGGCGGTTCTCGTCGGCCAGCCGGGCGACCATCGCGTACGCCGCCTCCAGCCGGGCTGCTGGGACCATCGGCACCCCGTCAACGTCGACGGTGCGCATCGGTGGGACGGGATCGGAAGTGGCGGTCAACAGTTCCTCGAAGGCGTCGAAGTCGGCCCACGGGTCCCAGCCGGTACCCGCCTCGGGGAAGACGGCGGTCACCGCTTGCCGCCCTTCCCGCGCTTCTCACCCTCGGCGACCCGCTCCTGGATGGCCGCCAGCGGGTCAAGCCGTTCCTTCAGTGTTTCGACCTGAACCCGCGGGTCGAGGTCGACAGCCTCACGTGAGTTGTCGTCGTTGACGGTCACCGGCCCGCCGCCTGTGCTGCGGTGAGCTTCGGGTTGACAGCCCACTGGCCGGTCGCCGGGCAGGGCTGGTTGTTGGCGTGAACCTCCGAGCCCGACGGGCCGATCCAGACGGTGCCGTTGCAGCCGTCGTTGGAGCAGGTGCCCACCGAGCCTTCGAGGCCGCTCACCGGGTGCCGCCTTCCCCGCCGCGGAGCGACTGGCCGAAGAAGCGGTCGCGGACCTGCTGGCCCATCCGGCCGTCGGTGTCCAGCTCGCGGAGAAGCGTGTTCGGGTCGGGGGGCGGGGTGGTCGCCTTCTTGTCGGCGCTCACTGGTCGGTGTCCTCGGCGGTGCCAAGCATCTCGGCGAGGGTCGCGGCGGCGGCCTCCTCGTCGGGGCTGGACGGATCGGACGCGGGACCGGACGGCGGGTTGGGGACGAAGGAAAGGGGATGATGGGACACGGGTCGGGCCTCCTGTGACAGCAGGAACGGGCCGACCTAGGACCCTCGGCGTTGATGCTTGCCGGCTGACGCCGAGGGTCCGCTAGGCCGTGATCGCGACTTTACCCCGTTACCCCACAAAGCCACAAGACCCCATACGAGCCAGTTGCGCTCCGCGCAGCCGACTCCGGCTCAGGCGGGATGGCGATCCCGAAGTCGGTGTCGGTCGCCACGGGCGACGACCTCCCCGACCTCGATCACCTCGCCCGACCCGTTGACCACGGTCATCAATATGTCCAGGACCGGGATGCCCTCCGGGAGGTTGAGGGCCGTACGCTCGGCCTGCGTCGGCGGTCGGGCGACAGTCTCCTTCCGCACTTCCACTGGGGGCTCGGCCAGCTCGGCGAGAATCCGCGGCGTCCCACCCTTGATCTTCCGGCTTTCGGCAAGCGGGGTTCCATCGGCCACCGCGTGCGGGAACCAGCTACGGGCGAGCTGCATCGGCAAGCCGTCCTGGAACAGGACCCTGTCCCGAAGAACCGCCGTGCCATCGTCGCCAAGGCCCATCTCGTCGCGAATCCGCTCGGGCGGCACGCGGGTGCCAACGAAGATGACGTCCTGGGAGCCCGTGTGGCCGTGCTCCCGGTTGACCCGCGTCCAGTGGTCCGACTCTCCGTTGCCGGGAGGCGACCACCACTCCGACGAGATCGCGATCCAGGGCTGAACCTCGCGCACGTAGCTGCCCATCCCCTGGCGGGATTCCACTAGGCCGAGCGAGCGGAGATGGCCAATGGCGCGCACGACAGTGTTCGTGCCGACGTCGTACCGCTCGACAAGCTCGGCGATGGTAGGCAGTTGCGCGCCGGCTGCCAGTCGGCGCGACTCGATGTCCTCGCGGAGGTCGTCCGCGATCTGAAGGTAGGCCGGGCGGGAGTCTTGGCGGCTGATCACGATGTGGTCCTCCCGTTAACGGGTTTACCGGTACAGTGCCCCCAGCCTAGCCGCCTGGAGCGGTCAGTAGGTGTTCTCACGGACACGTCACGTAGCGGCACGTCGTGATCACGTACATGCGTTCGAAACGTGACTGTCACCTGGCGGCGGAAAGGAGTGACCCCGCCCAGGTAGGCGAACCGCACATCTGTTCGGCTACCAGTAGAATCGGGACAAAAGTATGACCCCGGAGGCGTTGGCGCGCCTGCCGGGGTCGGGCCGACCTGCACCACCGACGAAGAGGACTACGAGGCCGACGTGCCCAATTCTAGCTGTTCCGAGCCCTCACATGCGGCGACTGAGACCACGCCCACCACAGACCGCTCAGGCTGGCTACGGGCCATCCGTGCCGCCGAGTGGCCAGCGTCCGCCCGCGTGTTCCGAGCAACCGCCCGCGACCTCGCCGAACTGATGACGCCAGACGGCGTCCTCTCCGCGTCGAACGCCGCGATCGCTTCCGCCACCGGCATGCCCGACCGGACCGTTGGCTATCACAAGGCGCAACTGGTCAAGACCGGATGGCTAGTCCATGTTCGGCGCGGAGGCAACGGCCGGAAGGCGCTCTACCGGGCGTCCGTGCCGGAGGTAGCAGGCAACCGGCTGCCCACCGTCCCGCAGAGTTGTCGGCAACCAGCAACCGACAAAATGGCCGAAGTTGTCGGCAAGTTGGTTGCGCACTCAGAAGAGATATGGGGAGCCGAAGGCGACCACGTAGCAGTTGCCAGCGCGGGAACTGCGGCCACCTCCTTCGTCGGCGGCGACGCCAACGATGATCCCCTCGCGTCGCGGGCGACGAAGGAGCACGCCGCAGTTGAACCAGCGCAACCACAGACCGCGCGGGCGCGTGCGCGCGAGGCCACCCCACCACCCGCGACCCGAGGCGAACAGCGCACCGAAGAGGCCACCCCACCGCTGCCCGCGGCCGACCGGGACGACTCGTACGACGACGCCGACTGGCTACTCGACCTGCTTTGGCCTGCCGATCTCGACATCCCCGAATGCGACTCGCGCACCCGCCGATCATTGCTCGAACGGTTGGCGCGGATGTGTCGCTACGGCTGGTTCGACATCCTCAACGATCTGTTCCTCGATCCGGCGTTCGCCGGCATGTTGGCGTGCGTCACCGACCCTGCCGCCGTGGTACTCACGCGGCTGGAACGTTTGGAACGCACCGGCTCGGTCTACCCGACCAAAGCCGCGTGAGCGCTCAAACAGGCGGTCCGGCGTCCTGGGGTGTCGACGGTCGGGTCTCGCCCCACCCCTGCCGCTCCCGGGCGGCCTCCGGCCCCTCACCCGCCTTCCAGACGGTCCGACAGGTGCAGCCCGCAGGCCGCGCACCTAGGGGCCGCAGGTTGTTCTTCGCCCCCGGCCGGGAGCGGGTGGCGACGAACGTGCCTGCCGCCTGTTCCTTCGCGACCGCTTCCCGCTCCACCCGACAGGTCGGACAGGGGATCGCGGCGAACCGGATGCACGGCTGTCTGGGTGGTGACGGCTCGCCGTAGGCACTCAATTCTGCCGCCCAGTGCAGGTCCCGCAGGAGTTGACCATCCGCCGCCCCCTCAGACCGTTGCCGCCGCAGGCCAACCACCGAGTCGGCCGACCAGGGCGTCATACCCGCCCTTACCGCCTGCCGTCTGCGCCTGACCCCGTACCGACGCGGCCAGCCATGCAGTGGGCCTCTGGGCGGACACGTCCAACGCCCGCCCGGCAAGCGCCGCACCCTCATCGAACCGGCGGCCGGCGACCGCCGCCGAAGCCCGGTAGACAAGCACCGCCGACGCCATCCCCGGAGCAGCATGCTCGTCGAACACAGCGTCAGAGAGACGGGCCGTCGCCTCGTCAGGCCTTCCCGCTCGGATCAGAGCACAGCCGCCGAACGCGGCCAGCTGCCCGGGGCTGAACTCGCCGGGTCGCGGTTCGGGCAGCAGCCGGGCTGCTGTGTCCGCGTCCCGCAGCACGTCGATCACGTCGGATGCGGAGCCCGGTCCTCCCCGTGCGAGGATCGCCGCTTCGATCGACGCGGCGGCGACACCAAGCCACGATGTGCCGGCGCGGCGCCGTGCGGCCCGTGTCATCTGCAACGGGATCGCAGAGTCCGGGGCAACCGCGTCGTGGACCTCTGCCGCGACGAGTGTTGCCTCAGCTTCGGTGGCCGTGTCGCCGCAGGCCCGGCCCAAAACCCGGGCTTTCTGCGCTTCGGCAAGCGCCATGGTTGTTTCGCCCAGGTCGGCATGTGCGCGGGCTGAGAGCAGCGCCACCCGCCCTGTGGTCAACTGCCAGTCTCGGCCCCTGCTGCCGAGCTGGCGGCACAGATACGCCCAGTGGTGGGTGGCGTTGAGGACATCGACGAGGTTCGTCGACTCCCAGCGGGCGACTATGCCGGCAACACCCGTGTCGATGTCGGTGCGGACGCTGGTCGTGCTGGCGCCGACTGTTCCTCCGGCGTTCATGAGGCCCACCGGGAGGAGAAGCCCAGCGGTGAGGATGCGGCGGCGGTCGGTGTGGTCCAAGGACATCTCCTGTCCGGTGCGGGCGGACGGTGGCACACGTGTGTCTCCCCGTGAAGCGTGTGGGATCGGCGGGACGCTAGTCCTTGGAATCGCGGGCAGTGGCCGGGTTGAGCCGGGTGAACTGGAACAGCAACGCCTCTTCGTCCTCGACGTCCGGGCCGGCAGTGTTCAGCCCCAGCCCGGACGGAAGCGTCCGAAGACCCCAGATCAGCGCAGCCGACGGGATACGGACGGGGACACGGACATCCCAGTCGTCGGAGCCGGCGGTGTGGGTTATGACGACGACCGACGGGCCGTTCACGACGACGCCCCATGCAGGTCCGGCTGTGAGCCGGCAGCGTCCGGCGTCGTCTCGCCATCCGGCTGTGTGCCGACGATCGCGGCGCGCCCGGCCTCAAGGTTCAGCGTGGCCAGGTCTGCACCCAGCTCCGCGCGGTCCGCGGCGAGCATCCGGTCAACGACGCCGTCCGGCTCGTCCGGCTCAAACACCAGTAGCGCCATTCCAGAGCCGTCATCAGGTCGGGTGTCGACGAGCCGCACCCCGCCGGGTAGGTACATGGACAGGCCGCGGACCAGGTCCAACACTGATGTGCCGATCGCGATTCGGGCTTCCCAGCCATCGGTCACGTGGCTGTGCCAGATCGAGAATCCGCCGTCGCGGGACGTTCGCTGTGGTCTGGGCGTGGACTGGTCCGGCGCAGGGTCCGTCGGGGATGATGTGGACATACGGCGCCCTCCGATGGCGTCGTGCCCCGGGTCGGCCCGCCAGCCTGCCCGGGGCTTTTCTGTCTCAAAGCAACGCGACCGTTGCGGCGCGCGACTGGGACGTCAGGTTAGCGCGTCGAGGACCATGTCGGAAGTACGTACGGGGGAACCGCACGGTCAGCCCCAGCGTGTGAACCTGTGGACAGCACCGACGGGCAGGGGGCAGACGACGGCCGGGCAGCCCCAGGCGAGCTGATCACCATTGCCGAGATTCGGCTGTGGCTGGGCGTGGCGAAGACCCGCGCCTACCACTTCTCGCGCTATCGGGACTTCCCGGCGCCGTGGTGGACGTCCGTGGACGGGCGCGTGAGGGTATGGCGCCGGCGAGATGTGGAGCCATGGCTCGACCGCAACAGACCCGGGTGGCGTGCGGAACGGGACAACACGGACATCTCGTGACGCGACACGCACTTTCGGTTTGTGTTGTTCCGGGTTGCCCGCCCTACCGTCAGGGACAACCAGCAACCCGGAGGACGCATGCGATTGTCACGCTTCACCACCTACCTGATGGGGCAGATCGCCGAGGCCGCTGACCCGGCAATCGACCTGGCGGTCACGTTCGCCGACGACACCGACCAGTTCCACGACAAGCCTGCTGGGGTCCGGTTCCGGTTCGCAACAGGGGCGCAGATCTACGTGCAGACCGTGCGGGCCAGCCCGCCGGGCGGCGACGTGGGTGGCGAGCGGATCGTCGAAGGTGCCGCCGCATTGCCCCCTGTGACGCTGCCCCGCCTCGACGTGACGTCAGGCAAGGTCGATGTGGCGGCCTTTGAAGGCTGGCTCGCCGCGGTTGTCACCAATGGCGGCTCTCGGGAGATCACACGGGTGCGCCGCCACTCGCTCGGTGAAGGGAAGACCTCGGTCCGGCGGCCTGGCATCAGCGTGGATTTCCACTCGGGTGCGGAGATTTGCCTGCTTTTCGTCTATACGCTGTCTGCGGGTCAGCCTCTACGGGCAGATCGCGAGTACATCACCACGGAAAGGATCTGATCGTCTTGGCCAAGTGGGGTAGGCAGCCAGATCAGGATGATGCCGATCCGGAGTATGACGATGGACGCGCCAAGGGTCAGTGGGCGACGTGTGGCGCATGCGATTCGACGGTGTGGGCAACTGCTGGGGTCATTTCAGATCACCAGCATCCGAAGACCCGGCGGACCTGCCCGGGGACCGGCTCGCACGTCTAGCGTCCTCCGGATGGAGGGCGTTCACCCGCCTCCATCGAACCTGTGTTCGATCGGTCACCCCCGGTGGCTGTCTTGTGAGCAAACGTGCGCTACCGTCCCCCCGCCAACATCGCAAGGGGGAATGCACATGCCACGCAACGACCACAGACGCTGGGTGATGCTCGCCGCCGCCGGGCTCGCCGCTGCCAGTCTCGCAGCCTGCAAGACCTCCACCGGGGCCAGCGCCTCCACCTCAACCGGTGGGGCGACCGCGAAGGCCAGCGCCGGACCGGCGCACTCGGAGGACGTCGCCATCACCGCCTGCGCGCCCGACGATGCAGGGTTCGCGGCGGCAAAGGTGGTCGTCACCAACCACTCGTCGAAGGCGTCGAACTACATCGTCAACATCGTGATGGAATCGCCCGACGGCAAAACCCAGATCGGCACCGGACTCGTCTCCGTCAACGGCCTCGCACCCGGACAGGCATCCTCCCCGCAGGACGCCTCCAGCCTGCAAACCGCCAATGGCCCCTACACCTGCCGGGTTGGGGACATCACCCGGTACGCGGCCTGACGTTCAACCTTGACGGTCGAAAGTTGAACGGCCGCCGTCTGCGTTCAAGGTTTGCCCGTCTTCCTTGAACTTGACATCCTCCCCGGCCTGAAGGCCGGGGATTCCAACTACTACGCGGCCACCGAGGGAGGTGCGGAGTGTTGAGGTTCACGGACGCTCGAACGGTCACCCGTCGTCGTCCCTCCGGCACGGGCTTGACGCCCGGCCCGTTTCGCAACGGGCTGTCCTGCCGCGACGTTGTGTGCAGCATTGATGTCCGCATTGCAGGTGAAACCACAGTTGGTACATACGAACTCCGCTTGGCTATTGCGCGAGTTCTTGTCGATCCAACCGCAGG
>Ga0134124_10000389_pt1 | contig 38191 bp, 50 predicted proteins | sample KB304_FD_96880 | JGI IMG/M metagenome (GOLD analysis project Ga0134124, IMG submission 96880) | Terrestrial soil microbial communities without Nitrogen fertilizer from Kellogg Biological Station, Michigan, USA - KB3-0-4 | ecosystem: Environmental > Terrestrial > Soil > Unclassified ... | reverse complement strand
TGCGGGCAGCAAAAATATGAACGTAAATAAAGTTATTCTCGTCGGTCGCATGACCCGTGATCCTGAAATACGGACCACTCCGACCGGGCAATCAGTCGCAACCCTTTCCTTGGCAACCAATAACTTTTGGACTGATAAGAGCGGAACGCGGCAGGAACGTACGGAATTTCACTCGGTTATCTTATGGGGCCGCCTGTCTGAAATCGCTGGTCAATATCTGACCAAAGGACAGGAATGTTTCATTGAAGGACGTCTCCAGACCCGGCAGTATACCGCGAAGGACGGATCTGAACGGAAAGTGACTGAAATAATCGGGGAAAGCATGCAGCTCGGAAGTCGGGCTCAGGGAAGCGGAAATGGCGCTGCTCGCAGCCAAGCCCAGCCGGCTGAAAACCGTGCTCAAAACCAGGCTCCGCAAGAAGAAGAAATCCCCACCATCAACCTCGATGATGAGAAGGAAGAGATAAAGATCGAAGACGTCCCTTTCTAAATGAAGGATCGTAAATGAATTATCAATTATCAATGACATTATGGAAGCAGCAATGAGTAAGAAGCTCGCGAGTATAGATTATAAGGACGCGTATTTTCTGCGCCGATTCTTGAACTCGCAGGGAAAAATGTATCCGCCGAAACGACATGGGCTTTCTGCCAAGGAACAGCGCGGTTTGGCACGAGCCATCAAGCGAGCTCGTTTTATGGCTCTTATCCCTTATCTGGTGAGGTAAGTTCATATGCTCGGTATCACAGATCTTAAAACAGGCAGAAAAATCGTTTGGAACGGGGAACCGTACCAGATAATCGATTATCTCCATTCCATGATCGGACGGGGCGGCGCCGTCATGCGAACGAAATTAAAAAATCTGATCACCGGTGCTGTGATAGATATCACTTTTGCGGGTGCGGAAAAAGTGGAGGAAGCTGAAATTTCCAAATCGCACGCCCAGTATCTCTACCATGAGGGCGAGGAGTATCAATTCATGGACACGGAAAGCTATGATCAATTCTCTCTTTCCAAAAGCGTACTCGGGAATACGACCGCCTATCTCATCGAAGGAATGGAGGTCAGTATCCTGAATTGGAACAATCATCCGATCAACATCGAAATTCCGGTCAAAGTGACGTTGAAGGTGACAGATGCCCCTCCTGGTCTCAAGGGCGATACCGCGTCCGGAGGAGATAAGGTCGTCACGCTTGAAACCGGTCTTCAGGTCACGACACCTCTCTTTATCAAGCAAGGCGACAAGCTCATTATCAATACTGAAAAAGGCACGTACGTGTCCCGCGCATAGGAAAAAGCAAGGAAAATTTCTTCCTTGTTTTTTTGTGAAAGGATTTCAAAATTGAGGCTTATATCGGCCTTATTTCGATGGGTGTTGCCCATTGATTTTTTCTCGAAAAGAAGCTAAAATGAAGATAAGAAAGGTTTACAAAAAGACCGTTTCTTTTTTAGTAAAAATATGTCGCTTCGAGCTTATATGTGGGGGATCAGACTCTTCACGGTGCTCTCGCTCTCGGCGTGGCTCGGTATCGTTTTTGCTATTGATCCGCGGTTGGCCGGCGTCGCAGGAACTGGACTTTTCTTTATCAGTCTTTTCGCTTTCGCTCTCGGCTTCATGACGCTCTTTGTCACATGGGTGTATAAAAAAGCGCTGGGGGAAACAAGTGCTGCACATCATTTGGGAATGGCGTTTCGGCAGGCCTTTCTTCTCGCCCTGTGCGTGGTGCTCATCATATTTTTTCAATTCAAACACATATTGACCTGGTGGGATAGCATGTTTCTTTTGGCAACCATCCTCCTTATAGAATTCTCCTTTCGAAAAATTTCTCAAAATAACAATGATCTCTAAGTAAGTGAACGAACTATGGCACCAAAGAAAACCGAACAAACAGAATATGGCGCAAAATCAATCCAAGTCTTGGAAGGATTGGATCCTGTACGAAAACGTCCGGGCATGTATATCGGCGGCACATCGCTTGAAGGTTTGCATCACCTTATCTGGGAAGTGGTCAACAACTCGATCGATGAAGCGATGGCCGGACACTGTACGGACATTACCGTACGGCTTCTTCCTGATAATTGGGTGGAGGTGATCGATAATGGCCGCGGTATTCCGGTAGATACTCACCCTCAGACAAAAAAATCCACGCTGGAAACAGTCATGACGGTTCTTCATGCCGGTGGAAAGTTCGGAGGGGAAGGCTACAAGATCTCCGGAGGACTTCACGGAGTGGGTGTCTCCGTCGTGAACGCGCTTTCCGTGAATACGAAAGTGACTGTCGAAAGACAGGGAAAAATCTGGTTTCATTCGTATAAGCGAGGGAAGCCGCAAGGAACGGTGAAATCGATCGGGAAATCGAACAAGACAGGTACGACAGTCGCCTTTCAGGCAGATCCTGAAATTTTCCCCGAGATTCAATATTCATGGAATAAGATTCTGGAATATCTCCGGTATCAGGCGTTCCTGACGAAGGGAGTCCGTATCGTCACAGAAGACTGGCGGGAAGTCTCAAAAAAGGAAGAAGAATATAAGATCAAGCGTCACTCCTTTTATTTCGATTCCGGTATCGTTTCCTTTGTGAAATTTCTGAACCGTAAGAAGGAAGTCAAGAATCTCACTCCGTTTTACGTCGAGAAGGATATTGACGGTATGAACGTCGAAGTGTCGCTCCAATTCACGGATGGTTTCAAGGAGCATCTTTTCGCCTTTGCGAATAATATATTGAACCCGGGCGGTGGTACGCATGTTACCGGATTCAAAATGGCACTCACTCGCGTGTTGAATGATTATGCCAAGAAAAATAATCTGATCAAGGAGAAAGAGGGTTCCATGACGTCAGATGATTTGGCCGAGGGTCTCACTGCGGTAGTGTCTGTGAAACTCGGCAATCCTCAGTTCGAAGGTCAGACAAAAGACAAATTGAACAATCAGGAAGTGCGCGGAGCAGTGTCGTCGGTCACCTCGGAGGGCTTGAATGAATTTTTGGAAACGCACCCAGCTGATGCGAAAGCAATGATTGAAAAATGCCTCCTTACGGTCCGGGCCCGTATTGCTGCTCGTGCCGCGAAAGATGCGGTGCTTCGGAAAGGCGCCTTGGAAGGAATGACCTTACCAGGAAAATTGGCGGATTGCACGAGCCGAGACGCTTCCCGATCGGAAATGTATATCGTTGAGGGAGATTCTGCAGGTGGCAGTGCCAAGCAGGGGAGGAACCGTATGTTTCAGGCCATTCTCCCGCTTCGCGGAAAGCTGGTCAATGTGGAGAAAACGAGTCTGGATAAGGTGGTGAAATCAGACACGCTGAAGCCGATCATCATCGCGCTCGGCACGGGTATCGGTGAAACGTTCGATTTGGCCAAACTCCGTTATCACAAGATCATCATCATGGCCGATGCCGACGTCGATGGATCACACATACGGACGCTTCTTCTCACATTCTTCTATCGATACTATGAGGCGTTGGTTCGAGGTGGGAATATCTATATAGCTCAGCCGCCGCTCTATCGTCTCCAAAAAGGAAAAACAGTCCGCTATGTGTATACGGATGAGGAAAAGGAACGGGCGCTTGAAGAATTGAAACAGATTGCCGACGCCAAAGCGAACGCCAAGAAAGAGAAAAAAGCCAAAGAGGCGGAAGCGGCCGGCGAAGAAGTCTCTGAAGAGGCGGTTACTACCGGAGAAGGGAATGAAACGGTGGGCGGCGTGAACATCCAGCGCTACAAAGGTTTGGGAGAAATGAATCCGGAGCAGCTTTGGGAAACGACCATGAATCCGGACAACCGTATCATGCTTCAGGTGAATATCGAGGACGCGGAAGCCGCGGACGAACTCTTTGACATACTCATGGGGAGCGAAGTCGAGCCCCGTCGACGCTTCATTCAGACACATGCTAAAACCGTAAAGAATTTGGACATCTAACGCAGTCTTGTCTTGGCACATTTCTTTGTCGCAAGCTCGCTTGCGTCGCGAACTGTCGATCACTTGTGCAGTAGCTCTAAACAACCTCTTTTTGAAAGAGGTTGTTGCTTTGTAAATGGCTATCCGTTATAATCCTCTTTCGTGGTTTTTTCACAATTCTGCAGTAGCGTTGCCGACTTTTCGGCGGTTTTTCAAGGAGAAAGTTATGTCACTCCGTGCTTTTGTTTCTGTGAGCGACAAGCGGGGGCTTGAGCGCCTCATCGATCTCACGAATGTCGGCTGGGAAATCATCTCGACCGGCGGAACAGCGACCACCTTGCGGGAGAAACATGGAATCCCGTGTGACGATGTTTCGACTGTTACCGGCTTTCCGGAGATGCTTGATGGCCGGGTCAAGACGTTGCATCCCAAGGTGCATGGCGGCCTCCTGGCGCGGAAAGCTTTGCCGGAACACATGGCAGCCTTACGGGAGCACGGCATTCGGCCGATTGATCTCCTGGTCGTCAATCTCTATCCCTTCGAGGCGACGGTCGCCAAGGCCGGCTGTACGTTCGAGGAAGCGATCGAGAATATCGATATCGGCGGCCCGGCCATGGTCCGTTCCGCGGCCAAGAACTGGGAGGACGTGACGGTAGTCGTAGAGCCTGCCGATTTGCCGGTGGTTATCGATGAAATCCTCCAGAACGGCAAGACTTTCAGGGCAACTCGTTACAAACTGGCGGTGAAGGCTTTCGCGCGCATCGCCGAGTACGACGTGGCTATCCTCGCGTATCTCGCCAGTCAAGGGCTCCCGGCCGAACCGCTTGCCGTGGCCTGAGCGGTTATCGGGAGCACGGCTTATCGGAACCAAATGAGGGTAAGAGAAGAAATTTCTACGAGCCCTCTTTTTTATGGGAAATATTCTTGACCGACGGTTCTCTTTCTGGTACACTTGTTTTACTCAAAAGTTGTTCACAAGGGACCATTTTTGGTAAACTACAAACATGAAAATGCCACTTGAAAACATCCAGCCCCTCATCCGTTGCCCGGTTTGCAATAAAAAATACCGACCGGCTAAGATGATCGTGCTTGATGAGGATGATAAGCGGACGACGCTTCATCTCAGTTGTGACGGCTGTCACGCCTCAACGCTGGTATTTGTTTCCATGGGTCAGCTCGGAATCGTCAGTCTTGGAATGCTGACCGATCTGGAACAAAGCGAGGCGCGCAATGTCTTTCAGGGCGAAGCTATTTCTGCAGATAACGTCATCGAAGTCCACCAATTTCTCAAACATTATAACGGGGGAGTAGAGGCGTTCATCTCCTAACAATAATTCTAATTCATCGGATATCAATATGGCTGAATTCAAACTCCCAGTAGTCGCGCGTGAAAAAGTTTCAAGCAAAATGCTCGAACGATCCCGCAAAGAAGGAAAAATACCGGCTATACTCTACGGACATGATACGAAGCCGCAGATGCTTTGGATAAATACGATCGCTTTCACGAAGACGTATGCCGCAGCTGGCGGTTCGAGTATCATCAATCTCATCCCAGAAAACGGAAAAGGCTCGAATGTGATCGTGCAGGAAATTGAGCATGACCCGATGACCAACCGGGTTTCACACATTGATTTTTACCAGGTGCGTATGGACGAAGAGCTCGAAACACACGTGCCGCTTGAATTTATCAACGAATCTCTCGCGGTGAGGGAATTGGGCGGAATTCTCGTGAAAACCTTGGAAGAGATTCTGATCAGCTGTCTTCCGAAAGACTTGCCGCACTCCATTTCCGTGGACCTTTCCGTATTGAAGGATTTCGAGACTCATATTCAGGTGAAGGATCTGAAAGTACCGGCCGGAGTGAAAATTTTGGCAGAAGAAGAGACAACGATCGCTCTTGTCGAGGCACCTCGAACGGAAGCTGAGATGGCGGCCCTTGATGAGAAAGTCGAAGCGGATGTGACCAAAGTTGAAGGCGTAGTCAAAGAAGAGGCGCCTGCTGCTGAAGGAGCAGAAACGAAGGCTGAGGAAAAGAAATAACTACCGTAAACTTTTGAAAACCAAAGACTTTGCTCTTTGGTTTTTCGTTGGTTTGAGGCTTGACAGAGGCCTTTTGGTTTGGTACACTACGATTTCTTTGAAAATATATGTTGTGTGGTTCTTTTTGGTTTCTGTCCATAGGGCAAGAATAGGCATCCCTCCTAGTTTATCCTTGTTGAAATGTGTAGCGGCTTGTTTACTCAGGTTTCTACCGGCTGTGGACGGAAACCAGAAACTGCCACGAAAAACAGGCTCGTTCGGGCCTGTTTTATTTTTTACGTTTTCCGACTTGATGAAGTCTTTTTTGCCAGCAACCTTTCAAAATACCACTGATTTGCCCCTGCGAGGCAAACCGCGTTACACTTCCGCTCTCACTCTTTTTCCTTCGGAAAAAACCATGCCCGTGAGAGCTCCAGAGTTCCTTTGAAGGGAAGACGAGAGGATCATCCTTTAATAAAGGCGAGGACCTCCTCTTTTATTTTCGGGAAGAGCGCAAGAAGGTTTTCGAACTCTTCTTTCTTGAATTTTTGCAAAACGAAATCGTGAGAGGGTATGCAGATGCCGTTCACTTCGGTCGGTCTGCCGATGCCGATGCGGATACGAACGAAGTCTTGCGTCCCGAGTTTCTCGATGATATCGCTTACTCCATTGTGGCCGGCAGCCCGGGAAGATGTGGTTATTTTGTATGTCCCCGGAGCGATATCCAGATCGTCATGAAGGACGATGATATCTCTCTCGGAGAGTTTATAGAAATCGAGAATAGCCCGGACAGCCTTACCGGAATCATTCATGAATGTCTCGGGTTTCACAAGGAGAATTTTTTCCGTCCCGACGAGAGTTTCGGTGAGCGCGCAGAAGAACTTCTTTTCTTCCAAGAATGCAGGACAATGCAATTCATTTTGAAGAAAATCGAGTGCTAAAAAACCGGCGTTATGCCTTGTGAGCATATGTTCTTTATCAGGATTGCCGAGTCCGATTATTATTTTCATGAAGTGTAATTATTTTTTGGACTTCGCTTTCGGCGATGGCGGAAGCTCTTCTCCGTAAACTGGTTCGTCGACAGGTATTTTTTCCGTAGAATCCTCAAGAGAAACGCTCTCTGCCATATCGTTCCCGATCACTATCACGAAATCAGAATCCTCTTTCTGCGAGAGTGGAAGAGGAAGAGCTGAACGCTGTTCCAGGGAGAACTTCTTTAGAAGTTCGTTCAGACTGAATGGCTTGGATAAGGCGCTTCTATCGATAATGATACTCTTCTCGGGCGAAACTGCCAACGAGGACGTCTCGATATAAGTGTTTTTTTGGAATCCGATTTCTTCGATCAGCTCACGGATTTTACTCATACTGCCCGCATTCTCTTTCGTATATATGACGGTGATCGTGGGATTTTCACTTGAAATATGCCGATTTTTTTCTTGCAAATCATCAAGATGAAAGATGTTTTCACTGGCTTCCTGGATTTCGCTCCAATTGCCGACTCTCGGGACAAGAATGAATGCGGCAATCGGACCGATTTGAATATGAGAAACCCGAAGCAAGCTTTCCTTTTTCCATGCGTCAACGACGATCGATGTTATGTTTTGCGTATCGATCGTGCGGGAAAGATCCAGGAATTTTCCCATGTCTTCGAGGCTTATATCAGTCTTGATGTTTTCTCCCAGAGTGCCGAGAAGGGAATTAAGAGTGAAAATATTGAAGAGCGTTCCTGCCGAGAATGCCTTTTCCTTCACAGCTTGAAGGACTTGCTGCTGGCGTTTTGCGCGGCCGAAGTCCCCCTCGGGATCATCATGCCGCTCTCTCACGTATTTGAGAGCCGTCTTCCCATCTAGGGTTTGCCATCCTTTTTTCAATTCGAATGTTTCGTAACTATAGTTCTTTCCCGGATAACGTGTGTCATAAAAATCGCGCAGAGCATTGACTTGAATGCCGTCCAAAGTATCAATGATCTTTTCGAAACTGTCGAAATCAACGGTAAGGAAATAATGAATGGGTTGTCCGGTGATGTCTTCGACTGTCTTCTTCACAGGCGATGCATCTCGGTCATCGCTTAAACCATATTGATAGAGGGAGTTCAATTTCGTGTACAGATCCGTTTCATGAATAGGAACATATAAGTCCCGCGGCAGGGAAAGAAGAGCGACTTTTTTTTCGTTGATATCGATGCTCATGACCATGACCGTATCCGTGAGGTTTTTCCCCGGATAATGTTCGCCCGCGCGGCCGAGCAATAGGATATTGATGCGTCCCTCTCTTTCTCCGCGAAGCGGCGTCCTTTTTTCGGAGAAAAGGGAAGTTGTCAGTCCCTTCATCTGGGTGAAAAAGGAACCGCTCTTATTTTCAAATTGCATATTCTGACTGGCCGAAAATCCTCTGAACAGAAGGAAGCCGAGAAAGGTGAGGCAGAGGAAAAATAAACCGAAAAAAAGCGAAAAAACTGAATTTCTCACCATTTTTTTTGTTCGGAAGTCTTGAGAAAAATCTTTCGCGAGAGGGACTTCTTTTTCCGGCTCTGAGACCGGATGCGCCGACGCCAAGGGAAGGGTCGCTTTTCGGGGAGCGGTATATTTATGTAAACTGTCCATGATACAGGCTTAATATGAGCAAAAAGAAACGCATTTCTGACCCTTGCCAGAGCCCTAAAATTCTGTTAGAATACTAATGTTTATTTACATTTTAGCTTGTAAAAAGGCAAAATTCTATGGATGAGACTCAAAACGACGGTACATTCAAAGCCAGTAATAAAAAAGATGAAGAGTACCTTGGTTTTTTCGGGCTTTTGATGGAAATGTTTCGAGTCTTTCTCCTGGCCGTAGTCATTATTATACCGGTTCGGGTTTTTTTATTCCAGCCTTTTTTCGTCCAAGGCTCCAGTATGGAACCGAATTTTCAGGACGGGGAGTATCTGGTAATCAGCGAATTCGGTTATAAGGACACGAATCTCGGCATCTCTCCGAGTCAAAAAATTGAAGTGCGGCCTTTTAAAGAAATATCCCGACAAGATGTCGCTGTTTTTCATTACCCATTGAAGCCTGATCAATTTTTCATCAAGCGGGTAATCGGCCTTCCTGGAGAAGCAGTCGAAATCAGAAAGGGCAAAGTCATCATCTATAACGAAGTTCATCCTGACGGAATGGTATTGGATGAAAGCTCTTACATCGGCAAGGGAGTTCTGACTGAAGACATGCAACGGACAGAAGTCGGCCCGGAATCGTACTTTATGATGGGGGATAACCGGATGTTCAGTTACGATTCCCGCTCTATCGGTCCGATAAACAAAACTCGGATGGTGGGACGTGTTCTCTTGCGGGCGTGGCCTGTCGAGCGTTTCTCATTCTATTGAACTTACATTAATTCCTATTCATTAATAGCGCACAGTTATGCCACAGAAGAAAACCGCCGTACAAAAGGCGCCGAAGGTTATGAAGAAAACTGAAAAGAAAGGATCGGTTCCTGCGAAAAACGGCAAAACGAAATCCTTGAAAGCGGGATCCGTTGCCGCGAAGGTTACGGCTCCTCCAGTACAGCAGGAAGAGCTTCTTCTTCAAGCGCTTCGGGGGATGCGAGATATTTTGCCTGATGAACAGCCGTATTGGGAGCGTGTTCGGAAGGCTCTTTCGCATGCTTCTTCGGAATACGGTTTTCAGCGGATCGATCTGCCGATGGTGGAATACGCCCACCTGTACCTCCGCACTATCGGTGAGGGAACGGATATATTGGATAAAGAAATCTACCTCTTCAACACGAGGGGCGGCGATCGGGTAGCGCTCCGTCCGGAGATGACTGCAGGATTGTGCAGAGCCTATATCCAGCATGGTATGGGCGTTTTGCCGAAGCCGATCAAGCTTTTTACCATGGGCCCGATTTTCCGCTACGATCGCCCTCAAGAGGGACGATATCGGGAACATTGGCAGGCGAATTTCGATATGTTCGGTGAAAATGATCCTATTCTGGATGCTCAAACGATTCAGCTGGCATACCGGGTTGTCCAACAGCTGGGTCTGAAAAATATAGAGTTTCAGATAAACAGCATCGGTACGCCGGAATCGCGGCGGGATTACGAAAAAGCACTCGTGCGTTACCTTGAAGCCCAGAAATCGAAATTATGTCAGAATTGTCGCGAACGTCTGGTTTCGAACCCGATGCGAATTCTGGATTGTAAGGAGGACAAATGCATCCAATTGACGGCACACGCGCCGCAATCGCTCGACTATCTCGATCAAGAATCTCGGGATCATTTCAAGCATCTGTTGGAGTATCTGGATGAGCTTGAATTGCCATATACCATCAATACGCGATTAGTCCGCGGTCTTGATTATTATACGAATACGGTGTTTGAAATCCGTTCGACAGATAAGGACGGGAAGAACTACTCGCTCGGTGGCGGCGGGCGCTACAACCGGTTGATCGAATCATTGGGCGGGGAGTCGACGCCTGCCATCGGATTCGGCTTGGGATTGGACCGTATCGTATTGGAAATGAAACGAACCCAGGTGAAGCCGTATCAGGAACCGAAGCCTCGAGTTTTCTTGGCTCAATTGGGAGATATGGCAAAAAAGAAGAGCCTCCGATTGTTTTCAGAGCTTGAAAAAAATGGTATTCTCATTGCAGAAAGTTTCGGACGCGGAAGCCTGAAGTCTCAGCTACGCGTTGCTAATCGCTTAGGAGTCGAAGTGACCATCATCGTCGGGCAGAAAGAAGCATTGGATGAAACAGCCATCGTGAAGGATATGGTTTCGGGAACACAAGAGACCGTGACGCAAGAAAAACTTGTCGATGCGGTGAAGAAAGTCCTGAAAGCCAACCAGACACTTAACATCTAAGGTTGCGTGGAATGGAAGACAATATCTTTTTGAAAATCATCCGCAAAGAAATTCCTAAGGATTTTCTCTATGAAGACGACGAAATATTGGCATTTAACGATATTCATCCAATCGCTCCGGTACATGTCCTCATCATCCCGACAAAACCGATTCCAAGCATCGCCCACATGGAAGAAAATGATGCAGAGATAGTAGGTAAGATGTTTTGGGTGGCGCAAAAAATCGCTCGTGACTTGAAAATTTCGGAAAAAGGTTATAAGCTACTGATTCGGGTTGGAAGAGACGGGGGGCAGGAAGTCCCTCATCTTCATCTCCATTTAATAGGAGGTGCCCGATTAAGAGAAGATATTCGGCCTGCGTAAGCTGATATGGGGCCGGAACGCTTTCCCTAAAAAGAAAGCTTACAGAAGGGAGGTCTTAGTATGATTCAAGTAAAAAGGAAAGAAAAGGAAACCGCGGAAAGTCTCATTCGGCGTTTTTCTCGACGCGTCCAACAAAGCGGTGTGCTGAAACAAGTCCGCAAGCTGCGTTTTCGTGCTGAAGAAAAAAGCCGCGACAAGAGACGTTCGGAAGCTCTCTATAAAGTGAAAATCCGCAAGGAAATTACCCGTCTCAAGAAACTTGGAAAGTTTGATGACGAAGCGCTTCGGGATATTAAAAAAAGAATTTAATTCTTCGGCTATGGCACTCTATCAAAGTATCGGGGAGCATCTCAAGGAATCCATGAAGGCTGGCGACGTGTTTCGCCGGGACACGCTTCGTCTGCTTCAAAGCGCGATAAAGAATGTCGCGATTGAAAAGCGAAAGGATCCAAGCGAGCTCTCCGATACAGAGATAGAAGACGTGGTGAAGCGGTTGGTAAAACAGAGAAGGGACAGTATGGAGCAGTACCGTGCCGGAAACCGGGAAGATCTCGCCTCGCAGGAAGAAAAAGAGAGCGAGCTGCTCTCGCAGTATCTGCCGGCAGCGATGCCAGAGGAAGAATTGAATGTGCTCGTGACGGAAGTGCTCGCGGAATGCGGAATTGTGTCGCGCTCACAGATGGGACAGGCCATGGGGATGGTCATGAAAAAAGTTGCCGGCAGGGCATCAGGGGATGATGTCCGGAGATTGGTAGAGGCGAAACTCTCCTAGATATGCGAGTCACATTGGATTATACTGAGGAAGAAGAAACCCTGCTGGAAAAAAAATTTCTTCAACAAATAGCAGAAGAAACGATAAAACGCTGCGATCTGGAGTTCCTCCTTTCGAAAGAAGAGATTTCTTTCAATGCCGTTTCGGTTTCAGAAGAGAAGATACGATTTCTCAATAAAGAGTATTTGGGGAAAGATAAGGTGACAGACGTGCTTTCATTCGGAGAGTATGCGGAAAGCGAGCAGTTGAAAGATATTCACGAAATGGATATTTTTTTAGGAGAACTTTTTTTCTGTCCGACTTTTATACGGAAGGCGGCAGAGGAGGATGAAGTGACATTCGAACATGAGATGGCTTATATTTTTTCCCACGGGATCCTGCACCTGCTCGGGTACGATCACGATGAAAAAATGTTTGCCATCCAAGACGAAGTAACGGAGAACGTAATAAAAACAAATAAATAATTTATGTATCGTCTTTTTAAGAGTTTCCGACACGCTTTGAGAGGTATCGCATTCGCACTCCGCAATGAAAGAAATTTCCAGGTCGAGATGGCAACGGCGGGCGTGGTCGGTCTTCTCATGCTCTGGCTGCCGCTCTCCAAGGGAGAAAATATCATACTCATTTTCACCATCATTCTGGTGCTGGGTTTTGAATTGATAAACACGGCGCAGGAAAGAGTCATGGATATACTGAAGCCTCGTGTCCATCCATATGCCCGGGTAGTAAAAGATGTCATGGCGGGGGCGGTGCTCGTGGTGAGTGTCGGTGCTGTTGTGATCGGATTCTGTATTTTTTCACCTTATTTTCTTCGATAAATGAGACGAAGTCTCAGTTGAGGCCGAGATAGGCCTCTTTTCTTTTGATATTTTTGCAGGGTCCGGTGTTTCGGGGTATAATAAAGCGAAGAGCTCCGTCTTGTACAGAGAGCCTTATCTTCTTTTTGCTAGCTTTACTATCAGTATGTCTAAAGGTCATTATTACGTCGGACTTGATATCGGATCTTCAAATATTCGAGCCGTCATAGCTCAGGAATTTTCTGAAGATGAGCTCCTGCGAGTCATCGGGGTCGGTATCACGCCTTCTGAGGGAATCCGGCGCGGATCTGTCGTCGATGTCGAAGCGGTGGCGAAGGCGGCGAATCATGCCTTGGAACAGGCTGAGCGTATGGCGGGACATCCGGCTGAAAGCGTAGTCGTAAGCGTTTCAGGAACAGAGATCGCTTGTCAGAACGCGCTCGGAGTAGTGGCTGTCGGACGCGCTGACGGCGAAGTGACGTATGATGATATGTCTCGGGTGTTGGACGAGGTCCAGGCCAGGCTGACCCTGCCCCTCAACAGGGAAATCATCCATGTGATTCCCAAAGATTACAGATTGGATGATCAAAAAAATATCAAGGATCCTCTGGGTATGAAAGGGGTCCGGTTGGAAATGAATGCCTTAGTCGTAAGCGATAGCACATCGCATTTGAAGAATATTTCCCGGAGTTTGGAACAGGCCGGTACGAATGCTGATAATTTTGTCGTCGAACCTTTGGCGTCCGCTGAAGCCGTACTTCATCAGAAACAGAAGGAGCTCGGGACAGTATTGATAAATATCGGCGGGAGCACGACATCTCTCGCGGTATTCGAAGACGGAGACTTGTTGTACCTATCGGTGCTGCCGGTCGGAGGTGGGCATATAACGAATGATATCGCTATCGGTTTGCGGACTTCGATAGAGGTAGCCGAAGCCGTGAAACTGCAGTACGGGACAGCATTGCCTCTTGAGATCGGAAAACGCGAAGAAATCGATTTGAGTATTTTTGATTCCCAGGAAGACGGAGTAGTCTCTTCCAAGCACGTCGCTGAAATCGTTGAAGCGCGTTTGGAAGAAATCTTCACTTTCATCAATACTGAATTAAAAAATATAGGCAGAGAAGGGCTCTTGCCGGGAGGAGCGATACTGACAGGGGGCGGGGCACTGCTTCCGGGTGCCGTCGAGTTGGCGAAAAATATCCTGAGGCTTCCTGCACAGATCGGTTATCCGAAACCGCTCGGCGGAATTTTAGATGAAGTGGATAATCCTCAGTTTGCAACGGCTATCGGACTCGTGATGCTTTCTCAGGCGACGGGTGCCAGTACGAAAAAAACTTTTTCATCGCGAAAATTGCTGAATTTCATGCCGGAAGGGATGCAGAGTATGATAAGTAAAGTGAAGAATTGGTCGCAGAGATTCCTGCCATAGCCAAAATATAAAAATAAAAAGCCTTATTCTTTCACTCAATGAAGAGGAAAATCCTTTTCTTGAGCTTTTCTTGACACTCTTTCTTTCCTTGTGATAGAGTAAACCTTCAAGTAAAAAATCACTTTGTAAGGAGAGAAAAATCGAGATATACTAAGACTTGTTGCGGCAATTATTTTTATAATAACTTCATACTGAAGACGTATGGCTGAAATTAAACCCGATATCGAGACATTCGCGAAAATCAAAGTTGTCGGCGTGGGTGGTTCTGGAGGAAATGGCGTGGCGCGCATGGTAGACGCAAAGATAAAAGGCGTTGAATTCGTGGCTATAAATACCGATGCTCAGGCTTTGCATAACTCCAAGGCTCAGGAAAAAATCCATATCGGAAAGAACCTGACGAAGGGGCTTGGTGCAGGGATGAATCCGGAAATAGGACGCCAGGCAGCCGAAGAAAATCGGGATGAGATCCAGGAAGTACTGAAAGGTGCGGATATGGTTTTTGTCACCTGCGGGCTCGGTGGAGGAACCGGATCGGGAGCGGCGCCCATAGTCGCGGAAACCGCCAAGGAGCTGGGTGCTCTGACGGTCGGCGTAGTGACGAAACCGTTCGCATTTGAAGGGTCACAACGGCGCGCCATCGCTGAGGAGGCGCTTGAAAATTTAAGAGACCGTGTAGATACGCTGATCACTATCCCCAATGATAAGCTGCTTTCCATCATCGATAGGAAAACAACCCTCGTAAACGCTTTCCGTATCGTGGATGATGTGTTGCGACAGGGTGTTCAGGGGATTTCTGATCTGATTACCAAGCCGGGCATCGTCAATGTCGACTTCGCCGATGTGCGGGCCATTATGGAAGATAGCGGAAGCGCACTTATGGGAATCGGCATCGCTTCCGGTGAGAATAGGGCGGCAGAAGCCGCAAAGGCGGCGATCAACAGTCCTCTTTTGGAGCTTTCGATCGATGGCGCGAAAGGCGTTCTCTTCAATATCTCAGGTTCGAGCGATCTTGCGATGTTGGAAATCAATGAAGCTGCCAATATTATCACCGAAAACATAGATCCGAATGCCAAGGTCATTTTCGGTGCTGTCGCTGATGACCAGATCCGCAAAGGAGAGATCCAGATCACCGTCGTGGCGACAGGATTTGATATTCCTCGGGCGAAAGATGCGGCAGTCGGACTGATCAATCGTGCTCCGAGCGCCCAGCGTCCCAAGCCGGCTCATTCGGTTGTCGAAGAAGAAAGCGCGAAGGATGAAGAGGAGATTTTGGATGAAGCGATCGCCTTTCCTTCGCATAAGATCGAACAGCCCGTGATGATCATCGAAGAAAAAATTCAGCCGAGAGGGTTCGCTCCCCGGAGTGAATCCAAGGAATTGGTTGAGGAAGAGGACTTGGAAATTCCTGCTTTTATCAGACGGAAAATGAAAAAATGACAGCGATTCAAAACACCCCTTAAGGGGTGTTTTCTTTTTGTTTCGACTTCTTCTTTCGATTCGATTTTGCTATAGTGATTGAGAAGAGAGAGTGAGCTTAAATATAAATTTCTTGAAATGAGGTGTCCCTTCTGTAATCATGAAGATACCAAAGTGATCGATTCTCGCGAAACGCAGGAAGGACGGGCTATTCGTCGACGTCGCGAATGCCCGCACTGTGATGCTCGGTTCAGTACGTATGAAGAAGTCGAGATCTTTCATCTGGTGGTCATAAAAAAGGATGGCCGCAAAGAAGAATATGACAAGAACAAGATCGAAAAAGGTCTCCGGCGCGCTTTTGAAAAACGTCCCGGAGCGGAAGAACGGATAGAGAAGATAATGGGAGAGGTCGAATATGCATTGCATGAGAAGCATGTGAATGAGATTCAGAGCCGGGAGATAGGAAGTCTTATCATGGAAAAATTGAAAGCGGAAGATGAGGTGGCATACATACGCTTTGCCAGCGTCTACAAATCATTCGGAAGCGCGAAGAGTTTTCGGAAAGCATTGGAAACACTGGAGTAGCATCGTGAGTATGGAAAAGGACAGGGTGTTTTTCTGGGGCTTGCTCTGTTTCATAATCGGTATTGCCGGAGGTTCTTTTTTCCGCATCTCGATATTTTTTCTTGCGCTTCTCGGGAGCGCTTTTTTTATTACTCTTCTCCTCGTCTTCAGAGAAAGGAAATTTCTCCTTTTCGGACTTTTCGCCGGTCTTTTTATTTTAGGATCCCATCTTTCTGCCTCAGAGAAACAGCGATATGAGAATATCCGTTATTCTCTCGAGGAAGAGACTGGAACATTTCGCATCTTGAGCGATCCTGTTGAAAACGGTTTTTTCCAGAATATATTTCTGAGGACGCTTTCGTGCGGATCCGAGAACTGCCCCTCAAAAGATATCTTGTGGCAGGCCCCGCTTTCTCTCGGACTTCAGCCAGGTGATAGTGTGTCTCTTTCCTGTCGGTTCGATCCTCCTAAAAATTTTGATCCTGCTTTCGATTACCGTATGTTTTTAGCGAAAAATGGCGTGGGCTTCTTCTGTGAACATGCCGCTCGCATCATCGTGCTGCCAGAAGACAAAGTAGGAAAAGCGCTCGCTTCCCTCTATCTTCCTAAAAGAAAACTGGAAGATGCGCTCTCGCATATAATCCCCGAACCTGAAGCGGGCTTGGCAAAAGGGCTTCTCTTGGGAGGAAATAATTATCTGTCGGCTTCTCTGCAGGAAAAATTTACGAGAATCGGACTTTCTCACATGGTCGCCGTTTCCGGATATAATATAACGCTCATCGCACAGTGTCTTCTCGTGATCGGGCTGTTCTTCGGTCTATGGAGAAAGCATGCTCTGCTGGCAGCTCTCTTCGGAGTCATGCTTTTTATCCTGATGATCGGCGTTCCCGCCTCGGCTCTTCGTGCAGGCATCATGGCCGGAGTCGTTTTCGCGGCGCTCCAGGCGGGCCGCCTTGCCAGGCAGACGAACGCCCTTTTGCTGGCCGCTTCCCTCATGCTGTTCATCCATCCTTTGCTTTTGCGATACGATTTAGGATTTCAGCTTTCTTTTTTGGCCACGCTGTCTATCATTTTGAGTGTTCCATTCCTTGATCGTTTTCTCCAAGACGATTTTATTGGAAAGAGCTTGGTGGAAATAATCTTTATGACCTGCGCAGTCGAGCTGTTCGTTCTGCCGATCATCCTTTTTTCTTTTCACACATTTTCGCCTCTCGTTTTTATCGGAAATTTTCTCGTCTTGCTCGTCCCTTTCATCATGACCCTTTCTTTTTTCTCGGCACTGTTATTCATTCTCCTGCCGGGTTCCCATGTCTTTTTCTCATGGATGAGTTATGGGTTGCTCACGATCATTACGCGCTCCGTCGAGTGGTTGGGGGATTTGCCTAAAACGAGCGTGGCAGTGGAAAGCTTCGGTTTAACAGCTTCCATCCTATGGTATATCGTTGTGGCAGCGCTGATTTTTTCGTTGAAAGAACATTACTCGTATAAACGCCATGAAGAGAGAACATAAATATATTCTCATCGGAGGTCTTTTCCTGCTGACTATCGCGGGCAGTCTTCTTTTGTGGTGGTTCTTGGTTGTGTCAAAACGGACTGAAATCGTGTTTCTCAATGTCGGACAAGGGGACGCCATCCTTATTTCTCAGGGCAGTTCCCAGGTTCTCATCGATGCCGGAAAGAACGGGAAAGATCTGTTATCACATCTGGGAAGATACGTGCCTTTTTGGGATCGTCACATCGAATTCGTCATCGCGACCCATCCAGACGCGGATCATATCGGCGGTTTTCCGAGTCTTCTTCGATCATATACGGTGGATAGGGTGCTGACGAGCGGAGCGACGAGCGATACGGAAGTATCAAAACTTTTCGCATCGGCGACCGAGAAATATAGTGTGGAAAAATCGGAACGAATTTTTCGCGGAACGACTCTGGAATTCCCTTCAGGAGGAGTACTAAAAATTGAATATCCGCTGCTTCCTACGGATACGGTTGGAGGGGATACGAATGCCTCGAGTGTCGTGGCACGTTTCGAATACGGGGAAACGAGTTTCCTTTTGACGGGGGATTTGCCTCGCGAGGAGACGGTTCTTCCGGAAGAACAGGCCGTAACGGTGCTCAAAGCCGCTCATCATGGGTCGAAGTATTCTACGAGTGCGAATTTTCTGGATCTCGTTTTGCCGAAAGAGGCTATCATTTCAGTCGGAAAGAATACGTATGGTCATCCGGATATGGGAGTATTGGACCGCTTGAGGGAGAGAGGGGTCATCATTAGACGAACGGACACGGATGGGGATATCCGCTATCGATGCATCGATTCGCTCAGCTGTCGCTTCGTTCCGTACTAAAGGCCCGAGAGAAGATATGCGGAGGCGTTGCCATTTTTTGTGTTTTGTGCGATAGTATGTACGATATATAATTTAATTCTGATGAAGAAAAGTATGCAAGCACATCCGAAGAAAGAACGTACATTCGTCATTTTGAAGCCAGATACGATACAGCGATCGTTGATCGGCGAAGTGATAAAGCGGATCGAACGAGTCGGTTTGAAATTAGTGGCGGTAAAATTCCTCCTCCCGACGGAAGAACAGTGCTGGGAACACTATAAAAAGAATGATGAATGGTATCTGAAAAAAGGACAAAGGGTTATCGATGATAGGAAAGAACTGAATCTGCCGGTTGATAAAGATGCCATGGAATACGGGAAGGATATCATTCGAACCATCGTCGATTACATCACCTCCGGCCCGGTGCTTGCCATGGTGGTTGAGGGTCTTGGCGCGATCGCGATCACGGCGAAACTGGTAGGTAGCACGGAACCGAAAACTTCCGACGTGGGGACTATCCGTGGTGACTTCACAGTGGATACTTACAGTCTATCGGCACTCGACAACCGTGCTGTACGCAATCTCGTCCATTGCTCCGATAGTCCGGAAGAAGCGGCTCGCGAAATGGCCATCTGGTTCAAGGAAAATGAAATCATCGATTATCGTCTTGTGCAGGAACAGATTCTCTACGATGTGAATATCGATGGTATTCTTGAATAGAGTTTTTTTATTGGAACGAAAAGGACCCAAGCGGGTCTTTTTTCTTACTCTTGACCCCTCACCTTTTGGCTTTGGTAGGAGAAAAAATTCAGGGTCTTAATAGTATTTGAGTCAAATATGTGAGGGGTTGACAAAATACCGAATAGTATGTACAATGCCGGGGTATCTGCTGTGAAGCGGGTACGAGGGTAAAAGGGGCCTATTAAGGGCTTCTTACGTTTTGGGTTCATTAGCAACTGAAAGAGGCAAACATGCCCGAAGAAGTAGAAGTAAGTGGTTCTCCACCGCAGTGGTTGCTTCTCGCATACCAGCGAGGCGCAATCGGGAATGGCGTAAATGGTGAAAAGATGAATACGGCTGATCCAGCGGTTCAGCCAGTTTCTTCTCCCGTCAGTGTCAACCGAAAGCCGCTGAAACGAGCGCTGGTGAAGGACACCTGCACTTATGCGAAGGAGACTGGGTGCACCAGAAACTTCGCTGAAAGGCCGTGTGTCAAGGCTGTTTTGGCGGGGATGTGCAAACCGCCCGGCTCTGTCCGTCTGAAATTTGTGGATGGACGACATGCCACGGATGATCAATTGCTGATTGCCAGTGGCGGCACAACACGGAAATAGGAGACATCATGAACGAAAAGCAGGACCCCCGAGAAAATCAACAACAGGGGGAAATCAAGCCGGCATTGCCAGCAGGGCAGGCCGAGCCCAGCAAGATTGTCGAAGTCGCCCGCATTGACGGGTTTCTCGATGTCGATGACCACAACGTCACGAATCCGAATATTCAAGGACGTTAGTCGGCACGCAATATGAGAGTAGATCCAAACGGACTGCTCTCTTTTCATTTGTCTTATATTTTGTTAAGCTTTTTATTACTTTGTGAAAAAGCGGGCTGTAGTATATCGGCAGTACGTATGCATGGGGTGCATATAGGCTGGGTTCGATTCCCGGCAGCCCGACAGCAAAAAAACTCCGCTTTCGCGGAGTTTTTATTTGCCTTACGCCGTGGCTTTCGCCAGAGTTCGAAGAGTTTTGGTGGATAATCGGAGTTTCATGCCTCCGACCCGTTTGGTCTGAACGTTCACTTTGAAGGTTCGACGAGATGCGATGTTGGAATGGCTTCGAGAATTGCCGGTGCGAGTCCCGCGTCCGGATATATCACATGTTCTGCTCATAATATTGACCTAACGGCCTGCCCGAAACACAGAAGTGAGTACGGGGGACGGTTTGAAGAGTTACAAAAATGAGAATATCATAAACTCCCGTTTCTGGCAAGCCACAACGACTCCGTTTCTTCTCCCTTTTGTTTGAACTTTCAAACATCTTCTTTTTTTCTTCCCTTTCCTCCCGTCGAACATTTCCGACTCATTTTTCCGAGAAACAGTCTTATCGGCTCGAAACCGTCGTATCGCAACTGTTTCTAGCGGAGCACTCATCGCAAATGTGACCGACGGGAACCGGACAAGAAAAGAAAGAAATGTTCGAAAGTTTCGACACAGTGTATACTTGATTCATAACTTTCGTTTTTCAAATATATGGGCAATGAAATAGTACTCGTAGGGTTCTATATCTTCACTCTTATCTATTCCGTGATCATACACGAGGTCTCACACGGGCTCGTGGCCTTGTGGCTGGGAGATCAGACTGCGAAATACGCAGGCCGCCTCAATCTCAACCCTGCCAAACACCTGGATCCATTCGGGTCCGTTATCCTGCCGATTCTCCTCTTCATCACCACGGGTTTCGCTTTCGGTTGGGCAAAGCCTGTCCCATATAATCCGTATAATCTGCGCAACCAGAAATGGGGACCGACAGCCGTAGCTCTTGCGGGACCCACCTCGAATTTTCTCTTGGCATTCATAGCGGCGGTGTTCGCAAAAATCTTGCCTCTCACCAATCTTGCGAAAACTGATATTCTCGAGCGTTTTATCGGAGTTGTCGGGGGTGGGGGAAATTTCTTGGATCGCTTCGCACTTTTAGCGGATGCCTTGTCAGGATCATTGGCGAATATTTTTTTCGGACTGCTGCTTCTGGTTATTTTCTGGAATGTGGTGCTCGGATGTTTCAATCTGCTACCTATCCCGCCGCTTGATGGATCAAAGCTTCTGTATGCTATTTTCCGGGTAAAAGAACAGACACTCTTCTTTTTGGAACAATACGGTTTGTTCCTCCTTATCTTTTTGATATTCTTTCTTTCGGGTCCGATCAGCATGTTCATAAACTTTGTCTTGAGCCTTTTCCTGCGCCTGGCTCTCTAAAATGCCCGGTGCCCTGGCATGGGTACGAAGAGTCTATTGTCCGCCGGTTTTCTCTCCGTTGATCGTTCGAGCACTCTCTTCTATCTCTAATCCCGACCTGTCTTGACAGAGAAGCATTATACGGGTTAGTATAAGCATTACAGAAAAGCACTGCTTTTTTGTTTTTATTAGACGTGCTACGTAACCCGACCAAATCTAAATTTTTTTTACGTCCTGTGGCTACCATCAACCAGCTCATCAAACACCCTCGAAGTTCGGCGAACAAGAAATCAAAGTCGCCTGCGATGACATATTCCATCAATACGGTGAAGAACCGGAACACGTTTCATGACAGTCCTTTCAAACGGGGAGTGTGTATCAAGGTTTCTACGACAACTCCCAAGAAGCCGAACTCCGCTCTGCGAAAAATCGCCCGTGTCCGTTTGACGAATGGTATGGAAGTGACCGCGTATATTCCCGGCGAAGGCCATAATCTTCAGGAGCACTCGATTGTCATGATCCGCGGAGGACGCGTGAAGGATCTTCCTGGCGTGCGCTATCACATCGTACGCGGCATCTTCGATGCGGCGGGAGTGCAGCGCAAGCAGAGTCGAAGCAAGTACGGTGCCAAGAAAGACAAGAAGAAAGACTAATTTTCATTGATATTCTCTAAGAATTTATGCCACGAAGAAAAAGACAATTCGCCCGTGAATGGAAACCCGATACGCTTTACCTCAATCCTTTGGTAGGGCATTTCGTGGGTATGATCATGTGGAATGGCAAGAAAAGCGTCGCAGAAAAGATCATCTATGATGCTTTCGATATCATTCATGAACGCACCAACAAGGGCGGCTTGAATACTTTCGAACAGGCTATTAAAAACGTGGCCCCGCTTCTGCAATTGAAATCACGACGTGTCGGGGGTGCCAACTACCAGGTTCCTGTCCCGGTTTCCGGAGAGCGACGCCAGGTACTGGCTATGCGCTGGATCCGTGATGCCTGTCGCAATAAGAAGGGTAAGGCCATGGCTGAGAAACTGGCGGATGAGCTTCTGGATGCATCGAACAAGATAGGCTCCGCCATGAAAAAGCGGGATGAGACACATCGTATGGCAGAAGCCAACAAAGCTTTCGCTCACTTTGCCTAATAGCGCTCGTAATGAATGGAACGGATCGGTTCCATTCTTTCTTTGAAAGGAGTATTCTTTCCATACCGACAACTAAATTCTATTTCTAAATCTTTACAGTATGCCTCGCAAGACGCCTATCGAAAATTATCGCAATATCGGTATCATCGCCCATATTGACGCCGGTAAAACGACGACGACTGAACGTATCTTGTTTTACACGGGTATCACTCACAAGATCGGCGAAGTGCACGAAGGCGCTGCCACCATGGACTGGATGGAGCAGGAACGCGAGCGCGGTATCACCATCACGTCTGCAGCCACCACCTGTTTCTGGAAAGGCCATCATGTAAATATCATCGACACGCCCGGACACGTGGATTTTACCGTTGAAGTCGAACGGTCTCTCCGTGTGCTTGATGGCGGCGTCGTCGTTTTCGATGGGAAAGAAGGAGTGGAACCTCAATCAGAAACGGTGTGGCGCCAAGCTGAAAAATACAAAGTTCCTCGTATGTGCTTTATCAATAAAATCGATAAAGAAGGAGCTGTTTTTGAAGATGCCGTGTCTTCGATCTGGAATCGCCTGACTCCTCATGCGGTTGCCGTGCAATACCCGATGGGGCTTCGCGGCGATTTCTACGGTTTGATCGATCTCATGACTTTGAAATCTTATACCTTTGAAGGAGAAATGGGAGAAAAGGTGGTTGAAGGAGAAGTGCCCGCGGAATACGCCGATAAGGCGAAAGAATGGCGCGAAAGAATGGTTGAGAAAATCGCTGAAACTGATGATGCGTTGACTGAAAAGTTCTTGAGCGGAGAAGAGATCTCGGTTGCTGAGCTGAAAGCTGCTTTGCGTAAAGCGACTATCGACGTGCGTTTGCACCCGGTGCTTACCGGAACAGCGCTTCGCAACAAAGGCGTACAGCTAGTGTTGGATGCTGTCGTGGATTACCTGCCATCACCGATCGATATTCCTCCTGTCCAGGGGATTGATCCGAAAACCGATAAAGAAGTCATTCGCGAAACCCGGGATGATGAAAAATTTTCGGCGCTGGCTTTCAAGATCGCGACCGATCCTTTCGTCGGTCAGCTGACATTCTTCCGGGTATATTCGGGCACTATCAAGGCAGGATCATATGTTCTTAACTCGACGAAGAATGAAAAGGAGCGTATCGGACGGATCCTCCGTATGCATGCCAATCACCGCGAAGAAATCGATGAATTGACCGCGGGAGATATCGGCGCGCTTGTCGGCATGAAAGTGACTACGACAGGCAATACCCTGTGTGATCCGGAATCCCCGGTCATTCTTGAATCCATCACGTTTCCGGAACCGGTCATCGATATTTCCGTTGAGCCGAAAACCAAGGCAGACCAGGAGAAAATGGGTATGGCCCTGAAAAAATTATTGGAAGAAGACCCGACATTCCGCGTACATAGCGATGAAGAAACGGGACAGACGATCATGTCTGGAATGGGAGAGCTCCATTTGGATATTCTGGTTGACCGCATGCGCCGCGAATTCAAAGTCGAAGTGAATGTCGGTCGTCCTCAGGTGGCGTACCGCGAAACGATCCGTGAAAAAGCTGAAGCTGAAGGCAAATATATACGTCAATCCGGAGGCCGCGGACAGTACGGACATTGTTGGATTCGCCTTGAACCGAATGAAGTCGGCAAGGGTTATGAATTCTTTGATGAGATCAAGGGCGGAGTCATTCCTCAGGAATTCATCAAACCGATCAACAAGGGTATTGAAGAAGCGACTCAAACCGGCGTGCTCGCCGGATACCCGGTCGTGGATATCAAAGCGACTGTCTACGATGGATCGTATCACGATGTCGACTCTTCCGAAGCTGCTTTCAAGATCGCCGGGTCATTGGCATTCAAAGATGCCATGCGCAAGGCCAAACCTGTCATTCTCGAACCTATCATGAAGGTTGTCGTCATCACGCCGGAGAACTTCATGGGTGATATCGTCGGAGATCTGTCATCGAAACGAGGTGTCATCAAGGAAATGACCGCTCGAGGAGAAGGGGCTGCCCAGGTGAAAGAGATACATGCGGAAGTGCCGCTTTCGGCTATGTTCGGATACGCGACCCAAATGCGTTCCATGTCACAAGGACGAGCCAGTTATTCCATGGAATTCGGCCATTACGCCGAAGTGCCGAATAACGTGGCGACTGAAATCATCGGCACGCGGACAGCGGCGGAAGCAAAATAGGAAAAGAACTCTTCATAAAGCCAAAAACTCTTGACAAGAATATAGGAGATTGGTATTATAGCGAGTGACGCTTTTTTCAAGCAATTCTTCGGATTTTTCTTCGAAAATTCTTGAAAAGAGATTAAAGTAAAATTTAATTCGTTTTTAGCAAAAGGTTATGGCAGAGCAATTTCAGCGAACCAAGCCGCACGTAAACGTCGGTACAATCGGCCACGTTGACCACGGCAAAACAACTCTCACGGCTGCTATTTTGCACGTTCTTTCGATGAAAGGATTTGCGAAAGAGAAAAGCGTGGATGAAATCGATAAGGCCCCGGAAGAGCGTGAGCGAGGTATCACGATTTCCACATCACACTGCGAGTATGAATCGGATAAGCGCCACTACGCGCACGTAGACTGTCCGGGACACGCCGACTACATCAAGAACATGATTACCGGTGCGGCCCAGATGGACGGTGCGATTCTTGTCGTTTCAGCGACAGATGGTCCTATGCCACAGACTCGCGAGCACATCCTTTTGGCTCGTCAGGTCGGTGTGCCTGCGATCGTCGTGTTTTTGAACAAGGTGGATATGGTGGACGATCTGGAATTGATCGACCTCGTAGAAGCTGAAGTCCGTGAGTTGCTTTCCAAATACGAATTCGATGGTGATAACGCGATGGTTATCCGCGGAAGCGCTTTGAAGGCTCTGAATGCGAAAAATGCTGATGAAGCTGATGCCAAGCCGATCCTTGATCTGATGGACGCTTTGGATACGAAGATTCCTGAACCGGTACGTGACCTCGATAAGCCTTTCCTCATGCCGATTGAAGACATCTTCTCGATTGAAGGTCGTGGTACCGTCGTGACTGGCCGCATAGAACGCGGAATCGTGAACATCAACGAAGAAGTTGAAATCGTGGGTATCCGTCCGACTGCCAAAACGGTGGTTACCGGTATCGAAATGTTCAACAAGCAACTCGATAAAGGAACAGCCGGAGACAATGCCGGTCTCCTGATCCGAGGTATCAAGAAAGAAGACGTGGAACGCGGTCAGGTTTTGGCCAAACCCGGTTCCATCACTCCTCATACTGAATTCGAAGGTGAAGTGTACGTTCTCTCCAAAGAAGAAGGCGGACGCCATACTCCTTTCTTCAAGGGCTACAAGCCACAGTTCTACATCCGCACGACTGATGTGACTGGCGAAGTGGAACTTCCGGAAGGAACTGAAATGGTCATGCCTGGTGATACTGTGAAGCTGAAGATCAAACTCTTGGCTCCAGTCGCCATGGAAGAAGGTATGCGCTTCGCAATCCGCGAAGGCGGACGTACCGTCGGCGCCGGTGTTGCCACGAAGATTACCAAGTAATTTCTCGAGTGAACTCGGAGTGGAAAGCGAGTCTTAGGACTCGCTTCCACGATAGTTCCCTTGATAAAAGAGAATAACAGGTGTACAATTGACATAATGAAAAAGACAGAAACAACGCAAAATCTGCGTGTCAGAATTAAAATCAAGGCATACGATCACAAGGTGATTGATCAATCCGCGAGGAAGATTGTTGAAACTGCAGAACGCACCGGTGCAGAGATAACCGGTCCGGTTCCGCTTCCGACAGAAATCCACAAAGTGACGGTCAATCGTTCCACATTCGTGCACAAGAATTCCCGTGATCAGTTTGAAATGCGAGTGCACAAGCGCCTGATTGATATTCTGAATCCGACTGCAAAGACCATCGATAATCTTACGAATCTGGATTTGCCTGCGGGTGTCGACATCGAAATCAAAATGTAAATATATACTCGTTCAAGTCTCCTTTCTGGACTGATACCAGATGGGGAAGGAGATACTAAGCGACCACGTTCAAGAAACGAAAGGAACTGGTGAGCTTCGAGCCCAGTTTTTTGTTTATAAAAGGTTTAGTTGAAGAAAATGAAATTCATCATAGGAAAAAAACTTGGAATGACGACGCTCTTCGACGATACGAAGGGTGCTTTGAACGTGACCATGATCACGTGTGAGCCGAATAAGATCGTCATGAATCGTACGGTGGAAAAGGACGGATATCTGGCAGTACAGCTCGAGACGAACAAGACAGCCAAGAAGACAGTCCGTAAGGAATTCCGCGTGGATCGCGCTCTGACAAAGGGAAATCGGTCCGAAGTGGTGAAAGAACTTTCCAAAGAATTGGAAAAATTTCCTGTCGATACAGAAGTGAATGTCTCCATATTTGCAGTCGGAGATAAGGTGAATATCGCTGGGATTACGAAATCAAAAGGATTTCAAGGCGTCGTGAAGCGTCACGGCTTTGCCGGAGGCCGCGGAAGCCATGGTGGCAAGCACGATTTGAGAAAACCGGGAAGTATCGGCGCGACATTTCCTGAACACGTTATCAAGGGCCGCCGTATGGCAGGACGCATGGGGGGAGAAAACATGACTGCACAGAACCTTTCCGTGGTGATGGTAGATGAAGCAAAGGGTCTTATCGCGGTTCGTGGGGCAGTTCCGGGAGTGAACGGCCGTATCGTAAAAATCATGAGCGTAAACTAATATGTTGCAAGTAGCTGTAAAAAATATTCTTGGTAAAGATGTCAAAGAGCTTTCGCTCAAAGAGTCTGTTTTCGGCTTGCCATCGAATGACACGCTGCTGCATCAAGTCTATGTGGCGCTTCAAGCAAACAAACGAGTCGCCATCGCCCATACCAAGGATCGCGGCGAAAGAGCCGGTTCCGGTATCAAGCCTTGGAGACAGAAAGGAACAGGTCGCGCCCGTGTAGGTGCCGTCCGAAGTCCTCTCTGGCGTAAAGGAGGAGTGACCTTCGGCCCGACGAAAGATCGGAATTTCTCTAAGAATACGAACGCCAAGATGCGTCAAAAAGCGGTGATGATCGCCTTGAGCGAGAAGATCCGTTCTGGAAAATTGCTCATTTTGGATGAATTCAATTTTGCTGCAAAGAAAACCAAGAATTTTGCTGAAACACTGAAGCATCTCAACATCGCAGGGAAAAGCATCACCGTTTCATTCGTAGGAGATGAATTTTCCTTAACTCAGATTTCCCGTAATATCCCGAGAGTAGAGAATACGTTGGCAGAGAATCTCAATGTTGCCCAGTTGCTGGATCATGAATACGCTCTTCTTTCGGTCAATGGAATCAAGAAATTAGAAGAACGTTTCGCAAAATGGGAGAAGGCAGAAGTAAAATAACGAAATCATATGGCACTGTTCGATAAGACAAAAGAGAAGAAGGAATTAAGGAAACTTTCCGCAAAGGAGAGTCCTTTGGCGACTCGTCTTTTGTCTCGCCCCCGTATCACGGAGAAAGCGTATGCTTTGAATACGCAGAACAAGTATGTTTTCGAAGTTTCCAAGACGTCAACGAAAAAATCAGTCAAAAGAGCCGTTGAAGAGGCATACGGTGTGAATGTCCTTGCGGTGAATATGGTACGGCTTCCGGCCAAGAAACGGGTTTCAGGAAAGAATAGGACTGTCGGTTTTAAAAATCAGATCAAGAAAGCGATTGTCAGCGTCGCAAAAGGTCAGACGATTGAATTATTCAAGGCTGGCATGTAAGGAACATATTATGGCAATTAAGATCTACAAAAAGAATAACGCAGGCCGCCGCAACATGTCAGTTGTGAAGCCTGAAGGTATTACGGAAAAGGCCCCTGAGAAGTCGCTTTTGGCAAAGTACAAAAAACATGCCGGACGTTCTCATGGAAAGATTTCTGTCCGTCACCAGGGCGGTGGCGCCAAGCGGCGCTATCGGATCGTCGACTTCCGTCAGGATAAATTGAACATCCCTGGACGCATCGCTCATTTGGAAAAAGATCCGAATCGTTCCTCTCTTATCGCTTTGGTGTTTTATCGTGATGGCGAAAAGAGATATATCCTTGCAACCAGCGGAATGAAACAGGGAATGGAAGTGATTTCCGGAGAAAGCGTTCCTGTCGTGAATGGGAACCGCATGCTCCTGAAGAACATTCCCGTGGGAACGACTATCTGTAATATTGAAATGAAAGTCGGAAAGGGCGGTCAGATGGTGCGAAGCGCCGGATCTCAAGCCACGCTTATGGCGCTTGATGGTCCGATGGCCCAGATCAAATTGGCTTCGGGCGAAATCAGAATGATCAGCAAAGAATGTTACGCGACACTCGGACAGGTCAGCAATTTCGAACACAGTGCAGAACGTATCGGAAAAGCAGGTCGTGCGAGACATATGAACCGAAGACCGACTGTCCGTGGTAGTGCCATGAACCCGGTAGACCATCCGCACGGAGGAGGAGAAGGACGTCAGCCGATCGGTATGCATCCGAAGACTCCATGGGGCAAGCCGGCTCTCGGTAAAAAGACGCGGAAGAGTAAGAAGCAGAGCAGCAAATACATCGTTCGTCGCCGTGCTAAGAAATAGGTTTTACAGTAATATTGAAGAATCCATTAGTTTAAGAAATTTATGTCACGAAGTCTCAAAAAAGGTCCATACGTCGATCCTCGCGTGCTGAAGAAGCTCGAGGGAAAGAAGTTGGGTGATCGTCAGGTCATCAAGACGTGGTCACGCGCCTGTGTCATCTCTCCCGAGATGGTAGGGTTCACCTTCGGCGTGCATAATGGAAAAGATTTTATCCCGGTATTTACGACAGAAGAAATGGTAGGACATCGTTTAGGGGAGTTTTCTCCGACACGGACGTTCCGTCGCCATGGAGGAAAGATGCAGAAAGAAATTGAAATAGCCGCAAAGCAGCGTGAACTCGATGCCGCAAAGGCAGCGAAGGCATCTGACGCAGCCGCTAAGAAATAGTCCAGATATGAAAGTACACGCAACACTCAACAATTTAAGAGTCGCCCCACGAAAAGTGCGCATGGTAACGCATGCTCTTATCGGCGTGGATACTCGTGAGGCTTTGATCCAGCTCTCGAAACAGGTGAAGAAATCTTCAGATCCGCTCTATACGCTGCTTCAGAGCGCCGTTGCGAACGCCAGCAATAACTTCGGTTTGGATGAGAACAACCTCTATATCGAATCGATCCGCGTCGGGGACGGTCTCCGCTTGCAGCGCTGGTTGCCGCGAGCCTTCGGCCGTGCGACCCCACTCCTTCGGAGAGGGTCGAACGTGACGATCATTTTGGAAGAAAGAGTCGAGGGGAAGAATCGGACAGAGAAGAAGCAGCCGGTTGAGAAAGTGGTAGAGATAGATTCGGACACCGCCGAAATCAAGGAAGAAAAGAAAGAAGTGAAACCGGTAAAGACTGATCTGAAAAAAGAGCCGATCAAAGGCGGAAAACCGGTCGGTGGCAAAGTGGTCAAGAAGATGTTTCAACGGAAATCCTCGTAAACTAAAGCAACCTCATTATGGGCAATAAAGTTAATCCAACAGGCATTCGTCTCGGTATCACGACCAACTGGCAGTCGCGCTGGTTCGGCGTGAAAAAACAATACCGTGAACAGCTTCGAAAGGATATCGAGATCCGCCAGCTTGTCGTGACCAAATGGAAAGCGGCAGCCATAGCGAGCGTGGAAGTGGAACGTTCGGCCAATGCGGTCCGACTCATCATTCATACATCCCGTCCGGGCGTGCTTATCGGCCGTGGAGGGACCGGTATCGAAGATCTGACCCGTGTGATCAAGAAAAGATTTTTTGCCGGAAAGAAGGTGGAACTGAAAGTCGAGGTTCAAGAGGTGAAGAATGCGGAAGCGAATGCGATGCTGGTCGGTCAGCAGGTTGCTGAACAATTGGAAAAGCGTACCCCTTTCCGAAGGGTTCTGAAAGGAATGCTTGATCAGGTAGAACAGAACAAGTCCGTACAGGGTGTGAAGATCGAGATTTCCGGACGTCTGGGCGGTGCTGAAATGTCCCGTCGCGAATGGCTTTCACGTGGCAAGATCCCTCTTCATACGTTGCGTGCCGATATCGATTTTGCCCGTACTGAAGCTCGGACGACGTATGGAGTGATCGGAGTGAAGACATGGATTTATAAGGGAGAAAAATTTGAAGTTGCTCCCGAAAGCGGAGAATAATATACGCCTATGCTGTTAATGCCAAGAAAAGTTAAACATCGGAAGGTCCAACGCGGAGGCTGGTCTGGAAAGCCGGCTACCAGCGGTACCAAAGTGAGCTTCGGAAGTTTCGGACTCAAAGCGATGGAAGAAGGTCTCATATCTGCCCGTCAGATAGAAGCCTCCCGTCGAGCCATGACTCGTTCGATCCAGCGCGGTGGGAAGGTATGGATCCGGGTGTTTCCTGACAAACCGATGACAAAAAAGGGAGAACAGACTCCGATGGGTAAAGGAAAGGGAAGCGTGGACCATTTCGTTGCGAAAGTCCGAGCCGGAAAAGTACTGTTTGAACTCGAAGGTATTTCGAAGGTGGCAGCAACGGAAGCTATGCGATTGGCAGCTCACAAGTTATCGATAAAGACGAAATTCGTAGAGAAGCAGTAGGGTTAATCTAAAGTGGAGAAATTATGAACGCAAGAGAATGGAGAGAAAAATCAGGTGGAGAGCGCGAGAAGATGCTCGTGGAACTGCAAAACAAGGCACGTCTGCTTCGCTTTGATCTGTCGACCCGGGAAGCGAAAAATCATAGTGACTACGCAAAGATGAAGAAAGACATCGCCCGTTTGCAGACTCTGCAGAATGAATCAGTCTTAGAAATCGAAGTTCCAGCCGAAAGTTCTCAAGTAGATTCCAAGTAACAATATTATGACAACGACTCAAGCGACAACTGAAAAGGTAACGAAGGCACCGAAAATGAAGGGTGTCGTCACAAGCACTTCAATGGTGAAAACCATCGTCGTGAAGGTGGATACGATCAAGGCTCATCCGAAATATTTGAAGCAGTATCGTTCTTCGAAGAAATACAAAGTGCACGTGGAAGACGTGAGCAAGTATGCCATCGGGGACGTCGTCATTATCCAGGAGTGCCGACCGATGAGCCGTCATAAAAGACACAGTGTCGTTTCCAAATAGTTTCCTCTCTAAAAAAAGTATATGATCCAAGCAGAATCAAGATTGAAAGTCGCAGATAACACCGGTGCCAAAGTCATCGAATGTTTCAAGGTGCTTGGAGGAACTCGACGTCGTTATGCTTCTTTGGGAGATATCGTGGTCGCATCTGTAAAAATCGCCGAACCGAGAGGAATGGTGAAGAAGGGTGATAAAGTGAAGGCGGTTATCGTACGCCAGGCAAAAGAATTTCGGCGAAAAGATAACTCCTATATCCGTTTCGATGAGAATGCCGCTGTTATCCTGGATGCTAATCTCGTAGACCCGAAAGGGACCCGTATCTTCGGACCGATAGCCCGTGAATTGCGGGAAAAAGGATTTTCAAAGATCGTTTCTCTGGCTCCCGAAGTTTTGTAAAGAATTCACACTATTATGAAAATTAAGAAAGGCGACAAAGTTCAGATCATGGCCGGAAAAGACCGCGGCAAGCAGGGGGAAGTTCTCCATGTCTTACCGACTGAGGAAAGAGTCGTCATCAAAGGTCTCAATATCGGAAAACGCCATTTGAAAGCTCGTCGAGACGGTGAAAAGGGCCAGATAATCGAGAAAGAAATTCCTCTTCATGTATCCAATGTCATGCTTGTGTGTCCTCATACGAATAAGCCGACTCGGATCGGTTACAAGATGGAAGGAACGGAAAAAGTGCGCATGAGTAAACGATCGGGCAAAGCTCTCTAAAGAATATTATGAAAACACCATTAGTAAAGACAATTTATAAGGAAAAAGCCGTACCGGGACTCAAAAAAGAGCTTGGGATCAAGAATCCGATGGCTGTGCCTCGTATTGCCAAAGTTGTTGTAAACGTCGGTGTGGGCAAGATACTGAAAGATCAGAAGCGTGTCGATGAAGTCGTCGCCTCGCTGCAGGCGATCACTGGTCAGAAGGTTCTTATGACCAAGGCGCGTAAAGCTATCGCAGGATTCAAAATCAGAGAGGATCTCGAAATCGGTGCTCGCACGACCCTGCATGGGAATTATATGTGGGCATTTCTCGACAGACTTTTCAATATCGCTTTGCCTCGCGTTCGAGACTTTCAGGGCATCCCGACAAAAGCGGTTGACCAGGCCGGAAATCTCAATCTCGGGATCAAGGACCATTCTATTTTTTCAGAAATTGTTCCAGAGAAAGTCCAGCACATTTTCAGTTTTCAGGTAAATATTGTCACCACTGCGAAGAGTAAGGAAGAAGGGGAAGCGTTGTTCCGTTATCTCGGAATACCTTTTCAGACCAGTGACCCTAACGATAAATAAAGAATATGGCAAAGACATCTACCCAAGCGAGATCGCTCAAGACTCCTAAATTTTCCACCCGTATCGTGAGACGGTGTTGGAAATGTGGTCGCAAGCGAGGATATTTGCGCCGATACGACGTTTGTCGCATTTGCTTCCGTGAGCTTGCCATAAAAGGCGAGGTCCCAGGAGTAAAGAAGTCATCCTGGTAATTATTGATTCCGCGGGGTTCGCCCCATTATTTAAGAAGATTTGTATGTTAGATCCAATCGCAGACATGTTAACAAGAATTCGTAATGCGCAGGCTGCCGGCCACTCGCAGGTGTCTTTTCGCTTTTCGAAATTGAAACACGTGATCGCCCAGATACTCGAACGCGAAGGCTTCGTCGCCCGCGTTGAGAAGCAGACTGAGGGGCAGTGGGAGACATTGTGCGTTTGGCTCAAATATTCACAGGTTTCACCGACAAAGAAAGCGCCGGCTATCCGTGAGATTACCAGAGTGAGCAAGCAGGGCTGCCGTATCTATGTGAAGAGCAGCGAAGTGAAGAAAGTGAAGAATGGCTACGGTATCGCCATCATATCCACTCCATCCGGAGTCATGACAGGAAGCGAAGCGTATCGCCGTGGACTCGGTGGAGAATATTTGTGTAAAGTGTGGTAGTCGTTTTAGGAAAATATATATATGAGTAGAATCGGAAAAAAACCTGTAGCCGTGCCAGCTGGCGTAGAGATCACTCTTGAAAAGAACGTGATCACTGTTAAGGGCGCAAAAGGCGTCATGACTTTCGCTCATCGCCGTGAAGTGAAAATAACCAAGGGAGAAAATGAACTGGTTGTTTCGAAACTGGGAGAAACGAAGCAGGCACAAGCGATCTGGGGAACAACGGCAAAAGTTATCGCCAATATGATTACCGGCGTGACGAACGGATTTCAAAAACAGCTCGAACTGAATGGAGTCGGATACCGTATGAATATGGCAGGGAAGAAGATTTCGCTCGCTCTCGGATTTTCACATCCGGTAGAGATGCTCATTCCGGAAGGCCTGGAGGCGAAGATCGAAGGAAACATACTGACCGTTTCGGGAATGGACAAACAGAGAGTAGGAGAATTCACTGCTGTTGTGCGAAAGCTGAAGCCTGTCGAACCGTATAAGGGAAAAGGTTTCCGATACGTGGGAGAAATCGTACGTCGTAAGGAAGGCAAGAAGGCAGCTGCCTAATATTATTTATACAAGTTTACCTGTATGTTGAAGCAAGAAGGAAGAAAAGTGAAGCGATTTGAACGCAAGCGCCGAGTCCGGGCTAAGATTTCCGGTACAGCGACGTGCCCGCGTGTTTCCATTTTCCGCAGTTTAAAGAGCGTTTCAGCGCAAGCTATCGATGACGAAACAGGAAAAACTTTGGCCTCAGCGTATCTTCATGAATTAGGCAAGAAGGGCAAGAACACCGTCGAAGGAGCGACAGCTGTCGGAAAAATGCTGGCAGAACGTCTGACCAAGGAGGGTATCGACCGGGCAGTATTCGATCGTTCAGGATACCGTTACCACGGAAAAGTGAAGGCGGTAGCCGAAGCTCTTCGCGTGAATGGAATTAACATCTAAGTAAGCGAAGTACGCATATCTACATTTATGGCAAAGCAAGGAAAAAAAATGATGAAGCGGGAGAAGCCGGAGTTTGATCAGAAACTTCTCAACTTAGCGCGCGTGACGCGTGTGGTTAAAGGCGGACGCCGTTTCCGTTTCCGAGCTACTTTGGTTATCGGCAATCGGAAAGGTAAAGTGGGCGTAGGAGTCGCGAAGGGATCCGACGTATCCGATGCCATCAAAAAAGCTTATAATGACGCGAAGAAAAATCTCATTACCGTGCAGCTTGCCGGTTCGACTATCACTCATGACATTTCAGCCAAACTGGGAAGCGCGAAAGTGCTGTTGAAGCCAGCCAGCGAAGGAAGCGGAGTCATCGCTGGAGGAGCGGTACGTGCTGTTGTCGATCTCTTGGGAGTGAAGGACATCGTTTCGAAGTCTCTCGGAGCCTCGAATCCGCTCAATGTCGCCCGCGTTACCGTAAAGGCATTGCAGGGACTGAAAGCGCCCCGAGCAGCGAAAGTGGCAAAGAAGACAGAAGGAGATGTTGCCGTAGAGCAAGTCGCCGCTTAAAGAAATTATAGAAAAGTCTATGCAAATCCATCAACTCACAGTAGCAAAGAAAAAACTGCGCAAGCGCATCGGGCGCGGCGGGAAAACGGGCACGACAGCCGGTCGTGGTTCGAATGGCCAGAAATCCCGTTCCGGTTCTTCGGTAGACCCGCTTTTTGAAGGCGGACGATCAACCCTCTTGGAACGCATGAAGAAGGTCCGGGGTTTCAAATCTATTCACCCGAAGAAACAGACAGTGACTCTTTCCGAATTGGATCGCGTATTGAAAGACGGTGATCAGGTTACGATAACGCTGTTAGTTGAAAAGCGCATGGTAACCAAAAAAGCTTTTCTCGAAGGCGTGAAAATTCTTGCGACGGGCACTCTTACGAAGAAACTTTCTTTAGGCACGGACGTGCTCGCATCTGAAAAGGCAAAAGCGGCTTTTACAGCCTAAGCTTTTCTTTTTAAAAAAGGCTTTCTTTACTCTTTAAACGCATGGCAAAGTAGAGTATACTTTCTCATGTGAGACACACTAAAGAAAAATCATGAATGAGAATTTTCTCAATATTTTCAGAGTAAGCGAGCTCCGGAATAAGATATTTTTTATTTTAGGGTTGCTAGTCGTGTACCGTTTGGCTGCGAATATCCCTCTTCCCGGAGTGGATGTTTTAGCTTTGAAGAAATTGTTCTCGGATAATGCCTTTCTCGGATTACTCAATGTCTTTTCGGGAGGAGGGCTTTCCAAAATTTCTATCGTGCTCTTAGGGGTGGCTCCGTATATTACGGCATCTATCATCATGCAACTCCTGACCACTCTGGTACCGACGCTCGAGCGCCTCTATAAGGAGGAAGGAGAACAGGGGAGACAGAAATTCAATATGTATACGCGCTGGCTTACGGTTCCCTTGGCAGCACTCCAATCATTCAGCATGCTTTCCCTGCTTCGTTCACAGAATATCTTAGGGACTCTTTCCCCGTTTACGTTGACGGTCATTATCGCTACGGCAACGGCTGGAACGATTTTTCTCATGTGGTTAGGGGAGCTTATTACGGAGAAGGGTCTCGGTAATGGTGTTTCCATGATCATTTTTGCCGGTATCGTCTCCAGTTTGCCGACAGCCGTTTCCCGTTTTTTCTCAACGTGGGATCCTTCGCAATTTTTCACCTACGCGATATTTTTGATCATGGCCGCCGTCACTATCGCTGGAGTCATCTTCATCAACGAAGGTCAGCGAACGATTCCCGTGGCGTATGCGAAGCGTGTCAGAGGCGCCCAGGTGTATGGCGGATCGGCTACCCATCTGCCTCTCAAGGTGAATCAGGCGGGCGTCATCCCGATCATTTTCGCTGTCTCTATCATTCTTATTCCTACCATGGTCGCGAATTTCCTCGCCCAGAGCGCGAATGTGGAGGTCGCGAGTATCGCGGTGAAAGTGAGCGCCTTTCTTCAGGACAAGTGGATCTATGGGAGCGTTTATTTCTTCCTCGTTGTCGTATTCACGTATTTTTATACGGCCGTTGTATTTGATCCGGTCAAAATTTCTGAAAATCTCCAGAAACAAGGCGGTTATATCCCCGGTATCCGTCCCGGATCGAGTACCGCAGAATATCTTTATCATATTATCAACCGGATCACTCTTGCTGGATCGCTTTTTCTCGGCTTCATTGCGGTGCTTCCATTCATCGTACAAGGATTGACAGGAATCCAGTCTCTCTCGCTCGGCGGCGTGAGTATTCTCATCGTCGTCTCAGTTGTACTTGAGACAGTGAAGCATATCCAGAGCCAGCTCACGATGCGTAACTATGAAAGTTTCTAATACCTATGCCCTTGAAAGATACCTATATTCTTCTCGGTTCCGCCGGTAGCGGTAAAAGTACTCAAGCAGAGCTTTTGAAGAGTTCGCTCCATCTTGCTCATATCGATATCGGATCAGAGCTGCGCGCCGTGGCATCGCAAGATACGCCGCTTGGAAAACAGGTTAATGAAATCATCAATGTGAAACATGAATTCGTTCCTGATGATGTGGTTTTTGCCGTGTTAACGGATGCCATTCATTCGGTACCAGAAACCGTCGGGTTGCTGATTGATGGAATCCCAAGACGGGAGAGTCAGATCGAAAAGGTATTGAATCTTCTTTCGGAAACCAAAAGAGAGCTGAACAAGGTCATTTTTATCGAAGTTCCGGAAGCCGTTTCAGTTGAGCGTATTTCCAAAAGATATGCGTGTCAGGGATGCAAGCGGACCTATATTCTCGGTAAAAATCTGATCGATAGCGATATTCCGTGCAGATATTGCGGCGGAAAGATCGCCCAGCGTGAGGATGATACCGTCGAAGGCGTACGAAAACGTCATCATATTTTCAACGAGGAAACGCTTCCGGTCGTAAAATATTTCGAGTCGACCGGTCACTTGTTCCGTGTGAACGGCGATCAGGAGACTTACAAGGTTTTTAAATATATACTCGAACATGTTCGCCCCGACTGATATGAAAAATGATTGGATTAAAACTGAGGATGAAATACGTCGTCTGAAAGAATCGGGAAAACGATTGGCCAGAGTGCTCGATACGCTTACGGGGGAAATAATTCCTGGAATGTCCACGGCAGCCATAGATGCGCGAGCTGAAGCTCTCATTCGGAAAGAAGGAGGGCTTCCTATTTTTAAAGGGTACGGAGCGTCTATGGGGGTGCCTTTCCCAGCTTCGCTTTGCACCTCTCTCAATTCGGAAGTGGTTCATGGGATACCGAAAGAAGAGCGGATTGTCAAAGAGGGAGATCTTCTCAAGCTTGATATCGGCATGCGTTTCGAAGGCATGGTGACTGATATGGCTCGCACGCTGGCTATCGGAAACGTCTCATCAGAGGCGCAAACGCTTTTGGCTGTGACGAGAGAAAGTCTGAATCTCGGGATCGCGACCATGCGACCGGGGGTCGCTATCTCTGTCTACGCTAAAACCGTTCAGGAGTATGTCGAGAAGAACGGTTTCTCGGTCGTCCGTGATCTGGTGGGGCATGGTGTCGGCAGGGAACTGCATGAGGATCCTCAGGTCCCCAACTATGTTTCCCGCCATATGAAAGACTTCATACTGGAGAAAGGTATGACGCTCGCGCTCGAGCCCATGATCAATGC
>Ga0134124_10000388_pt1 | contig 38216 bp, 29 predicted proteins | sample KB304_FD_96880 | JGI IMG/M metagenome (GOLD analysis project Ga0134124, IMG submission 96880) | Terrestrial soil microbial communities without Nitrogen fertilizer from Kellogg Biological Station, Michigan, USA - KB3-0-4 | ecosystem: Environmental > Terrestrial > Soil > Unclassified ... | reverse complement strand
TCGGACCAGACGGTGCATTTCCTGATATTTCTCGCTGAACCGCTCGCGTTCGAGTTTGTCCTCGATTTCGTCGCTCGATGAAGTTACTTGCCGGCTCCGAGGATTCTCTCGAGAGCCTCCTCGTCACTATTTTGGATAGCCTGGAAGAGGGCGCTCCTCGCTTTCCACGGGGACGAGAAAGTCTCCGACGAAATCGGCCGCCGCATCCTGGTGCAGTTTCGAACCGGTGCCGACGAAGAGCCCACGAGAAAATGGAAACTCAAACAGCAATTTGAAAGCTTCTGGCTGGCCACATCAAATGACAACTTCTATGCCAGCAGCGGAGCAATTTCAGTTGCGACGGCCTACCCCCGGCGCGGGGGCCGCCATATCGGCAATGAACTCGATTTGGTTGCCGAATACCAACTGGATAAAGAACTGAGCCTTGGATTCGGTTATGCTCGCATGTTCGCCGGACAATTTCTCAACACCACAACGCCAGGTCACGATGACAACTATCCATACGCGTACTTTGAATACAACTTTTCGAAATCCGGGTTTCAGTCACCCATCACGCCGAATCGGCGGAACTAGAACGTATCTCACAAATACCTCGGTAGGATCACGCAGCAGGGCGAGATGGAGCATCCCGAGAAAGTTTTCAGCGTACCGTTCATATCGGACAACTAGCCGAGGCAAGGTCTGAGCCAGGCAGACAACCTTTCAATCTTCCAGCGGCGGCGGTACCGTCTTAAGCGTCGCAGATCTTAGGTTCTGCTTTTTCTGCTGCTGCGATGTGGAGAAATGAGTTGTATGCCATATCCGCTGAGCGGCTTGTGCCTCGGCTGCTTCTTGGGCGGTGGAGAGGTCGGTTTTCCGACGCCGCGGAAGCAGATCGAAGCATTCTTGTTTCTACAGGCTCATCTAGCTTTCTCCCTGGTAGAGCTGTTGCTGCATAAGTGTATCGGCACATGAAGTCTTGTAACTTCGGTAATTACCAGTCGCCCTTCTCCCCATGCAATGCTAACGGCATTCGTGCTGAAGTAATTGGATGTGAAGATGTTGCATCAGTCAAATCAACCAATCACCGGAACCATTCTGGTCGCCGACGATCAACCCTCAAACCGGGAATTGTTAGAAGAACTTCTCACCACACAAGGATTCAAAGTCATAGGTGTAGCGGACGGAGTAACAGCTCTCGAAGAGTTGGCCAGAGTACAGGCCGACTTGGTGCTTCTCGACGTGATGATGCCCCGCATGACCGGGTTTGAAGTGTGCGAGAAAATCAAAGCCAACCCCGACACCTACTTAATACCCGTTATCTTGATTACGGCGCTATCGGACCGGCAGGACCGGATCGAGGGAATCAAGGTTGGAGCCGATGATTTCTTGAGCCGCCCGGTAGATCGAACTGAATTGCTGGCTCGCGTCAGGTCGCTCTTGAAGCTTAAGCAGCGCACCGATGAGCTGGAGCGTGCCGAGTCGGTTCTGTTTACGCTGGCGCGCAGCATCGAAGGCAAAGATCCCTACACGCACGGTCATTGCGAACGCTTATCAGAGTATTCGGCCCGCCTAGGGGAGCACCTCGGGCTCTCAGAAGAACAACTGATCGCGCTGCGGCGCGCCGGGGTCGTACACGATGTTGGGAAAATTGCGGTGCCCGATGCGATTCTGCTGAAGCCGAGTAGCCTGACCCCTGACGAATGGAAGCTCATCAAGGAGCACCCGGTGGTCGGGGAACGCATCTGCGCGCCGCTGAAATCATTTCGCTTCGTGCTTCCGATTATTCGACACCATCACGAGAAGTTCGACGGCTCGGGGTATCCCGACGGACTTCGCGGAGAGGCCATCCCCGTGACTGCCAGGGTGCTTCAGGTCGTCGATGTCTATGATGCGCTGACTACCGACCGACCTTACAAACGGGCTTTTTCCATTACCGATGCTCTGCACACCATGAAACAGGAAGTCGCCAAAGGCTGGTGGGACCCTCACATTTTCGACCAGTTCGAGCGGCTGGTCAGAAGCGGTACGGCGGATTTCCTGTCTCGCGGTGCGGCCGCACGGGCAGGGAGTTAAGAACGGGAATATTTCTAGTAGGGGCAGTGCGCATGAACAAATGTTTTTTCCCGATTCGGCGGACTATCGCTGTCATCGCCCTTGTCTTGCTCGCGGGCTTGGTGAATACGGCTCTGGCCGGTCCCGAACCGGATAAGAAGAGCGACGAATCCCTGAAGCAATTGAGCCTGGCGCAACTGGGCGATGTCGAAGTAACCACGGCGTCCAAAGAACCGGAAGAGGTTTGGAAGACTCCCGCGGCGATCTACGTTCTCACCAACGAGGACATCCGGCGATCGGGAGCCACGAGTATTCCTGAAGCGTTGCGCCTGGTTCCAGGAGTGCAGGTGAGCCGAATCGACAATGACCATTGGGCGGTTGGCATACGAGGCTTTGCCGACCAGTTTTCAAAGTCGATGCTGGTGATGATAGACGGCCGCAGCCTCTACACCCCGCTCTTTGCCGGCGTCTACTGGGCTCTCCAGGACGGCATCATGCTTGAGGATGTTGAGCGTATCGAGGTCATTCGAGGACCGGGCGGCACGATCTGGGGTGCGAACGCGGTTACGGGTGTCATCAACATCATCACGAAGAGAGCAAAAGACACGCATGGGGCGCTCGCTTCCGTCGGCGGTGGAAACATTGATCAAGGCGTCGGTGGGTTCCGCTACGGAGCTGGAAACGGCAACTTGGATTACCGCATCTACGGGAAGGGTTTCAGCCGCGGAGCTGGGTACCATTCCGATGACCAAGGGTACGATACCTGGCGATCGGGGCAGATAGGCTTCCGAACGGATTGGGACGTCAGACGCAATGACCACCTCACGATACAGGGCGATATGTACAAAGGAGGAGTGGGCGAGACAGTGGGCTACGGATCGTTCACGCCGCCGGAGCAAATTATCTCGAATCAAGCGGTGGCAGTTTCAGGAGGCAACCTTCTGGCATCGTGGCGGCATGACCTGCGGGAAGGGTCCGACATCCAGGTTCGGGCTTACTACGATCGCACTTATGCCATGGCCCCGCACTACCAAGAGACGCGCAACACCTTCGACCTGGATTTTATTCACCATCTGACTCTGGGCGAGCGTCACAATTTCATATGGGGAGTCGGGGCCCGTCTAAGCCCGAGCCAGTTCGTACAGACTATTCCTACGCTTGATTTGATTCCTCACGACTTCGCAAACAATGTCTACAGTGGATTCGTCCAGGACGAGATCGCTATTGTGCCCAATAAATTCTCGCTCACAGTCGGCTCCAAGCTGGAACACAACAGCTACACTGGATTCGAGTTTCAGCCCAGCGTACGCGCGTTGTGGACGATCACGCCGCGGCAGACGTTTTGGGCGGCGGTCACGCGCGCCGTCCGGACTCCCTCCCGCATCGAGGAAGACTTTCGTCTCATAGACTTCGGAATCGCCAATCCATTGGTTTACCTGGCGGTCGACGGTAACCCACACCTATCATCGGAACGTTTGATTGGCTACGAGGCTGGGTACCGGACCTTGGTTACTCCCAAGATCTACATTGATATCGCAGTTTTTCATAACGACTACAACGACCTGATCAATCTGGGAACGCCGACCGTGACCCTTGACACGACGCCGACGCCGGTCCACCTTACCGTTCACCTTCCCTTCGCCAACGGACTGCGAGGCAATACCGATGGCTTCGAAATCGCACCCGATTGGAAGCCGTCACGCTGGTGGCAGATGAAGGCGACGTATTCTTACCTGAATCTCAATCTGGAAAGCATTCCGGGTGTGGTCGACAGCACTGGTTACGTGGGTAAGGACGAGGGGTCAAGTCCGCACAATCAAGTAACTCTACAATCTCGCTTCAATCTGCCCAGAGGACTTGAGTTTGATCAGACCTACCGCTATGTGAGCGCCTTACCCGCCTTTTTGGTGGGCAGTTATAGCACCGCGGATGTGCATCTGGCCTGGCGGGCTACCCGGCAGATGGAGTTTTCCGTGGTGGGAGAGAATCTTATCCAGCCTCATCATGCCGAGTTCGGAGGCAACCCTGGACCGCTAGTCGGGATCAAGCGGAGCGTCTATGCACAGATCACGTGGAGACACCCCGCCGATTGATCTCCATGAGCCACGCTCGCGACACAATATTTCTCCGGCGCATCCGACAAAGACGCCGGGCCCGATGCACTCGTCGCCCTCCGCCCTGGGCTGCGACGGTGATCCTGGCGTGGACGTTGGTGGCCGTTCCGTGCCTGTGGGCGCAGAGCCCAAAGCCCACTGACTATGACGTGAAGGCTGTTTATCTCTACAATTTCGGCCGCTTCGTCGAATGGCCTACCAGTGTCACCATCAAGAACGACTCGTTTACAGTCTGTGTTCTCGGCCAGGATCCCTTTGGGCCGGCCCTCGATTCCACACTTGCCGGCGAAACCATAGGCGGGAAAAGCGTCACCGCGAAACGAATCTCCACTCCGCAGGAAGCGATCAGTTGCCAGATCCTGTTCATGAGCTCTGGGGAGGACAGCCAAGTTAACAAGATCATCGAAACCCTCGACAAAGGGGCGGTCCTGACCGTGAGTGACATGCCGCAGTTCTCCCAGCGCGGCGGCATGATCCAGTTTGTCCTCGAAGGGAAAAAAGTCCGCTTTGAGGTCAACCTAACAGCGGTGCAACGGGCTGGTCTGACTCTGAGCTCTGAATTGCTTAAAGTCGCGACCACCGTAAGGAGAAATCCCAAGCCGGGAGACTGACACTCATGCTCCGAACCCGTCACCATTCGATTACTACGAAGCTGACCACAATGAACATGCTGGTCAGTGGCGCCGCTCTCTTACTGGCCTGCGGCGCATTTATCACTTACGACATGGTCAGCTTTCGAGACGGAATGGTACACACCCTGTCCATTCAAGCCCAAGTCGCCGGATCCAATTCGGTCTCTGCACTTCTGTTCAGCGACCCGCATTCCGCAGAGAACACTCTGTCGGCGTTGAAGGTCGCCCCCAATATCGTATCGGCCGGTATCTATACGCTGGATGGCCGAGCCTTCGCCAGCTATCAGCGCGATGGCGGCAGCCAGAATTTCACACCTCCTCCGATTCCCTCGGGACAAACCGAGGCCCACTGGTTTAAGGATCGTCAGCTCGTCCTGGTACACATGATTGTGTTTCAGGGAAAGCCGACCGGTGTGGTTTACATCCGCTCCGATCTGCAGGAGATGACGCAACGGTTCAAGCGATATGCGGGTATCGCGGCCATCGTGCTGTTGGTTTCGCTCATTGCAGCGCTTCTGGTCGCATCCGTATTTCAGCGCGCGGTCGCCGAACCCATCGTTCATTTGGCGGAGATTTCCCGGATCGTTTCCCGCGACAAAAACTATTCCATGAGGGCGACCCCGACCGGTAACGAGGACGAACCCGATCTCCTGATTGGCGCCTTCAATGAGATGCTAGGGCAGATTCAGGAGCACGAAGGAGCCCTACGGAAGGTACACGAGCACTTGGAGAAAAGAGTCGAGGCGCGGACCGCGGAGCTCGCTGCGGCGAATAAGGCGCTGGAGCTACAAAACCGCGAAGTCGAACGCGCTACCCGGCTCAAGAGCAAGTTTCTGGCCAGCATGAGCCACGAGTTACGCACCCCGCTGAACGCGATTGTGGGGTTTTCGGACCTTCTTGGCGAGCAGACCGCAGGCCAGCTCAACGACAAGCAGAAGCGTTTCGTGAACCACATCAAGCAGGGATCGTCCCATCTGTTGCAGCTGATCAACGACATCCTAGATCTCTCGAAGATCGAAGCCGGGCAGCTCGAACTTCACTGTGAAGATTTTCAGATTGCGGACACCCTCCCTGAGGTTCTCTCCACCATTCGTCCACTCGCTATGGCGAAGAACATCACGGTTGAACAAGAGCTGGAGACAGACTCTCCCGTTTTCGCCGACCGCGTCCGCTTTAAGCAGATCCTCTACAACCTGCTGAGTAATGCAGTCAAATTCACCCCCAAGGACGGCCGGATCAGTCTCAATTGCTACGAAACCGCAGATTCAGTTTGTATCTCCGTACGCGATACCGGCATAGGCATTCGGATCGAAGACCAGGCCATGATCTTTGAGGAATTTCGGCAAGTTGAAGGGAAAGCTGGTGACCCTCAGGAAGGCACAGGACTCGGTCTCGCAATCACGAGACGTCTAGTGGATCAACAAGGAGGCAAGATTTCATTGGAGAGCGAATTTGGCAAAGGCAGCAGATTCGCTTTCACCCTACCGAAGGGAACAAAGGCATTGCCTCCGCATTCGACATCCGGCGCGCCTTCTAGTTCGAATGTCAGGGCAGACGGCGACAGATATAAACCCCTGATTCTTGTTGTAGACAACGAGCCCACTGCGCGCGAGTTGCTGGCTAGCTATTTGCATTGGGAGTATCGGATTGCAACGGCGGAGTCGGGTGCGGAGGCACTACAGAAAGTCAGGGAACTGCGGCCGGACGCCATCACTTTGGACGTGTTGATGGAAAACGGAGACGGTTTTGAGACACTGGTCACGCTCCGCAAAGAGCCTGAGACCGCTGATCTGCCCATTATTATCCTCTCCGTGGTCGACCAGAAACAGGTCGGCTTTGCCCTGGGAGCCACCGAATATCTGGTTAAGCCCATCTCCAGGTCAGGACTACTCGACGCTATGCGCAAGCATGTTCAACCCCACGCCGAGGATGACTCGACGATCTTGCTGGTTGACGACGACCAAAAAAATCTGGAGTTGCTGGAAGAGACCCTGCAATCGGCAGGGTACGATACTCAGAGCGTGCAAAGCGGAACGAGAGCCTTAGAAGTGCTCTCTTCCAAACTGGTAAGCGCAGTCTTGCTCGATCTGCTGATGCCGGGGATGGACGGTTTCCAGGTGATTCGGCACATCAGGGGACAAGAACTACTGAAGGAACTACCCATTTTCGTGCTAACGGCAAAGACCCTGACCCCGCAGGAAGTGTCTCTGCTCGGCCATAACACTCAGGCACTCTTTCAGAAGAGTGGTCCCTGGCAAAAGCAGCTTGTTTCCGAGATCAACCGAGTGGTTCAACGCAAAAGGGCAAAATCAGCGGGCCAAACATGAAGACAATTCTCATCGCCGAAGACAACGCCGTCAACCGTGAACTGCTCCGCGAACTGCTTGAAGCCCGTGGATATGCCGTCGAGGAGGCCTGCAATGGTCTAGAGGCGCTGCAGATGATTGCGCAGTCCAAACCAGACGCCTTGCTACTTGACCTCAACATGCCAGTACTCGATGGCTTCGCCACCGTGCGGAAGATTCGCCAAGACCCGGCTATGGCCTCCTTGCCCGTGCTGGCGGTTACCGCCTATGCCATGCGGGGTGACCGCGAGAAAACGCTGGAGGCCGGATTTGATGAGTACTTGTCGAAACCTATCAGTTCCGCAGTACTGGATGCGGAACTGGAACGCATTTGGAACAAGCGAAAGATCGAGAGCGCAAATCCGAAGTCACTCTCTCAGGCCGCAAGCAAGGAAACATAGCTTTAACAAATGAGGATCGATGAACACAGCTGGCGGCGGACCAGTTCACCATTGGCGTAGCTAACAGGATTTATCTGATGGACTCAACCGACACCTAAAAAAAGCACATCTCCGAAACGCCGTAGGGTCGCCCGCTCGCACTTGGCGACCTTTTCCTTTTTACAATACAAATAGCTAGATGTGATCAAGATTGAACAGCCCTTGACCGATGTCGGTGCGATCCTGTTCGACCATACAAAAAATCACTCCCAACCAGGTGCTTGCTGTCCGCTGTCCGGCGTGCGGCGCTGCGTCCCGCGTGCTTTGCACCGAGTCACCCATTACGCGTTATGCCCCCTCGATAACCAGAAATAGTTTCCAGAGAACTTGAAACTACAGTGGGCTGGATCTCGAGCGCTCACCTCTATGCCGTGTATCTCACTCGGATCCAACGGCCGGAGCGCATCGACTGATAACCGGCAGCCAAAACACAGTTCACGACGTAGCCGTCTTCATAGGTCTCGCGAGGACTCGTTCCGTCACGAACGCATTCAACGAAATGACGCATTTCCGCCTGATAGCCATAGGCAAACGCTTCCTCGGGCAATGGTCGGGTCCAGCCAAAGTCGATTTCAGCTTTCTCGACTACGTAGCCCGCGGATCGTGTTGTGAAAGCGGAAATGGGAGTACCTCGAGTGACGTCGGTAAAGATGGAGCCTTCCGAACCATGTATCTCGTTTCGAAGATCAAGCCCGCCCTTTGTCGTCCACGAGAGTTCGCAATGACCGATTCCGCCGCTTGCGAATTTGAGAACCAACAGAGCATTGTCTTCACAATTAGTGTTGTTGTGAACGAGGCGGCCTCCCCACGCCATTACTTCCACGATGCTATTGTCCTTGCCGAAAAACAAACGTGCCGCAGAGATGCAGTGGCAGCCAAGATCGTGCATGGCCCCACCGCCGGTTTTTTCTGAATCCCAAAAGTGGGAACTATGTGGCCCTCCGTGCGACTCCCTAGAACGCACCCAGAGAAGCTTCCCAATCCCACCCTCAGCGACGATCTGCCGAGCTTTCACGACGCAAGGAGAAAAGACCTCTGTTTCGGCATAGCCATGCAGAGCGGCCGAACGTCTAGCAGCCTTGAGCATGGCATGCGCCTCCCGGGGTGTGCGCGCCAACGGTTTCGTGCATACCTGATTTCTCTTCGCACGCGAAAGCGCCAAAGAAACGGGCAGATGCTCCTCGTTCGGAACGGCGATGACATAGAGATCGATGTCGTCTCGCTCTATAAGCTTGTTGAGTTCTACCGTTGGCTCTGGAATTGACCATTCCTGGGCGAACTTCCTGGCGCGGTGTTTCTTCCTGGAGTAATTCGCGACAACCTCTTGGCTTCCAACATTGGCCAGACCCTGCATGTAAAAGCCGGCGACGAAGCCAGATCCCAACATTGCGATACGAACGCTAGTCTTGGGCATGGTCATACGGGCCGTTATAGTCTATCTCTGTTTCCATCGATCCATTTGGTGTAAACAGTTCAGCCATGAGAGAGGATGTCAAGAAAAAACACTTCTCCACTCCTCTCCGTGAGATCCCAGAGTGGTGACTTGCATCCGGGCCACCTCCTTCTTCTTGGAGAGGACTTTGGTTTTCGCGCCAATGCAACCCTTGCGGAGCAGCAACCCGGCAATGATGGCGTTCCGCTGCTTCATAGACAGGCATGAAGCGATCGAGCAAAGCATCCTCTTCTTGCGGATTCCTCGGACGGGCGAGGCGTCCGTGGCGGTAACACGTCATCCCCGCGCAGAAGGCGTAGGACGCGGCCGTCAGCCCGGTTCCTATGGCGAGTAGTCTGCCTGCCGAGCGCCTTGAGGGTCTGTTCTTGACCATGTTTCCCCCCGGGGCTTGACCCAATATCAGCGTACAGCACAGCGCAGGATTCGTTTTCGTGGGAGGGTTGCAGTCGCTCTTCTACACTCGAGAAATCAGCCCAGGGGAGGGAGTTTCTAACCTCGGCGAATCAACAGATTCGTGCCGCGTATCTTGGCCAAGTTCGATCAAGTGTTGTGCCAGTTTGTGGATCTGTTCCCGCAACTCGGGTACGGCTGTGGATTCCCACAGGCTCCCCTTGCGGGCCGGCCCTACCGCGTAGAGCGCCTGAGAAGTCGTAGCGTCGGGGCCGATGAGAGCTCCGTCGAGGGAAACATCGAGGCCAAGAAAAAGCGGATCAGGACGCGCCAAACCCTTGGCGAGCAGAGAAGACATCAGGGAACTCTCCAGCCGCCGGCAATCGCTTTCCGGCCCGGTGCAGTTGATGACCCGATCTACCCAGATAGAATTCGCCTTCCCACTCTTGCGATCGCGGTAGCTGACCTTGACCCCGCGCTCGTCTTCTTTATAGTCCGTGATCCGCCCGGCGTGTACTTGAATCTGCCCGCCGGAAATCTGTTCCGCGATGGATTGGGCAATCTGAGGAGCCGCGCGATGCCGATGCACTTCCCAATAAGGCCGCACGTGACGCAGAAAGCGGCGTCTCTCGAGCTCGGGGAGCGACTGCCAGATACGTGCCACCAGCGGCCGCAGGCTGTCGAACACGCTTTGCCATTCGATGCCCTGCGGCTCAGCCTGGCGCACTTGTTCCCGCACCAGTCGTAGCAATCCGAGCGCGGTTTTCGGAGAGGATTCGTTCCAGAAGGCAGGACTGGCATCGGTTGCTCTGTGAGGTTGGGGTAAGAGGCCGTGGCGAGAGGCAACGTGAATTGTGCCCCGACAACCTCGGACGCGCAACTGGACAGCTACATCCACACTCGTGAGGCCCGAGCCTAGCAGCAGGATGCTGTCGGGAGCCTCGACTCCTTCAAAGGCATCGGCCGACCAGGGATCGCGAAAATAACGGGAGCCTCTCTCTGCATCCCACGATGCCAGCGGATCACCTGGAGGAAAGTTTCCCATGGCGAATACGACTCTCTCGGCCAGCAGCCGACGGCCGCCGCGCAGGTGAATTTCCGCGGCACCGTCGGTGGTTAGCGAGAGCGTCTGCGCCTCGTCTCGGATCCATTCCAGCCGCGGTTTGCCGCCGGACTGGGCCGCTTTATTGAGCACTGCCTGCACGTAGTGTCCGTACACCGCTCGTGGCAGAAAACTGCCGGGCCCGGCAGCCGGGTCATAGTTCGATTGAGCCCAGCGCAGAAAGTGGTGAGGGTCGTCGGGAAAGGCGCTCATGTTCCGGGCCCGCACATTCAACAGCAGGGAACGGCAGTCCGTCCCATAGGCCAGGCCCCGTCCCACGGATGCGGTTTTTTCCACCACCACTACAGAAAACGATGGACCGGAGTGCCGCAGAAGCTGTGCGGCGAGAATGGTGCCACTGAAGCCTCCGCCGATGATGGCGACGGCGATCCTGGACGGTCGCTTGCCCGGCCGAGTTTCGCTATGGCGCTGGCCCACCACGATATATTACTCGCATATGTCTATAATGTCTATTATATTAGTAGACATACCGCAACCCAAGTGGCAAGGCAAGGGTCTGCAAAACCCTCATCGGCGGTTCGATTCCGCCCCGCGCCTCCAGCTAACTTTGCGGTTGAAGATTTTGGACTACTGGTGTCGAGATCAACCCCCTTTCCGCAAAGTACGCGAAGAACGACTCCGCAAAGGGCGCAAAGAAAAGCGCTTTGCCGTTTGGATTCGACATTCAGTGAACCTTACCGATACAATTTCGAAGGTATCCTGCATCTCACAACAGGTAGATGGAACTACTCCTTAATCTTCTTTGGCTGACATTACTGTTGCCCGCCGTTTTGATCTGGCGCCGGCAGTCGGCTTGCCCGATAAGCTTCTGGCATCCGCGTAGTTTCCGCGCCACAGTTCTCCTCGGCTGTCTTTTGGTGTTGCTGTTCCCGGTAGTCTCGGCTACCGACGATCTTCATCCCATTCGTAACGAAATTGAAGAATCAAATCCCAAACGTGCGGTGAAACAAGTGCCCGCGGCCCAATCGCCTGACTGGCACATGGGCACTCCACCGGCATATCTGGTGGAGGTAGCATCCTTCAGGCCTTACCTCGAAACCTGTGGGTCAGTTTCAGAACATCTGCCTGTTTCCCCGGATCGAATATTGTCCGGCACCAGCGGTTGCCGGGCCCCTCCTTCGGCCTAATTCGTTGGACCGTGATGCGCCGTGATCACTCGGCGCGACCTTTTCCAATCTCAGTTTTGGGCGTTGTGTTCCCGTCCTGCATGACAGCGGCGGGTCCGCACTGCCATTCAGACTATGGAGTTCGTGCAATGCGAAAGATCCGCATGCGTGGCGCCGCGCTATTTGCCCTGAGTTCTCGCGCGGGGTGGTCGGCGCTCTGTGGCGTCTTGATTCTGTCGGGGATGAGCGTTTCGTGCTCCGACGATCCCAAGGCGGCGCCGACCAAATCCGAGGTAACGCTTGATCCCAACCTCTACACCGTGGAACACGCCGAGCTCTTTCAGTTGGCTACGGTGGGGACGCGTGACCTGCCGACTGTATTAAATGCCAACGGCAGTGTGACTCCCGACGTGAACAGCACCATCCACGTAACTTCGCAGAGTTCTGGCCGGGTGGTTGCCCTGAACGTACGCCTGGGCGACTACGTGACGAAGGGCAAAGTGCTGGTCTCGATCCACAGCGCCGATCTCGCGGGAGCCTTTTCCGACTATCAGAAAGCGGCGGCTGATGAGCGACTGGCAAAAGCGAGCCTCGACCGCACGCAGTTGCTCTACTCCCATGGCGCCGTGGCGGAGAAAGATTTGCAGCAAGCGCAGGATGCGGAAGAGAAAGCTCAAGTTGATTTGCAGAATGCCGAACAGCATGTCCGCATATTGGGTGGCGATCCAGCGCATCCGGGATCGCTCATCGAGCTGCGCGCGCCAGTTTCCGGAACCATCGTCGAGCAGAACGTCTCAGGATTCGAAGGGATCAAGAGCCTCGACAATAGTCCCAGTCTCCTTACCATCGCCGACCTCAGCCATGTCTGGGTGCTTTGTGACGTTTATGAAAACGATCTTGGCGACGTACATCTGGGCGATACGGCCGAAATCCGGCTGAATGCGTATCCCGAGAAGACATTCCACGGCAGAGTTGCCGACATCTCCCGGGTGCTTGATGCCAACACGCGTTCGGCCAAGGTGCGCATCGTGTTGCCCAACGGTGATGGTTCCTTTCGTCCGGGCATGTTTTCGGTGGCTACGTTCCGTTCGCGCCGAACGCAGTCCCGAGTCGTGGTTCCCGCCACCGCAGTCATTCGCCTGCAAGACAAGGATTGGGTGTTCCGGAAAGACGGCGCCCAGCAGTTTCGCCGGATCGAAGTTCACACGGGGGGAGAGGTGTCGGACCAGATGCAGCAGATTCGAGAAGGGGTGAAGCCTGGCGAACAGATTGTGGCCAACGCGCTGGAGTTTTCCTCCGCCGTCGCGGAGCAGGGTAAATGATCCGTTTTCTCATCGACTTCGCCCTGCGCAACCGCATTCTGGTCCTGAGCGTCGCGGTTGTTCTCTTTGTCTGGGGCATTCTCTCTTTCCACAATCTGCCTATTGAGGCCTATCCCGATGTCGCGGATACCTACACGCAGATCATCACCCAGTGGCCGGGCCACGCCGCCGAGGAAGTGGAGCAGCAGATCACGGTGCCGCTGGAAGTTCAACTGAACGGCGTTGCTCACATGACCCATCTGCGTTCGGTGTCGCTGGCCGGACTGTCCGTGATCACCATTATTTATGACGAAGAGACCACCACGCTGAATGCCCGCCAGGAGGTCATTGACCGTTTGCAACAAGTCACGCTACCGCAAGGTGTGACCCCAGGCCTGGGTCCGGACTACAGCCCGACCGGGCAGATCATGTTCTACACGCTGCAGAGTACGAATCCGAAATATGACGTGATGGAGCTGAAAACGCTGAACGATTGGTACGTCGTCAACCAATTGAAGTCGGTACCCAATGTGGTGGATGTGAATCCGTTTGGCGGGCCGACGCGCGAATACCAGGTGCAGATTGATCCCGGGAAACTGGTTTCTTACGGCCTGTCGCTCAGCCAGGTGGAACAGGCTTTGGCTGCGAACAACACCAACGCCGGAGGCGGATTCATCGAGCGCGGCGAGCAGGCGTTGAACGTACGGGCTGTGGGCCTGATGCAAACTACGGAAGACATTGCTGCCACGTTGATAAAAGTCCAGAACGGCACTCCGGTGCGGGTGCTCGATCTCGGGGAGGTAGTGCAGGCGCCCAAGGTGAGGCTCGGCCAACTGGGCAAGACCATCCGCCGGGAAGATGGCATGGTCATCAACGATGACGACATCGTCGAAGGCATCGTGCTTCTGCGCAAAGGCGCGGAAGCCGACACCACTCTGGATGCCCTGCACGAGAAATTGGCGCAGCTAAACGATCACCAGCTCCCGGCCGGCGTGAAACTCGTCCCGCATCTGGATCGCAGCGACCTCGTCCACTACACGACGCGCACTGTCCTTCGGAATCTGACGGATGGAGTTCTGCTGGTCACGCTGATCCTGTTTCTGTTCCTGGGGAATGTTCGCAGTGCATTGATTGTGACGATCACGATCCCTTTCGCGTTGCTGTTTGCCGCAATCTTGCTCGACCTCAGTCATATTCCCGCGAACCTACTATCGCTGGGGGCGCTGGATTTCGGCATGGTTGTGGACGGCTCGGTGGTCATGATCGAAAACATCCTGCGCCACGCAGAGTACGGCCGGGGTAAGAAGACGTTTATTCAGATGATCGGCACGGCAGCGCACGAGGTGCAGCGGCCAGTATTTTTCGCGCGCATCATCATTATTGTTTCCTACCTCCCCATCTTCACCCTGCAGCGGGTCGAAGGACGCTTGTTTCGGCCGATGGCTTGGACCGTTGCCTTTGCCCTGCTGGGCGCAGTTCTTTTTGCGCTTTTGATTGCGCCGGTGTTATGCACCCTTCTGTTCAATGGCGAAATCAAGGAGTGGCGCAACCCGGTTTTCCACTGGTTGCAGGACCGGTACGGCCGTCTGCTGGAGTGGTGTTTCGATCATTTGCAGACGACGCTGGGATTCGGGGTGTTGGCTCTGGCGGTCATGCTGTTTCTAGGCTTCAGCGGCGTAATCGGATCTGAATTTTTGCCTCACCTGGATGAAGGCGCGATCTGGGTGCGTGGCACGCTGGCGCCGAGCACCGGACCTACGGCGGGCATAGCGCTCTCCAGAGTTGCGCGCCGCGCCTTGGCCCGCTTTCCCGAGGTCAAACAGATCGTGAGCCAGGTTGGCCGTCCCGATGACGGCAGCGACGCCAGTGGCTTCTACAACACAGAATTCTTCGTGGATCTCTGGCCCCGTTCCAAATGGCGCTCTGCGTTCAAGACCAAGGACGACCTCATCGCCGCCATGGACACCGAGCTGAACAAGTTTGCCGGCGTGGACTGGAATTTCTCCCAGCCGATTTCCGACAACGTCGAGGAAGCGGTCAGCGGTGTCAAGGGCGAACTAGCGGTCAAGCTTTTTGGCACCGACCTGAAAACTCTCGAAGCGAAAGCCAACGAGATTCAAGACGTGATGAGAAAGGTGCCAGGCGTGGCCGACCTGGGCACGTTTCAGGTACGGGGACAGCCAAACGTGAATCTGGTTGTGGACCGCGCGGCTGCTGACCGGTTCGGAATCAACGTCAGTGATGTTCAGGACGCTGTGGAAACTGCGGTTGGAGGCAAAGCCGTCAGTCAGATCCTCATCGGCGAGCAGCGTTACGACCTCACTGTCCGCTATCAGGAACCCTTTCGCAAGACGGTGGAGGACGTCGCCAATATTCGGATTCTGGCGCCGTCAGGAGAGCGCGTCTCCCTCGGTCAACTCTGTCAAATCAAACTGGAGGACGGCGCGTCCAGCATTTATCGCGAGGGGAACTCGCGCTACATCGCGATCAAGTACAGCGTTCGCGGACGCGACCTGGGCAGCACGGTACGCCAGGCAATCGAGGAAGTAGCGCAGAAAACGAAATTGCCGGAAGGCTACCACCTCGACTGGACCGGAGAATACGAGAGCCAGCAGCGCGCCAACCGACGTCTTTCCGTGATCGTGCCGATCACCCTGCTGCTCATGTCCTTCATCCTCTACTCCGCTTTCGATTCGTGGAAGTGGGTTGGCCTGATTCTCGCCGTGGTTGCGCTCTCGCCGCTGGGCGGATTTTTCAGTCTGCTGCTGACCGGCACGCACTTCTCAGTCTCCTCCGGCCTGGGGTTCCTGGCCCTGATCGGAGTGTCGGTGGAGATCGGAGTCATCATGGTGGAGTACATCAACCAGCTCCGTACTCGCGGCATGAGCCCGCGCGAGGCCGCCCGGGAAGGCGCCATTCTGCGTCTGCGCCCCATCATGATGACCATGCTGGTGGCAACCTTGGGCCTTCTGCCTGCCGCCATGTCCCACGATATTGGTTCGGACTCGCAACGGCCTTTCGCCATTGTGATTGTCGGCGGACTCATTGTCGAACTCTTCATCAGCATCGTCATGCTGCCCGCGCTCTATGTCTTCTGGGCGAGGAAGGACGACAAACTGCCGCCGCCGGAGATGAGTTTTCAGGAAGAAGGAGAACACGTTGACTAAATTGCAATGCTTGACCACACGAAAGTCAGAGGAAGATGGAACGCGAGGCTGTAGAGTCTTTATCCTTTCAAGAAATTGGCTGGCTGGCGAACTTCTCTTTCTTGCTCTCATGAACCTGCTGTGTGTCAGTCTGGTTGCGCAACAGAGCCCCGCGGCGACTGAGCCGGCGCCCCTCCCGGCGCAGGCCCGGGCGGCCGACCCGTCGGGATCGAAGTCTTCTCAGCCACTTGCCGCGACCAAGGACGACCCCAGCCAGAGCGTTGCCGCCAAAAGTACCTCGAATGACCGGCTTTTCTTTGCCCTGCCCAATTTCCTGACGCTGGAGAATTCGGCGAATGTCCCGCCCCTCACGACTGGACAGAAGTTCAAGGTCGTCGCCCGCAGTTCATTCGACCCGGTTCAGTTCGTCTGGTACGGCTTCTTGTCAGGCATAAGCCAGGCCGAAAACAGCGAACCCGGCTTCGGCCAGGGCGGGGTGGGCTACGGCAAGCGCTACGGAGCAGCCTTCGCCGACGGCACAATCGAAAACTTCATGACCAGCGCGGTCCTCTCCTCGCTATTCCGGCAAGATCCTCGTTTCTTTCAGTCCGGGGAAGGAGGATTTCTGCATCGTTCCGAATACGCGGTGAGCCGCATACTCATTACGCGTACCGACTCGGGGCAGCAGCGGTTCAATTTCGCCGAGGTGCTGGGCAGTGCGATGGCGGCAAGCATTTCCACTTACAGTTATCATCCCAGAGCAGACCGGACGGTCGCGAACACTGCCAGCGTGTGGGGATCAGAGATTGGCTATGACACGATCACCATCGTCGTAAAAGAGTTCTGGCCTGATATTCGGCGCAAGCTGCACAAGAAATAAACATCAGAACAACGAGTGGGAGGAGCGCAGCGATCGCCCCTCCCCACCTTGAACTCTTCGACCTTGGTTTTTATTCCCCGCCCGTTGGCCCGATTCATCAGATTTTCACCGTTTTGTAACCTCCCCGTAACAGAGCAAAAGTAAAAGTGACGTTATTCAAGAATTACGTGGCGAAGGACTGTTGGGGTCCCTCTTTGAACCCTTGGTGTGCTCCTTAGCGGCAACCTATGTGTCCGCCGCCGCCCGTAGACTGCGGTAAAAACTCGATTCTGTGGGGCCTCTGCCCAAACCGAGGCCAAAGGAGAAATAATGAAGTCCGTTCTCAGGTGGTGCGTGGTTCCGCTGTTGGCTGGAACGCTGGTGGCGCAAACTGCTGCTAAACCCAGAACCAAGAAGGCGGCAGCCAAGCCTGCCCAGCCGGCTGTAACACTCCAGGACATCCAATCGTTGAAAGATGCGCTGGCTGCCCAGCAACAACAGATCGAGCAGCTTAAGGAGGCCGTGCAACAGAAAGACGCGGCCTGGCAGCAGGCACAGCAGCAGTTACAGCAGGCCCAGACCGCTGCCAGCGACGCGCAGAGCCGGGCCTCGGCCGCGGAAAGCGCCGCCAATAGCCAGAAAGACTCGGTCAGCAAGCTGGACAGCGACATGGCCGACGTGAAGACTACTCTGACCAACACAGCGGTCGGTACCCAGGAAGAGCAGAAGCGGATGTCAGCCCTGGAAGGCTTGGTCGGTCGCTTCCGCTTCAACGGCGATGTGCGAGTTCGGGGTGAGACCTTCGATCAGCAGCTCACTCAGGATCGTAATCGCGCCCGAATCCGGGTCCGCTTCGGCTTCGACGGCAAGCTGAATGACGATTTCATTGCAGGCATCTCTCTAGCCACGGGCTCTTTTGGCGATCCCACCTCAACCAACGAGTCGCTGACCAACTTCTTTGATCGCAAGTCGATTGCTTTGGACCGCGGATTCATTACCTATAATCCGGTGGCCCACCGCTGGATTTCAGTGACCGGTGGCAAATTTGCCTATACCTGGATCCGGACGCCGATGACGCTCGACTCCGATCTTAACCCCGAGGGATTCAGCGAGAAGCTCTCCTTCGACCTGCGTTCATCCGTGGTGAAGAACTTTACTCTGACGGGTATGCAGCTGCTGTTCAACGAAGCCTCCGGAGGCAAGGATTCCTATGCCATCGGCGGACAGGCCTCCACCAAGCTGCAACTCGGCCGCTTCTGGTCAACCACGGCGTCGTTGTCGGCCCTGAAGTGGAACAATATTGATGCGCTGCTCAATGCCATTGCCTTTGCGGTAGGCCAGTCTCCGGGAGAAGGGCCGGGCTGCAAAGGCGGTGTCCAGGGCCTTCCTGCTTCGACGGGAGGCACCAATTGCGTCTTTGCTCCGAACAACTTTACCAACGCCGTCACCACAATTGGGACGCCCCACTTCTTCTCGCAGTTCCTTCCCATCGACTTCATCCTGAACAACCAGTTCAAGACGCCGTCGGCGCGATTGCCGCTCAACATCTTGGGAGAATTCATCGTCAATCCCGAAGCCAAGTCGCATCCGCTTGGGTCTAACGGCGCCGTTCGCAGTGATCTGGGCAGCCAGAACATGGCGTACATGGTGGATGTCAGCCTGGGCCAGCAGAAGAACAAAAACGATATTCAAGTGGGATACGCCTGGAACCGGATCGACCAGGACGCGGTACTGTCGGCGTTCGTCGAAAGCGACCAACGCACCCAGACCAACGTCGTGCAAAACCGAATCTACGGGCTATGGAGGATCCGCAGCAATACCACTGCTTCGTACACCTACTGGTTCGGGCGTACGCTCAACACGTCCCTACAGAACGCCACCAGGTCCCCTGGGGTTGCACCGGGTCAGGAAGATGCAAGGCTGAACCGTATGCAATTCGACTTGATCTATACGTTCTAAACTCTGCATTGACCGGCAAAAGGCGCCGCCCTTACAGCAGGCGGCGCTCTTCTTTTCCATCGATCGGCAACGCGGTCGTCGTCATTTCCACTGAATCAGGCGGGCTTCCTGGCACGCGTTGAGATAACCATCAACCAGATCGATCGCTAACGGTCCGTACTCTGCCGAGACTGCATCCCGTATTTCTCCTACACTGCGCTTGCCATCGACAAAATTTATGATCTCATACGCGTAAAGCTCCGAAAGATCCTGGGTGTTGAGCAATGGCGTAGCCTCGCGGTTCAGCAGCTTGACTTTCGCCAGCCGCTCCGGCCCGAGGCGAGCCTGAAGTACATTGTCATTCTGATAAAGAAGCGGTCCGAAGTCGCCGACGCGGACGGGAACCTTCTGCGCGACTGCTTCGCCCACCCAGACTGCTTTCGGCTGTGCTCCTTGCGCTCCTCGAACCTTGGCTTGGCTGGCGATCCAGCTGTCGAAAGTAGCGATCTGATCGGCGAGAGGTTTTTCATAGACTGAATCGAGCGGTTTCGAGCCGGAAAATTGTGTTAGAGAAGAGAGGGTTGCAAGCTCGCGGTGGAGGCCCTGCCGCAGCAGGTTGTGCGCCTCGTACCACGCGGTGCCAGGATCCAGACTCGGGTCCTCTACGAGTTCGCGTGCTCGTTGAAAGATTTGTGCCAGCCGTATTTCGGACTGCGATGTGTAGAAGGGAAGCAGCGTCCGTGAGCGTTCCGCATCGAGGCTCGCGTACACATATCCCGCCGCAGCTCCCAGTAGCGCCACACGGCGCAGCTTGGTGGGATCGATCTGCCGCAGGGTGTCATGGTCGGTGTGAATGTAGATGTCCGGCCAGTCGCGCAGATAGAGCGATGGAACGGCAATGGTGGAGGAATCGTAGTCGTCGTGATCGCTGCCCGCGGCATACGGAGTCACGTCGGACAGAAACTGGTTGCGCGTGCCTTGCTCGCCGGCACGGGTCTCGACGATGGCGGCGTCCGGGGCGTCGCCGCTTTCTGCGTAGTTGGCTGCCGCGGAGCGGATGACCTCCGCCAGCGTAGCCCCAACGTCGGTAACAAAACTGGGGAGCGACCACGGCGTCCCGGTCACATGCAGGATGGATTTGTTCTTGAAGGGATCGCCGCCGACCATATCCATGTGAATGTCGGCGCGCAGCCGCGCCCGGATATCGGGATGACGGCTGAGGTAGGCCATGGTGCCTTCCACTTCTGGCCCCCAGACGAAGCGCAGCGTGCGTTTCGGACGCGGCAGTGCTCCACTGCTGATCAGCCGCGCCAGGACTCGAGCCGATTCCAGAATGGCTACGCATCCGCTGCCGTTGTCGTTTGCCCCCGGTCGCTGATGGTCGAGATGACAGCTGTAAACTATTTCGTCGCTGCCCGGGTCGGTGCCGGGAATGACGCCGGTCACTACGGTCCAGTGACCCGGACCCACTTCTGCTTTCACCTCGGCATGGAGAACGATCTGTTCTCCCGCCTGCAGACGTGCCCGCAATGACTCGGCGGTGTCCCGTGAAACCATGAAAGCGAATCCCCCTGGCTGCCGTGCTTCCAGATGTCCCCAGCGCACTACGGTACGATCCAGGCCTGACCACGCCGTGGTTTGGTTCGGCATGTCGCTCACAATGCCGGCCGCCCCGTACTTGGCTACCGCCAGCGTCTGGACCCGCGCGAGGACGCCACCGGCCAGGACAATCTTTCCCCGCACATCCTTGCCGGTGTAGTCGGCTTCATGGGAACCGTCACCGACATCAACCAGGGCGGCTTCGACATCCGCGCTATGACTGTAGTCGGCGAGACGAATGGGATCGGTTGCCCAGTCGCCGAGCAGCAAGTGCTGCGGCCGCACTTCCCACAGCTGACCAGTCTCGACCCGCCAGCCCAGGTAAGAACGCATCAGTCCGTATTGGGTTTTTCCGTCGATTGGGAACTGCTCGCTCTGGGCATCCGCCAGCCCGTATGCGCGCGCCCGTTGCAGGACGAACTCTGCCGCCTGGTCGAACTCCAGGGTTGCGGGTACGCGATGCAGACGGGTCAGGGAGCGCAGATTCTCATACGGAGCGGCGCCGCTGGCCTCATCGCGCAGCTTGAGCCATTGTTCAGAAGAAAGAAACGGCTGCTGAGTGAACGCCAGCGTTGTGGCTGACAGCAGAACGAAACCAGCGAGAAAAGAGCGGACCATGGAGGGAGAGCATACATTTGCTCCGTCCCCGGCGCAACGCTCGCCGGCTACGCGATGAGTGCTGTTCTTGCCGGCCGGTCAAACGCTTGGCGATCCAGCGATTCCGACCGGGACGAACAATGCCGGTCGTATACCCGGTTCGCGATGTTCCAGACGCTTTCGATTCCCTCGGGCTCGGAGAGGAGAATCCTGGCGAGCTCACGAATGAATTGGTTGCGACTGTCGAGCCGGTTCAACTGCGTTACGAACCTGGAGTCTTCAATATTACTCATATTGTTGATCAGGGGCATGGCGCATACTCCTGAGATTATTTGCTACACGTATAGATGATGTTCTGCATTTGAAGGCGCCGCAATCGGGGAAATCGGGGATTACTTTAGTATTAGACCTAGTGGCGCAGCCGGACAATCTGCTACTGGCCAGTCGCCGTTTGCGTACCCGAATCGACTTTAACCACGGGCAAGTTTACGGAATTCCATCCTCCGCCCAGGGCCTTGATCAGAGAGACGCTAGCGGTCATGCGCCGGCGCAGAATATCAACTGCGGCGCGCTCGTCGGCCAGGGCTGTGCTTTGCGCCGTGGTCACTTCCAGGTAGCTGACCACGCCGCCCTTGTAGCGGTTGGTGGAAAGGTCCAGCGAATGCTCAGCTGCCGCCACGGCGGCCTGCTGGGCCCTGGCTTCGTCGTCGAGGATGCGCAAGATGGCCAGGTTGTCCTCCACTTCTTGGAAGGCAGTGAGAACGGTCTGGCGATAATTCGCCACGGACTCGTCGTAGGCGGCACGGGCTTGATCGGAAACACCGCGTCGCCGGCCTCCGTCAAAGGCAGTCACAGCGGCGGCTGCGCCGGCAGTCAGAAATCCGCTGGGACCCTGAATGAGAGTTGTGATCGCGGCGCTTTCAAAGCCACCCGAGCCGGTAAGAGTAAAGATGGGGAAGTACGCAGCCCGGGCCACGCCCACCTGGGCATTGGCGACGGCCACGCGGCGTTCCGCGGCGGCGATATCCGGACGGCGTTCCAATAAGTCTGACGGAAGGCCCGGCGGGATATCAGGCGGCGGAGCATTCCACGCTGCTGCAGGAGAGCTGAAGGTCGGAGCCGGTTGTCCGATCAAGGTTGCGATCGCATGTTCGTTCTGCGAGCGCTGGACCATCACATCAATGGCCTGTGTCCGGGTATTCTCCAGCTGAGTCTGGGCTTGCGCGACGTCAACCGCTGAGGCCACTCCGCCCTGGTATCGGCTTTGGGTGAGATCAAGCGCCTTCTCAAACGAGGTCACGTTCGACAACAGCAGCTGCTCTTCCGCATCGAGCGTGCGCATCTCGAAATAATCGAAGGCTAGTTCTGCGTGCAAACTCAGACGAACTGCTTCGAGATCCGCGGCGCTGGCCTGTGCGTCCGCGCGTGCCGCTTCGACGGTGTGGCGGACTCGTCCAAACACGTCGGCTTCGTAGGACACATCCACCGGGATCACCAGGTCGGTGCCATTGGTTTGGATGGACGCGGGGACCAGCGGGCGATGTGAGGAAAGGTGTTCGCGTGTGACTGATGCCCCCGCAATTACGGTTGGATAGTAAGCGGCGCGATTAAACCGCACCAATGCCCGCGCCTGCTGGAACCGCGCTTCGGCTGCTTTCAAATTCTGATTGGAAACATTGATCTGCTCTTCGAGCGCGTTCAGTTGCGAATCCTGGAAAATCTCCCACCACTTGCCCTTCGCAATCTGATCACTGGGCTGCGCCGTCTTCCAGTCCGGCGGCACTTCCTTATAAGCAGGGGGCGCTGGTGTTGTTGGCTTCGCGTAGCGCGGCCCAACTGTGCAACCGCTGAACAGCAGGGCCAAAGCCAGACTTCCGATCGCGATCCTGGGAGCTCGGGAATACCGGTTTCGGACGTCAGACTTCGGCCATCGGCTTGAGCTCCCGGGAGCCGGAGGCTGAGGTCCGAAGTCCGAGCTTGGACGCCTGAGGTCCGCTTTCCTCACTGTGCCCCCTGGGGCGTTTGGGCGATGCGAACTGCCTCGCCATCCACAACCGAGTCCGGAGGATTGACGATGACGCTCTCATCTCCATTCAAGCCAGCGACCACTTCGACTTCGCTGCCGAAGTCGTGACCGAGAGTGATCTGCTTCAGTTCTACCTTCTGCCCCTGGCCTACCGTCGCGACCCGCAGACCTTCGGAGCGGAAGAGCAGCGTATTCACCGGCAGGATCAGCGACGTTGTTGGCGTCGGCAGCTTAAAGTGCACTTCGGCATAAGAGCCGGTGAAAAGCTGTCCGGTCGGATTGTCTACTGCAATCTCAACCAACAGGGTCCGCGAGGTTGGGTCGATCGCGTTGGCCGTGCGCACCAGCTTTCCCACGAAGCGGCGTCCCGGAAACTCGGCCAAGGTCAGGTCGGCCGTAATTCCAGGCTTGGCCGCTTGAGAGTAGATCTGAGGCACGCTGACGTAGACGCGCAGCTTGTCGGGTTGGGCAATGTGAAACAGTTCATTGCCATTGCCGCCGGTGCTGCCGGAGTTGATCAGGGCGCCTATGTCCGTATTGCGGGCCGTGATTACGCCGGAGAACGGAGCGTAAATCCGTTGAAACGATTGCAGCTCCTCCAGTCGCTTCACATTGGCTTGTGCGGACTGCAGGCTAGCCTGCTTGGCTTCGTAGTCTCCGGCGGCGTTGTCCGATTCCTGCTTGGAAACCGAATCCGTTTTCAGCAATCCCTGATAGCGGTCGGCTGTGATCTTCGAGAGATTGAGGTTGGCTTGACTGGTGCCCAGATCGGCGCGGGCCTGCCGCAGTTGTTGATTTACTTCCGGGGTATCGATGTCAGCCAGCAGTTGGCCTTGTTTCACGCGACTCCCGATGTCCACATACCAGCGCTTCAGATAACCGTTGGTGCGGGCGTAAATCGGCGCGTCGGCGAAGGCCTGCACGTTGGCGGGGAGAACGATTTCCTGGGCCGGAGCCGAACGCTTGGGTTGCACCACGGCAACTGTGGGCACAGCCATGCGCAGGGTTTCCTGGCGCAAGGCCGTCCGCGCCTGGATGCGGGGCAAGATGCCGAAGACTACGAGTAGCACCGCGACCACGAGGATCAGCAGAAAAATCCACAAGTGGGAACGGTGCCGTTCTCCCGGACCATCGACAGGCCCGGTTGCTTCAGAGCCGCTATGCCTCGAAATGACATTTTCGTTCTCGACCTTCATTAGAGCTCCAAATCTATGAAAATACTGATGATCTTATCTAGATACGGATTCATTCTTCGCTTCTTGTCCGCGTTTGTCATGCAGCAGGCTAAAGAACACGGGAACAAAGAACAGGGTTGCAGCCGTGGCAAAGATTAATCCGCCAATCACCGCGCGGCCCAGCGGCGCATTCTGCTCTCCGCCTTCGCCCAAACCAACAGCCATCGGCATCATACCGATGATCATCGCCAGCGCGGTCATCAACACCGGACGGAAGCGCGTGAATCCCGCTGCCATCGCCGCGGTCAACGCATCCTTGCCTTCATCCATTTGTTCCTTGGCAAAGCTGACCACCAGGATGCTGTTGGCCGTAGCCACGCCCATACACATGATAGATCCGGTCAGGGCCGGCACGCTGACGTTGGTCTTGGTCACAAACAGAAACCACACAATTCCCGCCAGCGCGGCCGGCAGGGCGGAGATGATGATGAATGGGTCCAGCCAGGATTGAAAGTTCACTACGATGAGTAGGTACACCAGCAGAATGGCGAATGCCAATCCCGAAATCAGTCCCGAGTACGAAGACTGCATGGTCTGGACTTGGCCACGAATGACCATTTCCGAGCCGCGGGGCAATTGCTTGCGGCTGTCGTCGACGATCTTCTTGATGTCGTCAGCCACGCCGCCCAGATCGCGCCGTTGCACCGATCCGTAAATGTCTATGACCGGTTGTATGTCGTAATGCGAGACCAGTGACATCCCCGTAGCCCGTCGGATCGTCGCCAGCGATCCCAGAATTGCCGGACTCGCCCCGCTGGGCCCGGTAATTGGGATGTTCTCCAGGTCCTGCAACGAATCCACCCGGTACTGCGGCGTTTGCGTCGCGATGGAATAACTGACGCCATTCCTGGGATTGAGCCAGTAAGTCGGCGATGTCTGGAAGCTACCGCTGAGCGAGATCAGCAGGTTGGTGGCAACGTCTCGCTGGGTGAACCCGGCCAGTTGCGTCTTGGTCCGGTCCACATCGATGCGCAAATGGGGCTCGTCGAAGGGCTGCTGGATGCGCAAGTCTGCGGTACCTGAAACCGTCTCGATTCGCCGCAACAGCCTATTGGCGAATTGCCGGTTGTCCGGCAGGTTATAGCCGGTTACCTGGATATCAATCGGAGCGGGAAGTCCGAAGTTGAGGATCTGGCTCACAATGTCTGCCGGAAGAAAGGAAAAATCCACGCCGGGAAATGCTTCGCGCAGCTTCAAACGCAAATCATGGACGTAATCTTCGGTCGGCCGATGGCCTGCATTCAGAGTGACCAAAACGTCCGCATCCGCGGGCCCGGTTGGCGCGGAGTTACTGTAAGAAAGATTGATGCCACTATAGGGCAGACCGATGTTGTCAATAATGCTGGAGATTTCGCGCGGCGGAATCTGTTCGCGGATGAAGCCTTCGATCCGGTCACACAGACTCGCGGTCTCTTCGATCCGGGTGCCAGCCCTGCCTCGCACGTGCAATTTGAATTGCCCGGCGTGCACCGTGAGGAAGAAATCCCTCCCCAACCACGGCACCAGGAGCACAAAAGAACCGACACACACCACTACGAAGCCCCACAAGAACACGCCACGGTGATGCAGGCAGCGCTCCAGGATCTGATGGTAGCGGTCGCGGAATTTTTCGAAGCCCAGCTCAAAGGCAACCTGCATCCGTACCAGAGGATTGCGGCTGGTGGTGTTTAGGTGGCCAGCCTCCTGCTCATGGCCGCGCAGCAAATACTTGGCCATGGTTGGGACCAGAGTCCGGGAAAGCAGGTAAGAGGCGAGCATGGCGAACACCACCGCCTCTGCCAGCGGAACAAACAGGTAGCGCGCAACGCCCGTGAGAAAGAACATGGGCAAAAATACGATGCAGATGGCAAGCGTGGAAACGAAGGCCGGGACGGCGATCTGCTGCGCACCGTCTAGAATCGCCTTCTGAATTTCTTTGCCTTCGGCGATGTTCCGGTTAATGTTTTCAATTTCGACGGTGGCGTCGTCTACCAGGATACCGACCGCGAGTGCCAGCCCGCCCAGCGTCATGATGTTGATGGTCTCGCCCAGCGCACTCATGGCGATGATGGAGCTGAGAATCGAAAGCGGAATGGAAACCGCAATGATGATCGTGCTGCGCCAGCTCCCCAGAAAAATCAGGATCATGATTCCGGTCAGACAGGCCGCAATCACGCCTTCCTTTACCACCCCGTCGATGGAGGCGCGCACGAATAACGACTGGTCGGCCAGCGGCTTGATCTGCAGCTCGGGCGGGACCTGCGCCTTAATTAGAGGCAACAACCCCTTGACTCCGGAAATGATGTCCAGGGTCGAGGCGTTTCCCGTCTTCTGTATGGTGAGCAGAGAAGCCCGCTGCCCGTCCACCCGCACAATGTTCGTTTGGGGCGGGAAACCATCGCGCACGAATGCGACGTCGCGAATGTAGATGGTGGTGCTGCCCACTCTTTTGATGGGAAGGTCGTTCAACTCCGGCACTGTTTGCGGGCTGCCGTTCAGATCAACGTCATATTCAAATTGTCCGATCTTTGAAGTCCCCGAGGGCAGAATTAGATTTTGAGCGCTGATTGCGTTGACCACATCCATCGGCGACAGACCCTTTGACTGCAGTGCATTGGTGTCGAGATCCACCTGCACTTGCCGCTGTTTTCCCCCGTAAGGGTAGGGAATGGCGGCGCCCGGAATGGTCACCAGCCGGGTGCGGATAAAGTTCACGCCGTAATCAAACAGTTGCTGCTCGGAAAGTTTCTGTCCCGACAAAGCCAGCTGCAGGATCGGAACCGTGGACGCGTTGTATGTGATCACCAGCGGGGGCGTGGTTCCGGCCGGCAACTGCCGCAACTGCGTCTGAGAGATCGCCGTGATTTGAGCGATGGCCTTCGAGATATTGGCGTCAGGCTGGAAGAATACCTTGACCACCGCAATCCCGTTGAGTGACTGTGACTCACTGTGCTCGATGTCGTCTACTGTCGTGGTCAGAGTGCGTTCGGTCAGGGTCACGATCCGGTTCGCCATGTCCTGAGAGTTCAGGCCGGAGTAGTTCCACACAATGCTGACTACAGGGATGTTGATATTCGGAAAAATATCGGTAGGCGTCCGGTAGATGACAATGGGACCCAGAATCAGCAGAAGGAGAGCGACGACGACAAAGGTATAAGGCCGGCGCAGCGCCAGCGCGACAATCCACATGAAAGCCCCTTGACCCTACGTGACAAAAGTATATGGATGTAAGGACCGGTGGTTTGGTCGTAAATTTTGTCCTCGATCAGGGGAAAGAGCAAAAGAAAAAGGCCGGCTAAACGCCGGCCCCGCAGAGATTTACAAAACTTTACTGATTCGGGTCCGGCGAGCTCGAGTCGGGCTGGCTATTGGGCCGGTTCAGGACGGGCCGGTTCGGATCCGACTGGTTTCCATCTTGATTCGGATCTGACTGGCTCGTATCCAGCCGATGGCGACCATGATTCGGACCCTTGGCCTCGACCACTGTTAACGGAGCCTGCAGGGTAAAGTTCAGGACGGTCTCCGATGGCAGCTTGATTTGCTGACCCTTGGTCGCCGCTTGCACGCCGCCACCCAGGCCTCCGCCGGCGGCCGCGCCGATCGCGGCCCCTTTGCCTCCGCCGGCAATTGCCCCGATGATGGCTCCAATGCCGGCGCCGGTGCCCACTTTCGCGGCGGTGTTTTTGCCGCGCGATGAACCCTGCCGCCTATATTGATCGGTCTGCAGGCTGTAGTACTTGCCTCCAGCCGAAATGCGATCCAACTGCAAAGCGACGACAGATTGACCTGCGAACTTGCCGGCACTCTTCACTTCCACCAGATGACCTTCAACGTCGTAGCCTGCGGGAATTGCCACCTCGCCCTCCACGGCCAATGGGGAATCGAGCGTGGCATGGAAAGTCTGGCCCTGCTGACTGGTTTCGGAATCAATGCTGTCCACCAGCCGCACCGCCACGGTTGTCCCTGCAGGAACCGTAACTTTCCTGGGGGGAGGCGGAGGCGGTGGGGGAGTTGGCACCGATGCTACCGGCGCTGGCGGCGTCATAGATGATGCTGCGGGAGCCAACGGGGCATTGTTGTTCGAAGGTGGAGGCGTGTCGCGCACCCGCGGCTCGCGCCGGCGAGGCTTGGGCGACGGCGAAGGTTTGGCTTCCTCTACCGGTGCCGGGGCGGGTGGCGGTGCAGTTAGTGCCGCATCGGTTGATGCCACCTGCAGATTGTTGATGACCTGCTTGACTCCGGGCTCGGCCGCCGCATAACGTGCCGCCGCTTCGCGTTGAACGTCATTGTCTACGGTACCGGTTAGGGTCACCGTCCCGCCTTCTGCTTTCACGCCCAGTTGCTTCGCCTGCAGACCGGAATCCGTAGCCAGCTTGGTCTGAATGTTGCTGGTAAGCTCGGCGTCGTTTGGGGCCTTGGTGCAACCCACGCCCACGGTCAGAATCGCGAGCAGCACGATCCCGGTGAGGTACAGGGAGAGTTTTGCCTTCATAAGAAGATGCTCCTGGTTGAGCTAAAAGCGATTATAGACAGTTTAGATGCAGAAACGCTTCTGGTCTCGGGCAAAATTATGGCCGGAAGACGGATCAACGTGAAGTCTATAACCGCAGGGCAGAGAGTAATTTACGACCCAATGTGAAGGGCTCTGTTGAGCAAACAATAGACTCTGCCAATCCGGGGAATCATTCTTGCCGCAGGAATTTGTAGTCGAGAATGGAAGCAGCCAGGCCGACCGATTCGGAATCGCGAATATCTTTCCGGCGAATGATTCGCCCCTGGCAGAGAACGGTGCTGTTTTTTTGGCCGGAGATTTCCTCGGGCATCTCGAACACCATCTCGACCAGCGTGTTATCTGGTAGTTGCTGCGGTCCGAACAGAAGCACGCCAGACTGGCTGAGGTTTTCGACGGTGCCCTCATGCCACGTTCCCAAGCCCTTGGGACGATAGCGGACCGGAGTTTGCAACGACAAGCGTCGCGCGCGCGGAACCCAGGTCGGCTTCTTGCCGTTCTTTTCCCGTTGCTTCTCACTGCTCGCTTCGGGTGCACTGGGCACGCGCTTGATGCGTTTCATCGTCTTCCAGTCGTACTTGTACTCTGCGGCGCAAAGCAGACATACCTGGTAATAGTGACCATCGGCAGCGCGCCGAGGCCAGGAAAATTCGTGGGAGCAGCGGCCAAGCATGAGGACATCCATTAGCTTCTGAGGCATGGTCGTTTCTTCCGGACGGGATCGCCGGGAACACCTATCATCCCTCAGGGGTTGGCAATTGGGCTAGGTTACTTTCGTTTAATCAAGTGTCACCCCGCAACTGGCTGGAACTAATGGCAATTCCAGATGGAGGACGGGCGTCCCCCGCCCGTCATGCGCAGTTCGTGTCCGACAGGCGGGACGCCCTCTCCACTGCTGCGAGGAAGAGAGCAGGGCGTGTATTATCACGGGCGTGGACTCTGTAACCGGGTTTGTCCTGGCGGGCGGAAAGAGCTCGCGAATGGGCCAGGACAAGGCGCTTATGCAGTTGGGACGACATACCCTATTGGCGCTGGCCTTGGAGCGGTCCGGGGCTGCGACCGGAAACGCCTGGATAGTCGGCAGCGCGAAGAAGTTCGCGGCGTTCGGCCCGGTTGTGGAGGACTTGTACCCCGGGAGTGGACCCTTGGCTGGAATTCAGGCCGCACTGGCCGCGACCCGCACTGAGCTGAATTTGATCACGGCAGTGGATATGCCATTTCTCAAGCCCGATTTGTTGAAGTATCTGATCGCTCAGGCGCGTGCAAGCCAGGCTGTCGTTGCAGTGCCGAGGGCTGGCGGACGCCTGCAGCCTTTGTGTGCCATTTACCGAAAAGACTTCACGGAGGTTGCTGAGCGATCCCTGCGAGCCGGAAAAAACAAGGTCGACAGTTTGTTTTCCGAAGTCCTGACCCTGGTGATCGAGCAGGAAGAGTTGGAACGAAATGGTTTCACTGAAGACGTGTTCCGCAATCTGAACACCGACCAAGACTGGCAGGAAGCGAAGCGGAAGTTGGCAGCCGAGTGATCGGAAGCATTTATGATTGAGCCCATCAGTCCTTGGCTCATAGGCAAGAACTGCTAAGGCCTTAGGACTGAGGACCGACGACCATTCCATGTCCAGCGACGAAAAATTCGCGGCCTACATCGAGTTCAAGGACGTCTCCAAGGCGTTTGGCGACAATCGCGTGCTCGATCACGTCAGCTTCAGCGTGATGCCCGGAGAAACCATTTGCATTCTCGGCCGCAGCGGTGTGGGCAAGTCGGTATCACTGATGAACATCATGGGATTTCTGAAACCCGATTCAGGCCGGGTGATTGTCGCCCACGAAGACATCACCGACTATGGCGAAGAAGATCTGGAACGCATCCGAAAAAAAGTGACGATCGTCTTCCAGAACGGCGCCCTGTTCGATTCGCTCACGGTGGGCGAGAACGTGGCCTTTCCGCTACGCGAACGGCGCCAGCTTTCGGAGGAGCAGATTTACCAGATCGTGGACGGCCTGCTGGACATGGTTGGGGTCAAAGAGATGCGCGATCAGTTGCCCTCAGATCTATCCACCGGCATGAAGCGTTCGGTGGCGATCGCGCGCGCCCTCGCTGCCCAACCAGAGTGCGTCCTCTATGACGAGCCCACCACCATGGTGGATCCGCTGATGGCCCAACTGCTCGGCGACCTCATCAAGCGGCTTAAGATTCAGTTGCATTTGACCAGTGTGGTCGTGACTCACGATATGCGCCTCGCCAAGAAGCTGGCCGACCGGATCGTGTTTCTCCACGAAGCGAAAGCGATCTTCGTTGGATCGTACAGCGAAATGGAACGCAACGATGAGCCGATCGTGCAGGAGTTTCTTAGGCTGGATGAGCCAGGAATAGCGGCTTCGATTGAAGTGAACGCTGCCTCCGACAGCAGGCCTGCGGACGAAGATTGCCCGATGCCGTGAGCGGAAAATCATTCGATGACAGGAAGGAGTACGATCATGCGGCGCTCTCAGAATAGTCGTATCCGGGAATGGGTGGATCGGGTCGTGCGCTTTTTTGGGCGAAAACCCGATACCCCTGGAGATCCCTACGCCTACGTCAGCGCCCCGAGGAAGCCCAAGCCGCCCTACCGTAGTGCCGCCGCCGTGGCGGATCGCCCCGAGGACTGATGTCTCAGCACTACAATTTCTCTAGAATCCTTCACGCACCAAACGCTCCACCGTGAGCGATGAGTTCTCGGATTCCCCTTTGATCATCTTTTCCACGTATTTCGCGACCATATCCACTTCGAGGTTCACGGGGTCTCCCGGCTTGAGCGACCGCAGGTTGGTCATCTTCACCGTGTGCGGTATAATCGCCGCGGTCACCTTCGTCCCTTCAATTTCCGCCACGGTCAGGCTGATGCCTTCGATACAGAGCGAGCCCTTGAAGATCACGTAACGCGCCAGTTCCGCCGGTATTTCAATTCGCAGCCAGTAATCGTCGGCGCCTCCAACCCGGTCCAGCGCGAGGAACTTGCCGGTGCCATCCACGTGGCCTTGAACGATGTGCCCGCCGAAGCGCCCGTCGGCCCGCATGGGCAGCTCAAGATTTACCAGCGCATTTTTCTTGATGCGCGAGAAAGAGGTGCGCTTCCAGGTTTCAGCCGCCAGGTCTGCTGCGAAAGATCTCGGCGTGATCTCGATCGCAGTAAGGCAGACGCCGCTGACGGCGATGCTGTCACCCGTCTTGAGTTCCTGGTGCAGGCGCGCGGCAGCCACAGTAAGCCGGCGGTTGCCGTTCTTGTGCGCGATGTCGGTGACGCGCCCGACTTCTTCGATGATGCCGGTGAACATAGTTTTCTATTGTAGCGCCGGCGTTAGAAAGCACTTGGCAATGAGCAATTGGCATTTCGCGAACTGCCAATTGTCATTGCTAGCTCTCCCCGTACGGATCCCGCAAATATCCCTCCACCGCAAAATCTTCGCCGAAGCGGTGCACCTTGATCCCCTTTACGTAAGCCGCTTCGCTCATGTGGGCGAAGCCGGGGCCGGTGGCGAACGGCACCGAACCGGTGCCGGCCAGAATCTTAGGAGCGTAGTAGAGGAATACCTTGTCCACAATACCCGAGGCCAGCGCTGCGCCATTGATCATGGCTCCGCCTTCAACCAGCAGGCTGGTAATCTCCATGGTCCCGAGGCGGCGGGCGATTTGCACCATATCGGGACGGCCGTCTCCTACGCCCACTGGTACTTGTTCAACCCTGATTCCCTGGTCTTGCAGCTCGCGCTTTCGTTTCTCTTCGGCGAACGAGCAAAGTACGAGCACATCGTCTTTTGCTGTCTTGACCACGCGCGATTCAGGCGGAAGGCGCAGCCGCGAGTCCACGATTACCCGCAGCAGCGACCGGCGTCGCGGAAGGCCGCTGCGATCGGTGAGCAACGGATCGTCGGCAATGATCGTCCCCACCCCGACCATGATGGCGTCGTTGAGGTGACGAAGCTCCTGCACGTGGCCGCGGGCGGAATCGCTGGTAATCCATCCCCCGCTGGCTCCTCCTCCGCCCAGAGCCGCCGTATGATGCAACTCGCCCGGAGGCGGAGCGATCTTACCGTCAAGCGTCATGGCCGACTTGAGCGTAATCAAAGGCGTGTGGTGGCGAATGTATTTGGCAAAGGATTCATTCAGCACTCTAGCTTCATCTTCCAAAATGCCTGAGGCCACCGAGACACCAGCGTTGCGCAGCCTCTCGAAGCCTTTGCCGGCGACCAGCGGGTTGGGGTCCTGCATGCACGCGACCACGCGGCGGACGCCAGCGGCGATGAGGGCATCGGCACAAGCCCCGGTGCGGCCCAGATGCGAGCAAGGTTCGAAATTGACGTAAATTGTCGAGCCGCGGGCCTTGTCGCCGGCCCGCTCGAGGGCAAGAATTTCCGCGTGCTTGACGCCTTCAAAAGTGTGCGAGCCTTCACCGACGATCCGGCCTTCGCGGTCCACAACCACGGCGCCCACACACGGATTGGGCGAAGTTAAACCAATACTTTTACGGGCCAGCTCAAGTGCCCGTTGGAGAATGTATTCATCGTTTTCACGGCTCGACGAACCCGGCCGCACCGGAGCCGCGGATTTTTGCGGCGTTTTTAGGTTTTCGCGCTTAACCGATTTCTTGGATGTCATCGAGAATTCTTGGGCCCAGTAAGGTTTGATGCCGCGCTGCAGGCTAAATGAAAAGCGAATCGACGAAATCCCTCGGATCGAAGGGCAACAGGTCTCCGACCTTTTCGCCTACCCCGACATAGCGCACCGGAACCCCGAGCTCGCGCGATATCGCGACCACCACCCCACCCTTGGCCGTGCCGTCGAGCTTGGTCAGGACGATGCCGGTCACGCCTGCCGATTGGGTGAACTGCCGCGCCTGTTGCAAGCCATTCTGCCCGGTGGTGGCGTCCATGACCAGCAGGGTTTCGTGGGGTGCGCCCGGAATGATGCGCTGGGCGGTACGTCGCATTTTTTCCAGTTCGGCCATCAAATTGGTTTTCGTGTGCAGGCGTCCCGCGGTGTCCACAATGACGTAGTCGGTGTGCCGGGCCGTCGCCGCCTGCAGGGCGTCGTAGAGAACGGCCGCCGGATCTCCTCCCGCCTTGGTGCGAATGACTTCGGTGCCGGTGCGATGTCCCCAGATTTCAAGTTGCTCGATGGCGGCGGCCCGGAAAGTGTCGGCGGCACAGAGCAACACCGTTTTACCGTCCGAACGCAGGACTTGTGCCAGCTTGCCGATGGTGGTTGTTTTGCCCGTACCGTTTACGCCGACCACCAGAATAACTTCGGGCGTTCCGTCCACTCTGGTTACTGGTTGGGAATCGGTGGCAGTGAGGATGGCAAGAATTTCTTCCTTGAGCAACCGCTTGAGTTCGTCCACATTCCCGATCTGCTTGCGGTCGGCTTTCTCACGGAGCTTTTCCAGTACTTCATGCGTCGTCGTCGTGCCCAGGTCAGCCCCGAGGAGCGTAGCCTCAAGGTCGTCCAGAGTATCCCGGTCAATCTCCTTGCCGATCGAAACTACTGCTTCGATGCGCTCAGTCAAATTTTCCCGCGTGCGGGTTACCGCTTCCTTCATGCGATCGAGGAAACTGGGTTTCTGCTCTTCGTCGAGGCTGCCAAAAAGAGTCTGAATCATGGAATTTCGGGACCTGGGAATACTGAACCAATTATAGCGGGCAGAGCATGGACTGCGTGGCAAGCAGGGGGAAAGTGCAAGACGGGCAATTAGCAATTGGCATGGCACTCAGCCAAATGCTGACCGCTAAATTGCCGATTGCCGTTTCAGCTACCGCCCCGAAACCTCCGCAGCGGCCACCGCCGCCCGTGCCTCGGGAGGGGACGAAGGCGTGACCGAAGCTGGAGCCGGCAGCTTGGATGCGGGCGCAGCAAGAATTGAGACGTTGGGTTGCTGGATCAGAATCTCCCCCCGCTGGTAGATCGCGGTCAGGGCAGCGACAGCATTTGGGTCCAGCCGCTTGCCGGAAAGGTTGTGGATGATCCGCAGTGCACTTTCCGGATCGTGCGCTTGCTGATAAGGACGATTCGTGGTCAGCGCATCGAAGGTGTCGGCCACCGCGATAATACGCGGCAGCAAGGGAATGTCCGCGTCCTGCAGGCCCCGGGGATAGCCGCGTCCGTCGAGCGATTCGTGGTGCAGTTCGATTCCGGGAATCATGTCCTTCAATTGGGCCACCGGGCGCAGAATGTTCGCCCCCTTGGTGGTGTGGGTCTTCATGATTTCGAATTCCTCGGGGGTAAGCGCTCCCGGTTTTTTAAGAATGCGATCTTCAATGCCGATCTTGCCCACGTCGTGCAGCTGGGCGGACACGCGCACGATTTCTAGAAACTCCTCGGGATGCCCCATCTCTTTCGCGATCAGCATCGAATAGCGCGTCACGCGGTCGGAGTGCCCACGGGTGTAGGGGTCCTTTTCGTCGACCGCGCCGGCCAGCATCTGAATGGAGCTCATAAACAGGTCGCGATTTTCCGTGGCGGCGCGCTTGAGATCGAGCACAAACTGCTCGAGTTCATCGGACATGGTGTTGAAGGTGGCGGCCAGTTCCCCGATTTCGGTGCGGCTCTTCAGCTTGACCCGCTGCGAGAAATCTCCGCGCGCGATGGCGCGGCTCGAAGCGGTGAGAACTTCCAGCGGATTGGTAATGACGCGCGCGGCGAAAATGCTGATGCCGACACTTAACAGAATGGCCATCAGCGCCAACAGGCGGGCGCTGCGCTGCATCTCGAACACACCGCGGTACGCTTCGTCCCGCGGCTTCTGCACGATCACGGCCCAGTCCAGATTGCCCACCGGACTGTAGGTGCCGAGCATCTTCGTACTTTTCTTGCCCTGGGTGACGCTGAACTCACGTGTGGCCGCGACCAGTTGAGACTGGCCGCCCTGTTCGAGGAAATTTCGTACGATCTCTGAATTGGTCAAATCCTGGCCGGTGGCGTAGTCAGGGGTGGCGCCGGCAACCAGGCGGCCCTCGCTATCTACTACGTAGGGCGTGAGGCCTCCGCGGTTGACTTCCTGCAGACGGCGGATCAGGAACGCCAGATCCTCGACCGCGCCGATCATTCCAAGAAAGCGGCCGCCATACATCACCGGCGTACTGACCAGCATGACGGTGCGAGCTGACGTTCCACTGCCGACAACCAGAGCCTGGCCGCTGTAGGCGCGGCCTTCGCGGGCGGCCTCATAGGCCCTTACCAGGTCGCGTTGCAGAAATGCGTCGGGAGCGATGCGGCCTGCCGAAATTCCCTTGGATTCCGAGTTCAGCAAAGTGGCGTAGGCCAGGTCTCCCGAGGAAGAAACGAAATGCTCGAGCAGGGCACGCAACTCGGGCGCTTCCACATGCTCGTCGGTAATGTCTCCACCGCTCGCGACTTGCAGAGCCGATGAGAGGTTGGCCAGCATCATGCGCAACGATTCCTGGTGCTGCGAGATGTCGTCTGCCAGAGAGCGCGTGACGGTATTTTGCAGCAGGCGTTCGTTGGTGATCAACCGCTCGCGGTTAATCGCTTCCACCTGCTCCGAATAAAAATACATCGGCACGACGCTGATGAGCGCCAGCACACCCAGGATGACGTACAAGATTGGGACGCGAGATGGAAGGGGTAATTTCAAGACAAAGTGGGCCAGGCCCCGCCTTAGCCACGGCTGGAGGCAATAGTCTTCCGTCTAAATTTTACTTTGGGAAGCTGTCCACGGGCTCAAGACTGAAGGCCAATGCCTATTACTAAAGTCCAGGATCGTCCGCCACCCGGGCCGTGGCGGCGCGCGATGCTGGTGATTGCAAACGCTAGTGGTTATATACAGCGAAGAGACTGCCACCGGTTTGGTTGCACTGGCCGTCCACCGTGTTGTCCGGGTTGATCTTGAGCTTGCATTCCGCCCCGGCAGTCGCGCTCACGGTCGCGTTCGGGTTGTCAGAAGTGGCGAGAGCGGTCTTGGTTTCGTTGCCCACAGGCACCGAAATCATGGCCAGCACAATTTTCCCGTAACGGCGTGTGTGCTGCGGCCCGACCACCGGGAAACTCTCAACCATCAGGCCAGCTTTGTTCACCTCGCTATGGCTTGCTGCGCTCTTGGCCACCAGGCAGTTCACACTCGCCACCATGCTCTTTGTAGTAGCAGCAGTGGTCGTATAGAAGACGTGCGGGCAAGACTGCGCTTCGGCGGTAGCGGAAAGTCCGAGAAAAGAGAGCGACAGAACGACGGTCAGAGGTCGGAAACGATTCATAACCGCATTGTCACTGAGGAAGCGAAGGGGAGTAACGTTTCGAAAGACCTAGGTCTTAAGTGCCAACGATGTCTGATGTCTGATAGCTAAGAGCTAAGAGCTTTTTCACTCTTCACGCTGCGGTTCATCAGATCGCGAATCGCTTCCGCGGGAGATTTGTCACGATGCAGAATGTCATCCATCTGTTCGGTGATGGGCATCTCAACTCCGCGGGCGCGAGCGAGTCCGACCGCGGCCTGGGTGGTGAACACGCCTTCGGCGACCGCTCCGTGCATGCCGGCAATAATGTCCGGCAGTTTGCGGCCACGGCCCAACTCGACGCCCACGCTGCGATTGCGTGAGAGACCGCCCGTACAAGTGAGTACCAGATCTCCCAGGCCGGCGAGACCGGACATGGTTTCATGGCGCCCTCCGCAGGCCACTGCCAGGCGTGTGATTTCAGCCAGGCCGCGGGTGATGAGAGCGGCGATGGAATTGTGGCCGAGTCCCAGTCCGTCGCACACTCCGGCCGCGATCGCGATGATATTTTTCAGCGCCCCTCCGAGTTCTACTCCGACAACATCGTCGTTGGTGTACACCCGCAACCCGGGGTCGCTGAATTCGCGCTGGACAGTTTCTGCCAGGCCGCGATCCTGCGAGGCAATGGTGATGGCTGTGGGATCGCCGCGCGCGACTTCCTTGGCGAAGGACGGTCCACTGAGCGCTCCGATGCGCGGCGCGAAACCCCTGCCCGATTCGGTGATCTGAGCGGCAACTTCGGTCATCCGCAACAGCGTGGTTTCTTCCAGACCCTTGGTTGCACTGACAAACAGCATCGCAGGCGCGAGGTGGGGGAGCATCTGCTGAAACAGCGGACGACAATGTTGCGAAGGCATGACGCTGACCACAATCTCAGCGCCATCCAATGCTTCCTGCAGGCTGCCCGTGGGCGAGACCGTTGTCGGTATGGACTGACCGGGAAGGAACAATTCGTTCACACGACGGGACACGATCGAATCGCGAACTTCTTTTTCATGCGCCCAGAGCCGGACCTGATGATTGCCGCTGCGTCCCATCACGATGGCCAGACCCGTGCCCCACGCCCCTGCCCCAATGACAGCAATCCGGCTCATCCGCGCCTCCACTGAAAGCGAGGTTCTGTTCCC
>Ga0134124_10000387_pt1 | contig 38231 bp, 42 predicted proteins | sample KB304_FD_96880 | JGI IMG/M metagenome (GOLD analysis project Ga0134124, IMG submission 96880) | Terrestrial soil microbial communities without Nitrogen fertilizer from Kellogg Biological Station, Michigan, USA - KB3-0-4 | ecosystem: Environmental > Terrestrial > Soil > Unclassified ... | reverse complement strand
TCTTTTTTTATTCGGTTCGAACTATTTTTCCTTGATTTCCGCCGTCAGGATCTTTATGGGACTTACCGGAGTTGAACCCTCTCCCCCGGGCTTGGTGGGGGCGGTTGCGATCTTATCGACAGCCTCCATTCTGGAGGCGACTTTTCCGAACATCACGTAATCATGAGGCAGTGCGGCGTCGGCATGCATGATGAAAAACTGGCTGCCGTTCGTATTCGGACCCGCATTGGCCATGGCCACCGTCCCTCGCTCATACTTCCCTTGAAAAGGCTCATCGGCAAACTGATAACCAGGTCCGCCTACTCCCGTACCTTCCGGATCTCCGCCCTGAATCATAAAGCCGGGAATCGTCCGATGAAAGATAGTTTGATCATAAAATTTTTCGCGCGCGAGGAAAACGAAATTGTTCACGGTTATCGGGGTAGCTTGGGCAGCAAGATCGATCACGATATCCCCGAGTTCCGTTTTCAGGATTGCCTGATACTGCTTGTTGCCGTCGAGCGTCATGGGTGGTTGCGATGGGTACATTTTTTTGGCGTTACGTGGATTAATCGGCGACTTTTGGGTAATGCCCTGATCAGTTTCTTCCGTTGTTTTTTTTGCGGCCTCCTCATCATTCTTCTTCGTGGTATCAGAATAAAAAGTCAGATTATTATCGATAGCCGGATCAGAACGGATTTCCGGCGTTTTGCACCCGGCAAGCGTGAGCGTTCCGCCGATGGCCAAAACAAAAAAGAAATATTTCTTCATAGATGTAAGGAAAAACTGATTTCCGCTTTCGTATGAAGTAGTATAGAACAAAAGGAAACACTTTTCCATATTTACTCTTGACCCCGCACCGTTTCCGAGGAAGGTTCTATGAACCTCAAGATAAAAGACGTAACCGTCTAACGGCTTGAATGAGTTCTGATGAACATTGCTTGAGAGAAACGGTGCCGGGGTTGACTTTTCCCTTTTTTTGCGCTATAATTAAATTGTTGAGAAATGAAAAACGGGTGAAGACAATATGTCTTGGGCCCGTTTTTTCTTTCTCAACGCACTGAAGCGCCGGAGTCCAAATCTGGCAAAACAAAGGGCCATACACCCTTATAAACATTAATACAAAAAAGTATGGAAACAATGAACCAGGAGACCGTAGAATCTCCTACCTGCACTACTTGCCACCAAGCGGCTGCAGAAGCGCATAAGAACGAAGAAATAGCGATGGCGTTCCTCCTCGCTCTCGTTCCGGTGATTACGCTCACCTTCTTTGGACAGGTCGGTCTCTTGTAAAAGAATCGTCCTCCCACAAAAAATCCGCTCCTTCCCGGAGCGGTTTTTGTTTGTCTCATATCAAGTGTCACCCATTTTTTCGTTTCACCGAACGATGATACAAAACTCCTCTCACTAGTGAGAGGAGTTTATTTGTTTCAAAGTAAGAAGCTCTGAATGATGCCTGAAAAATTGGGGAGATCTATGGGTCAGTTTTTCACCTTACGGGAATAATAACCGACATCGGCAATCCATTTTTTCACGCTCGTCGTACTGTGTCCATTACAGCTCCAACCGCATTTCCAAACGATCATCTCTTCCGGCGTGTCGAAATGGTATTCCCGAATCAGCGTGTCGATACGACCCCCCACTACTCCGACCGCTTCTTCCGGGCTCCCGAAACAAGCATGTCCCATAGCGATGCCTCGGCTTCCTACGCCGCGGTATCCCCAATAATTGAAACAGTCCTCCCCCGACTCAGTACGTGGTACGCGCTTCCCCCAATTGCTTTCCTTCTTGGCGATACCCACCAGAAAAGCCGCCGTATTTTTATTCTGGTCCGCGATAAGCGGGGTCATATCCTCGATAGGGAAACCGCTCACTAATTTCCGTACGTGATTTTCGAGAACCGCGTGTCTGCTCGGCAAATCGATCTGTGTCGCTGATACGTTTTCCACGCCCATACTCGCTGCCCACAGAAGCGACGCGACAAAAAAGGTTACGGAAAAAAATATGCCGAAAATCATATTCTGGGACAAAGAAAAAGAAAGCTCTCTGACAGGAGGGAGCATAAGCAAATCTTTGATTTTTCGAGCTTTTTTGACGAAAGCTTTCGGTCTCATACGGAGATATAATGGCTTATTCAAAAGAAAAAACGAGCACCCGCTGTGGCACCCGTTCATTCACTTGTATATCCATTATAGCACGCTTTCACATAAAAATCAAGGATGCCCGCCTATTTTCCTTCTTTTAAGCCATAGCCTAATACGGAAAAGTGTGTATAATAGAGAAAGTTAATTATTTAGCAGAAAAATAATATGGCAGAGAGTAATTCTGGTTTCATGAAACCAATGAATATCAGCGCTGAGTTGGCGGCTGTTGTCGGGAGCGGACCGATGCCTCGTTCAGAGGTTGTGAAAAAGCTTTGGGTGTATATCAAAGGGAATAACTTGCAGGATCCTGAGAACAAGCGGAATATCAACGCTGATGAAAATCTGAAAAAGGTGTTCGGAGGTAAGGATGTCGTGAATATGTTCGAAATGACAAAACTCGTTTCCAAGCATCTCTCATAGTTCCTCGACGGAGAAATCTAAAAGCCCCCTCTTAAGGGGGCTTTTAATTTGTTTGATGGAAACGTTCCTTATAATTCCTGAAGCTCTATGCTCCCGAGAAAGGCTTTTCGGGCCGCATCTTCAAGGATGCGCGCCTTCCCGGGCTTCAAAGCACCGAGGTAAATGCCCATGATCCTGGTGCGAACGAGCTTTTCAACCGTCAGATGGGCCTCGGACAGCATGCGGCGGATATGATGTTTCTTCCCTTCGGTCAGTATGATCGAAAGAGTATGGGGGCCAAGCGGAAGCACTTTCTTCGCCTTGAGCCACTCTCCTTCATTAAAGACCCCGTCTTCGAGCACCTTCCCTATATTCGAAGGGATTTTTTCACGCACCGTGACCTTGTACTCTTTTTCATGCTTGAACCGGGGGTGAAGCAGGCGCTCCGTCACGCGGCCGTCATTCGTGAGGAGAATCAAGCCTTCCGAATCCTTATCCAATCGGCCGATAGGAAAAGTCCCGGGAAAACCGGATACCTCAGCAATCGATTCCTCTCCTTCTTCGGGTGAATGAGTGATGATGCCTCTCGGCTTGTAGTACGCTATATAGACTAGCTTTTTCTGAGATATCTTTTTATCTTTTATGACCTCGACGACCGTCTCCGCCTTCAGCACTTTATCGCCCAATACGGCTTTCTTCCCATCGATTCGAACGAGACCGGCCGATATAAGCTCATCCGCTCCGCGGCGGGTTGAAAGCCCTTTCAAGGCAAGATACCGATTGATACGCACCGGGAACGCTATTTCTTCAGTCATATGGTTATTCTCGTTCATTATGCGAAACATTTTTCACAGCGACAGCCGAATTTCTCTATGAATCCTTGGAAGTAATCCTTTCCGTAATCGTAGGTCAACTCTTCTCCGGGAAGAATATTCTTTCTCGCGACGATAAAGATCCTGCCGCGCCGATTGATGGCGTCACAGTTCGGCCTGCAGGAATGATTGATATAACGTGCGGTATTCCAGCGCGGACTCCCATCGATATCGAAACGGGAACTCACATTGAATATGTAACGGTTATCAAGCGTATCCCCCACCGACGTCGGGACCCGATTCCCGACATATTCGATTATTGTTTTTCCTTTTTTGATCGGAGCGACAGCAAACAGCCCCAGGCCGGCACTCGAACGTTTTATCCGTATGATTTTCTTTTCAGACATAGAGTAAGAATTGAGAAAAAAAATTGCCCATCCTTTGTCAGGGGGACAATTTTTTGCACTTGTACTGTAACACAAGAGAGAGATTGAGTCAAGTTTGAGTCCGATCTGGGACGACTCGCATTTTCAGACATTTCTTATGCACATTGACGAACCTTCATAAATAGGTTAAATAATAGGTACAACTTAAGCATTAATACAAATCGTATGGATGCATATACATCGCCTAGTACTCGCCCTCTGTATAGAGGAACCCAGGTCGTGTGGTATCTCCTCGGTTTAGTAGAAGTGCTTCTAGCCTTTCGGTTCGTGATGAAGCTGCTCGGTGCAAACCCTGTCGCCCCATTCACGAATTTTATTTATAGAGCGACAGATTTTCTGGTCGCCCCTTTTGTTTCCGTTTTCCGCATCGCGTATACGCAGGGCAACGTGTTCGAATGGACCACTCTTTTGGCCATGCTCGTCTACTGGATCATTGCATGGGGAATCATAAGGCTCCTCTTGATCGGGAAACCGGTATCCACCCCTGAGGCCGCCGTCAAATTGGATAAACTGGAATAGTTAATCATTAACAGTACGCGTATGGTTACCGTAATAAACAATCCCCCCTCAGGAAATACCGGCAATGAAACCGGCGGAGGAGGGATGGGAATCGTCATAGGCATCATCCTCGTAATCATAGCGATATTTCTCTTCTTCATGTTCGGATGGCCTGCATTGAAGGGGAAAACAGGAGGAGGTGGTTATACCCCGGCAAATAACGGCGCGACCTATAACGTGCCAGACAAGATCGATGTGAATGTACAGAAGAAATAAGCCTGTGCATTTTTTTAATTCAATTTAATACTACACATATGGGTATCATACTTTGGATCATTTTTGGAGCTCTTGTCGGTTGGGTCGCATCTCTCATCATGGGAACGGACGCGGAGCAAGGCGCTTTTCTCAATATCATTGTCGGAATTGTCGGCGCCGTGATCGGTGGATGGGTAATGTCGTTCTTCGGAAATACCGGTGTTACCGGATTCAATCTCTACAGCTTCATCGTCTCAATCATTGGAGCGGTCATCTTGATCGCGATTGTTCGGGCGCTGCGCTAACTTCTTCAAGGTTGGAGGGCGTAGAAGATCATAATCATTCATCTCCTACGTATATGTCACATATTACTCGCCCGGTCGTTGATGCTTTTCAATATCTCATCGAAGACCACGTCAACATTTCGAATCTTCTCCAAGAACTCGATTCGACGACCGAAGAGACGACGGCGTCGCGACACAGACTTTTCGCCCTGATCGATAAAGGACTTTCCGTTCATGCGGAGCTGGAAGAAGAAATCCTCTACCCTACTCTGGAAAGCCTCGAGGAAACGCATGAAATGACGATGGAGTCCTATGAAGAACATCATGTCATGAAGATGCTTTTGGAAGAACTGAACATCACCGATATTGAAAGCGATGATTGGATAGCGAAGTTCTCAGTCCTCAAAGAGAATGTGGAGCATCATGTCTCAGAAGAAGAAGAGAAACTTATCCCGGAAGCGACCAAAATACTGAGCCAAGACGAACTGAAAACCTTGGCGGACCAGATCGAAGACTGGCTTGTTCACAGAGGTATTTAGGATCTAGGAAGGAGAAAACAAAGCACAAAAAAAGGCTCACAGGCCTTTTTTTGTCTTTTCCTATTATGAAGTCCGCTTCGCCTTCCGTTCAGGTCTCGTATTGGGGGCCTTGTTTCCGATGGGCTGACGATTGCCTCGCTGTTTCAGAGGAGAAGTGCTCGGACTTTTATGCGCTTTCTTCGTAGCGCTGGCCCGGCTTTTTCGATTCTTTTTTTCCGGCGCCGCCGGCACTTTCCCGCCTGCCTCCCGAGCTTCTGAAAGCGCGATGGCTACAGCCTGCTTCCGGCTTTTCACTTTCTTGCCGCTCTTTCCGCTCGTAAGATCTCCCTCCTTATATTCGCGCATCACTTTCTTCACTTTTTTTTGAGTTTTTTGATCATATTTTTTGGGCATATCGGACGTCTTAATGATTACATGGCTATTATATCATTCCAGTGCAAATTTTTTCCGTCTTTTTCATTTGAAAAAGAAGAGTATAGTGGAGGTAGAAAATGAATAATTCCAAAGATATGAAGAAGCTTTTCATTTCAGGTTGCATGCTCCTCTGTATCGGATTGGGAGTTTACTTTTTCCTCATTCACAAAGAGAAACTTCCCCCGGAATTAGGAAACATTCCCATACCGGAAGCTCTGATACCGGCCAAAGAATGGCCGACAGCACATCATCCTGATACCATTCCTTCGCTCGCTGAAAAGGAATTCACCGGGGATGATCTAAGGCTGGTGAGAAAACTCTCTGAAAACGAAATATATACCCGATACCAGATATCGTATACAAGCGAAGGGCTCGTGATTTCCGGAATAATGAACATCCCCAAGGGTGCCGGCCCCTTCCCTATCCTCATTCTGAATCACGGATATATCGATCCGGCCGTGTACAAAAATGGCCAAGGTCTCGGCAGGGAGCAGGATTTCTTTGCGCGCCACGGATATGTCGTTTTTCACAGCGATTACCGGAATTACGCCTACTCGACATTTGATCCCAACAATGAGATCCGCCCCCGCTCAGGGTATGTCGAAGATGTCTTAAACGGCATCGGTGCTTTGAAGAGATCAAAACTCGACGTTTTGGACAAGGCGAATATCGGCATGCTTGGACATTCCATGGGCGGCGGCATCACGGAAAATGTCATGGTGACTAAGCCTGATATCGCCAAAGCGTATGTACTTATGGCGCCCATCAATTCGGACTACAAAGTGAATTTCGATAAATGGGTGGCTACCGAATGGCCCGACACCGCGAAACAATTCTATGATACGTATGGAACCTTTGAGGAAAATCCGGAATTTTGGAATGCCATCTCTGCAAAAAATTATGTCTCTAAAATCACCTCCCCCGTCATGCTCCATCAAGGAACATCGGATGGTGAAGTTCCTTTCGAATGGTCTCGGGATTTCGCCGAGCTATTGAAGAAGGCAGGGAAAAACATCACCTACTATGAATATCCGGGAGAGCCGCACATCTTCGGTATTGCACATCCGCTTGTCATGGAACGATCACTTCGATTTTTTGATAAAATATTGAAAAAATAGTTTCAGAAAAATCAAAAAGCCGCTTGTATTTGTACAATGCGGCTGAAATTGGTACGTTCAGATCGCTATGGGCCCTTTGTCTTTCCATCTTTCAGGATGGAGTAGAACGGAGGGTATGACCTTCTCTTCCGCGATCTTCATAGCTTCCACGTATCGGAGCTGTGCCGCGAGCCAGGCCTTTTTCTTTTCGCGACCATACACCGCGACGCTTGTCGGATCCTTCGGGTTCGTCACCGTGATCTTATCGACAAGCCCGTCGAGATCTTCATCCTCGAGGAGAATCTGTTCCGTCGCCGACACGGCGATCGTCACCCCGAAACGAGCTTCGTCAGTGAAAAAATAGGTGATCTTCTTTTTCTCGTCCGAAAAGGTCGATTTGAAGATACGTTCCTTTCCCACTTTTTCCTGTTTTCCGGGTGTGAGACACTTCATCCGCACGACACAGCCCATGAGGGCTACGATCGTACTTTGCGGAACGGCGGACGGTCGCACTGGCGAACACCCTCCGACCAGGCAAAAAACGATCGCGAACAACACGTGTTTTGAAAACATACCGATCCCCCATAAAAAAGAGCTCATTTGAATGGGATCATTCAAACAAAACATAATAGCATATTTTTACAGGAAAGTCAATGATGCATTAATAAAAGAGGCTTTTTAAAGCCTCTTTTCTCTAAACCACCCGTCATTCTCCTTCGTGCGATTTCTTCAAAGCGGCAATATCGAGTTTCTTCATCTGAAGCAGTGCTTTCATGACTCGCCCTGCTTTTACCGGATCAGGATCGCTTATGAGCTCGTCCAAGATCTTTGGTACTATCTGCCAGGAGACTCCGTATTTGTCTTTTAACCATCCGCACTGCTCGGATTCGGGAACGGCAGACAGTTTTTCCCAGTAGTCATCAAGCTCTTCCTGCGTTTCGCAGTCCACGACGAATGAAACAGCCTCGTTGAATCTGAATAACGGACCGCCATTCAGTGCCATAAACTTCTGCCCCTCAATCTCAAATTCTATCGTCAAAACAGTCCCTTCTTTTTGCCCATGAATTTCAAATCCCTCTTTGCCATAACGGGAGATCTTGCCTATCTTTCCGTTTTTGAAAACGGAAGCGTAAAAATGCGCCGCTTCTTCCGCCTGCGAATCAAACCACAGACAGGGAGTTATTTTTTGCATAAGCGTAGAGTTACTGATTACATTTGAAAACTTTTCTTCTTTTCAATACTGAAACTTCTCGCGACGACCATGCCGATGATACTCCCGATGATGGCCCCGGCGATGAATTCAGAGAACCAATGGATCGTGAAAGAGACTGCGACTCCGACATAGAGCGCATACAGGAGCGCCAAATACGCCCATTTTCCTTTTCTTGCGAAAAGATATGTGAAAGCGACTGCCATAGCAAAAGCGATCGTCGTGTGTGAAGATGGCCACCCCCAGAAGATTCCCCCTCGAAAAAATCCGAATTGAAATCCATGACTGATATCGACGGTCGGGAGTGCATTCTCCGCCGTTCTCAGGACATGGGGTGGGATACGTCCGGTAATGGCTTTATAGAATGAGGATATGAGCGAACCGAGGAGAGCGGCCTGCCCGACCGCGAAAGCCGTGGCTTTCACCTCTCTGTCTTCGGTAATTTTTCCCCAGATATACAGGACCAGGGGCACCAAAACAGGAAACAACGTCCCGAGAAAAAGAGCCGGAAAAAAATACGTTCGAGAAAGATATGCCGGTGCGGTCGTAAGGTAGTTCCAATCAAACCCGGATGTCACGAAGATATACGTCAGCATGATCGCTGTGAAATGACCGATGAGACGATATCCGGAAAAAATCGTCCTGATATTTTCAAGTAGGTGGGAAAATATGTTTTTCTCGACCACTTTTTCATTTTTCATCTTCGTGTTTTACATTTGGGTTGACGGCTGCAACATGCTGACCCGGTTCCCTTCGGTATCGATGAAACTCACATACATTCCCACTTTCGGTATTTCCATCGGCTCGCCCATGACTTTTCCTCCGGCCTTTTCGACATTCTTCATCGCTTCTCTGATATCAGCCACCGCGATGACGACAGACGGATGTTGTCCCATTTCGTCTTCCGGTTTTTTATAGAATCCTCCATTGATAGCGCCCGGCATTTTAGGTCGACCCGTTTTTTCATCGGATTCAACCGTAGTGACGACGACATACTCCCCCATTTCCGGACCGAGCATCTGGGGCTGCCAGCCGAATGACTCGGCATAGAAATCAGCCATGCGCTGTCTGTCCTCGTAGGGCATTTCGAAATGAACGACTGGATTCATACTCATATGATTGAAATTAATGATTAGTATCTGTAGTATAATACACTTTTAAATTTCCCGGTTCACGCAAATAAAAAAGGCCTATAAAGGCCTTTTTTATCGTTTCTCGCGAAAAACCTATTGTTTCACGAGGACAGCCGTGTCGATCTTCGCTCCTGCTTCCCGATATTTGATGGTAATCGTATGCGTCCCCATCGAAAGGGAGAACGAATTGCTTCCATCCACATCGTAGATCCATTTCGAAAGAGGATATGGCAACACCCATGTAAATGCGGATTTGCCGTCGATGGAGACTGAGAAGGAATCGGAAGAACCGTCCTGGGCCTTCACTGTTCCGGCTATCCTGTAGTCTCCTGCAACGGGCACATTTACCTGATATGTCATAGATCCGCTCGAATCTGCCTGTACATACTTCCCTCCGGAAGCGCTCGCATCTGAAAGTACGCTCATGCCTCCCGTCGCTACGCCGCTTTCCGCTTCGAACGGCTGCGTGCCGTCGACAGCGGAGGAGGCAGCTGAAACAGTCGAAGCAGACTTCAACTCGAACGCATCGAGCTTGGTATTCGCTTCGCGCTTCTTGAGCGTGAGCGTATGCGTGCCCGCACCAAGCGTCACTGTCGGGCCATCTGCCCAGGCGAAACTCTTGATGGTATCCGGGAAATTCCATGTATTGGACGAATTGCCGTCAAAGGCATAGTACACGGAATTCGACGACCCATCCGGAGTTATCACTTTGCCTCGGAGAATATAACTCCCGCTCGTCGGTACATTTATGCTGTATATAGCCGTGCCTGTACCGGTATCGGTTGTCTGAACGACATATTTTCCATTCGAAGCTGCCGAATCAGAAACGACTTTCATCGGAGACGTCACCACGCCGGACTCCGCTTCGAACGTAAGACCGCTTACTGTCGGAACTGGTGTCGGAGTCGGTGTGGGAGACGGAGCTGGCGTCGGAGTTGGGGTAGGTGAGACAGAGATGTCTGATCCCAGCGCGAGCTTGTAAATGATTACTTCTCCATAGTTACTGCTGCTGCAATCGGACTCTTTCGTGCAGTTCGATTGCGTGTATGCACCTGCCTTGAAGTAATTTCCTGAACCGCTCTTTGAGAGAGTATAGGCAGGCGTTCCGCTTCCATTGTAGTAGATTTTTATCTTGCCGCCCTCAGCTACGAACTTCGCCGTAAACTTTTTTCCCAGCGTATAGTTCGCGTCAAGAGTCGGCCCGGTCGCGCCATTGATATCCACAAAAAGTTTCGGATATTCCAAACGGAGAACGATAACGTCATCATTCGCATCGTGAACCTGTCCGACGACGATATGCTTCTTCGATTTCGGAATAGCCGTCACCGCTGCCTGGAACGACATGATGTGCGTCCCCGATGTCGTTGACCAGCTGGCAAGCGATTTGCCTCCATCGGTCATTTCACGAAGCTCTGAACGGGGATAGCCCGAACCGCTCGTCGTGACACCGTTCACCGGCGCTCGGAAGTTTACTCCGTCACACGCCCCATCAGCCTTGAAATTCGGGTCCTTCACATAGGTGTTGAGTGCCGGCTGTTTGATCTCCGTAGGACTCCCAGACGATCCTACAGGAAGCGTCAATTTCCAATTCGTGAGATCGAGAAGCTGCCCTGGATATGAACACGCCGCCTTGGCCTGCGGAACACCCTGTATCAGCACTCCTGACAGAGCTATGAACGAAAGAGCAATGAAGAGGAAAATCCGACGTACCTTCCCGTACTCATCTGCTGTATTCTTCGTTTTTGTATTTTTTTTACGACTTAAAAGCGTTGCTATTGCTTGTGCAATACGCATAGTTGATTGAAATTCAGAGTTAAAGACAAAAAAAATCTCCCTTTACCCTTAGGTAAAGAAGATCGTCTTGTCAGCTATTATTTTTTCCCCCGTATATCATCGAACCACCCCCCGTTCCTATTTGTTATCTTTTTATTAACCTGTAAGTGGGAGTATAGCATAGCGAACATTCTTAGCAAGAAAAGAGGCGTTTGGTCGCTCGAATGAAGCTTTTTCCCCGGATTTTAGCCGATAGCAGCCCAGCGTGAGAGGATAATGACATACAAGAAAACCAGAAGCCAGAGGCTGGCGAGAAAGAATTGCCGCCCTTTTTGCCTTAATACAGGGTCAATACTGATCTCCTTGGTGGAAAACCCGAAATCCTTATAGAGGAAAAAAGACTCGTACAGACGCACCAGAATGACCCAGACGAGGAACAGGGAGGATAGGAGGCTGGCAGGAGTCATCCAAGGCATCGCGAGTTCAGCTGTCTGCGGCACGCCAGTCAAAAACCACTTCTCCCAACCCTGCCACTTCATCGGAATGACATGGAGCAAGGAAAAGACGACGACCAATCGCAAGCCCCACCGCTGCAGAAACCACCAGCGGACACCGCCTAATTTTTCAATAAAGAATTTAAGAGAGATGACGGTGAGAAACACGAGCAGGAGTATTCCCGCGAGACCGGCCAACGTGGTGTTGAAATTATATGGTTCAAAAAATGTATCCGCCGGAAATTTTTTGGGCGAGAAAGCATAAGAGATGACACCATGAGCGATGAGCAAAAATCCGGCAACGATTCCCACCTCCTTGCGATACCCTATCCATTTATCGAACTTATCAAAATAGCGGGAAACGGGACCGATAAGAAAGACGAGGCCGAGCATCACCAGCCCCGTACTCGCGATCACCTTATTGGGAACATAGAGCGGATCCGCCGTAAGTGGGGCATCGAACATATAGCCGCGCCTGATATACAGATACGTGCCGAAAAAAACGAAAAGGAGAAAAGCGACAAAAAAAGCGACCGCGTAGTCCCAGGTACTTGATGGCTTATGTTCCATAATTTTGTTTTAATTTTCTCCTAGTATAGCATCGAACTAATCCCTGATTCCAACTTCCGGAATCGTTTCTCCGAAAAAAAGTACCAAGTCTTTCATTTCCTCTCGTGTGAAAGGGTGATAGTTCATGAAAGCGGCATCAAGCGTCTGCTCCGGACGGAACGTCTGAAGAAAAAAGCGGGCTGAGCCCGAAAGAAGCTGCTTCATTTCATCCAAAATAGCCTTCGAATGATGTTCTTTGATGAGCGTGGCTCGGAATTCATACGGGACAGACTGATTTTTGAGCAGATCGATGCTTTCCGATATGTTTTCCTTTTTCACCGTACCTCCGACGAGCTTTTGGTATTCAGAAAGCGATGTCTTCACGTCCATGGCGACATAATCGGCAAGGCCTTCTTTGAGGATATCCCGCAACATCGCCGGGTGATTACCGTTCGTATCGAGTTTCACGAGGAAACCCATAGCTTTGATCTTTTGGAGAAAGAGCGGGAGATCTTTCCATACTGTCGGCTCTCCCCCGGATACGACTACTCCTTCCAGCAGCGATTGTCTTTTTTTCAGGAAACTGAAAAAAGTTTCTTCCGAAATGAAGCTGTCCTGTATTTTCTGTATTCTCTCGGGAAGGACGAATTCTGGGTTATGGCAGAAGCTGCACCGCAAATTGCACCCCGGGGTAAAGGCGATACAAGCGACTTTCCCCGGATAATCGAGCATGGTGAACTTTTGGACGGCTGAGAGCCTCATACAGTCGCAGCTGCTACTGCCGGCTGTCCGTACTTCTCTTCGAAGACGACGTTATCGGATACGCACTCCTTGAAATGCTTGCGCGAATAATGCTCCGCTTTTTTCCCTATGTTGAAATGAGAAACAGGTCGGTGATAGCCCATCACGCGCGTCCAAACTTCACATCGCGTCCGTTCCTTTTTTTCTTCTGCAGTCTGTGTGTTTGTCATACGAGTATTTCGATTAATTAATTATTTTATTATTTATTACCGAATGAAGTGAGTGAAGCGAAAGTGTTCCCTGACCGTTATTTCTCTGGACTGACGCTGGCATATGTCTTGCGATACTCCTGGTCGTAACGCTCACCTTGTATTTCCAACTCGCTATCGCATTTCGGGCAGAAATCGTACTCGCCAGCGAGATATCCGTGTTTCGGACAGATGGAGAATGTCGGAGTGATCGTGATGTACGGGAGACGGAATCGGGAAAGGATCTTCTTGACGAGCATACGACACGCCTCGGCCGAAGTGATGCGCTCATTCATGTAGCAATGAAGCACCGTACCTCCTGTATATTTGGTCTGGAGATGATCCTGAAGTTCCAAGACTTCGAAGACATCGTCCGTATAACCGACAGGAATTTGGGAAGAATTGGTATAGTACGGAGCGTCTTTGGTGCCGGCCTGGAGAATTTCGGGGAAACGCTTCTGATCTTCTTTCGCGAAACGATAGGTCGTCCCTTCCGCCGGTGTGGCCTCCAGATTGTAGAAGTTCTTCGTTTCCTCCTGATACCCCTTGATACGCTCTTGCATGTAGAGGAGCACCTCTTCCGCGAATTTCTGTCCCCACTCGGTCGTTATATTCTCCTTGTCATCCGTGAAATTGCGGATCGCCTCATTGATACCGTTGACACCGATGGTCGAGAAGTGATTCTTCAGATATCCGAGGTATCGCTTGGTGTATGGAAACAATCCCCGGTCGATCCACGTCTGAATGACTTTTCTCTTGATCTCGAGAGATGTTTTGGCCAGTTGCATGAGATTCTCGATCTGCTCGAAGAATTTTTCCTTGTCGCCTTTGCAGAGGTGTCCGATACGGGCGGCATTGATCGTGACCACACCAACCGATCCTGTCATTTCCGCTGAACCGAAGAGCCCGCCTCCCCGCTTGCGGAGTTCCCGCAAATCAAGCTGCAAACGGCAGCACATGGAACGGACATCTCCGGGGTTCAGATCCGAGTTGATGAAATTCTGGAAGTACGGAGTGCCGTATTTTGCGGTCATTTCAAAGAGAGGAATATTCTTCTCATCTTCCCAGTTGAAATCTTTGCCGATGTTGTACGTCGGGATAGGGAAGGTGAAGGTGCGGCCCTTGGAATCGCCATGGCTCATGACCTCGATGAAAGCCCGGTTGATGATACCCATTTCTTTTCCGAGCTCGCCGAACGTATATTCGAAAGGCTTGCCTCCCAAAAGAAGACGCTTTTCCTTGAGGTCCTCCGGACAGTCCCAATCGAGTGTGATATTCGTGAAAGGCGTCTGCGTCCCCCAACGCGACGGGATATTCAGATTGAATACGAACGACTGGAGATTCTGATAGACGTAGCCGTAGACCTGATCATCAATATACGCCTCTTTGGCTTCTTCCGTAGCGAATTTCATCCCGAATTTCTCCATGCTTTCCCGAATGGTCATTTCGTATTTCTTCACGAACGGTGAAAGGTATGTGTCAAAACTGGAAAAAGCCTGGGCTCCGGCCCACTCATTCTGAAGCGTTCCCAAAAAATTCACCATCTGGGAAACAGCGGAAGAAAGATGCTTCGGAGGGCCTGATTCGACTTTGTTCGGAACGCCGTTGAAACCCTCTTCCAAAAGAACCCGGAGACTCCAGCCGGCGCAGTAGCCCGCGAACATATCAAGATCATGGATATGGATATCGCCATTGCGGTGCGCATCGCCGATATTCTTCGGATAAATATGCGAGAGCCAATAATTGGCGATGACACGGCCAGCAGTATTCAAAATAAGCCCTCCCAGCGAATACCCTTGATTGGAGTTGGCATTCACGCGCCAGTCCGCCCGGTCAAGATACTCTTTAATCGTCTTTTCCACTTCCACGACGACATTCTTATCCTCACGCATCTCACGACGCTTCTCACGATACAGAATGTAGGCTTTCGCCATTTCCTCATAATCGAACCGGATCAAGCTGTCTTCCACGACATCCTGGACTTCTTCCACGGTCGGAATGCTATTCTTGAACTTTTCTTCCAGGGCGAAGTAGACTTCCCGGGTGATGGCGGCCGGAACGGTCGGATCCAGTTCGCTTACCGCCTGAGCCGCTTTGGTGATGGCGTCCAAGATCTTTTCAAGTTCAAAATCGACAATGGCTCCGTTTCTTTTTTGAATTTTATATATTGGCATATTTTTTATTATCAACCGGATTGTCCTCTTTGCTCTTCCCGTTTCCTAGCCATTCGGCGGTTCCGGTTTTTCGGTCTGCTTGAGGAATAAATGTACGATCAAATTAGTCATCAACAGTCCTCCCCGCTTACTATTTTCCATACTTTTTCTCACGATTTACACATTATTAAACACATAGAAATCGAAAAGGTGTCAAAGTGACACCTTGGCCTAAAAAAGTCCCTCTTTAACCTATTTTAAGCTTGATTTTCTTACGGGTGCGGCTCAAGATGAGCTTGATAGCGTTTTCGGTTTTCCCGACTTTTGCGGCTATTTCTTTCACCTTCAGACCGTCTTCATACTTCATCAGCATAATACTTTTTTCCTTTTCTGTCAGCCCACCTAAGAGACGCTTGATACTCTGCATTTCCGGCTCGCGGAAAAAGTCAGAAATATCGTCCATCTTAGATGGTGTAAGCGAAAAGGAAGCAGTCGCGTGCTTCCGATAATAATTGACCAATAGATTGTGGGCGATCCGAAGCAGATACGTATAGTACGAGGCATTCGCGAGATGGAACTGAGGAAGATACCGGAGAGCGCGGGCGAATACTTCCTGCGTGAGGTCTTCCGCTGTTTCGACATCGTTACTCAAACGTCTGAAGAAATACTCACGGATGAGAACATAATATTTTTCATACAGAATCGAGAATTTCGTAACGTCCCTTTGCGCTTCCTGAACCAATGCGGCATCTTCATACCGGCGCGTAAAAAGCTTTTCGATCGGCTGAACAAATGATTCGGAGAAAATAGAAACGAGATCTTTCGATTGATCCGCTTGTTCCAGGATGTTCTCTTTTCCCTTCTCTTTTTTCTGCAACTTTTCGTACATCCATCGCAAGAGTCCTCCATTTTTCCCCTGCTCCATCGTCTCATTCTCGAATTCGTTCCGAAAAATCTCCTCATCACTCTCACTCTGAAACTCAGGATGAATCTGGGCATAGTAACGCGTTACGCCGTTCTCATCTTTTATGGGAGCGATGAACAGATTGTCAGAGTAGGCAGTCCCGTTCTTTTTTTTATTCTCAACTTTCCCGGAAAAGGGCCGCTTTTCCTCTACCAGAATCTGCCACATCCTGTCATAAAAATCCCTGTCCATTTTTCCGCCCCAGAGCTGCCCTGGTTTTTTCCCTATGATCTCACCTAAGACATAGCCCGTACTTTTTTCCACGGCAAGATTCGCATACACGGCCTTTGAGTCCGTGTCTGTAATAAGAAGTCTCCCCGGCAAGCGATCAAATTGGTCCTTGAGTGACGATTTTCCCATAGATTATACCACTCTATCATAACACGCGGTCTTTCCTCGATTTTTCCAGAATCGCCCAGGGGGAAGGCAAGAATCGTTCTTTAATAGCCGGATTTATTCGGCATTTATCTGGAAAGGATACATCCCCATACCGCAGCTTCCTTTCAGGACTCCTTTCGGAAGACTCCCCAGTTCAATTTCTGTCACACCGGACTGAGGCAAAGATTTTGTGATATTCAAACTGGGAATCCGCACCTGAGAGGAACAATCGAAAGTTCCATTCGTATTGAAACGCAAGACGGTCGGAACCCCCGCTTTTACCGTACTCACTCTTGGCGTATAGCCCGCTTTCGCTCGAATATCGACGATTTGCGTACCTTCCACGTTGCTCACATTGCTCGCGTCAGCTTTTTCATTTACAACCACCTCTCCGTTGCTTCCTTGATTTTTCTTGGCTATCACATAACCGAAAAAGCCGAGCAGCCCCAAACCGGTGAGCAAAATGATGCTAAATAGGATTTTCATATTTGAGAGGAGCTAAAAATTAAATAACGGCGGGATAAGCCCGATAATGACGAGACTATTCGCAATATTGATGATTGAAAACAATATGACGATGAGACCGGCTGATTTGAAGAAGATACCCGCCTTCGGACTCTTTTGAATATTGAATGAACTGAAACTTATCAGCGAAAGTACGGGTAAGGTCCCGAGAGCGAATGAAAGCATCGTGAATCCTCCAGCCATGAAGCTCCCTGTCGAAAGCGTATAGAGTTGCATCGACTGGGTAAAGCCGCAGGGCAGGAAGAAAGTCGCGATACCGACTAAGAAGGGTGTCAGAGTATGGTTGAATTTCGAAATACCCATCGCTTTCTTCGAGAGGAATGCCGGCATGGATGGCTGGAATCTCTTTACCCACGGAAAGACATCGAGCAGATTGACGCCCAGTATCAGCATGGCGATTCCTATGAGCAGACTCAGAACGAAAGTAGCGGAGGTATTGAGAGAGAAATTCGATCCGATGGCACCGATCACTCCACCCAGAATGAAAAAAGAGAGCAGTCTGCCGGAATGGAAAAGGAGCTGTGGTCGTACCGTATCTCCCTCTTTCGCGAACGTCGCCGACATGGAAAGAAGAAGGCCGCCCACGACCGCCATACAGGTGGAAAGGGAAGCGATGATCCCTATAAGAAACGTGGTCCCATAGGAAATGTCGCTCGCATCGACCAGAGAAACCAAACCTGTTTTTTGGAGCAGTATGAACAGGATGATAAAGACGAGTGCGACCGGAACGGCAACCTTGAAATCAGCCCATCTTTTCTCACCGTGTTGTTTTTCGACAGAAAGCCGATATCCGTGTTTTTTCAGAAGCGAAGAAAGCTCTTCCGCTATGCTTTGAAGCGGCATCTCTCCAAAATCTCCGCAAACCTCCACTGAGTGGGTTTTAAGACTCGATTTGGCAGAAGTTATATTCGGATGTTCCGAGAGCTCGCTTTCTGTCAGCAGGATGCAGGCATTGCAGTGCATGCCGGCAACATGGAATGTGTATTTTTTTGATTCTCCGTTCATAATTAGAGTTTTTTAGCTTTTATTCTTAATGAATTACTGACGACCGAGACGCTTGAGAACGCCATTGCAAGCCCCGCAAAAATAGGATTGAGCAGCCAACCGAAAATTGGATAGAACAATCCGCCCGCAAGAGGTATCCCGACAATATTATAGAAGAACGCCCAAAACAGATTCTGTTTGATGCCTCTCATCGTCATCTTGGAAAGCTTGATCGCTTTCACTACTTTCGATATATCGCCGTGAAGAAGCGTGATACCGGCAGTCTCAATGGCGACATCCGTACCTGTGGCCATAGCGATACCTACATTGGCTTGTGCCAATGCCGGCGCATCATTGACACCGTCACCTGCCATAGCGACGATTTTCCCCGCTGCCTGAAGCTCCTTGATCTTGTTCAGTTTCGCTTCGGGAAGAACTTCGGCAAAAACGTCATCTATTCCGACCTCGCGAGCGATGAATTCCGCAGTGTTCCTGTCATCCCCGGTCAGCATCATCGTTGTGATATGAAGCTTATGCAGCTCCCGTATAGCTTCCTTCGCTTCTGACTTTATGGCATCAGCGATCAGTATGACAGCCAGTATCTTTTCTTTTGTCGCGAGCAAGACCGGAGTCTTTCCCTCTTTTGTCCCTTTTTCAATCGATTCCGTATCAAAGGAAAGTCCGAGCTCTGTCATCAGCTTCATGTTTCCGACATAATATTCCGTCCCCCCGATCATGCCTTTTATCCCTTTCCCTTTCATGGCTTCGAATGACAAAAGTGGCATTTCGCTTATATTTTTTTCTTCGGCATAGGAAAGAATAGCAAGCGCGAGAGGATGTTCCGATTTCTTCTCCAGCGATGCGACGATGGAAATGATCTCTTCATCTTTCTTTTCGGAGTAATTGTCAAATGAAATAAGTTCCGGTTTCCCTTTCGTTATCGTTCCTGTCTTATCCATGACCAGGACATCGATCGTATGGAGCTTTTCCAATGTTTCGGCATCTTTGATGAGAATGCCCTCTCGCGCGCCTTTTCCCACCCCGACTATGATCCCTATCGGGGTCGCCAATCCCAAGGCGCAGGGACAGGCGATGACCAGGATGCCCACCATCGAAACAAGTCCCATAGAAAGTGCCTGTGGGAAGCCGACAAATGAGGTTCCTATGACAAGCCACAGCACGAGAGTTGCGAGGGCGACGACAAGCACCACAGGAACGAAGACACTTGAAATCTTATCGGCCAGAGCCTGGATAGGAGCCTTGCTTCCTTGCGCCTCTTCAACCATCTTTATGATATGCGAAAGGAGCGTATCACCTCCTACTTTCGTAGCCTGAAAAGTGAAAGACCCGCTCGTATTGATCGTGCCAGCCACGACCATATCTCCTTCTTTCTTTTCTATCGGATATGGCTCTCCTGTCACCAGACTTTCATCTATATAGGACGCTCCTTCGACAACCCTGCCATCCACCGGAATCTTTCCGGCAGGCTTGATGATGATAATCTCTCCTATTCCGACCTGATCGATAGGAATTTCCATTTCTTTCCCTTGTCGGAGAACCAGTGCGGTCTTTGCCTGAAGGTTGAGAAGTTTTTCAATGGCATCGCCGGTTTTCAATTTTGATCTCGCTTCAAGATACTTTCCTAATGTGATGAAGGCTATGACGACGATAGTGATATCATAATAGACATTTTCAACGTTGATGTAAGAACTGAAGATCTTATCGAAGGCTGTCACGAAAAAACTGTAGACGTATGCGACGCTCGTACCGATTCCGATCAGAGTGTCCATGTTGGCCTTTCGATACCTGACAAATCGATAGACTCCGAGCAGATACGGTTTTCCGATGACGAAAAGAGCGTATGTCGCCATGACCGGAAAAAGAAGCTGGAAAAAGTCTTCCCATGTCTGAGAAATGTCCGGCAAAAAACCGAGTTTCGAAAAGATTTCCCATGTCATGACAATGATACTGAAAACAGCCAACGGCATGGAAATGATGACTTTGGAGCGCATCGCATCGAGCTCTTCCATTTTTTCTTTTTTCGACTGATTCTGACCCGTATGAGCCGCATGCTCCTCAGACGACATACCCATGCTTTCAGCATCCGATACGGGAATGATGAGCGAATACCCGAGAGGCTCGATACTTGCCGAGAGTTTTTCAGGACTTGTCGTCTCATCAAAGGAAATCTTCACGCTTTCCGTTCCGTAATTCGCGGAAGCCGATTGCACGCCTCCGATTTTCTGTAACGTTTTTTCAATGATTGCCGAACAGGAGGCGCAATGCATCCCTTTGATTTTGTATGTGCTTATGGACATATGATTTTTCATGAATAAAACTTGGCTTTTTATCTTCGCTTGAGCTGATAGACTTTTAATATCTCTTCCTTTGCCTTCTCTTCCTTCCCGCTTCTCATCTGCTCGATGACGCAGCTTCCGAGATGACTCTCCATCAATTTATCCTCGATCACCGTGAGCCCCTGTTTCACGGCGGACGTCTGTGTGATGATATCGATACAGTAGGTTCCTTTTTCGATCATTTCCTGAAGACCTCTCACCTGGCCCTCTATGATCTTTAAGCGATGTATAAGCCCCTCTTTGTTCAGATGCATATATTTCAATTAATTATATCCCCATTCTAATACCCCCCTAGGGGTATGTCAAGACGAAAGAATTTCCTCAATTCAAACACCGTATCCGCGGGTTTTCAAAAGATCGATCACTTCATCATCCGAGACCTGCGGGAAAGAATCGAAGTACGCTCCGACAGCCCCCAAATATCCCTTTTTCGGATCAACAAGTACGATAATTTCATCCACTTCCTTTTTCAGCATCATAACGACATCCGGCGGGGCAACGGGGACAGCTATGACTATTTCTCTTGGCTGAAAAGAACGGATTGACCGTACGGCAGCCCTCATCGTCAATCCTGTCGCTATTCCATCATCAACGATGATCGCGCACTTGCCCTTCGGAGATACTTTTCTATGAGTGCCTGAATAGAGTCGTCTCCGCCGTTCGATTTCATTTTTTTGCTGCAAGATCTGTTCTTCCATCCAGCCCTCTTCGCTGTCCCCTCCCGTATATATGAGATCGCCCTCTTCGGTAAGGGCGGCAATCGCAAATTCAGGATTCATCGGATGGCCGATCTTTCTCACAATGATGAGATCCAGAGGCGAATGCAGATATTCTGCCACCTCCGTCCCCAGAACCACTCCGCCGCGCGGTAAAGCATATATGATCTGACTCTCTCCCGAATATTTTTCGAGAGCCTGTGCGAGCTCCTGACCGGCCTGTTTCCTGTTCGCAAAACGCATACCTCTTTGAACTATTCATTATTCTGCTTCCCTTCGATGACGAATTCCATCATTGATGCGCTCTGTTCCGCCTTACCGGGGCTGTGCGGCAGCCCCAGAAGCTCTGATATGAATTTGAGAGTGTTGTCATGCTGATATCGCGTATCGCTCCGATACCCTTTTTTTATATCAGGACCGACAACGATCCAGGGAACATGCCCGCCGCCGCCGTTTTTATCGCTCTTGCCCGCTTCATCGAACGTGACGATGAGTATCCCTCCATCTCCCTCGCTGAAATCTGAACTTTTGATAAGCGGTTCTATATTTTGCCGCAACCACATATCGACGGCTTTCAGTTTTTCGCTCTTGGAACAACTGTTTCCGTGCGGACAATCATGCCCATTATCGGTGTTGTCTGGAACTATGAAGGCGAAGTCAGGGAGAGAATGATTCGTGATATCGTTTTTCAACTGTTCGATGGGGACAAGATTGCGCTTCTGCGTCTCATCATTCCGGACATCGGAAAAATAGGACAGCGGGTTATGATGCTGTTCGTAGGGATCCGCATCTCCACCGGTATATCCGACTGAGGGGAGCGTCTCCGAATATTCTTTCCATGTCTTATGAGCAGCGAGCACTTGTCTCACGACATTATCCTCTGAGACGGTTCGACTGAAGCTATCCTGATTGGTGATGTTCTTACCGGTCGTCAGCATGAAATAATTCCCGATCGAAGGATGCGTCGTCGCGTAATACTCTTTCGCGGATGCGTTCGTATTTGCAAGATCATTGAAATACGGCATGTCAGCAGCATTGTCTATGACGTCGTTGTAATCCGTATTCTCTTCCACTACGATGAAAACATGCTTGACAGGAACGAGCGGGGCCCGAGAGGACATCGAAACATCGTCTGGTAGAGGCGCCCTATCCTGGGTGAAGGAAGGAAGTGAAGAAGGAACGGAAAGAGGTGCTCGTTTCATTTTTCCGAATCCAAAAATCAAGATTCCGAGAAGAAGCAGTATTCCGATAACGAGTGTGATTTTCGTTTTTGAGGAAAACATAGCCGTTCTTGTACCACCATACTACAACAAAAAACATAAAAAGGAATACGTAAAAAAAGGCCTTGATAAGCCTTTTTATTTCTTTTGTTTAACCTTTTTTTGGAATTCTCGCTCGGATCGAATTTATCAAAGGAAAAAAATCAGAAAGGAAATTGTATGCGGCCGCCCCGACCGGCCCGATGACACCGGTGAACACCAGTGCTAATCCGACAATATTGGTACTCCCCCAAATATAGAAATTCTCTATGGAAATACGCCTGACAAAACGGGCAAGCCTGATCGTTTCAGGAATGGCCGAAAGATTATCTCTCATAAGCACGATATTCGCGGATTCGATCGCTCCATCTGACCCCAGCCCTCCCATTGCGATACCGACGTGTGCGATCGAGAGTGCGGCCGCATCGTTCACGCCATCTCCTACCATGATGACGATGCTCTCGTTTCTGAGTTCTTTCAGTTTTTGAACTTTTTCTTCCGGAAAAAGATTGGCGAAGCAGAGGTCTATCCCGAGTTCTTCGGCGATAGCGCCCGCGGCCCGCTCGTTATCCCCTGACAGCATGATGAATCTTCGGATGCCGAGCTTCCGAAGCTCAAAGAGCGCCGCTTTCGCTTCAGATCGGATCTCATCGCCGAAAGCTGCGAAGCCGATAGCCTCGCCGTTCTTAGCCACATAGAGAACGCTCTGTCCGTGTTCTATTTTTTCTTCCGACAAAGCGAGCAGAGACGAAGAGAGCTTGATGCCGTTCCGGAGGATGAATTCCTTCCTTCCGATGACGATTTGCGTATGTTCAAGCGATGCGATGACGCCCATGCCTCCGACGACTTCAGCGGAGTCCGCTTCCGGAGCAACTATTTTTTTCTCTTCTGCATACCGCAAAAGGGCCTTTGAGAGCGGATGATTGGAACGTCGCACGGCTGTCATGCCGCACTCGAGCAATTCTTTTTCGCTCACATTTTCTGCCGCTACCACGGCATGTACTTCCGGCTTGCCGCGCGTCAATGTGCCTGTCTTATCGAAGATGACCGTATCCGCTCGTCCGAGCGTTTCAAGATGAAGACCGCCCTTCACGACTATTCCTCGCTTAGTCGCGGATCCGATGGCCATGAGATACGCAAGCGGAATAGCGATGGCGATATCATCCGCACAGACGACCAAAACCACGGCCAGAACCAGAGAGAAATCATGCGTATACAAGAGAAGAAGCACCGCTCCGAAGAACATGATCGTCAGGTAGAGCTTCCCAAAGCGCTGACCAAGGGTCTCGATGGCCGGTTTTTCCGCCTTGGACGATTCTATGAGAGCGATGATGCGTTCCAGCGTTGTATCTTTTCCGATACGCTTGGTCTCGATCCGAAAACTGCCAGAGGAGACAAGCGTTGAACTGGAAACTTCATTCCCGGGAATCTTATCGACGGGCATGGATTCGCCCGTAAGCGCCGATTCATCTACCGTTCCTTGTCCCGAAAGCACCACTCCATCTATGGCTATCCGTTCTCCGACATCGGCGACAACTATGTCTCCGAGAAGTATCTGCTCTGCGGGCAGCGAAAAGGTTTTCCCCTCCCTCTCAACTTTGGCGAGAGGCGGCCGTAACGAAAGAAGACTGCGCATGCTCTTTTCCGTCCTGTCTTCAGTCACTTTTCCAAGCAGCCTCGCTGCGGCAAGCATGAGACAGATGAATACAGCCGAAGTCCATTCGCGCTGTATAAGAGAAAACGTGAGAGCGACAGAAGCGAGCATGTCCATTGAGGCCCATTCACGATCCCCTAACGCCTTCACGGCATTCAGATAGACCGGGATGATTCCCAAAATGGTTCCGCCTATGAGAACGATGAGCATCGCCTCCCGGAAAAGACCGAAAAAATACACCGCTAAAATGAGCGATAGGACGCTGACCAGCGCCGCCTCACTGAAATATTTCTGTCGTAAAAAATAAAAAAAAGAGGACATATGTATCTGCTATCATCCTCCATAAAGATACCAGAATTAGACTTCCCATACCAATCCAGATTATTCCGGAAAATTCATTCTTCCTCTGCAAGATCTGCGACCGCTGGTCCCTCGATAACTTTCCCCGTGGCGGAAAAAATCGATCCATGGCACGGACAGTCCCAACTTTTCTCACCGGAATTCCAAGCCACTATGCACCCGAGATGAGGACAGACGGCGGATCGCTTATGCAATTTTCCATTCCTATCCCGATAAACGCATATTTTTTTGGTTCCTTTGCGAAACACGGCGCCTTCTTCCTTCTTGATATCTTCAGCTTTTCTTTCGTCCCCCGTAAACCACTCCTTATACTGGGCATTCGTCTCGGCGCCATCCTTCACATACTCCGGCGTGGCTTTCAGCTCATAACGGCTCGGGTCATAGATCCTGCTCCATGAATTTTTTTGTCCCGCGATGAGATCGGTGATGATTTTTGCGCCCAGCGTACCATGAGTCATACCATTCCCTGAATCGCCGCTGATCACGTAGACATGTTCCGATCCTGGGTTCACCCCGATGAAAGCGACTCCGTCCGAAGGCTCCATGACCTGCCCAGACCACTTATAAACGACCGCACCAAGTTCCGGAAAGCGCTCTCTGGCCCACCTCTCGAGATTTTCATAACGGCTGTCCATATCATTTTTCACCCCCGTGCGATGATCCTCTCCTCCGACAATGAGCGTATCGCCGCCTTTTTTGCTCAGCCTGACATAATGATACGGATCTTTCATATCCCAGGCCAAAACGTGCGGAAATGAACCGGGCTTGATCCGGATTCCGATGACATATGACCTATAGGGCGATTGCCTCCCATGAATGGCAACGTTCCTATTTATAGGACTATTTGTCGCCAAGAGCACGTGCTTGGCCCGAAGAACGTTTCCCGTATCGATTTTCAGCCGATTCGGATCTCCTTCTACGACTTCGATGACGCGCGCGTCACTATGAATCTCGACTCCGTTTTTCTCTGCGGCCCGTGCCAATCCATTCAGATATTTCAGCGCGTGCAACTGCGCCTGATCCGGAAAAAGAAGAGACCGGTATGAATCTTTTTGCCACGGCTGCGTAGCACTCATTTCAACTCCGGGTACTCCCGCTTTTTTCGCAGCATCATATTCTTTTTTTATAGCTTCATCATCTTCCTTCGATTCAGAGAAAAGATATCCGGGGAGCTTTTCAAAATCACAGTCTATGTTTTCTTCCTTCACTATTCTTTCGATGATACCGATGGCTGCCGTGTGACTCTCGGCGATATAAAAAGCGCCTTCCTTTCCATGAAGACGCTCCATTTCATAATATCGGTCATCGAAGGCATTGGTGAGATGTGCCGTGGTCCTCGATGTCTGCCCGCATCCGATAGGCCCTTTTTCGAGGAGTATCGCTTTCTTCCCTTCTCTCGAGAGAAGATATGCCGTGGTTAGACCCGCAATACCTGCCCCGATTATGACCACTTCAGCACTTTTATCCGTTTCAAGCTTTGAAAAAGAAATGAATGGTTCCTCCATCCAAAACGATTTTGTGCCTCCGATATTTTCTTCTTTTTTAATCATAAATCCCCCTTTCTGCTTCCATAATAGGATTTTTTTTCTAGAAGTCAAGAAATGCCTGAAGTAAAAAGAGAGGGTCGTGAGACCCTCTCTTTCCGTATCCGCATTAGTCATTTCCCCCGCGTCCGCTGCTACCGGAACGCCCGCCGTGCTGCTCCCCCCGACTCTCAGTTTTGGCTTCGGCGCTCTTTCCGCTGTCACTGCCGTGATCATCCGCGACGTCATCACTTTCATTGTCGTTGCCCTTCTGATCGCCCGACAGATGTTTCACGCTGCTTAAGCTGTTCCCCTGCATGTCCCTGATTCTCAATCGGATCACATCGCCAGTCGTCGCGTTTATTCTCACGTCCGCACGTTGTGACGTCGTCGTATTGACGATTCTCACGTTCCAGACCTGGACGCCGTCTTCCCCTTCCAGCTGTGTCTTTATCACATCTCCATCAAGCTTTCCCTTCGCAATCGCTATTGCCTCATCCTTCGTTACCTCGGTTACCGTCGAAGCATGATCCCCATCCTCATTTTCATTTTCATCGTTCTCCTTGGTATCGACGTTCTCTGATTTAAAGCGGACGATTTCTCCCGTACCTGCATTCACAGAGATATCCGCTCGCACGCCATCGGTATTTGTGATACGGATATTCCATACCAGTATGCCATCTTCCATTTCCTGTTCTACGCGGCCGACCGTGCCGGCAAATCTCGCCTGTGCGATGACGATAGCCTGATCCTGGCTTATGGCGGAATCCACTATCGTACCTTCGGTTTCTGTAGATGAGTCAAAGCTCCGTACCGCATCGGCAATTTTCGCAGATGCGAGGCTTATCCCAGATGGCTTACTCTCCGGAGAAACGTCATTCATGACGGCTGTGCCGCCTAAGGCCAAAAGGCCGAGAATTATCGCTATAAATGGCATATATATTATTCTTATTTGATTACGGGAACAAGTGTTCCTACTTATATGTCGCGTCACAGACAGAAATCTTACAAAGAAAAAACGAGGATGTTCCTCGTTTTTACTTATTGTCATCAGATCCGTCTCCTCCCCCGCCGGAATCTCCGCTCCCGCCACTGCTGCCCGTACTATCTCCGGAATGACTATCTGTCGAGGAATCATTTTTATCCCCCGATCCGCTTCCTGAATCCTTTCCGGAAGTCGAAGTCGTCCTTTCTCCCGAAGAACTGACGCCCTGAACCGACCCGCCCGAAAAAGAAGATTGGGATCCGGATCTGTTCTTTTTCTCAGTACGCTGCTGTTCTTTTTTAATTTGTTCCGACTGGTTCCGAGTCGAATCCTCATTGTTATTATTGAGAGATCCGTCTTTTTGTTCGTCTTCTTTCCCGCTGGATCCCTCTTCACTTTTATCCTCCTGATCTTCTTTCTTTCCTTCGCCGCGAACCCGGATACAATACTGTGATTTTCCACCTTTATCGTCCAATTCTATCTCGAGCCGAGGAGCCGTTTCTTCGGCCATTCGGATCCGAGACGCTTCTTCAGCCTCACCATTCTCTCCATCCTTTCTCGCCTCCCGGACATGTTCATTCAAAAGACCATCAAGCGTTTCTTGTTCGTTTTCTCCTAATCGGCCTTTTTCTGCCAACGCGTCCGCTTCCTGCATGCGTCTCTCGATCAGGGTATATTCCCAATCAAATGCGCTTTTCTTGGAGCCGGAATGAAGCAGTCCTTCCGCAGGTTCATTTACCCGCACTTTGACCGGATAAAGCCATTCTCCCGGAAGCGAACCCTGAGCTGCGAGCGCCACGCTGAATCCGCCTGTCGCGATGAGAAAGACCGATACTGAAGCCATCATCAAAGCGGGACGACGAAACATATCTAGAATCATCATGATTACGGGGATACTGGCCGCATTTTCAGAAACAGGCGATATCCGGGTACGGATATTCTGAAGCATGACTTCCTTTTCATCATGAGAAAGTCCGATGGTCCTCCAGCGGGCAAATATAGCCTCTTCCTGTTCGTTCCATCCGTTTTCCGAATTGTTTTTGAAATTGTTCATATAGGTTCCCTCATGATTAGGACGTTTTCACAGGCTTTTTCTTACTGGCCAATTTTTCTCTCCATATCTTGAGCCCTCTGTGAATCCGGACGGAAACGGTATTTTCCGTCTCCTCCAAATGGATGGCAATATCCTTTACAGACCAGCCCTCGACCGTGCGCAACCAAATCGCCTCTCGCTGCTTATCGGGAAAGGCTTGAAGAATCGCGAGAGCCTCGTCGGTATCGAACTTGTCCGATATATTGACCTCCCGATGATCCATTGCGTCAAAACCGGCCTCATGCAACTGATCAAGCGATTGCTCCTTTTTCTTCCGGTAAAAATCGATGATGATATTGCCGGCGACTCGGAACAGGAATGCCCTTTTATTGTCGATTCTCTTCCCGGAAGACAAGTACTCCCAAACCCTGACAAATGCCTCCTGAACGATATCCTTCACGTGCTCACGATCGCTAATCTTAAAAAGAACAAATCGAAAAAGCGCATCCGCTTCGGTTTCATACAATAAAAAAAATTCCTCTTCTGATCCTTTTTTCACGATATTCTTTTCTTTCAGATTGAAACAGTAAGTAAAATCTTCTCATAAAAAGAAGAAAAATGCCAGCCCGAAAGCAAAAACCCGAGAGGGCTCGGGTCATTCTTTTCCTGGTCAGCGTGAGATGAGCGGTTACATTTCCAAATGCTGTCTCACTTTTTCAACGAGATCTTCAAGTGTCCACTCAGATTTTACGAGATAATTGAACGCGCCGCGGGAAAGGGTATCTTGAACATTGCGCATATCGCTTAGATTCGTCAGCACGATCACTTTTGCCGTTTTTCCCCATGTATCTTCATGCAGTTTCGAAATCATAGTCATGCCATCCATTTTGGGCATAACGATATCGAGAAGAATCAGATCCGGCCGCTTTCGGATCGCTAATTCCAACCCCTCTTCCCCGTTCTGTGCCGTTAAAACGGCAAAGCCTTCTCGCGTGAACTTTTCCTCCAGCGCCCGGAGGAGAGAGATCTCATCTTCTACGATAAGGATCGTCTTCGATTCTGTCATGATGTTTGTGTCTTATGAAATTATTCGTCTTCGGATTCCGTGTTCGCCGCGTTTATCTGTTTCTTCATTCCCTCCACCGGGAAGGTTACAAAGAATGTCGTTCCGTGATTCTCGGCGGATTCGAACCAGATTTTCCCTCCGGCCTGGTCAACGGCTGATTTCACTATGTACAAGCCAAGCCCCGTCCCGTCCACATCCTTGTCCTTAATATTATCAGCGCGAAACAGTTTTGTAAAAATAAGGGGCTGCTGACTCGAAGGTATGCCCCAGCCGGAATCCTCCACTCGACAGACGACATTATCTTGTTTTTTGTCCACAAAAAGCGAAAATCGTATCTTCCCCCCTTCCGGAGTATATTTCACTGCATTCGAGAGAAGATTCTGATAAATCATGAAAAGAAGCTTCGCATCGGCCGGAATAGCAGGAATGTCCGCTGAAAAATCTGACACGATATCTAACTGCTTCAACTTCGCAAAGGGCGCTATTTCGGTCATGACCGCCCGTCCGACTGCGACGATGTCAGTCGTCGCCGGTTCGATAGTGAACATACCCAGCTCTAAACGGGAAACATTGAGCAGCGCGCTTACGAGCTCAGTCATGCGCTTTTGGCCATGATATATCTCAGCCAGATATTCCTTCTGCTTATCAGTCACGAGGCCGGCGTCGCCCGCAAGGAGCATTTCTGAATACCAGCCGATAGTCGAAAGCGGGGTACGAAGCTGATGCGACGCAAGCGATACGAATTCCGTTTTCGCCTTATCGACTTCCTTGAGATGTGAGATATCTTCCTCTGTCGCCACGAACGCGATGACTCTCCCGTCGCGAAGCAACGGCGTGATTCTTCCGAGAGCCGTGTAAAGTCTGCCGCCTTTGTGTCGATTGACTATTTCTCGAGACACGCTTTCTCCTTTGACTTTCTTCATCCAAAGCGTCTGATAAAAAACCGGCGACATCAGTCCGCCCCACAAACGAGGGGTCTGCCCGCGCATTTCTTTCAGCGCATACCCGGTCAAGCGCTCTGCGGCACTGTTCGCATAGAGAATCTTCCCAGCGTGATCCGTGATGATCACGTGACTGCTCGTCTGCTGTGAAACGAGTGTGAACATTTCACTCAAACGAAGATTCTTTTTCAACTCTTTTAATAGCTGCGCCTGTTTGAGAACCTGTCCCTGAAGATTCTGCTCGTACTGTTCCTCTATGCGTGCCATGATCTGTGATACGGCAGCAGTGAAGATAAGGATGAATATATCAGAAACCGCGTTGGGAAGAGCAGGAAAATCGAGCAGCCCCGCCTGGACACCGAATTCTATGAAAATCACCAAAACGATAAATACGGAATTCATGATGAATGCTATGCGAGCTGGAACGAAGAGGCGGGCGATGATCGGAAACATGATGATCCATGGGAAAGTCACTGCGGCGAACTCGGGCTCATTGCGCATAGAGAGAAGAGCGAGAAAAGAAACGATCACCAAGCCGATGTTTATCGGCTTAGAGTTCTTCGGGATGAATGGACGTATACTTAATAATAGAGCGAAGAGGGCGACCACGGTGATATGCAGCCATGCGATCTGTCTCAGCTCCGTATAGACCTCTATTCCGGAAATGATGACAAAGATCATAAGAATGGGGAGGAAAACCCACAACAATAACTGGCGAGCCATTTTCTTCCACAACGACTGTTTCTCGAAAGGCGTCACCTCGTTCGATGCGCTGGCAATCCCTTTCATTGCCGGATCAAGGGCTTCAACGGAACTGAAAATTTCGGCTATTTCATTCCGGTCTGCCGTAAGAGGACGTGATCCTTCATAGCGAAAACGATCCGATTTGACGCCTAGCCTGCTCAGCTCTGCCGTGACCGTTGTCACGAAGGACTCTTTTCCGGAAATGAAAACGGGTCGGGAATCCCCCGCTGTTTCGACTGATGCCAGCTGGCTTTTCTTGGGAATGCCGGCGAAAATCGATACCTGATTTTTGCCTATCTTGCCCAGTTCCAAAATCTCTTTTTTGCAGTGAAGCGGCCTTTTTTTCGTTTCAAAGGCATACAGCGAAAACGTTCCCGGAAGCCGCGAACGAAGGATGCTCAGAAACGGAGAGACGCCTGTTCCGCCTGAAATCATAATGGCCCCCTCTTCTCCAGGCAAAAACGTGCTGCCGAACGGCGCGATAACCTGTACAAGATCCCCCGCCTTCAATCTTCGGAGCGCCTTGTGATAATCGCTGTCCGTAATGCGGATGACCAGCTCCAGAGAAGACTCTTCAACGCCGGAAGAAATTGAAAATGGCCGACGATCGACCACTCCGTGCTCGGCCGACCGCTGCGGCAAGACAAGCCAAAGATACTGTCCGGCCTTGAAAAAAAAATTCTTTGGCCGTTCCAGCGTCAGCACGAGCATATGTGCTACGGGCTGGACGGCGGATAGGATTTTTACCGAATAGCGCGGCTCATGGGAGACTTCCCTTGCAGTCTCTTTGAATGGCAAATAACTCGCGTCCCCGAGTATTCGGGGGGGGCTGGATTTTGTTGCCATACCTGTTCTTTTTAACGTGTCACACTGATAGAAGCGCCTTGTTCCGCATCTGGCGCGACAACGGTCACGCGGCCGTTCGCTGATTTTTTAATCTCATAGCCAGCGCCGTTAGTGGAAAATCCCGTCGGATCAAAAGGAATGGAAACAAGATATTTTTCATTCGTTGTCAGCACTGAAAGATCGATCAATCCGGTACACGTTGCGCCGAGTTTGCAAATTTCTGTCTGAGTCGTCGTTATCGAAGCCGGCAACGTTCCGTTATTGTCGATAGCATATTGATACACGCCGTTCAAGAGCGTATTCACATCCGCCCGTCTCTGCGCGTTTCTGGTATCTCCCAGCTGCTTGCTCGGATTAATCGCGAGAATGACGATACCCGCCAAGATACCGATAGTAGCCACAACCAGAAGGATTTCAAGAAGTGTAAACCCCTTCTCGCTTCGCAGTGCTTTCCTCATATTTTTTACAAATGAAATTATCGTTCTTGATAGTATATCATGTTTCTCAAATGCTCACTTCCTGCCAAGTCACCGGAGTGATCGTCGGAGTGATCGAGCTGATGATGATCTCCACTTTTCTCTTTATCGTTCCCACTGTTCCCGAGACGACAACCGTACGATTCTGTCCTCCCTGACTCGTAACCGTGTACGTACATGTCCCCTGTCCGAACGAGAGGTTTCCGCTTCCGGTGAACGATACGGAACTACGGATTTGTTCCAGGGCCTCTTCGGCACAGGCATTCGCCAGCGCTTTCGCCTGATTCGATTGCTCTACCGCGAAACTTGTCCGGGAATTCCCCACCCCGAGAAGAAGCAATGATGCCGTCATGGCAACCGCTATCGCCCCGACGACCAAAACGCTCATCAAGGTTATGAATCCTCGCCTTTTTCCCTTCTGACAGCGTGTTCGCGTGATGATAAACATAGAGTTCATTATGGCTGGCGCAATGTTGCGGTACCGATAAAAGTCTTTGTGAATGAAAATTCATTTCTTCCCGACGGGTTCACATATGTCAGCGTGAATTGGATTCGAAGCGTACCCGGAGTACCGGAACGGGAAAGATTTCGAAACGTGAGAGCAGAAGCGGCCACGCGTGAATTCGTGAGAGAAACAACAGATCCAGCCCCCTCCTTGATACGGATAACCCCTCCCGAAAGATCGAGGACTGTCGGATTATTCGCGGCGACAAGAGTATTGATTGAGAGCGTGGCTGCGCTGGTGCCCAACGCTGGCGAGCTGATAGCATCCGCGTTGCGGATCGCCTGAGTAACCATCTGCATCACCTGCAGGCCCTGCTGTTCGACTTCGGCAATAGTCTGATTTTTCACCCGGGACTGGAGCAATGTGGAAAGAAAAAGAGAGACGACGAGAAGCATCGCTCCGGAGATGGCGACATACAGAAGCAGTTCTACCAGCGTGAATCCTTTCAGTGACGGTGTCTTCATTCGCATATTATTGGGGAGCAAAAATTGTTATTTCAGAAGCATCCGATTGCCCTGCTCCATAAGCGCGATCATAAGTCGAACTATATGCGACACCGAAAAGAGGATTACCTCCGGTGATATCGATGCCGGCAGAAAGAACGGGGGCAGAAGGAGTCGAAATATCGAGAACCTGGAATTCCTGTGCGCCCGCTTGGTCAGCGATGAAAACATACTTCCCTGCCACGGCAAGCGCGATATCGTTGATAGTTCCAGAAACTGAGAGCGATCCCAGAAGCGTCGGTGCCGTGGGACTCGCGATGCTGACTGTCCTGAAATTCGTTCCTTGACCGACGAGAAGCATCGTCCCAGCAAGTGTCAAAGTTTCCGCATCGATAGTTCCCGGCAAATTAAGCGATCCCGCAAGGGAAAGAACGCTCGGATTAGTTATATCCACCACTTGTATTTCCTGACTATCGCTCCCGGACGCGACAAAGGCATGGTTTCCTGATACGACAACTTCATTCCCGGTAGCACCAAGCTCGAGAGTATCGAGCTGGACCGGGGACGCCGGAGAGGCGACGTTGATAGATGAAAATTCCGTACTTCCGCTCCCTGTCTGCACCACATAGGCCGTTGTCCCGGATACATGCACTCCGTTAGCATTACCGCTGCCTGGGGCATTATATGATCCCACGTTACTCGGCGAGGACGGTGTCGTGATGTCCACGATCTGAAGTTCGCGAGTATCGTCAGCACTCGTCACATAGACGAAATTACCTGAGACGAAAAGGTTGGTCGGTGTTCCTATGATATTCGCTGTCGATACGAGAACGGGAGAATCGGGAGCGCTGATATTCATGACCACGAAATTATTCGCCGTATTCGTACTACGAATGAGATAAAGATAATCTCCCTCCACCTGTATCTTGAAACCGTTCTGGTTGCCTGTGAGATCGGTGTTCGCTGAAATAGCGGGGACGCTCCAATTACCGACGTTGCTAATAAGCCAGTTAGTCAGCCGAGAAACCAGCGTGACCGACCCGGTTCTTTGCACATTTTGTTGCCACGTCACGTTCGACGTGATGCTCTTCCGTTTGCTGTCTATCGTTGAAATAGTTATTTGCCGCGTGAAGATATCGCTCGTATCCGAAGCGCCGGATAAATTCCACTGATTACCTGTGGTCGATAAGCCGAACGTCCCATCGGTCAGATTGGAAAATGCTGCGTCACGGATATTGCGCGCCGCCTCCAAACCTTCCTCAGCCAAGAGCACAGCGCGAGCACGGTTACCCGAGAGTTCGGTCGCCTCTTCTCCGTATAAATATGCACCGACGAGAGCCGTCACGAGCAGAGCGAACACCGTACCGGCAAGCAGAACTTCCACCAGCGAAAAACCCGCCAGTGTATCCGTTCTCGGCCCGGTCCGATCAGTAGCTGACCATGCCTTTCGAATTGAGAGTGACCGTTCTCGTCTCATTGATATTAGAATTGAAATTTATTGTACCGCTTACCTGGGGCAATCCGGTGAACTTCGTAAAAACGACTTCTGATACGCCGGAAGGCGTAATGCTGGTCGGAATGGCGAACTCTTCATCGAAAGTCGTGTCCCGCACCGCATAGCTCGCTCCCTTAAACAGAACGAGGCTCGCACTTTGTATCTTCACGCCCCAGCTGGTATCGCCGTCCGCCGCTTGCGAAAGAAGCTGCGCCCGACGAAGACTCTGTGCCGTATTTTCAGCAGTGATATCCAAATCATTCCGAATCTGAAAGGATTGATACACGGGGATACTGCTAGCGGCAAGCAGACCGATGACAGCTACAGAAAGCAGGAGCTCGAGCAGCGTGAATCCTCTAAGATGTTTTCTGTTATTCATTCGAGGAAGTATCAATAAGGATGATAAAGCGGCCAGACACCCAGCCGCTTCTCTGTTCCGGAAGAACGATGAAGTACCAGCCATTCTCGACGTTCGTATATTCGTATCTTTCACCGTCATTCACCCGATCGATTATCTTTCCTTTCAATGAGGGACTTTCCCGCACATTCAGATAGTCAAGATCCGGAGAATGAATTTCTAATTTCAGAATGGGTTGCACAACCTCTGTTCCAGGGACTACGGCGGGTTCGGCGATTGTCGCCGATGGACTGTCGATTTGAGAGGTCTCTTCGATCACGACCGGTTGCGTCTCTGAATTCAATCCCCCGATCAAGCTATAGATAGGAAGAATGACTGCGAGCGCGACTCCCAGCACGCCGAGCCAGACGATGACCAGAAGAACCGGCTCGAGAATAACTGACAGATTTTTTGTCATCGTCTCCGTCCTTTCCTCGTAATTGCGACTGAGAATAAGGAGCGTTTCCGGCAGATTTCCTGATTTTTCTCCGGTCACAATCAGCTGCTGCGCCGGTTTGGGAATGAGCACCTTGATATTCCGATAACCCATAAAGCTCTTCTGAAAGGAGTTGCCTTCATCGAGACTGAGAGCCAGCGCCATATACAATTTTTTATAACGCCACAAGGGAGTCGTTTCTGCGACCACTTCAACCGATCGGGTCACCGAAAAACCCGATTCCAAGAGAGTTCCCAGAACATATCCGAATCGCGCCAATTCGACTTCTCGGATAAGACGCCGCACGCCGGGAATAAGGAAAAGGATCGCCTCGCCGACAATTTTCGTTCTGGGGAAGAAAAAAATGAAGTAAAAGAGAAGGGAAGAAACACCCAATATTCCCGGGACGACGATATTCCCATACCTATCGAGGTATGTTCCCAGAGCGATCAGTATCCGCGTAATCAGGGGCAGATCGAGCCGCAGCTGATTGAAAACCATTGCCAGCTTGGGAAGGATGAACCAGGCTGTCCCTACTCCTATGACGAACGTCAGCACGAGAACAAAAACCGGATAGAGCATCGCTGAACGGATCTTGGAAGTAAACATGCGATCCTTCTCCTGCTGGAGACGGATGACGTTCAAGTTCTTTGAAAGATTGCCGGTTTCTTCACCGATACGGATGAGCGAAATGGCACTGACCGGAAAGAGACGGGTTTCTTCGAATAGAGCAGAGAGCGGTATGCCGTCTTCGATACCTTGCTTCACATGTTCAAGCAGTCTCTGCATACGCTTCGAACGCACATCTTCCCGAATGGTCTCGACGGCCTCAAGTACGGTCATTCCGGAAGACACGAGCAGCGCCAGATTTTCCATCAAGTATTCCTTGTCTGACCGCAGCCCCAGATTCAAAAAAGACGAGAAAGAGATTCTTTTCTTCGACTGTTTTTTCTTTCCTTGCTCCGCAGCCGATATCTGAGCCGTGCTCAACCCGTTGACGGTTGGTGCTTGAGAAAAAAAGTTCCTCCGCATAAATTCTGTGATTGTACTATGACTTGAATGATCCGGGTTGCGGCATAGGCGCCACGCGTATGAGTTCTTCATACGTCGTTACCCCGTTCTTTACCTTCTCTATACCGTCTTCAAAAAGCGACTGAGCTCCCTGGGACCTTGCCAGTCTTTCAATTTCTCCGGCAGATGGAATCTTCAAAACCAACTCCTGCATTTCGGGCGTCATCCGGATGATTTCGAACAAGGCGACTTGTCCTTTGTATCCCGTATTTCCACACACCGTACAGCCCTTACCTCGGTATTCTTCCACTTCCTTTTTGCCGAAAAATCGCTTATAGATTTCCGGTTTTATCCGTTTCGAAAGAGTATCTGATCCGACGCTGTATCGGCAGCTTTCGCATACCCTGCGCACCAGGCGCTGTGCCACGATGATATCAAGCGTGGAAGAAAGGATGAAAGGTTCGATATGCATATCCAAAAGTCGCGGGATGACTGAGGAAGCATCATTCGCGTGAAAGGTGGAGAGCAGAAGATGTCCGGTCAACGCCGCATTGGTCGCGATTTCTGCCGTTTCTTGGTCGCGGATTTCTCCGACTAAGATGATATCCGGATCTTGACGCACAATAGACCTCAGGCCATGCGAGAATGTCACATTGGTAGCCGGATTGACCTGGATCTGATTCACTCCCAGAACGCGGTATTCCACCGGGTCCTCGATAGTCGTGATGTTCACCTCTGGCTTATTCAATAGACGCAAGAGCGAATGAAGTGTCGTTGTTTTCCCCGACCCGGTCGGACCGGAAACCAGTATCATTCCGAATGGCTTGCGGGCAGACTGCTCCAGGGCCTCCTGATACGAAGAAGAAAGTCCGAGACCATTCAACGTGAAGCCACCGACGTAAGCAGCCAAGAGACGTAGCACGATTTTTTCTCCTTCTACTGTCGGCACGATAGAGATGCGGATGTCCACTATCAGATCGTCTTTTTCATAACGCATGGATCCATCCTGTGTTGCAAAGTGTTCATCGATCCGTACGCGTCCCTGAACCTTGATACGGTTTAAGATATTCTCATAATATTCACGGGGAAAGCGACCCGCTTCCTGCAATACTCCGTCTATTCGAAAACGTATGACCACTTCTTTCTTTTGCGGTTCAAAATGGATATCGGAAGCATGCAACTGGTTGGCATCGGCTAAGATCTGGTCGACAATTTCTGGAGCGACACGTTTTTCTTCTGCGATGATCTCTGAAAATCGCGTCTCAAGGGATTGATGATAGGCAGAGAGCTGAGTATCGATATCCTTAGAAAGCGAATAGGCGATAGCTATCTTTTTGTCCGGAAACAGATCCTGAAGAACGGAAAGCAGCTTGGGTTCCCGGGGATTATCGGTGGTTATGACGATCTTCTCCTCATTCCCTTCAAAAAAAATGCAACGATACTTCAAGGCTATTTCTGAAGGGATTCCCAGAATCCGCTCTTTTAGTGGCGGATGGGAGTTGAGATCCGCATAGGTCGCGCCGTTCCATTCGGCCAAGGCCTGACCGAGCAGATCGTCCGTGATGAAATCTTTCGTCAACAGAGCTTCGGCGAGCGACATATGGCCTGTCGAAGCGAGCTCTTCGGCGCTCGCCATATCAGCCGGTGAAACGTAGTTTTCTGATGTGAGTATTTGTTTGAGTTGTGTATTGGAAAGTGGCATACGAGACTAGAGAAATGTCTGTTTAATGCGTAAAACGATGCTCGCGATGGGAGTATCGGACTTCACGAAAAATTCTTGCGCCCCCAGTTTTTTCGTTTTTTCAATGTCCTCTTGCTGGCCCAGATTCGAAAGCACGAAAACGGGTATGCGGATGTTTCTCATTTGAAGTTCTTTCAGTACCGCATAGCCATCCATACCGGGCATAATGAGATCGAGAAGGATCAGGTCAAATACTTCCTTTTCTGCACATGCCAGAGCCTCTG
>Ga0134124_10000386_pt1 | contig 38250 bp, 48 predicted proteins | sample KB304_FD_96880 | JGI IMG/M metagenome (GOLD analysis project Ga0134124, IMG submission 96880) | Terrestrial soil microbial communities without Nitrogen fertilizer from Kellogg Biological Station, Michigan, USA - KB3-0-4 | ecosystem: Environmental > Terrestrial > Soil > Unclassified ... | reverse complement strand
TGTCGTACGAACCCACTGGTCCCCTGACCGTCAACCAGCTGATCGCGCGACTACAGGAGCAGGCCGAACACGGCCGGGGCGAGTACCTGGTGTCGATCCGCCCAATGGGTCGTCGGGGCTCCTGGGCCCCCCTGGTGGTCGCTGGTCTGCCCGCAGAAGCCGGCGAGAAGGTCGGGATCTTCGCCTCCGACAAGTTCTGACCTGGTGGGGCGGATGCTATACTGGCCACATGGCCAGGTTGACCGCTCGGGCGCGCAAGCGGATCAAGACCAGCAACTTCGCGATCCCGGGTAAGCGCAAGTATCCGATCAACACCCGCAAGCGGGCCGGGGTGGCGCTCGGCCTGGTGGGCATGCACGGCACCGCCGCCGAGAAGCGCAAGGTCCGGGCGGCGGTCAAGCGCAAGTACGGAATGGGTCGCAAGAAGCGGCGTTGAGGTAGGGGAAGGAGAGGGATGGCGCGGCGTACGAGTAACCGCACCAAGCAGCGAGCCACCAATATCAACAACGCGAACCTGCGCAGAGGGGCGGCGGCACGCCAGACCGCCGACATCGTGACCACTACCGGTCGACGGCGCAACGCCAGCGGTAGGTCGGCGGGTCCTTCCGCCCTGTTCACCCCCCGAGGGACCAGGGTCAAGGCGACCAGCCAGCGGGCTGCCACCCGGGGCGAGGCGACCCGGTTCCCCAACAAGGAGAGCGTGTCGCGCCGTGCGGGACAGCGAGCCCTGGGCCACGTCTCGCGCAGCCGCCAGAAGGACCTGACCACCCGGCGCAAGTCCGGGCTGCACTCCCGTTCGGTGCTCGGCGGGGTCAACACCGGTGGCGGCAGCCGCAGCAGCAAGCGGCGTGCGGTGTTCGTCTCTTCGGGGGGCAAGTCGAAGTCCGGCGCCCGCAGTGTCTTCAACCGGCTACACCCCCGGGACAAGCGCGGTCGTTTCCGCAGCAAGTGACAAGCGGTAGGTCGAGGCGGTACACTTCAAGTGGGCCGGTGGGCACAGCCCACCGGCACTACCGTACCTTGGGGGTTTAATGACCAGTCCGTTCGTACCGGACAGTCCGCTCGGACCGGTCGACCTGTTCGAATCGGATACCGCTGACCTGACCCACGGCTACGCCGAGCTGTGCGAGGCCCGGGAGATCTACCTGCAGGCCGACGCATACTACGGCGGTAGCGTCGAGGAGGTCTACGCATCCGACAAGATCCGCCGGATGTTGGCCCGCTCCAGCTCCGACGAGATCCACCAGTTCAACTATGCCAAGATCCCAGTCGACACCGTAGCCAACCGGCTGCAGATCGAAGCGGTGGTCGCCGTCCCACCCGAAGACGAACGAGACCTGCAGGACCAACAGGGCGACGCCAACCGCGAGTCCGCCCTCAAAGCCCAGAACGTCGCCCTGCACAGGCTGTGGGAAGACAACGAACTGGACGCGGAATCCAAGGCCCTGCACAAGAACGTGTCGACCCACGGGGACGCCTACATCCTGGTCTGGCCGATCACCGAAGAACCCGACCGGGCCGAATATGACGAGGAACCCGACGACGAGGAAAACTACACCGAGCAGGACCTGGCCGACGAGGCCCAGGCACAGGCCCCGACGCTGGGCACCGTAGTCGGGGTCGATATCCGGGTCAACAACGCGTCGCAGATGCGGGCGATCTACGACGACGAGGATCCGCTCAAAATCGCCTACGTGATCAAGTCTTGGCCGGTCAAGCGGGGCGGCAAAGAGCGACACCGGGTCAACCTGTACTACGAGGACCGGATCGAGAAGTGGGTCTCCGACGGGGAGAAGGACACCAAGGACCCTGCCGCCTGGGCGTTGCTGGAAGAGATGGACAACCCGTACGGGCGGGTCCCGGTGTTCCATTTCCGCAATGACCGGCCCTACGGCAACCCGGAGCACCTCGGGGCCTACGGTCCGCAGGACATGATCAACAAGCTGGTCCAGACCCACGGGGCGGCGATCGAGTTCCAGAGCTTCCCGCAGCGTTATCTGATGGTCGACCCAACCAAGGATGACCCGACCTCCAACTCGGACGACCCGATCCACCCGGACGACGACGCGGAAGACCCCGAGAGCGAACTCGGCGACTCGGGCATGTCCGCCGAACCGGGCTCGATCTGGAAACTGTGGGGTGCCTCGACCGGGGAGTACCAGCCGGCCCAGCCCGACATCTTCCTGAGCCCGTACGACCGGTATGTCAAGGCCATGGCGGAGCTGACCGACACACCCCAACACCACTTCAGCAAAGACAGCGGCGACACCCCCGCCGGGTCCGCGCTGCGAGCCCTGGAAGCCCCCCTGATCGCCAAATGTGAGGACCGGCAGGACCGGTACGAGGCGACCTGGCGGGACGTGTTCGAGTTCGCCATGTGGCTGCTCGGTTACGAGGATGTCCGGATCGACCTGCAGTGGGCCCCACTGATGGTGGTCGACGACGCGGACGGCTGGGGTGTCGTGCAAGCCAAGATCAACACGGGTGTCCCCGCCGAGGTGGCGCTGACCGAGACCGGCTACCCGGCCGAGCAAGTCCAGGAATGGGTCAAGGACGCGAACGGGGCGGACCTGGCCCGCCGGATCATGCTGCTGAACCAGATTGGCACGGCGGTGCAGACCCTCGGGGCGGGCATCGCATTGGGCGCCGCGTCGAAGGAACAAGTCCAGGAGGTGGTGTCCCGAATGCTCGGGCTCACCCTGGAGGGCACCGAGATCAACCTACCCAAGGGCACTTTTATGGACCCGACCCAGGTCCAGCAGCAGGTGCTACAGACCCAGCAGGAGCACCAGACGGGGATGCAGCAGACCCAGTTGGACCACGCGACCCAGACCCAGCAGGCCAGCCAGGACCACCAACGCCAGATGGCCCAGGAGGCAGCCGACCGGGCCAAGGAGATGTTCGGGCAGGGCGGGCCTGCCAACCGCAACCAGCCTCCCGGTCCGAATGGTGGACCGCCGGGGCGCAACAACCCACGCGACCGCCAATCGGCTCGGAGGTAAGGGATGGCAAAAAGGATCTGGCGGGAGCGGGACCACCCCCGGGCCAACGACGGCAAGTTCGCCCGGAAGGGCGGTAGCAACTGGCTGGCCCGGGTGTCGAAGCAATTCGAGGCCAGCTTCGGGGACACTTCGGCGGGTGAGCGGACGTTCCAGGGGGAGCGCACGGACCCACGTCTGGGCGGTCGCCTCCAGACCGGTGGCGGCAGTCTACTCGACATCTCGGGGATGTCGGCCCAGGCCAAGGCGCGGTTTCCGAAGCCGGCTCCACCTCCTCCTGGGGGGGCCGCCAACCCCCGCCGGGAGATGGGTCGGGCGATCCAGGCCGCAGCGGACGCCTACCGTCCGAAGACCCGGCCCGGACCGGGGGCATCGGCCGAGGTCCGGTACAAGGACCGACTCGCGGGCAAGCTCGACAGCCTGGCCGAGCGGGTCCAGTCGGGCGACACCTCCGCCGAAGAGGCCCGCAAGGAGCTTGGGCGGATGGGCCAGGATGTGGCCACGATGCCCAGCACGACCCTGTCGAACGGGCCGCTGGTCAAGGCCCAGTCGGCGGTTCGCAGTTTTGAGCGCTCCGATTTCGGGCTGGATCGTCCGGCCCCTGCCGCCGCCGCACTGACCGAGACCGAACGTAACCGCCGACTGGCCCAGGCGGGTCGGTTGCCGGTCGAGTCGACCGACAGCTTCCTGGAGCGGATGAGCGCTAAGGCAGGTGCGAGGGTCGCACCGCCTCGGGATGCCCCGCAGTGGGGGACGTTCAAGAGCGCGGGGGTCAAGCCGGGCGACCTGGTCATGTATCACGGGGGTGACCGCAGCGGTCCGAACGCAGAAGGCCGCCTGGCCCGGGTCGAGGGGACCGGCTTCTACCGCCTGGTCGACCCGGAGACCGGGGATCGGATCACCACCTGGGGTGGCTCGGCTTCAAAAGGCTGGATCGCCAAGGCGCCTGACACAGGACTTGACACAGGACGTGCAACAGGGTTGAATGGGGGGATGGCCACCACCGTCCCCACCCGCACGGCTACCCAGCGGGTCCCGCTGAAGAATCTTGATCGGCGCACCGATCAAGAGCTGGCCGACATGATCGACCAGCGTGGCGAAGACACCCCCAACAACCGGGCCGATGTCGCGCAGATCGAAGCTGAGCAGATCCGTCGTCGCACCGCCCCACCGGACCAGGCCGACAGCGGTCGCCGGCTCGCACTCGCGGGACGCACCGAAAGTGAATCGACCGGGGATTTCCTGAGCCGTCAGACCGCGACGCCGGATCGCCCCTTCCGGGGTGGCACGATCACGGATGAGACTCCCCCGGCGCTGCGCCCCCTGCGTGACCAGGTCTGGCAGGCCAACACCAAGAAGGACGCCGCGACGGTCTTGCGCAACGCGGACCCTGAACTGGTCGGGCAGCTCGCCGATCACCTCGGGGTGGCCCGCACCCGGGCTGCCGTGGTCGATGCTGTCCGCAACGGCGTGACCGCCGAGGCCAAGGCCCAGAAGTCCCAGGACCTTACCCCGGCCATGCAGAGTACACTGGACCGGATCCGCAAAAACGGGGGGCTGTCCTACCGTCTGAACAGCAACAGCAGGCGGTTCGCGACGGTATCTCCCCAGGAGCGGGTGGTCCTGCAGGCTCTGGAACGGCGGGGGCTGGTCCGCAACACCGGCTCGGGGATCGACTTCAAGTACGAGCTGGTGGATCAGGCCACACCACCCGCCGCAGACGTCGCAGCCCACATCCGCCCGAAGCCGTCCACCGGGGTGGTCCTGCCTGGCAAGAAGATCACGATCAAGGGCACCCCCGAGGGGATCCAGATCCGCGACGCGGGCACGACCGACTACAAGGGTGACAAGATGTACACCCTGTTCGACGCGGACGGCAACGAGATCGGGACCCTACAGAAGGTAACCCGGACGTCGGCGGTCAAGGTCCCCGGTTCACGGATCGCATCCGGGTTCCGCCAATCCGCCGAGTGGGAGGCCACCGTCAAGGGCGGCACTACCTCCCGGGAGAGGGGCACCGGCTACACCGCCGCCCAGGCGTTGGAGCGGATGCCCTCCAAAGCCGAGGTCGATGCCGCTCGGGAGCGTCGCCGTGAGCAGAACGCCCGCTCCGCAGGGGCGGAGATCTCCGCCAACGACATGTCTGGAGCCCTTGGGAAGCTGACTCAGCAGGCGATTCAACGCGATATCGCCCAGAAGGAGTATTCCGACCTGCTGGGGCACCCCGACCCGACGGTACAGGCGCGGGCTCAGAAGTTGCTGGACAACTGGCTGAAGGGCCTGATGACCCCGGACGAGTTCCAGCGTGAGATGCGGGTCGAGAGGGACCGGGCTCAGGGAAAAGCCTGACCCCGCAGGGGGCCCCGGCAGGGGCCCCCGAGACGGCGGGGGTCAACCCGGCTAAGGCCAAGAGCGACGCCCAGGATGCGCTCACCAAGCTGTGGGTGAAACTGACTCGGGAGGGCAACAAAGACGAGGCCGACCGGATCAACATGATCGCGGGCGAGCTGACCACGGGGCTCTATTCGGCCGAAGATGCTCTCAAGCTGGCCGAGCGGGTGGTCCCCGGCGGAGTCAAATCGGTCACGAAACCCAAGGCGAAGCCCAAGGGCACCGCCCCCCGGACCACACGGGCCGTCCCGACCCCGACCCAGCTACAGACGAAACTATCGCGGCAGTACCGTAGGCTGCTCCGTGAAGGTAACGAGGGGAAGGCCAACCAAGTCAACCGGATCTCGCTCGAACTGGCCCAGGCCAAGATCGACGTACCCACCGCGCTGGAGTTCCTGGCCGAACTGGAGCAGCCGGACCTGCGACCCCGCGAGTTCACCAACACCCAAGCGGCCCAGGACGCACTGGACGCGCTGCGAGCCACCAACCTGAAACCAGCCGACTACCTGCAAGTGTCGGAGCTACAGGGGAAGTTGCTGCGCGGTGAGGGGATCACCCCCGCCGAGGTGGCCAACGTGGGTTATTTCTCGGGAGCCACTGACTGGGTGGGGAAGAGAGTGGCCGACGCGCTGCCCGCAGCAGCCACCCGTGCGGTTACGAACAGCGTCGTCAGCGAGACCGACGACCTCGCCCCGACCGTGCTGGATCTATACCACGTCCCGCCCGGCAAGACACCATATGACGTGCCAAGCCTGGGTGGGAAGCTCGAAACCGAGATGGTCCGGTTCTCCACCACCCCGATCGACGGCGGTCTCACCGAGATGGCCAAGATGCGGGGTTGGAAAACCCCCCAGGTTGGTACCGCCGGACAGGTCCAGGACAAGATCGACTCGGGCTGGATCGAGATCTGGCGGGGCGTCAAAGCAAATAAGGGCTTCCGTTACGACGCGATGGGGTCCAGCCCGGCGGGGGTCGTACCCCCCAAGACCGGCGAAGAGGTCCTCGCCGAGACCCGGCACGACCCGGAGGCGGGTCTCGGGCAGGGCATCTACGGCAATGGCCTGTACTTCTCAGTCGATGAACGGGCCGCCAAGGTCTACGCCGAATCCCCTCGGGGGGGAGCCTATACCCGGGCCGCGCTCAAACCGGACGCCAAGATCATCGAATACGACGAGTTGATCCGGCAGCAGCGTGCTTGGCAGCTCGAACAGGCCCGGCTGGGTACCACCCAGGCGCTGATCTGGGGGTTTGCCGCCGACCCAGGCCGCTGGGCAGCGATGCGTGGCTATGAAGTGATCCGGGTACCTGCTGGTCGTAGTGACGGTGCGAAGGTCACCATCGACGGCAAACGCCGAGAACTGAACGCCGAACAGTACGTCATCTTGAACCGCGAGGTGATGATGATGGAAGAGGGAGATCGGAAGCCATGAAGCCGGAGCTGGAGAGACGAGCGGCTGCCGCGTTTGCTGGGGCCGCGTTGGTGATGCCCGACGAGCGTGACCAGATCGTGCAGGGGCTGCAACAGGCCGACACTTTCGACGAGCTGTCGCCGCAGACCCAGGAACTGATCATCGAACTGGAGCAGCGCACCCACGACCAGCAGTACCAGGTGGTCGGCGGAGTGGTGGTCACGGTCTGATGGATGAACAGCAGCTACAGGACTTCGAAGCTCGGGCTCGGGCCGACGCGGCGGGTGCCGCGCGGGCCGAGTCCGACTCGATCACGTCCGACGCGCTGCTGGTCTACCTGGCGGTCGCCGGGGCGCCCGGCAACCCGCTGCCCGAGTTCGCCCAGCAGACCCTGCGGACCATGCTGACCAGCCGGGTCGACCGGATGGTCCGGTTGGGGCCGCTACGGCGGGTCCTGCTGCGGGTGGTGCGGGACGGGCTGACTTTCGGTATGTGGTCCGGGTTGACCGCGATCGGACAGCCCCTGACCCGTACCCGGGTCCGGCGCAGCCCCGAGCTTCGCCGAGAGCTGAACGAGTTGGGCAGCCGGCTACGTGAGGACATCAAGGTCGCTCGGTTGCTGGTCCGGACCGCCCCCCTGCAGACCTTCGACCAGCTACAGGCTGTGCTGGCAGCAGTGAGGGCCTCGGTAACACGTGCGGAGCGCACAGCGGCCTGGGTGGCGAATCGAGCGATCGCGGAGGGGGCGGCGGCGGTCTCGGAACGTCACGGGCTGCCCCGGATCTGGATCGCCGAGCGGGACGCTTGTCTACACTGCCTGGCCTACGCTGGTGAGGTCGCCCAGGCGGGACAGCCGTTCTTGGGCGGGTTGACCTACGGGGACCACCCGGTCGGGAACGACCCGGTGTGGCACCCGCCGCTACACCCGAACTGCCGCTGCCGCACCCAACCCTGGGCCGGCAGCGAATTAGGTGTGGGCGACACCGAGCTGCCCGCCGCGCTCAAACGCGAGGCCCAGCGGACGGTCGCACTTGGCTGGGCCAAGGCCAGCGAGCCGGCTCGGCTGCGGGCCGCCGACCGCTTGCTGGATCGGGCCGATCTGTTGCTGAACAAGACTGTGATCCGCCGGTCCCGCACGGCGCTGGCCAACCGCCGCTTTATCGACCGCCGGAGGCCGCGTTGAGAACCAAGAAAGGCCACCCGGTCAAGGACCCGCTGTTCGAGAAATCCCACCCCCGCGATGCCCGAGGTCGGTTCCGCAAACTGACCGATTCGGAGCGGGCCGAGCGGGGGTGGCTGGGGAAGGTCAGCCGAGCAGCCGCACCCGAGGTCAACCGACATAAACCCCGACCTGGTGACCTGCCAGGCGACCACGACAGCATCGCCTCACTGGTCCAATCGGGTGATCTGAAGGTCAGGCGCCTCGGCGGTCCGAAACCCACCGACCAGCTCCATGCTTACTTCGCCACCCACGGGGCGTTCCACGACGAGAAGACCGGGCTGCGCGCCCGGCCGATGGTCGAGGGCGGGATCTGGCTGCGTCAAGGGGGAGACGCGGGATTCCGGGTCAAGTTCGAGATCCTGGATAAGAACGGCCGGCGGGTCGGCAAAGCGAAGAGGTCGTTCATCGCCAGCCCCGATGGCAAGACCGCGCTCGCACTCCACGAGCTGATGGAGATCAAAGATAAACGTCTACGCGGGGGTGGGTTCGCCAGCCGGTGGAACCAGCACATGGAGGACCTGTATCGGGCCAACGGAATCAGCGAGATCCACCTCGAAGCGAACATCGACGTCGGCGGGTATGCCTGGGCCAAGCAGGGGTACGACTTTTACGACTTCGACACTCTGAAGCTGCTGATCCGTAACCGGGCCAGGCTCGAACCACACGCCAGCGACCCGGCGATCGCTAAACTGATCGCCCGCAGTACCCGACAGAACTGGGACAAGGGCACCGCCCCCACACCCCTCGAATGGGCGATGGCCGGGTGGACCGAAGGAGCGCAGACGTGGCCCGGCAAGCAGTTGATGCTCGGCTCGTCCTGGACGGGAGTCAAGAAGCTATGAACGCAGAGCAGATGCTGGCCGAGGCAGCGCGGTTGCACGCCGAGCATATGGACCGGGTGGCTGACCGGGTGTCGGTTGACCTGTCCGACTCGCATCCACATGGTGATAGGTCGGACTACAACGAACACCACGCGGACGTATCGGCTCCGCCGCAGGTCGATGATCAACTGAACCGCCGGCTGGCCGCGCTGATCGAGCGGTACCAGCGAGCCAACGGCATCGACTGAGGCTTGTCGGACGGTCCGCACATCCTGTATCGTTTACCTCACGTGGTTGCCCGGGATGGGCGTGAGGACAGGAGCGGGTCGAGATGACCGAACTGCAGCCGATGCTGCTTGGTAAGGCGAGTTGGGGACCGATCTGGTTGGCCCAGGGCGGGGCCGACTGGGTGATCGACGACAGCGACGACGACGGAGACCCGTTCGCCGACAGCGGCGGCGGTGGTGACGACGCGGACGACGACGAACCCGACGAGCCACCGCAGACCAAGACCCGCAGGAAGGCACGCCAGGCCGACCCGGACGAGGACGAGCCCGACGACGACCCAGAAGACGTCGACGACGAGTGGATCCCGCCGAGCCGCAGCGACTGGGAGAAGCTGCGGGAGGCGCTGAAGCGCAACAACGGGCAGAACGCCAGGCTCCGGCACGCCGACAAGACCCTGAAGCGGTTGAACATCACCGACCTGGGGGAGTTTCTGGCCCAACACGGGATCGACCCGACCTCGGGGCAGAAACTGACCGACGAGCCCGACCCCGCCGAGGGTGAAGCCGAGACGAGCACCCCGCCGGCCACCCCCACAACCCCCACCAAGACCAGCACTGCCCAGGACAAGGCCCGCCAGGCCCTGGCGGTACAACGGGCAGCCGACAAGGCATCAGCCGAGGCTGAAGCCCGCTACAAGCCCGCGCTGGTCGCCAGCGCGGCCAAAGCGGCGTTCATGGATGCCGGCTGGGCCAGCAAAGACTTCGGGTTGGCGATGCGCCTACTCGACCTGGATGAGATCGAGGTCGACTTCGGCGACGGGACCGAGACAGCCGAGCTGGTCGGCCTCGAAGAGCAGATCGAGCGGGTCAAGAAGAGCTTCCCCGCGTTGTTCCGCAAGCGCCGGGCGCCGGAGCAGAGCGACGAACTGGCCAGCCATCGCCGCCGCCGCACTGGCGCCCGGGACATCGACGCCGGAGACCGGGGCCGGCAGGACGGTAAACCCCAGAATTGGCTGGACAAGGTCAACCGCCAGCTCGGCTGAGAAACGGATCGGCCCCCTCGCACGGGAGAACGCGAGGGGGCCGAACTGTGGCTGGCCTATGCACCCGACCTCCCTCGCCTGGGGTGCGCTGAGCAATGGCGAGGCCACGGTCCCCATCACGATCTCACCAGCCTGGGGGACCATTAAGCGTAGCGGATGTCCGATTTGCACGGCGTCTCCAGATTATGAGTCTGGCGTGGTACTACTCCACTACATCCGCATTGGACAAGCAGTGTAGCATAGTGACCATTTGGCACGCACTGGGCTGCGATGTTACAATCGAGGTCACACGAGTAGGGGTCTTTCCGCCCGGGATGGGCAAGCAAGCTCCTGGCGCCCGAGATGGGCAGACATCTGACGATTCTGCCTTCCTGGGTAAGGAGACCCCCCATGAAGTTGCTCGTGCCCGAGCATCTCGAAAACGGTAGCCCGCTCGGTATCGAACTTCTCGGCTTCAACAGCCACGGCGACCCGATCTACGCGGTCAGCGGTGGTGCGGCGGTCAGCATCGCCTCCTGGATCCCGATCGAGTACGACTCCAACGTCGTGCAGCGGGTCCGGCGCGAGTCGGTGATCGAGCAGTATGGCCGTCGGTACCTGATGCGGTCCAAGACCAAGAGCATTCCCCGCTCGGCGGGCGTCTCGGTCTCGGCCGGCACCACCTACGTCGACGACACCAACGCCAACGACGAGATCACCCTCACCGCCCGCCGGTTCATCGCCCGGGTCAAGATCGACGAGGACGACCTCGCCGATGCCAGCACCCGCATGGACGTGATCGGCACCAAGGCGCTGGACTGGGCGATCGAGTACGCCGACGTGTTCGACAATGCCTGCCTGGCGGTCACCGGCACCGAGAACGGCACCACGGTCCCGTTCACGTCGCTGTACAAGCGGATCCGGACCACGAACGCGTCCACCGGCTACACCGCCGACGCCAACTACCTGACCTGGGACGACGACTTCCCGGGGCTGCTCACGACCCCGGACGGCACGAGCCTCTACGAGAAGCTCTCCGCGACGTTCAAGAAGGTCGAGACCGGCAAGTACTGGTCCCAGCCGGACATGCTCGTGATCGCCCACCCGGGCTACCGCGACGCGCTGCGGCAGTGTCGCGACGCCCAGGGCCGCCCGATCTTCACCGACGGCGTGAACCTGCCTGGCAACGGCACCCCGGACATGCTGTTCAACACCCCGGTCGCTTGGTCGCGCGGCTGCAAGACCTCCGCCACCAACGCGGGCAGCCCGACCGGCAACGACCTGCTGATCTACGCCAACCAGCGGTTCCTGGCCCGGGGTGACCGGTCCGGCCCGGAGACGCTGACCGACGACGCGCGGGCGCAGGACGACACCGACGACTACGCGATCAAGTTCCGTACCCGCCGGGCGTTCCAGCTCACCCACGAGGCCGCTGCGGCGGTGCTCGAACGGATCACCGACTAACCACCTCCCGCCCCTCCCGGAGAAACAGCCGACGACGGTCCGCCCGCCCCGTCGTCGGCTGTTCGGGTACCCAGGACTGGAGGCCCAGTGACCGCAATCGAGCTGGACATCGAGGTCGAGCAGGGGGCTACCTTCGAGCTGGCGATCGGCTGTCTGAACACCGAAGACGGGCAGAGTTTCACCCCGGCCGATCTGACCGGCTACACCGGGACGATGCAGATCCGGGCCAGCCAGGCCGCTACCGCCCAACTGCTGGCGACCGCCACCGTGACGATCGACACCGCCAGTTCGGTGGTCACCGCCATCATCTCCGACACCCTGACCGCCGCGATGACCTGGCGATCAGGTGTTTACGACTTGAAGATCACCAACGGGACCAGGTCGATCCGGGTAGCCCGAGGTAAAGCCCGGTTCACCCTACAGGTCACCTCGTAAGGGGAGCGCGATGTTTGGAATGATGCAGGTCCGGAAGGTGGCCGACCGAAGCTCGGGTGAACGCCTGCGGGTACCGGTCCTGACGCCGGTCATCCTTACCGACGGGACCGTGGTGCAGGCCGAGACCGGCAGGGTCAAGCTGGTCAATCCGGACACCCCCGGCGATGCTCATGAGCCCTGGCCGTTGTTGGGGGTAGAGCTGCTCGACCCGCCCTCCGAGTGCAGTGTCCCCACCGGCTGGGTCGACCGGGGGGTGGTCGAGGGCTGGATCGAGCGGGTCAACGTGCGGGCGGTCGGGCGTCCCGCCGGTCCCGCCGACGAGCCCGCTTCGGCTATCCATACGTTCACCCACGCCGACCGGTTGGTGTTCCACACCCTCGACGGTGAGTTCGTCTACGACGTGACCCATCAGCCGGACAAGTATGCGGTGGACGGCGACGACGTCCCAGTCACCGACGAGGCCTACGCGGCCGGGGCCACCCGTGTCGACTGGTTCTACCGGCTGACACTGGCCGAATACCCCGACACTTTCGAGCCGGACGACGAGGTAGACAATGGCTGATTTCGTCTACAACCAGGCCAAGGGCAAGGTGGCCGGCTGGGCCGACCAGATCAACGCCAACTCCCCGACCAACAGCGCGTTCATCGTCGAGGCGATCAACACCTCGGCGACCGACGCGGTCTTGCGCGACCTGGATACCTTCGCAGCGATCGAGGCCGACAGCAACACCGCCGAGGTCACCAACTCTGGGTATGCCCGAAAGACCATCACCGACGCGTCCGGCATGACCGTCACGATCGACGACACCAACGACCGGGTGGATGTCGACATCGCCGATCAGACCTGGACGGCCGTAGGTTCGGGCACCGCCTGGACCGACCTGGTGATCGGTTACGACTCGGACACTACCGCCGGCACCGACTCCAACACCATCCCGGCCACCCAACACGACTTCGCGATCACGCCAGACGGGTCGGACATCACCGCCACGGTGAACGTGTTCTATCGCGCTAGCTAACCGGGGCCCGTCATGCCCGCCACACTGATTGGTAGCAACACCTACGCTTTCGCTGACGGGAACGCGGGCCACGTAATCGACCTCGGCTCGGCCCCGAGCGTCGGGCAGACCGACGTGCTGTGTGTCAATTCGGACACTGTCGTCACCACACCCTCGGGATTCTCCCTCGACGTCAGCCGGGTCAACTCCCAAGGCGCGTATGTCTACACCCGTAAAGCGGTCGGGGGCGAGACCCAGAACGTCACCATCACCACCAGCGGCGACCACAACACCGCCGTGTCCTGGCTGCGCTGGGGCAGTTTAAATGCCAAGGACAACACCGCGAACAGCGGTGTCGACGGTGTAGCCGGGACCAGCTCCCCCTCGCACACGACCGGCACACTGACCGCCAGCACTGAGCTGATCCTCGCCTTCGCCGCGCTACACAGCCTCGGTGCGGTCCCCTCCTCGCCGGTCTGGGCGAACAGCTACACCGGCCAGACGGCGACCACCCAGGGCACTGGCAGTACCGGCGTCGCCAACTATGTCGGCTACAAACAGCCGGTCGGCACAGCCGCCGAGTCGCCGTCGGTCTCCTGGACCGGCAACGTGTCCGACCGGTACATGTTGACGATCACGTTCACGATCACCGGCGGGCAGAGCGCGGCAGCCAATACCGCCACCGAGACTGACACCGCCGGGACGTTCGGACGCCGACACACTCGCGCGCTGGGCATCGCTACCGAGGTGGACACTGCCCAGACGTTCGGGCGTAGGCACACCCGCAGCGTCGGGGTCGCAGCCGAGACGGATACCTCGCAGACCCTCGGGCGGATCAAAACCCGATCGCTGGGCATGGCCAGCCAGACCGATATCGCGCAGACGCTGGGGCGGGTCAAGACCCGCGCCGTCGGGATCGCCGGTGAGTCCGACACCGCGCCAGCGCTGTCGAGGATCAAAACCCGATCGGTCGGTATCGCCAGCCAGGCCGACACGGCCGTGGCTCTCACCCGGGTCAAGACTCGCGCTCTGGGGGTCGCCAGCCAGGCCGATCTGGCCCGGGGGTTCGCCAAGAGCCTCGGGATCAACAAAGCTCTGGAAACCGACTCGGCTGTAGGGTTTGGGGTGACCGGCACCCCCGAGGTGATTACCCCGGACATTTTTGCGGTGCTCGGGCCGGTTGGTGGTCGGGCACCGGTGGGGCCGACACGAGGTACGGCCGTGGTTGGAGCGTTGCGCGCAACCTGCCACATCGACTGAGCACGTGCTACACTCGGGGTCACGAGGAGGCATCATGAGCGACGACTGGGCAGATCAGGACAAGCCGACACTCCAGCAGATGTGTCGGGACCGTGGGCTGCCCGTCTCGGGCACCAAACAAGACCTGATCTCCCGGCTGGCCGCGTGGGAACTTCGCGGGGTGGCAGAGCAGTCCCTGGGCGACCCGGACAGCCCGATCGAGCCCGACGACCCGGACGGGCTACAGGTCCCGCTGGACCCCGACCTGGCCCAGCATGCGATGGACAACGGGACCATCCAGGTCACTGGGATGTCCGGTCCGCCGTTCGACTACGAGGGTTACGACCAGGACGACGAGGATGACGAGGACGACGAGGCTCCGGGGGCGGGTGACGATGCCCCACCCGCTCCCGGGTACCGCAACCCCCGTGGTGCCTACCACGCGGTGTTCCCCGTAGACAGCGAACAGGTCAGCGACGAGGACCACATGTGGTACCTGACGTTGACCCACCAGAACGCCCGGGAGCTGGGCTACCGCACCCGGGGCGCACCCTATGCGGGCCGCCGGGTCGGGTTCACCAGGGCAGAAGACGGACAGTTGCTGGCGGTTTACGAGATCTCGGCGAGGCAGTAATGGCCTGGGCCGATATGGAGTATATCGCCGGGTTGGGGCTGCCCGAGCCCAGCCCAGGTAACTTGCTGCTGGCCCAGGTGATCGTCGAGATCTTCTCGGGCACCACCGAAGAGGCCAGTGACGAGGACCTGATCTCCAGCCGGAACCTGACCAGGCTGGCCCAGGCGGTCTCGTTCCAGGCGGTCTGGCTGGAGGACCACCCGGACGCGGTTACCTCGATGGACGTGCAGGGGGTTAGCCAGGACGGGCTGTCGGCCCAGTATGCGCATGTCAACGCCCACTTGCTGGCACCCCTGGCGAAGCGCTGCATCGACCGGCTGTCCTGGAAGCTGCAGCCGCTGCGGATCAAGGCCCCCCGGGCGGTCCGGTCGGACCGGGGCAACCGCGACTCAGCCATTCGCGACGATGAATTCGTCTGGACCCCCCTACACGTCTAAGGAGGGCCCGTGTCGGTCACGATGAACACCCTGGTGACGATCTTGCGGGGGCAGACCACCGACGCCTATGGTGACTCGGTCGAGGTCGACAACGTGGTGGCCAGCGATGTCCCTTGCTCGATCCTGGAGACCGGATCCAACGCTACCCGCCCAGCCGACGGCCGGACCGACAACGTCCGCAACTTCACCGCCCGCTGCTCCCGCAAGACCGACATCCGCCGGGACGACCGGCTGCGCGACCAGAAGACCCAACGGGTCTACACGGTCGACGAGGTGATTACCCCGCTCGGGACCGTCGGTCACAACTACCACAACATCCGGGGTCGGCGGGTCACCTGACGCGCTTGTTGTCGACCACCCCAAGGTGAGATAATCGACATGCCACCACGCCCCGGGGGAAACCCGGGTTTTCGTTAGTGCGACCGCCAACGAAAAGGAGGTGGCCCGGTGGTTGGCTATATCCGCCCCAACCCGGCATTTGAGCCGTGGTTCGAACACCGGGTCATCGGCTCCGAGGTCCACTACATCACCGAGGCGGTCGCGATGGACGCCCGCCGGGGATGCCCAGTCGACCAGGGGGATCTGGTCGAGTCGATCGGGACCACCTATCACGACGGCGGTAAGGTCGGGCGGGTCTGGGTCGGTACCGACCACTGGCAGCCGACCGAATATGGCGCTGAACCGCACCTGATCCGGATCCGGAACAAGAAGGTGCTGCACAACCACGAGACCGACGAGTTCTTCGGTCCCGAGGTCCACCACCCCGGCAATTCGGCACAGCCGTTCATGAGGCCCGCGTTGTTCCGCAGGCGCAAGCTTCCCCGGGTGGCAGCATGACACTCAGACCGACCAATGAACTGGTAGCAGTCGCCTGGCTGCGGGGGATCTCGGGACTGCCGACCTCGGCGGTCTCCACCATCCTGCCCGGACCCGACGACCAGTTCAGCAATACCTCCTGGGCCGCCTCGGGGTTCGTGCAGGTAGTGGCAATCGGCGGGGCTCCCGACCTAGATGTCCCGATCCGACACCCGGTGTTCAGCGTCGACTGCTGGGCGGTCAACGTCGGCAAGAAGAACCCGCCGTGGGGCAGGGCCAACGCCCTGGCTGAGGCGATCGTCAACTCGGTCTACAACTATCACACCACCGACCAGTTCAAACGGCCGGTTACCCTCCCCGCCGGCTACGCCCCCGCGCTGGTGATCGGGGCGCAGATCCTCGGCGAGCCTGCCCGCCGCCCCGCCGACCCGGCCAACTATGCCCGTTATGGCTTCGAACTCGAACTGACCTGGCTGACCAGCTGAAGGAGCAACGATGACCCTCACCGCCTACAACGTGATCCAGGGTGTCGGGCGCCTGTACATCGGCGTTTTCGGCGCAACCGAGCCTGCCGATTCGGCGGTCAACTCCACCCCCCAGTCCTCGGCGTTCACCGAACTCGGGTTCACCAGCGACGGCGTGTCGTTCATGGTCAACCAGGAGATGTCGAAGATGACGGTCGACCAAATCGCGGACGCGGTCGGCACCAAGATGGTCAACCGGGTGGTCCAGGTCAAGACCAACCTGGCCGAGGCGACCCTGGACAACCTGCTGTACGTGATGAACTCGGGCACCCTCGCGTCCGGCTCCGGCTACCGCACCCTCGACCCAGTCTTCGACGGCACGGAGCTGCAGCCGACCTACCGGGCGCTTATCTTCGACGGCTACGCGCCGTCCAGTTCCGGGCTGGTGGTTAAGAAGCGGCGGTTCATCCTGCGCAAGACGGTCAGCTCCGACAACGTCGAAGCCCCCTACAAGAAGGACGGGCTGACCCTCTTCCCGGTCACCTGGGACACCCACTACGTGTCCCCGAGTATCGCCCCGTTCCACATCGTCGACGAGACATAATCGACGAGGCATTTCCCGACGTCACCGAGACACTAGGAGGCATCCCCGGTGGCTACAACACCCGCAAGGTCCGTGAAGAAGCCCGGAGTGGTTTACGAGGGTGAGCCGGTCCTGCGGCTTACCGGCAAGGCGACCGGCCCCAAACAGGCCGAACGTGAGTTGCTGTTCACCATCGGCGACGAGCAGTTCACTATCGTGAAGGACCCGCCCGGCAAGCTGCTGGTCCGGTATCTGCGGGACCTGCGCGAGGTGGGGATGGAAGTCGCCGTCGCGAACATCACCCACTCACTGATTGGCAAGGCGGGCATGGACGCCCTGGCGGAGTGCGAGGACTTCACCACCGAGGACTTCCAGACGCTGCTGCGGGCGATCCAACACAAGATCGCCGGCAAGATCGAGGAGGCTGCTGAGGGAAACTCCTAAAGCGAGCCGGGCAGGTCATGTGGATCCTGGACTACTGGGAGGATCTGGAGTCGGACTTCTCGGCCATCCACCGGTACGACGGAGACTTACTGGACATGCCCGCCTCGCGGTTGTGCCACCTGGCTGAACGGCTGTTCGCCTACCAGGGGGTGTTGCGGGCCCGGCTCGAAGAGCAAATCTCGAACGAGAAGCAACAGCCGGTCGCAGCACCGGTCGGCCCGGCCCCCCAGCCGGTCCGGACGGTCGACCTGACCCCCCAGGCACTCGCCCTGGACCCGAACCTGCAAGGCCTGATCAGCTACGCGAAAGCACCGTCGGGAGGAGGCTAAATGGCGCGCCGAGGCTTCAAAATCGCGGACGGGTACCTGGAGATCACCGCTGACCGGTCCCAGGCCGATCGCGAGATGCGGGGGCTGTGGCGCGACCAGAACGGCTACCTGCGCGACGCTAAGGGCAAGTTCGCCAAGGGCGGCGACGAGGCGGGGGAGGCATTCAGCAAAGGCGTACGCGACAGGTTGGAGCGCAACGGGGGCGGGTTCAACCTACTCGGGTTGGCCCGCCGGGCGTTCCCCGCCGGGCTGCTGATCGGCAAGGCCTTCGCGATGGGCATCGGGGCGGCAGTCGCTGCCGGTCTGGCCAACACCGCCATCCAGGTCGGTAGTCATTTCCTGGTCCAATTCGCTGTCGCGGCAGCCCATGCCGGTGGGGCCCTGGCGTTACTGGCCCCCGCCGGCATCCTCACCCTGGTCACCACTCTGCTCACACTCAAGCTCGCCTTCAGCGGGTTGGGTGATGCGCTCAAAGCGGGTTGGCAGGGCGACGCGGAGAAGTTCGCCCAGGCCACCAAGACCATGGGCAAGGCAACCAAGGGATTCCTGGCCGACATCATCTCGCTCAAACCGGCCCTGCAGGACCTGAAGAGGGGTATCCAGGAGAGTTTCTTCAAGAACTTGGTGGACACGGTCAAGCCCCTGGCGACGATCTATCTGCCGATGATCAAGACCAACCTGTCGTTCATCTCCAACGCGTTCGGGGCTGCCGCCAAGGAGCTGTCGGCCTGGTTTGACACTCCGGCAACGTTCAAGTTGATCAGCGGTCTGTTGGGCAACATCGCCCAGTCTGCCGATGGGCTGGCCTACTCGCTCACCCAGATCATCCCTGCGTTCCTGACCATCGCGTCGGTCGGGTCGAGCTTCCTGCCGGGCCTGTCCGCCGGGATGACCGAGCTAGCCCAGCACTTCAACGCGTTCATCGCGACTGCCGCCTCTGACGGGTCGTTGAAGCAGTGGATCTCTGATGGGCTGTCGATGATCGGCGACTTCGCCAAGACACTCAAAGACGTCGGTGGGATTTTCCACGCGATTTTCTCCGCCGCCCCCGAGGGCAGTTCCGGGCTGCTCGGGATCGTCGGCAGCGTGCTACACCTGCTGAACCAGTTCCTGAACTCGGCGGCAGGCCAGGGGGCGATCCAGGGGATCTTCACCGCATTGTCGACTCTGACCGGGGTGGCCAACACCCTGCTGCAACGGGCCGGACCGGGTCTGGTAGCTCTCATCCAGGGTCTCGGGGTCGGCCTGGAGGCACTACTGCCAGCAGCCGGGCCGGTCGGAGACGCCCTCGGCGCGATCTTCCTCGCGTTGACCCCCATCCTGCCGCTGCTGGGCAACCTGGCAACGGTGGTCCTGGTCGCCCTGGCCGACATCCTGCGGGTTGTGGCAGTCGAAGTCGGACCATTCATCATGTTCTTCTCACAGCTGGCGCAGGAGATCCTGCCGATGCTGCTGCCGCTGTTCGGGGAGTTCGTCAACGGGGCGCTGCCCGCCCTGACCGAGTTCATGTCCATGCTGTTCGCCCAGTCCAGCTCGGTGTTGCCGCTGTTCGTTGAACTGGCCAAGGTGCTGGTCGAGTCGTTGTTGCCGGTGGTCCCGCTGCTGATCGCCCAGACCGAACCGCTGCGAGACTCGTTTGTCGAGCTGGTCCAGGCGTTGGTGCCGCTGATCGCGATGTATCTGCCGGGCCTGATCAACTATCTGCCGGTGCTGATCAAGTACTTCATCTTCGCCGTCCAGTACACCGAGCCGTTCATCCAGATCCTGGCCCTGCTGGTCCGCGCAATCGCCAAAGCGATCGATGTCCTCCACGCGATCATCGGCAAGATCGCCGAGTTCATGGCGGCGGTCCGGGGTATCTCCAGCGGGATCCAGAGTATCTTCTCCGGCTCGGAGGGCTGGCTGACCAACGCGGGCGACCGGATCATCAGCGGTCTGATCAACGGCATTAAGAACGCGGCCAACACCAAACTGCAGAGTACCCTGCGGTGGGTCACCAGCCTGATCCCCGACTGGAAGGGCCCCGAAGAGAAAGACCGTAAGCTGCTGCAGCCGGCTGGCCGCGCGGTGATGGGCGGGTTCATGATGGGTATCGAGCGCAGTCTGCCCGACCTGCGGAACCTGCTCGGTGGGGTCACCGGCGAGCTGCCCCGCTCGATCAACCCGAACCCGTCCGCCGGGGGCGGGCGCGGCGGTGTGCCGGCAAACCTCGGGCCTTATGTCGTGCAGGTCGGGGACAAGACCATGGCGCAGTTCGTGATCGACGCGATCACCGGGCAACCGAAGGTGGTTGCCGACGCCCTGTCTGAGGGCAACCGTAGGCGTGGCTACCTCAACACCGGGCGGGCATCGTGACCGACAACGTCCTATACTTCGGAGTCCCCGGGGCTCTGGTCACCCTACCCCAGCCGCGAGGCGACGTCGAGACCACCAGGGGGCGGTTGACCCAGGAGTTCCCGCTGGGCGACGGTAGCTACCGTGCCCGCCGGAGCCTACAAGGCAGCCGGCAGTTCCAACTGGCCTGGGAGCGTATCGACTACGCGACCCACGCGACCCTGCTGGGCTACGACCAGGGACATATGGGGCCCGGCCCGTTCGCCCTGCTGGACCCCGGCCAGCGCAACTGGTTGACGGTCAACCAGTCCAGTTCGTCCAGCCTGACCAACGACACCTCTAACTTCACCATCGCCGGCTCCGGGTCGAGCATCGCCAGCTCCACCCTACTGACCCAGGGGGTGCCCCGCTCGGTCGCCTGGAGCTTCAACTACAGTTCCCCCGCCAGCGGCTCCAGTGTACTGTCGCTGGACCCCGCATATGCGGGTTGGGCCGGGGTGCCGCTGGTCAACCGCTCGGTCTGCTTCTCGTTCTACCTGCGTGGCGGCGGTACCGACGCCGTGGTGTCGTTCACCCCCCAGATCGTGTGGTACGACACCGGCCTGGCGGTCCTGTCGACCACCTCGGGCAGCCTGGTGACCTCCTCGTCGGGGGCCTGGCAGCGGGCTTTCGTCGCGGGCACACCGCCGGCTAACTACGCCTATGCGGGATTCAAGGTCCAGTACAACTCCGGAGCTTCGGCCGGCTCGATCGTGTACTTCAGCCAGTTCCAGGCCGAGGAGGGGACCAGCCCCGGGACCTGGTATCCGGGGACCGGTATATTCCCGGTCACGGTGGTCAGCTATAACGACCGCTGGCCCTGGATGTACCCGACCGAGATCCGGCTCAAGCCGACCCTGACCTTGCGTGAGGAGGCCCCCTAATGCAGTCCGCCAGCGTCAATTTCGTGCGGGCCGCCACCGGGGCGGGCGGGACCTGGGCCAAACCCCAGGTTCAAGTCGACTGGATGATGGACGGGTACGACGCCACCCCCAGTATGCTCGACCTGTTCCAGCGCAACCTGACCTCCTCGTTCGGCAACACCGACACCGGCCAGTCGTGGGTCAACCTGTCGTCGCCCGCCTCGGCGTTCAGTGTGGTCTACGACGGGACCAATAACCTGACCGGGGCCTACGGGCAGCACAGCATCAACACCGCTGGGGCGGTGTACCACACCCGCGAGAGTGTGCTATCGGGTCCGTTGGTGTTCGTGGCCACCCAGACAATCTGGCTGAGCCTGCCGGTCTTGCCGTCGGGCGACTCGATCGAGTGCATGATGTTGTTCCGGCGGGTCGACACCAACAACTACTACCGGGCCGGGGTGGTGATCGGGACCAGCGGGGCGGTCGACCTGGCCGCGATCCGGGTCACCAGCGGGGTCGATAACCCACTGATCAGCGCCTCCTCGGGGGTCACCTACGCGGGCGGGTCGCAGGTGCTGGCGGTGCGGGGGCAGCTGCTGGCGAACGGGACTGTCCGGCTGAAGGCCTGGATCGAGGGCACTCCCGTACCCACCGCCTGGCAGGCCCAGGCGACCGACAGCGGCCAGAACCAGACCGCCGGGGTGCCGGGGATCCGCACTGTGGTCTACCCGAACAACAACAACACCCGACCGGTGCTGATCAGATATCACCGCTACCAGGTTGACAACGGTCTGCCAGACGACGTGTCCAACCAGGCGGGGGGTTGGACGGTCGAGCACCACCTCGACGACGGGTACCCCGATTCGGTTACCTTCATCTCGGGGGTCGGGTTCTCGGAGGCGGGGGTGGACATGACCCCGCCGCCGGCTTACCTGACCGATGGGATTCCCCAACGTCCCGCCGAGTATTATAGCCCCTACAACACCACCTCGCCGATCTATGGCCGGGATCGTGATGTCGCCCCGGTCAAGATCGACCACGGGCTGGTCACCGCCAGCGGGCCGGAACGGATCCGGGTGTTCACCGGGCAGATGCAGGACATCCCGGTCAAGAACGGCTTGGCCAGGATGATAGCCACTGCAGCTACCCGGATCGCCCTGTCGAAGCTGGTCCAGCCCCCCGCGTTCTCCTACCCGTCGGTCGGGTTGAACGGCTCCTGGCCGGTGTCGTGGGCGCTGGCCCAGTGCGGGTTGTACGTGTCCCCGCCGCCGCGTACCGGGTGCCGCTGGTGGGTCCCGATGCACGGCTCGACTCGGCCGTTCATCCCATCGACCAACGTCAACCTGGAAGATGCGACCTTCTGGCAGTCGCCGAAATATCTGGCCGGGGATGTCATCGGTGCCAGCCGGACCTGGCGCCCAACCTTCATCGACGGGCCGTTCCTGCTGGCCCCTGACTGCCAGGTGACCGCTGCCGAAGCTCGTCGGACTAGCCAGCTCAACATCGAGTTCGGCGCTGGTGCCGACATCCTATCCCAGGCGGGTAACGCGGGACGCCTGGAGTTCTGGATCAAGGGCGACGCGACCGATATCAACAACGCCCCGACCGGCTCGGCCAACTATACCCGGATCGCGGCGCTCCGGACCATGTCCGACCTGGTCAGCAGCCGGGGGGTCCACCTCGGGGTGAACACCAGCCGGCAGGCGTTCGTGTATGCCAACGACGGAGCCGGGCACTCGATCACCCTCACCTCGACCGACAAGTTGCCTACCGACGGCGCGTGGTATTTCGTCGGGTGCGCGTATGACGTGGCCAACAAGAAGGTGTGGCTGACCAACTTCAACGGCTCGACTCGCTCGACCGGCTGGACCACAGCGGTCACGTCGTCGTTGCCCGCCACCGACGATTTCGTCGACGTAACCTACCCGAACTGGGTCAACCACCTGCCGGTCGCTGAGGTCCAATTCAGCACCGGCGCCCAGGCCAACGTCGACAACTACCCGACCTGGTTGAACGCGATCGCCTTCACCCCCGACGTGATCATGACCCCGTCAGTGTTGGAGCTGGTGATGGTGGCCGAGACCGAGCCGGTCGAAGCGTGGGAGTTCATCTCCCGGTATGCTCAGGCCGAGTTGGCGGCGATGCGTACCGACGAGCTGGACCGGTTCAACTACCTCGGGTTCGGGTATTGGGTGCAGGATGCCCAACAGGTGGTCGTCGACACGATCGGGACCGGGGTCAACTCCGAAGTCCCAGACATCAACGCGGACCCGACCAAGATCCGCAACTCGACCCGGGTGACCTATAACGCGATCGAGATCCCCGGCACCCGGATCCCCGCTTACACACTGTCGCAGCAACTGATCATCCCGCCCGGCACGACGGTGTTCGAGTTCACCTTCAACAAGCAAGTGGTTGCGCTGTCGGACAGCGACATCCTGTACCTGACCGACGACGACGTAGTCAACGGGGTGACGGTCTATGCCAATCTCGACTACGTCACCCTGAACTCGGAGACCGATGGTGCGGGCACGTTCGCAGACTCCGGCACTGTCACGATCACCAAGACCAGCTGGCATGCCGGGGCGGCGACCTGGACGTTCTACAACAACTCGGCAACCACCTGGTACACGGCCAACACCAAGAACGTACCTGCCCTGCAGATCTCGGGGTACCCGGTTGCCAACCCATCGGCATTCGTGACCGACTCGGACGACACCAGCATCGCCCGCCGGGGCGAACGGGCCTTGCCGATCACCGGAACCGAGGCGGTGCAGAACGTCGTGGATGCCCGCCGGCTGGCTCGCCGGCTGAAGATGGGCCTGCGTGAGCCGACCCCGATCACGGAAACGCTGGAGATATTCGGGGACCCCCGCCGCCAGCCAGGCGACCTAGTGACCTTCGAAGACCCCTCGGTGACACGGGTCAGCGGGCAATGGCGGCTCCAGACGGTCAGCCACGAATACCAGACGTCGGGGCAGGGTGTGGCCTACACCCAGCAGGTCCGCCTCCGCCCGGTCTTGCCGATCTGCCGGGTCGGCACGGGCATTGTCGGGCAGAGTCTGATCGGGCCGGACGAGTAAAGGAGCACCGATGACCACCTACCCGATCGTCGCACTGGGCGAGGGCGACGTAACCGACCCGGACTGGTTCGCTGACATCACCGACGCGGTCAATGACCACCAGACCCGGATTTCCAGCGTCGAGACCCAGTACAACCCGCAGGTCGCCTACACCACCAACGGCACAATGGCCACCTCGACGGTGATCGGCACCGAGGTCGCGATGTCCGCCTGGACCGGTGGCGCCAGCCCAACGTTCGTGTTCAAGAACGGCTGGGTCCACGAGCTGTTCATTCACGGCGCGGCAGCCGACGCGGGCTCGGCCGGCTCGGCGGGCCAGGTGGCGGTGCGGGTCCGCAAGGGCGTCAACACCACTTCCGGACAACAACTTGGCTACATGACCATCTGCACCTGTGGGGCCAGCAAGGTCATTTCGGTAACCAACGTCCGCTATGTGAAGAACTCCAGCGGTGCCGACATCTCCACCCAGCTCGGGCTGACAGTCGACCGCCAGCAGGGTGGCAACGCCATCATCTACGGGGACGCGAACATCCCACTGATGGTGAGTATGCGTCCGATCGGGCTGGTCAGCCAGCTGGCCAACTTCGCCGCGATCGCCGTCGCAATCGTCTGATCCAGGACCGCCGCCTCTGCCAAGGCGGCACAGGAGGTGTTACCCTAGAGCTATGGCGAGTTCAGGCTACAACGACTGGGTAAGGGCGGGCCGTCCCTATAGCCTGATCCGTCCTGCCCGGGACATCCAGCGCAACACCCGCGCCCACGGGTTTACGGTCTATGACTACCCGAACGACGAGCACCTGAAGGCCGCGAACCCCCAGGACCACACGCCGTTCTCCGTGACTGGCTGGCCCTACACCTCGCAGGAGAGGGTCCGATGGCGGGGCCGGGCATTGGACGTCATGCCCAGGGGCGACTCCGCCGCCGCCCGCAAGGAGATCGCCAATCTGGCCCGTCAGATCATCCGCGATAAGGATGCGCAAGCCGGGGGCAGCCAGGATCCGGGGGTCCAGGGCACCAAAGCGATCAAGTACATGAACTGGACCGACGAGAACGGGACCTGCCGACAAGAGAACTGGAAAACCGGCCGTCGGGTCACCACCTCCTCGACCGACAAGGGCCATATCCACCTGAGCTTCCGGGACGATATGGACGAGTCGAACACGGCAGCCAGCTACGACCCCTGGGCTCGGATGAACGGACAGCCCGCACCGCAGCAGGAGGACGACATGCCCTTTGTGGCGAAAGACGGCAACACCGGCCAGTACTACGTGTGCGACATGATCACCTCCCGGGCGGTGCCGAAGGAGGGGGTCGACGACGTACTGTACCTGGCGCGGCAGCTCAACTACGGGCACGGGACTCCGGGGGCCGAGTGGACCGATGTGGTCGATGGTGTCGGCTGGACCCGGCTCGGCTGGTCGGAGAAGGTCTTCGGCACCCTCCAGGGTACGGTCAAGGTGACGGTCGAGGCCGACGCCGAGATGGTCAAGGAAGGCACCCTCCAGGCTCTGCAGTCCGCTGAGGGCCAAACCGCACTGACACACGCTGCCGAGACCGCCGAGGACAGCTAAACTCAAATACGGGAACCCCCGTCGATTGGTGGTTGGAGTGAACGGTGGAGATCGGCGGGATCCCGCTGGGCGACGTGCTCAACGGCAGTGGTTGGGCGGTCGCCTTCTGGGTGGTTTGGTATATCGGCCGGATGGTCTACTTAGGCCGATTAATCCCCAAATCGCTCCACGACAAGGCGTTGGAGGCAGTGCAGACCGAACGGAAACGGGCCGACCTGCAGGCGCAGCAGATCGAGGAAATAAACGACTCGCTGCGCACCCTGGACCAGTTCGTACGGTCGTTGCCGCAGCCCCCCTCGCCGTCCAAACCGAGAGGGGGCGCCCGGCCATGAGGTGGCCCTGGCGCGCGAAGCCAGAGGATATCCGGGCGGCTGACGAGGCGCTCGAACAGTCCAAGCAGGGATTGCAGCGGGAGCAGCAGCGGTTGGACCAGGTACGGGAGACCGCACGGTCGTTACGGGACTTCCGGCGTCGTAACCACTTCGGCGAGGCAATGATGGAGTTGTTCAAGGAGGCGAAGTGAACTGGGACACCCTAGTCACTGAGGTGTCCGTTTATGCCCTGATCGCGGTCCTGGTGTTGGATCTGGTCTTCATCGGGTTCTACGGTCTGTTCGTACCCTGGCGTAGCAGCCCCTGGGGTCGGCACGTCATGTACTTCTCCTGCGCACTGTGCGCACCGCTGCTGCTGGGGTTCATCCGGCTGCTGTTCGGCGATTATCCGCTACGTCGGGAGGCGATCGCTCTCTGCTACATCGTCCTGGCTTGCACGGTGGCCCAGCGGGTGGCCATCGTAGTCCGGGCACACCTACGCGGACGGAGGTCCGATGCTCAACAAGCTGAAGCGCAACCCGATCCTGCTGATGGGTCTGGTCCTGGTGGTCCTGGAGTCGTTCGCGACGTTCGCGAGCGCCCAGCATCTGGTGCCCAACTCGGTGCTGGCCTGGATCCAGGCGGTAATCGTGGTGGTCACGGCGATCCTCGGGTTCGTCGCCAGGGCGACCTCGACACCTCTGGCTGACCCGAGGACGACCGACGGGCAGCCGGCGGTGCTGGTGCCCAAGACCGACATCTCGGACGCACAGACGGGTAGCCCGGCAATACCGCCGGTCGACCCGTTCCCGCGCTCTACGAAGTTCTAGGAGGTCCGATGGCCAAGGGGCGCAAGGTCAAGACCGGCACCGGCAAGAAAATCAAGTTGCCATTTGCCGGTGCGAAGATGCCCTTCAAGTCCGGCGGTGGCAGGCACACCCGCAAGAAGTAGCTATGCTACGCTGGCAGGTACGAGGCTAGCCACGCCAAGGCGTGGCGAGGTAAGTCGAGGTGCGGCGCGGCAGTGTGCGGACTGGTTCGGCCAGGCACGCCCCGGTCCGGCAGTTCATGGATAGGTAAGGCTTGGTCCAGTAGGGCAAGGGCTCCCCCGAGGGGAGGACAGGGTGGTATCAGCGAGGGGTGGCAAATACGGATTCGTCTACCGTAGCCGCCACAAGGTGTACCGGGCACTGCGACGTAAGGGCATGACTAAGGCCATGGCCGCTGCGATCTCCAATGCCGGGCGCACCCACGTCCAGCGGTCTCGCATGTCCCGCAAGGCCGCTCGAACCCGCCGTCGTCGGGGCGGGCGCTAAGTACCAGCCAGACAACGAGAGGCCCCCGGTGACTTCACCGGGGGCCTCCGTGATACCGCGCCAAGCCATCCCTCGCCCTGGCAAGCCACACCGAACCACACCTAGCCTAGGTCCGCCATGCCTAAACCCCGCCAGGTCGCACCGGGCCCGTCCCTGCCCAACCTATCCCTGCCCAGGCTCGCCAAGACCGGCCAGGTCGATCCGGTCGATCTTCTCGACCCACGAGGCAATCACCGCACCCGCCTGGACCAGCTCCGCCCGCAGCTTACGTGGGTCGCTCTCAGCAAACGCTTCGGCGATCTCCTCACGCAGGATATGCATCCAAGCCAGTGAGCCGACTTCGGCGTGCCGCTCGGTCTCGTTCCTGTACTTCTCGACCAGCAGTTCGGCATCGTCGGACCAGATCTCGTCGCCCAGGTCCACCCAGGCGATCGCCGGGCCGGTCCCGTTCGGGTGGCTCTGGACCCCCCACTTCTCCTGCTGGGCCCGGCACTCCTGGGAGAACTCCGCCAGGATCGGCCCGATCTTCACCAATACATCGATGCTTACCACCGGTCTGCCCTCCCCGAGGTGTTACCGCCGTGGTGGTGCCACAGCCAGGTCCGTTCACCCATCAGCTTGCCGATCTTGGCCCCGCGCTCCAAACAGCCGAGGGTGAACCGGTAGTCCTCCCCGGCGGTCTGCCCGCCGATCGTCTCGCCCTCGACAGGCGGGGCGAACCCGACCGCCTGGGCCAGCTCCGTCTTGACCAGAATGGTGATCGTGGTCTGTTTCGGGTTGGCCGGGTCGAATGGGTTGGCGTAGTCGTTCAGCGGGTCCCAGCCGGGGGCTTCCGGGATGGTGAAGTAGCTGAACACGTAGTCGAGGTCCTCCGCTGCTGCGAGGTTGTGCAGCTTCTCGTGGTGGGTCTCGCCCAGCTCGTCGTCGTCGTCCAGGAACGCCACCCACGGGGTCTTCACGCGCATCAACCCGTCATGCCGGGTGGCTGGCGCTCCCCGCTTGTCGACATCATCGACGATCAGGACCCAATGGAAGGGCAGGGTCTGGTTGCTCGCCGAGGCCAGGGCGCGGGCCAGCATTTCCCGACGGGGGGCGATGGTCGGGATGACCAGGGTGGTGGGCGTGTCGCCGGGCGGACCCATCCGGATCCAGTCGAAGCTGGTCATTTGGTCTCTCCGATCTCCCGACGGTGGGCATCGCACAATAGGACCACCCCGAGCTGGCGGATCCCGAGCTGGGTCAGCGGCTCCGGTTGGGTCCAGACCACAAATCCGGCCATATCGCTGGCCCGGTTGCAGGCAGGGTTCCCGTAACCACACCGCATCTGCGAACTGGCGGCTACCTCGGTTGGGGGCTGGGTCGTCCGATCCATTTGACCGTCACCCCCTCGTGGGCCGCAACCCGACACCACGGGTCGAGGATGACACTGCCCGCCGGCCAGCGGTCCCTGTCGACGAACTCGCGGTGTGCGACACCGATCAGGTAGACGTGGGGGACCTCGAACAGGTCGGGGTCCGGCTGGTCGATCAGCGGATCCCACACCGGCACTGCTGGCAGGTAGTGCGAGACCAGCAGTGCCGGGGACCCGTAGATCATGCTCGTGTTCGGCTTGTAGGCCCGCCCGAGGATCACCGCCGGTAGCGCGTGCTGGGCGGACAGGTCCCGGACCATCGCGGCGATCAGGACCGCCTGGCGTTCCCGGCTGAACAGCAGATCCCCGAACAGCTCGGTGGCCAGAGGGCTGCGGTCGGCCAGCCAGTTCAACACCAGCAGGTCCCGCACCCGGCATGGGCCGCCCTCGCCGAGCCCAGGTCGGACCGCAGGGTCAGAGATCCGTTTGGAGTTGCGCAGCGCGTGGGTCACCTCCGCCATGTCGGCCCCGGTCAAGGTGCATAGGGCGGCGATCTCGTTACCCCAGGTGATTTTCAGGGTCTGGTAGCTGTTGCAGGCCAGCTTGACCATCTCAGCCGAGACGGTCGACATCCGCAGGACCGGCAGCCCGCTGAGCCACCGCATCGCCGTGCGCAGGCACTGCCAGACCTGTTCGATCGCCTTTGGCTGGTCCCCACCCAGCAGGACGAAATCCGGGTCCCGGAAGTCCTCGATCACCGACCCGAGCCGGATAAAAGCCGGGTTGTAGACCAGCGACAGTCGGGTCGGTCCCAGCTCCCGCCTGAGCTTGTCGAGGGTACCGGGGGCGACCGTCGAGACCACCGCCACCACCAGGTCGTACCCGAGTGCGAGCGACGCCTCGTCGATCGCGGCCAGAGCCTCCCGGAGCTGGCGGTAGTCGAAATCGGCTCCCTGTCTCATTCCGCCCAGCGGTCTGGTCCCGTCCAGCTCGGCCGGGTGGGGGGTGGCAACCGCGACAAACACCACCCCGTTGTTGCCGACCTGGCGGACCACCTCCAGGGTTGATCCGACGATGTTGAGCACCGCCTCGCCCCGGTCGACTTTGTCCAGCAGGTATTTGACCCCCGGCTCCCCGGTGTTGTCCTCCGGCAGCGCCCCGGGGGTCCAGGCCGGGTCGTAGGCGTACACGGCCCGGTCGCCGTGGATCGTCAGGGCCAACGCGATCGGCAGCCCGACTTTACCCAGCCCGATAAACCCGATTTGGGTCATTGCCATGCCCCCTGTCCGACGACCTGCAGTTCGGGCAGTGGGAAGATCAGCCGCCCGCCCCGCTGCAGGTACTGCTGCTCCCGGGTGACGATCTGGTCACGCATGAACCACGGCGAAACCAGCATCGCGTCGGGGTGTTCGTCGCGGGCCTGCTGCTCCGAGATGATCGGGATCCCGACCGCCGACCAGATTTTGCCGACCTTGGCTTCCTGACGCTCGACCGCGTAGGGCAGCTCGGCGACACCCAACCCGGCTGCCTGCAGGATCGTGCCACCCCGGGTCGAAGCGCCATAGGCGTAGGTCCGCTGGTTCTGTTCCCTGAGCTTGTATAGGTGGGCGTGCAACTCGGTCAGCCGATCGATCGACCGGTCGCCGAACTGCTCCCAAACGGTCGGGTTGCGCAGCCCCGCCTGCCGCTCCAGGGCAAGCTGGGCCTGGACACTGACCCCCGGCTCGCCGAACCCCCGGTGTTTGACGATGGTGCGCAGACACCCGCCATTGACCGGCGACAGCCCGGCATGGGTGACCACCAGGCCGTGTCGGTCCAACAGGCTCTGCAGGGTACGTAGCCCGAAGTAGGTCACGTGCTCGTGGCAGATGTTGTCAAAGACGGTGTCTTTGAGCATCGACAACGAGTAGTTCTGCTGGATGACCCACACCCCATCGGGGGCCAGCACCTCGCGGACCCCCTCAACGAACTGGTTCGGGTCGTCCAGGTCGTAGAACATCGAGATCGAGGTGACCACGTCGAACTGGCCCCGGGCGAAGTAGGCCGGGTTGAAGTAGTCGACGACGATCTGGTTGGCACCATTGGGCCGTTCGATCGCCTCGCTGGCGAACTGTTTGAGCGGGTCGACCCCGACCCGGTAGTAGCTGTTGGGGACCGAGGCCAGTAAAGTTCCGTCGTTGGATGCGATGTCCAGCCAGTTCAGCTGGCGCTTGTAGGGGTACTGCGGGGCGTGCAACAGCGCGGTCTGCACGACGCTTTCCAGGTCGGCCCGGATGGTCTCGGAGGTGCCGGATTTGAACGAGTAGCGCCCGTGGTACATCTGGTCGCGGGGGACCGTGCAGTTCAGCTGCAGCAGCCCGCAGTTCATGCACAACATCATCACCAGCGGGTAGGCGGGCGGCTGGTAGTCCGGGTCGGGGCTGAAGTCCGACAGCCGTTGCTGTCCGAGGTCGGTGACCGGCCACAGGTGGGGGCTGTCGCAGGAGCGACAGTTGTTTCGGGTGGCTTGGTGGTGGCTGTTCATTCGCTCTCCGTGAAGGTCAGGCGGTGGCGCCAGTGGGCGAGCACCTCGGATAGGGTGTCCTGCAGGGTGTGCTCGGGGGCCCAGCCGGTGTCGGCGGCCAGCTTCCGCGAGTCGGGGATCGGGAAGTCCCGCCCCCCGGTGGTCATGCCCGGTCGGTAGAGGGTCGGGTCGGGTACCAGCTCGACTCTGGACCGGTCTATGGTGGACAATTCCAGCAGCTGCTCCAGGTAGTGTCTCATCGGCCAGACCTGACCGACCCCGACGTTGTAGACCTGACCTGGTCGACCCAGCGCGGCAGCCCGGATGTAGGCACTGACCACGTCCCGCACATCCAGGTAGCAGCGGTAAGCGTCCAGGTTGCCATGGGAGATCACGCCGGTGTAGCCCAATTCGGCGTTGGCGACCTTGCGGGCGAACGACGGTATCGCGTACATCGCCGGCTGTCCCGGGCCGGTGTGGTTCCAGGCCCGAGTGACAACCACCTCGATCCCGTGGGTCCGTCCGTAGGCCAGGGCGAGTTGGCTGGCGGCGAGCTTGGAGGCCCCGTAGAGACTGGTCGGGATGATAGGGTTGTCCTCATCGATCAGATCGCCCACCTGGATCTCGTAGCCATACTCCTCGAAAATCCCGGTGACCAATACCCGGGCGCGGCAACCGGTGTGTCGGACCGCCTCCAGGATGTTCAGAGTGCCACCGAGGTTGACCGCGTAGCCGCGCTGCGGGTCGGTGGTCGTCTCGGGCACGTAGGCCTGCGCGGCCAGGTGGAACACGATATCGGGTTGGGCTCGCTCGACCGCTTTACGACAGTCCTCGTAGTTGCGCACGTCCAGCCCGTGGGTCCGCCGGCTCATCCCGACCACCTCGTGCTGTCCTCCCTCTTCGAGCGACTCGATCAGGTATTTCCCGACGAACCCGCTCGACCCGGTGACCAGTATCCTCATTTTGCCTCCATGCCCAGCCACGCCGATGCTTGCCGCTACCCCGTGTTACCCTGCCACGCCCTGCCTTGCCCGGTCGCGCCCCGCCACGCCTAGCCGCTGCGAGCCGTACCTAACCCCAGCCCGGCTAGCCGTGCCGAGTGGGCCTGTGTCAGCCGGGCCGCGTCCCGGCCGATCGCCTCCTGGACCGGAGCACTGTAGAACTCCGACTGGCGGTAACCCTGTAGGGCTTCCAACCTGGTCAGGTCCAGCGGCCTGCCCGAGATGTCGTGGCGGTCGTGTCGTACAACCGCCTCCATGACGTGCACGATCCCGCCGGGGATCGAACGAGCCATATCCTGCCAGTAGGTATCGCAGTGGGGAGTGTGCCGGCTGAAGTGCCCAAGCTCGTCAACCGCCCACTTGCGCACCGCTGGGAAGGTGCACAGGCTCGGCGAGTGGGGCGGGCACCACAGGTCCGCCACCACCACCTCCGGCCCCAGCCGGGTGATCCCGAGATCCCAACCATGAGTGGTCATGACTGCGTCGTCGTTCCACAATAGCAGCCAGTCGCCCAGTGCCTGCTTGGCCAGTAGGTCGAAGTACTCGTTGAGTCGGTGGTAGCCCATCCGCTGCCGGACGGTGATGGTCATTGTGTTGACCCCCAGCTCTCGGATTACCTCGCGGGTCTGGGGGGCGGACCGGTCGTCCGGGTCGAGCGCGATCAGAACTTCGATCTTGTACAGGTCCGAGCAGTGCTCGACCAGGCTGGCCAGGGACTCCCGGGCCATCTCGGGGCGTCCCCTGGTGGGCATCAACACCGACACTTGGGTAGTCATCGGTCCTCTCCCAGCACCTTGCGGTAGACGTTCTCCCAGTCGTCAACCCGCCGCTGGATAGTCCAGCCGGCTGCCAGCTCCCGACCGCGCAGGCCAAGCTCCCGCCGTAGCTCCAGGTCGTTGACCAGATCCCGCATCTTGTTGTACCAGACGTGGTCGGTCTCGGCGATAAACCCGTTGCCCTGGGTGAACGTGATATAGGCGGGCATCGCCGAGGCGACGTAGGGCATCCCCAACGCGGCATACTCCTTGACCCGGATGTCGCTTTTGGCCCGGTTGAACGGGTGGGGTCGCAGTGGAGCCACCCCGATGTCAATCTGGCTGGTCTGCTGGTAGTGCTCGTCGAGGTCTTCGGTCCAGGGCAGGAAGTCGAGCTTGTCCTTGGGTAGCGACCGGCCGTGCGCGTGGCCGATGAACAAGAACCGCAGGCCGGGGTATCGGCGCAACAGCCGCCCCAGCGGTTTGCTGATCTCGGCGAAGTCCATCTCGTGGGTCTGGCTGCCCTGCCAACCCAGCCGGGGGGTCCGCTCGTAGTCCCGGGGCAGGTCCAGTAACTTCTGGTCGATGCAGTTCGGCAGGATGTGGATGTTGTCGTTCCACTGCGAGACCACTTCGGCCAGGTCGGGGGTGGTGACGGTGACCGCCGTCGCGACTTTGATGCTCAGGATGAGGTTGCGCCGAACAAATGGCTGGCTGAAGAACTGCCAGGCAGCCGCGTTGGTGTGATGTACGTCGAACAGGTCATCGTCGATCTCGAAGATCAGCTTCTTGCCCCGGTTGGCCCACTTCACCCAGGTCGAGGTCGCACCGGGCATACATACCCGCTGCCCGACCACCATCGGCACGTCCTGCCATTCGGGGGGGATCTTCTGGCCGTAAGCGACGTCATGTCCGAGTGATTTCAACTGCTCGAACGGCATCGCCACCCGGTAATGTGCACACGGGCCGTCGTCGGCGGTCCAGCCAAAGATCCTCATCGGGCGCTCCCTATCGTTATACGACGCTCGGGGCAGTAACCCGCGTGAAACTGCCCCGAGCGTCTGCTCATGTGTTACCAGGGGGGTTCGTCGTCGCCCCCTCCGCTGCCACTACCCCCGCCGCTGGGCGTACTCGCCCAGGGGTCGTCGCTGACCGGTGGCGGTTCGTCGCGGCGACCGCCGCTGCCGCTGCGCCCGGTCTTCTCGATCTTCATGACCATCGCGAACTGGATCGATGCCCCCAGCTCGTCAACCTCCAGTTCGAAGGTCGAGCGCTTCTGCCCATCCTTCTCCCAGTTGCGTTGGCGCAGTCGCCCGGACACGAGCACCCGGGTTCCCCGACGGATCGCGTCACTGCCCGCCAGGTTCTCCGCCGCCGGCCCCCACAGATTGCAGCGCTGGAACAACGTGTCGCCATCGACCCATTCTTCGCCCTGACGGCGGCGGGGGGTGGAGGCGACGGTGAACGAGCAGACCGCGCGACCGCTCTGGGTAAATCGAAGCTCGGGGTCGTCGGTCAAGTTGCCGACCACGGTGAGTACTGGTTCTCCTGCCATCTGGTCCCTCTCTTTCGGGTTCCTCTTGGTTGCGTGCGCCCAGGCGTGTAATGGGATCCAAGCAGCGACGCAGCTTACGTGTCAAGGAGTGTGCTCGGAATGCCGGGGTATATGATCACATCGCCAACACAGGTCCGCCGGTCGTCGATGTGGTCGGTCCGCGAGTGGCTGCACTCACAGACCTCTTCCTGTTCACCGACATACCACAACTTGAACTCGGTGCAGTCGCAGAAGCGTTCGATCCCGTTACTCGTCGTCGTCCCCCTCCTCTGGGTCACCGCCGCTGGGGTGGAACCCGGACGCGGTCCGTAGGTCCAGCTGGTCCGGGTCCTGCCCGATCCGCCGACGGTAGATCCGCTCCAGGATCTCGTCGATCCGCCGGATATCGGCCGGGTCGGTGACCACCTCGATGTGGTTGAACTCCGCCGTCGGGGTCTGGACCCCGCGTTTGTGGTCGATGTTGGTGGCCGCGTTGATCACCATCCCGACCACCCGGATCGGGCGTTTCGGGAACCGCACCAACGGCTGTGCCCCCTCATCCAGCCCGTTCATGCCCGTGTCGTCCTTGGGCAGGACCGCCGACAGTTTCGTCTTCGCCATACCTACTCCTATCTGAACTGCGGATACTCGGCGAGTTGCTGCCGCAGCTTCTCCAACACCCGAGTGTGGGTCTCGGGCAGCCCGACCAGCGGGTGCCCCAACAGCGCGGACCCGATCGCCATCATATTGACCCCGTCGGCCTTGTTGTCGTCGGGTTTGCCGCTGGGCTTCCTGATGTCATATTGGGGGTAATGCTCCTGGATCGCCTGGATCACCGCGACCTTGGTAGCCTGGCCACTGCCGGTCGCGTAGATCTTGCCGCGCTGGGACTGGACATCGACCACCGGCACGCCCCACCGGATGTAGCGCTGGGCGATGCTGATCCACAGCCAGGCCCGCTCGTTGACCCCCCCGTACCGCTGGGAGGTGTCCAGCCCCTCCATGACCAGGATCTCGGGGCTGCCGATCTCGCGTAACAGACGCAGCCGCAGGTTGTATAACGCCTGCATCCGCTCGGGCAGGGGGAGCTTGGTGATGTCGTTCTGCCCGATCACCTTGACCCAGCCGTCGCTGGAGGCGAGGCCGCTGGCGGTCAGGGACAGGTCGAGCCCCATGGATCGAGTCCGTGATGATGTGGTGGCCACGGAAAGGTCTCCTCTGCTATTGGGGGCGCTGAAGGTCACCCTCAGCGCCCATACTGGTTCCTGAGGGCCAGGGAAAGGTCACGAGATAGCTTCCTGGCCCATTCGTGGGAGTCGGCCAGTCCTACATCGTCCAGGCCATAATCGTCCCAACCGAACTGGGTCAACACCTCGTGCAGGGTCTGCTCGGTCGGGGTCGGGTCGTCATCGACGGTGGTCACCGCAGGCAGCAGCACCCAACGGTCATCGGACCGGGCAAGCTCGTGGGCCTTGCCCAGCCGAAACCCGACCTCGATCAGGGCGAGCATCCGGGAGGCGACGTGGGTCTCGCCGTCCAGCCAAGTTCGGTCGGTGCCCGACCCGGGGTTGCTGGAATCCGCCCGCAGGTAGCCCCGGCTGGTCCAATAGTCGATCTGACGGTAAGTCAGACCCTGATATTCCAGTTGGGCGACGGTGACGCTCATTTCTGGGCCGGACCGGTGATCGAGCGGATGATGTCGGTGGCGAACCCGTTGAACTCCCCGGCTCCCCGGTTGGCAAACCTCGCCTCCAGGGTGGTCGGCACCATGTAGGCCAGCTCCTTGGCGAGGTGGCCGACCAGGTCCGGGTCATCCGGCCAGACAATCGCCGGCCAGACCCGCGTCACCTCGGTGCCCTCGATCTTGATCCGCCACAGGTCGCCGGCTTGCTCACCGCCGGCCTCGAACCTACCGACAAAGCGATGGGTCTCCCCGTGGGTCTTGGCGATCTCTCCGAACGCCTTGACCACATCGTCGGCCCGGGTTTCGTCATTGTCGATCAGGACCCCGACCGCTGTGATCCTGCGCAGCGGACCTGTGGCTGTGTCCTCGACCACCGATTGGGTCTCGAAAGTCACCGGGCAGTGCCGCCGGTAGGCGGTGGACTCGATGAAGTAGGGGCTGTTGCGGATCTCCCGCCAGGTCAGCGGAGGGACGATCTCGATGTCGCCGTCGAAGTGGGTGTGGTAGCTCATCACGCCTCCTCGTGGGTGGGGTCCAGGCACAGCGGCCAGCAAGGGTCGACCACCGCCTGGGGGTTGGTCCGTCGGAAGAACGCCTGCAGGCTCGCTGACTGACTGGCCCGCCAGCGGATCTGCCAGGCGTGCAGATCCCAGATGTCCATGTCCCCGATGCTCGGGTAGGTCTTTGCGATCCGGTAGACGATCCGGGCGGCGGCGAGTGCGTCGAATGCCGCGTCGTGAGCCCCCTCCAGCTTCACCTGGTAGTGCGCGGCGGTCGCTTCCAGGGTCTTGGAGCCCTTGCGGTAGGGGTCGACCTGCTTGTCCAGCACGTGGGCGTCGATGATCGGGCCATAGCGCTTCGGGTCGATCATCGAGGCCAGGTCGGCCACGTCGAGACGCTCAGCGACCGTCTGGATCCCATGCCGCAGGCTCTCGTAATGCAACATAGAGAAGTCGAACGACCCGTTGAACACCACCACCGGGACGCGGGCCAGTAGACATTGGCTGATCGACTCGGCGATGCTGTAGACCCCCTCGGCGGGGTCTGCCCCATGTCGCTGGGCATACTCGTCGGTGATCCCGTGCTTCTCGGTCGCTTTCGGGTGGATCGGCACCCCCGGGTTGACCAGGACACTGGTGTGGGTCGACACGTCCCACGGGGTGCCCGGATCGCGTGGCCGCAACAACCCGACATAGCCGGTCACGATCCGATCCTTGCGGACGTTGACCCCGGTGGATTCCAGATCATAGGGGGCCATCGGGCTCTGCCACCACGGCACCGTCACCGTTGCACCCCCGTGTTATTCGTTGCGCGCCCGTGCCGTTTGTTGCAGGTCTTCTCATGCAACGGATGTAGGGACGCGGCAAAGGCATCCCCCGCGCTCTTGATCCGCTCGCCCAAAATCGCCTCCGGGTTGGGCTGGTGGTTGCTGATCCGGATCCTGCCTTCCGGCCATCTGGTGGGGGTCACGTTGACCAGGACCTTCAGCAGCGACTGGTTGATCAGGGTCACCTCATATATTTGGGCGCCACATATCCCGCAGTCGGTGGGTTCGATCACCGCGCTCCCGTCCCCTTGTCGACCCAGTAGGAGGTGGTGTTGCCGGTGTGTGCCCGGTAGAGGCCCATCAGGAAAACATCGGGCTGCGGGATTAGCGGGCTGGCCTCGTCGGTGATGTCCCCGACTATCACCACCCGGGAGTTGAGAGCGTACAACGGAGACGCCCACTCCTGGTGGGGGGTGATTACCGCGTCGGCCTGGCGGATCGCCCGTTTCAGCTGCCCGACATGGGTGGGGTCGGTCCAGTAGGATCGGGAGAACTCGTCGTCCAGCTGCTTGAGCGGGTCGTCTTCGGGCAGCGTCCCAGTGATACTGCCGCCCTCCTGGTCGAGTGGGAACGTCACATCTACGACAATGCTGGCCCCGTCGGCCTGCCATTCGGCGAGCTGGTCGATCACCTCCGGGTAGACC
>Ga0134124_10000384_pt1 | contig 38314 bp, 37 predicted proteins | sample KB304_FD_96880 | JGI IMG/M metagenome (GOLD analysis project Ga0134124, IMG submission 96880) | Terrestrial soil microbial communities without Nitrogen fertilizer from Kellogg Biological Station, Michigan, USA - KB3-0-4 | ecosystem: Environmental > Terrestrial > Soil > Unclassified ... | reverse complement strand
TGGCGCCGTTGAGGATCTTGTCGACGTAGATGGCGGCGCGCCGGAAGAACTCGCGGTAGCTCGGCGCGTAGGACATGAGCCCGCCCGCCTCCACGTACTCGGCCTGCGCGTGCATCGTCGGCAGCCGGTGCTGGATCGCCAGGTCGGCCAGCTCCTTGCGGCGTGGGAAGAACTGCGCGCTCACGATGACGATCAGCGCCTCGGCCCGGTCACGGTCCATGGACGAGAACGCGGTCGCGACCTCGTCGAGGCGTCGCACCCCTAGGAGCTGCAGCGTCACCCGCTCCGCCCGCGCCACGCCTTCGTAGTCCGGAATCGCCAGAGCCGAGGCGCGATTCACGTGCCAGAGGACGGCCAGGCGGGAGAGCTTGGGCATGAGCTCACGGAGGAGCTGGAAGCGCTTGCCGCCCAGCTCCGAGGTGATCGTGGTCATGCCGGTGATGTTCCCGCCCGGCCTGGCCAGGCTCGTGACCAGGCCCAGGCTGACGGGATCGGCGCCGTCGTCATGACGATGGGAATCGTCGTGGTCGCTTGCCGGGCGGCCTCGGTGGCCTGAAAGCAGCCGGCGGTGACGATCACGTCCGGCTTGAGCCGCGCCAGCTCCTCGGCGAGCGCGGGAATCCCACCATTCCAGCCGCGCCGCATCCAGAGAGCTGGCGTCGAGCGTCCGGATCCGGTAGACGCGGCTCGGTGGCTGCGCGCCGGCGTCGAGCACCACGAGGAGCACGGCGCCGAGAATTATGGCGACGATGGACCGGCGCCGCGACATGGACGAAGGCACAGCGCCGCCCGCCGGGCCTGTCAACCGCGAGCGCCGCGCGCCTGGGATCGACCTTCGCTAGCTTATGGCCCGACCCCGAGGCCTCGCAGCGTCTCCTCGACGGCACTGCGGAGCGCGGGATCCAGCTCTCCCCCACCGACCGCGAACACTCCGACGGAGCTGACGCTGCGGTCGTCGACGCGTCGATCCCGCAACACGAAGACGCGCGGGTCGGCGGCGAACGCCGCGACCAGCTGCGTGTAGAGCTGGGGGACCGAGTTGGGAACGATAACGAGGCAGCGTTGCGGCGTGCTCATGGAAGACGAGGCGTGTCGTGGCTCACGCTGCCCACTATAGCAGGAGCACCCCCGCGGCGCCGACTCGCCGAATGCGGGGGCGAGCGCGCCCTTCCGGGTCGGCGGCGGCACCTCGGAGTTCGACTACTTGGCGTCAGCGTTGGACGGCGGCGGGGTCCGATCCGGCGCCAACGCGGCGTCGACCACACGCGCGAGCCTGGAGAAGTCTAAGGGCTTCAGGATGTAGTCGAACGCGCCCCGGGCCCGGGCGTCCTGCATGGTGTCGGTGAGGGGATCGGCCGTCACGATCACGACCGGCACCTCTGGGTGAGTACGCGTGAGCCGGTCCAGGACTTCGAGCCCGGGCATGCCGTCCATCCAGAGGTCCAGACACACCGCATCCGGCCGGCTACGAGCGACCAGCGTGAGGGCGGCGGGGCCGTTTTCTGCCTGACTCACATCGTGCCCCAGCGCCTGGAAAAACTCGGCGAGTACGCCTCGGACCTCCGCTTCGTCATCGACCACGAGGATGCGCCCCATCGCCGGTATTCATCCTAGCACCACCTCTGGGGCGTTGACGCAGCCTGAGGTCACCGCGCCGGGGGGCGGTGCAGGTGCCGGCCACTGTGGGAAGGAGCTCTGACCGGGGGGGCAGCGGACACCGGGCGGAAGTTGTGCGGGAAATCGGAGCGGTGTGTCTATCCTGGGAACGTCATGGTTCGCATCACGTTGCCGGCCGACACCCACAGCCGCCTGATCGAAGCGCTGCCCAGCTGGTCGCGGGCCTACAAGCTGCTCAATGAGGCGACCGAGATGCACTATGCCGTCGGGGTCCGCCGCATCAGCTGCGACCTGTCCGACGCCCACGCACTGCTCCAGGTCGCCGAGCGTGTCTATCCGGAGTCCGCCCCGCTCATCCGCATCGCCATTCGGAAGGCGGGTACCGCGCACAGCGGGCATCGCCACGTACCGCCTCTTCAGTCGGACCGGCGCCGCCCCGCTCGTAGTGCTCACCGGCAGCTTCCGCTCCGCCGTCTGGCGGGCCTTCACCTGCTCGTCTTCAGCTTCCAGATCCTTCAAGTGCTCGATCGCGGCCGCGAGCTTCTTCGGCGCCTCCTCTAGCTTCTACCCGCCAGGGCTGCGAGGCCGGCGCGGAGGAGCCGCCGACGGGGAGAGCGTCAGGCGCCGGACGTTTGCCCATGATCTGCGACCGCCGGGACGGCCAAGCCAGTCCGCCGGAGGGAATCGAGAACCCACCCGCCCCGCTTTGATCGATAGGTCTATTGGACATTGATGCGCCGGTATGACGCGCTCAGGGTTTCGACGAGGCCGAACGCGATGAAGCCGAGCGCGATGACGGCGAGCACGACCGGGCCCATAGTGATGTCCCCTATCTCGCGCAGGGTGCTTCCGAGTGCCCGGACGTGCCAGGGGCGGGGCGGCGCTCGATGGCGGCGACCCGAAGGATCGTGCCCCCAGCGCTAAACACCATCCCACGAGCCGCCAGACCGAAGAGTCCCAGCCCCAGAACAGTCGTTCGAACAACACGATGGAGCGATCGAAGATCGAGCCATCGATCCAAGTCGCCACAGTACACTCGATAAAACGTCTGAAGGCCGACGAGGATCAGTACCGTTCCGCTTACGACAAGGGCGAGCTGCCCGAATGGACGAGACATGAGTGCTGCACTGGCGATCTGAGTTTGGTGCTCGGCCGTACGCTGGGGTAGATCGAGAGCGAGTTTTACGGCAGTCACGGCAAGACCCAGATGCACACATCCGCCGATCGTCCAGCCCGCGTGGTCGGCGATACCTCCGAGACCTGCGCGTGCTCTATCCGCGTTCGTAACCGTCCGTACGATTTGCCAGACGAAGTCAGCGGCCGGGCCCAGGGCAATCGCAAACAGCGCACGTTCGATGACGACGAGCGGCAAGGTGCTGCCTCCCTACGCGCGGTGAGCAGTATTGACCAGACTGCTCGTGTCGGTACCGGTAGAGTCCCGTCTCGATAGGGACGTGCGGGGGTGAGATATGACGAGTCCCGCAGTTCGGCCCAATTCCGGTCCTCGTCTCGATGGCGTCCGGGTGCTGGTCGTCGACGACGCGCCCCACGTACGACAGGTCGTGACTGACATCCTCACGAAGGATGGCGCCAAGGTCACCGCCGTCGATTCCGCCGAGGCGGCGCTTGCCGCGCTGCAGTGGGAACGGCCCGACGTCCTCCTGAGCGATCTCGCGATGCCAGGAAGGGGCGGTTACTGGCTAATCGGGCAGGTTCGGGCACTCCCACCCGAGAGCGGCGGAGTCACCCCCGCCGCCGCGCTCACTGCCTACACCGGTCCCGAACACCGCGCGAGCGTCCTGCGCGCAGGATTCCAGCTGCATGTGGAGAAGCCCGTCGGTCTTGAGGCGCTCGTCGGCGCCGTAGCGATCCTGGCCCTGAAAGAACACGCGCCGGCTCGCTCAAGACTCTTGGGAAGACCTTCGCCATCCACCGCGCACAGGGACGATACGTAGTCCCATGGCTATGGAAGCGCATCACTCACTACGCGAGGGCCAGCCGCTTCTCATGGCTTCGCCGCTGCAGCAGGCCATCCAGCAGCTTCAGCTGTCCATCCTGGAGCTGCGGGAGGTCGTGCAGAAAGAGCTGCTCGGAAACCTGTTCCTCGAAGCCGCCGCCCCGAGGCGCACGAGCCCGGAGCTGTCGCCTTACCCCCGCAGCACACGCGCCAATGCCGCGCGAGCTCGCATCGGCCGCGCCCTCGCCCATGAACGGGCGCCCGGCCCAGCCTGGCCAACCACTCCTCTTTCTGCGTTGTCCGCTTTACCGGGAGTCGCGTCTAGCCTGATTCCGCTGCCCGCGAGCCTGGCTGTGGGCCTGGATAGCCCGTGCACCAGATTTAGCGAATTGCCTTACGTTCTGCGTCTGCTTCGCGGCACTGCTCGCGACCTTCCGGCGCTTCGAACGACCCGCAGCCGCCTGCTTGCCGGCAGCTTCGCGCTCCGGCCATGTCCGGCGCAGTGACGCCTTCTTGCTGATCGACATTCCCCGTCTCCTATGGAGTCCAGCCTCGTTCACTCACGAGCGTCGTCGGCGACGCGCTAGCCCGGGTCGGACTCCCGACCCGCGGTCCACACGACGATGACTGCCAGCGCGAGTCCGAACGCCCATGATCCTCCTGCCCACGCGGTCACTCGACGAGCGAACCGCTCGAGCAACAGGCCGAGCGTCCGTGTGCGTTGCTCTTGCATGGCCGTCGAGCTCACTCGATTCACGTCCGCCGTCCTTCTGCCGCGCCACGTCCCACTCTGCCTCTAAGCGGCGCGCCGTCACCCTCGCATGGTCGATTGGGTGGCACCGGGTGACATGCCCAACGTACCGGCGGGCTCCCGGAGCTCCAATTGGACCTTGGTCCGCTCGTCCGGTTCCTCGCCCTTCCGCTCGGCGGTCCGAGCGCACGCGCGAGTCGCCAGGCCTCTCCAGAAGGGCCCGCATGACTATATAAGTTATATATGATATATTCTGTATGCACTCAGATATTGAAAGAGGAGAGCGCCATGAACACCATGCTTCGCTGGTCCCCGACTCGGCAATTCCACTTCCACCAGGACGCAGACAACCTCTTCGAGAGGTTCGTGGGCCGCGCCACGGATGAAGCCGATCAAGGCTCCTCGTGGCTCCCCGCCGCGGAGGGGTGGCTCGAGGACGGCACCTACGTCATCCAGCTCGCCTTGCCGGGCGTGGATCCGAAGGACGTCAAGGTGTCCTGGATGGACAACGTTCTGACCGTCAAGGGCGAGAGCAGGGCCGACCACGACGCCACGGGCAAGGACTACTTCGTGCGTGAGGTGGTGTACGGCGCGTTCGAGCGGCGCTTCCGGCTCCCCGAAGGCGTCAACGCGGCCGAAGTCGAGGCGAAATACGCGAACGGCATACTCGCGGTGAGGGTCCCCGCGCCACGAGCTGCGACGCCGATGATGATCGAAGTAAACGCCGCCTAGTCGCGCCCGGCGAGACCGAGCCGTGCCGGTATCGACCGGCACGCGCCCGGTCACCTCGGGCTCATCCTATCGGATGCAATCGGACGTATGCGCCCTCGGGGTTTATCTCAGCGCGTCCAGCAGTGAGCGCTGCCGGTCCAGGCGCTTCGGACGGTCCTGGGCGAAGCGCTGCACACCGGCGAAGATCGAGTCGGGGTCCAGATGCGCTTCGGCGATCACGTCCGCTTCCAGGCCTCCGGTGAGCCACTGGTTGCCCCAGTCGGCCGTGAGCGAATAGGCATCGGTCAGGGAGCCCACGTTGCGGAGCGGCCACATGCGCCGCGTGCCGCTGCTGACGAACATGAGGTCCTGGCCGGCTTCGGGCGGCAGCACGGAGCTCCGATAGGCTTCCGGCTGGCGGTCGAACAACTCCTCGCTGATCGCCGCGATCACCTTCACGTTGATGCCCGCCTGCTCCAATCGCGGCAGCACGCTCACCAGATTGAACGTCGAGCTCGACCCCTGCGCGACCACGTAGCCGTGCCTCGGCTTGCCGGGCGTGAAGTCACGGATGACGTACAGGCCCTTGGCGGCGGCCCGGACATCCGTGTCGGCGAAGGTGCTGCGATCGGCCACGCGGAAGTCGGGGCGCGCCACCTCGACGATGATGATCCCCACCTTCTTTTCCCGAGCGGCGATCTCCGCCGCGGCGAAGTAGCCGGGGGCCACGTCGTTGTAGTCCCAGAAGCTCAGGTTGATGACCTGGTCGCGCGGGAACAGCTTCCACACCTGCGGCGAGAAGATGCCGAAGTGGGTCCGCGCATCGGCGGCGGTCTCGGGGCCGGAGTGTCCCGCCAGGATGTGCAGGACGCCCGTGCGGAACTTGCTGTCCTGGTTCTGCTGACTCCAGACGCGGGCCGGCAAGTACATCAACGGCGTGAAGGCCCCGTACGTACCGCTGAACGCCCACACGCCCGCGAACCGCTCAGGGTCCAGTGACGCGCTCTGGCCCACGAGACCGATGGCGCTGGAGACATTGCCCGCTTCCTGGATCGCGGCCTTGAGCCGCGTCCCCAGTGGATTGGTCTCGGGATCGTAGTGACCCCAGATATTGCCGTGCTCCAGATTGACCGACTCCGACAGATCCGCGGCCAGCGTCAGCACCCGGTTGTCCGTCACGTGGTTCAGCCACTTCACGATCTCGGACACCGCCCGGCGAGCTCCCGCCACTTCGCCCGCCTTGCGGAAGAGCGCGACCTTCAGCTGCTTCTCTTTGCCCGACGCCGAGTTCCTCACCGTGAGGGTCTGCGTTTCCTCGGGGAGATTGGCGACGCGGAGACGATCGTCCAGGAAGGGATCGTGCTTCACGTCGATGCGGAGCGGGATGTGCTCCTTCACCGAGTCGCCGATCTCCACCAGGCGATCGGCGAGCCAGTCTCCGAGGCCATCGCGCTCGAGCACGGACATGGCGACGTCGATGTTGGTCTTGAACTGGATCAGCCGCTCGCGCGTGTCGGTCACCGGCCCCTGGCGGATGCCGGCGAACTCCACGCCGTAGCGCTCCTCGAAGGTGCGCGCCAGGGCGACGAAGTACTCCGAGTTCATCTTCATCCCGTACGGATGGCTCGGGTACCCCACCACCTGGTCCCCCGCCCCGGGGATCTTGCCGTTCACCGCGCCGGGCCAGTACCCCTTGGTGGTCGTGCCGATCACGATCATCGGGCGGCGATCCGTCGGGTCCCACTCCTCCATGGTCTTGAGCACGCCCACGATCTGGTCGTAGTCGTGGCCATCCGGCAGCGCGAACACGTTCCACCCATAGGAGGTCCACTGATCGATCAACCGGTAGCCCGTGAACTTCCTGGACACGACGCCGCCGATGAGCGAATCGTCGATGCCGGCGTTGTTGTCGGACAGGAAGATCCGGAGCCGCTTGCCGACCTGAAGCGCGATGGCCTGGGTCTTGACCTCCTGGGCGTGCCCCTCGGTCATGGCGAACTCGCCCTCGAAGGCGATGACCTTCGGCGTGCCCATGGGAGCGCCGACGATGTCCCAGAACGCCGCCTTCCCGGCCGCCGACGCGATGCCAACGCCCGACGGACCACCGTTGACATCGTTGGTGCCGTCGGTGGTCTCGATGTGCCCGGAGAGGGCACGGATGCCGCGCCCCTTGGCCTGGGCAAACAGCGGATGGTCCGACAAGCCATGTTCCGCGAGGAGCGTCGTCAGCGCCCCGGCGCCACGGCGGAATCCCAGCGCATCGACCGGCAGCATCGCGATGTCCGGTGCGACGCGGTAGCGGCGGTCGCCCGTCGCCTGATACCTGCGGTACAGCGCCTGACCCATGATCATCCACAGCGCGTAACAGGTCGGCGCGCAGTGGCCCGCCGCCAGCATGAACTTGTCGCCATACGGATGCTTGGGGCGCCGGTAATCGTACCGGAGTCCGCCCAGCTCTGGCCCGGCCAGATGCGCGGCGACGTTGAACGGTGTGTAGGCCAGCGGACCGCCGAAGTGCCCGGTCTGAGCATAGTTGCCCAGCAGCGTGAGAGTCATACAGGTCATGTAGCCAATGTCTTCCAGGTGCTGCCGCTCGTACGGAAGCCGTGACCCCGTGACCGACCGTGGCGAAGCGTGAACGCTCATCTTGGGATTCCCACCTTCCTGGACTCGCGGTCTAACCAGACTGCCCCGCGCATTTTAACGGCTGACGCAAAATAAGGAAATCGGGATGCGCGCCGGCTCCGGCGACTTCACGACTGACAAGCCGACCGGTCAGCCGCTGGCGCTCGGCCCGCGTGTCCCGCGTCCGCGAAGGGCAAACAGCGACGCCACGTCCAGGCCTCTGGGGAGATCGGCCTTCCCGCGGACGACCAGCTCGGCAAGGATCCGGCCGGTCAGGGGCGCGAACTTGAAACCGTGTCCGGAACACGCCGAGGCGAATGCCACGCGGGGGTCGCCCGGCCACCTATCGATGACAAAGTCCTCCGTGGACGTCATGGTGTAGAGACATCGCTCGCTGCCGAGAAGCTCGTGGACAGGGACCGCGAGGATCTGGCCGAGCCGCATGCGCAGCCCCTCCAGCTCGCCGGAGGAAGGCGCCGCCGGCTTGTCGGGATCCGCTCCCGGCCCCTTCGTCACATGACGGCCGACCTTCATCGCGTCGCGGCCGACCTCAGCGACGCCGTACGTGAGCCCGCTCTCCCCGCCACCGAAGTGGATCCACGACGGCACCGTGCGAGCGGGCACGCCAAGGCGGAAGTGTGCGACCGTCTGGGGCACGACGGTCACCTCCCCGACTGCGACGGGCGCCAGCTCAGGCAGCCATGCGCCGGTCGCGATCACGACGCGCTCGGCGAAGAGGACGCCGCGGTCCGAGACGATCCGGAGCGTGCGATCCGCGCGGTCGATCTCCAGGACGCGCGTGTCCTCCAGGACGACGCCCCCCGTGCTCACCACCATCCGTTGCAGGGCTCGGAGCGTCTCGTCGGCGGCGATGATCCCACCCGTTCGGTCGTGGAGGATCTCCGCGTCATCCGTGAATTGCAGGGAGGGAAAGCGCCGCCGGGCCTCCCCGGGAGGGACGCTCTCCACATCGACACCCGCGGTCTTGACGGCCGCCGCATAGCCACTGAGCGCAACACGATCGGGACCGAAGAACACGACATCGCCCGGATGGACGAGCGTCACCCCGGCCGCGCGCTCCAGGCGCGGCCACTCCTCGTCACGGACGTGGCGCATCAGGGTGGCGTACACGGCGCTCGTGTACGTGCTCCGCGTCATCCTGGCGCTTCCGTGGGAGCTTCCTCCGCCGTGACCAATGCGGAAGCGCTCCACGACCGCGACGGGCCGGCAGCCCAGGCAGAGGAGATGCCAGGCGGCGGCCAACCCGACCACGCCCCCGCCGATCACGACGGCGCCATGCACTTGCTGGTTCACGTGGTTGGTCTCCGAACCGGGCCGAGTAGGGGTGATCGTTGGCCCGGACGGGGCGCCCGCCACCGGCGACGCCCCGCACTGGCCCTCGCGACTACGCCCTTGCCTTCTACTCGCGACTACACCGTCAGCTGATCTCGGATCGGCAGGCGCCGGATTCGCTTTCCCGTCGCCGCGAAGATCGCGTTGCACAACGCCGGAGGGATCGGCGGCACGCCCGGCTCGCCCACGCCGCCCATCGGCTTGCTGTAGTCGCCGGGGATGATGTGCACGCGGATCTCGCGCGGTGCCCCGGCCATGCGGGTCACCTCGTAGGCGTTGAAGTTGTCCTGCTCGACACGGCCGCCCTTGAAGCTGATCTCGCCCAGCGTGGCGATGGCGACGCCCATCACGGACGCGCCCTCCATCTGCGCGCGCACCCGGTCGGGGTTGACGCACGCTCCGCAGTCGACCGCGATGTCCACCCGGGGAATCGTCAGCGCCCCCTTGTCGTCCACGGCCACCTCGACGACCGCCGCGACGTAGCTCACGAAGCTGTAGTGGCCGGCTATGCCGAGGCCGTGGCCCTTGGGGAGCTTCCGCCCCCAGCCCGCCTCGCGAGCCACGGTCTCCACGACCCGCCGCAGCCGGCCGGTGTCCACCGGGTACCGCTCGGGGGACTCACCGTGGTTCCAGGTGTCGCCCAGCGTGTCCGCACTCACCTGGCGGGCCGGACCGATCACCTCCAGCAGGAAGTCCTTGGGATCACGGCCCGCGGCCGCCGCCAGCTCGGCGACGAACGACTGGACCGCGAACGCATGCGGAATGTTCGAGACGGACCGGAACCAGCCGATCCGCGTGTGGGCGATGGCCTCGGGGTTCTCGATGCGGACGTTGGGGATCGCGAACGGCACGTTGATGACGCCCATGCCGAGCTCCAGGGGCGCCTCGTTCTTGGCCGTGGGATCGAAGGTGGAGATGATCGTCGGCGCCACGCTGCGGTGCAGCCAGGCGACCGGCTTGCCCTGCGCATCGACGCCGGCCTCGAGGTGCTCGACCGACACCGTGTGGTAGTAGGAGTTGTGCAGGTCGTCGTCGCGCGTCCAGGTCACCTTGACCGGCTTGCCGTCCATCGCCTTGGAGAGGACGGCCGCCTCGATGGCGTAGTCGGGCTTGGACTTGCGGCCAAAGCCGCCGCCGAGCAGAGTGACGTGCACGGTCACGTCGTCCGCCGACAGGCCGAGGCGCTTCGCCACCAGGTCACGCGCGGCCTGGGGTGACTGGAAGCAACCCCAGACCTCGCACTTGCCGTTCGTGATGCGCACCGTCGCCGCCGGCGGCTCCATCGTGGCGTGCGCGAGGTGCGGGATGTAGTACTCGGCCTCGAGGCGCCGCGCGGCGCTGGCCGCCGCCGCGTCGAAGTCGCCGTCGTTGCGCACGACCTTCGCGGGCTTTCGCGCCGCCTCCTCCAGCGTGGCCTTGAAGGCCTTCGAGTCGTAGCTGGCATTGGGGCCGTCGTCCCACATGATCGTCAGCGCCTTGCGGCCCTGCATGGCCGCCCAGGTGTTGCGCGCGATGACGGCGACGCCACCGAGGGGATTGAAGTGGGCCGGCGGGGGGCTGCTCTCGATCTGCACGACGCGCACCACGCCCGGCACCTTGAGCGCCTCGGCGGCCTCGAAGCTCGCCACCTTGCCGCCGAGGACCGGGGGACGGGCCACGACCGCGTAGAGCATGCCGTCCAGCCGGGTATCGATGCCGTACTGGGCCCTGCCCGTGACGATGTCGCGGCCGTCGACCAGCTTCAGCTGACCCTTGCCGATGTAACGGAACTTCGACGGGTCCTTCAGACGCACCGTCTCGCGGGCCGGGACGGGCTGGCCGGCAGCCGCCTTGGCGAGTGAGCCGTACCCGGCGCGCCGGCCCGTCGGACGATGCACGACCTCGTGGTTCCTCGCCTCGACCTCGCTGACGGGTACCTTCCAGCGCTCGGCGGCGGCCGTCTCGAGCATGGTGCGCGCCGCCGCGCCACAGCGGCGCATGGGCTCGAAGAAGTGCCGGGTGCTCCGCGAGCCGTCGGTGTCCTGGTTGCCGAACCTCTTCTCGTCACCGGGCGCCTGGGCGACGCGCACGCGCTTCCAGTCGGCTTCGAGCTCGTCGGCCACGATCATCGGCATGCCCGTCCTGACACCCTGCCCCATCTCGGAGCGGTGGCAGACGATCGTGACCGTGCCGTCCTCGGCGATGGACACGAACGCCAGGGGGTCGTCGACCCAGCCGTTGGGCATGCCGTCCGCGCCGTACTTCTTGGCGTCCGCGGCACGCGCAGCCGACGAGAACCCGACCGCGAGCACCAGGCCGCCGAGCGCCGACGCTCCCAGAAGGAGCTGGCGCCGACTCACGTTGGCCAGGACCACCGGCCTGTCGAGCGCCGCATCATCCGCGCGACTCGGACTGCGATCGACCGGCGCGTTCATCGCGGGCCTCCCTGCTGCGCCGCCGCCTGCTTGATGGCGGCGCGGATACGCGTGTAGGTGCCGCAGCGACAGATGTTCCCGCTCATGGCCTCGTCGATCTCGGTCTCGCTCGGCTTCGGCGTGCGCTTGAGCAGGGCGGCGGCGGACATGATCTGGCCGGCCTGGCAATAACCGCACTGCGGCACGCCCTTGTCGACCCACGCCGCCTGCAACGCCTTGCCGACGGTGCCCACGCCGACCGCCTCGATGGTGACGACCTTCTTGTTCGCCACCGCCGAGATCGGCGTGATGCAGGAGCGCACCGCCCGGCCATCGACGTGCACGGTGCAGGCGCCACACAGCGCCATCCCGCACCCGAACTTGGTCCCGGTGAGGCCCAGCTCGTCGCGGAGCGTCCACAACAGCGGGGTGTCGCCAGGCAAGTCGACGTTCTGACGCTTGCCGTTGATGTCCAGTGGGATCATCGCGAATCTCCTCTGATCATCGGGCCCTCAAGGCCAATGCGCGCGGTCCTCGGTCCCTACCGCAAAGCGCGTCGCGCCGCCGATCCGCCCGTCCTCCGCCTGCGCGCCCATCCAACCACAAAGCGGGGGGGACATAAAGGCAACTGAGCAACACGACTCAGCATGCGCGGGGGTACTGGACCTTCAGAGGATCCCCTTGCGACTTTGCGGACCGTGCGCGGGACCGGCCGGCGTCACGCCGACCGGCGTGTTCGCTCGTTCGACGTCGACGGTGTGCCCGCCCGCGGCGCCGGGACGACCGGCGGCTGCCCGGCCGCCTCGGCGATCGCCCGGTTCATCTCCGCGCCGATCAGGAGGACGACGCTGGTGAGGAAGAGCCAAAACAGGAACAGGATCAGCCCCCCGATCGCACCGTACATCACGCCGTAGTTCGCGAAGTTCGCGACATACACACGTAGCCCGAACGACATCGCCAGCCACGACACCGTGAAGGTCACCGCCCCCGGGGTCGGCCAGCGCCACGGCCGCCTGCCGGAGGGGGCAAAGTAGTAGACGAGGTCGACGGCGACGAGCACGAGCACCACGGGGACCACGGTGGTCAGCGTGGTGGCGGCGGTCCCGAGGGCGGCGCCGAGCCGCGCGCTCAGCATGATGAGCAGGCTGGAGGCGATGACGAAGACCGCGCAGACCACCGTCAGCAGCATTGCGATCCCCCGGCGCTTCCACCATGGGCGCTCGTCGCGGACGCGGCAGACGACGTTCAGCATCGACATCACAGTCGCCAGCCCAGTGGAGCCGACCCACAGCGCGCTCACCGCGCCAAGCGAGATCAATCCCCGATGGCCGTTGCTGGCGATCACCTGGCGGAGCGTCGCGCGCACGGCGGTCGCCGTTTCGTCGGGCAGGACCTGCGCGGCGCTGTCCATGAGCTGGCGGATCACATGGTGCACCGGGATGAGGCTGAGCAGGGCGGCCACGAACAGCAGGAGCGGGAAGAACGAGAACAGGAAGGAGTAGGAGAGCGCCGCTGCGCGAGGCAGGATCTCATCATCGTCCGCCGCCATCCGCACGCGGACAACGAGCTGGCGCACCGTGAGACCGCCGAGCCGCCATGCCGAGGGTCGCGGCATTTGGCGCTTGAATCGTGCATGGCGCGTGCCGTCGGCGTTGCCCGTCGACTCTCCTACACTTCCACTCTCAGCTTGCGGACGTGCCCCGTGCCGCGACGGCGACGAGTTGGGCGAGATGCAGCATCTCGATGGGCTTCCCCAGCACGGCCAAGAACCCCGAGCTGGCCTTGTCCGGCATGCCGGTGACTGCGATCGCCGGAACCTGGATGCCCCGCGCACGTAGCGCGGCTAGCGTGTCATTGCCGGACAGCCCGGGCATCAGGATGTCGAGGATGATCACGTCCGCAGGGAAGCTGGCGATGCGGTCGAGGGCTTCCATGCCGGTCGCAGCCGTTGCCACGCAATACCCGTGAAATGTCAGCAGATCGCCGAGCATTTGGAGGACAGCGGGCTCGTCATCGGCAATGAGGACCCGGGGCGGCTGGTTAGTCATTGTCACAAGATCGGCCGGGGCTTCATCGCTATGGTGCCTCTGAGTGTCCCGGACTCGAGGGCGGACTCCCAAGCGAAAACGACGTCGTACTTGTGGGAGCCGGCGACTACTACCGGTAGGACAGGCTCTTACTGCTCAAGCGGCGTACGTGCGCTTCATCCTTCTCATCATGTACCGCGCGGGGCGCCGGCCCTCCTTCAGATCGCGGTGCGGCCGCCATCGACTGCCACGATCGCGCCGGTGACATAGCTGGCGCGAGGTGAGGCCAGGAATGCCACGACCTCGGCGATCTCTGCGGGTTCGGCGGCGGCCGAGGCCGCCATCGAGCTCGCCGAACTCGGCCACGGCATCTTCAGCTACTACCTGGTGCACGGGCTCAAGGGCGCGGCCGACCTCAATCACGACGAGGTCGTGAGCCCGCAAGAGCTCTACGAGTACGTCGAGCAGCAAGTGACGAGTAAGTCACGGACGGTGGGCGGCAACCAGCATCCGGGGATGAAGGGCGATCTGGAGGGGATGCTGCTGCCGCTCAGCGGAGTGCCTTCGCCCTAGCCCACGCAGATCGACCTCCGTTGTCGCCTGAAACCGCTCGCATCGCGAATACACCGGACTGGCCCTGCGTCGAACAGCACAAGGAGAGTTCAATATGGCCGCCAGATTCCGGCGTACCGTGCTCACGGTCCTGCTTGCCAGCTTCGTCGGGGTCGCCATCGCGGGATGCCTGTTGGTGCCGTTCCCGGTCGGAGGAGGTGGCCACGGCCACCGGCACGAACATCGCGATCGCTGGTAGATCGCTGGAGGACGAGGACATCGCGCCAGAGGCTCATCGGTGGTTGGACGAGCTCCGACATCTGGGCGGGCTCGAAACCCGTCAACGATCTGGGGCGCTCAGCCTTTCGAGGAGTCCGACCAGTTCGTCGGCATCGAGGGGCTTCGTCGCGCATGCATCAAATCCGGCCGCCAGAGCCTGCCGCCGCGCCTCGGATCCCGCGTGGGCCGTGAGGGCGACCGCTCCGATGTGCCGTCCTCCGCCGAGACCGTCACGGATCTGGCGGATGAGCTCGTAGCCGTCCACGTCCGGCATCGCCAGGTCACTCACCAGCAGGTTGAAGTCTCGAGCGGCCAACGCCTTCAGGGCCTCCGCGCCAGATCCCGCGACGCCCACCTCGGCACCAGACCTCGTGAGGACGAACGCGAGCAGGTCTCTCGCATCCGGTTGGTCCTCGACAATGAGGATGCGGCAGCTCGCCAGCCGTCTCCCACTCCCCGTTCCCCGCGTCGTCTCGTCGATCGTGCCTCGGCCCACTCGCACCGCGAGGACGGGAAGATCGACCGTGAACGTCGCTCCTTTTCCAAGCCCCTCGCTCTCGGCCTGAATCGTGCCCCCGTGTAGATCGACCAACTGGCGGACGATGGCGAGACCGAGGCCTAGCCCGCGATGCTTCCGCTTGCTGCTACTGTCCGCTTGCTCGAAGGGATCGAAGATTCGCGAGAGCATGGACGGGTCGATGCCATCGCCGGTGTCCGTCACCGTGACCCGGGCGTGCGTGTCGTGACGGACCAGCCTCACGTCGATGCGGCCCCCCTCAGCCGTGAACTTTATGGCGTTCGAGAGGAGGTTCGAAAAGACCTGCTGAAGCCGGCGCGCGTCACCCAGCACCTCGCAGGCGGCGTCTGCCAGCTCGATCACGAGGCGAAGGTGCTTCGCCTCGACCTCTGCGGCGAGAGCGTCGATGGCCTGCCGGGCGACGAGGACGAGATCGACCGGCTCCCGCTCGATCTCCATCCTACCGGCGACGATCCGGGAGACGTCGATCAGATCACCGATCATCTGTCCCTGCAGATCCGTGTTGCGCTCGATCACCTCGAGCGCGCGGAGACGCTCACGCTCACTGAGTTGCCCAGATCTCAGCATTCGCGCCCAGCCCAGGATGGCGTTCAGCGGCGTTCGTAACTCATGGGAGAGCACCGCCAGGAACTGATCCTTCGCGCGGTTCGCCGCGTCGGCCTCGCGCCGAGCCTCCCGTTCGCGCGCGAGATGCTCCTCGACCGCCCGGTCCGCGACCACGCGCACCAAGCCGAAGGCCACGTGCTGCGCGATGCTCTCCGCCAGACGCATCTCCGCCTCCGCAAAGGCGTGGACGCTGTCGTAGTAGATCATGAACTTGCCGAGCAGCCGCCCCTGACTGACGAGCGGAATGAACGCCAGCGAGCGAATCCCCTCGGCCGCGATCACCTCCCGGAGCTCGCCGAGGCTGTCATCGGCGAGCACGTCGTCGACGACGATGGGCCGCGGCGCCTGCGCATCCCGCGCCCACGGCGAGCGGCCGTCGACGGCAGAGCGGTAGCCGTCTGACAGCTTGTGCCACGCACGGAAGCGCATCACGCCCCCCTCATCGAAACAGAGCACGCTGGCGCGGTCCGCTCCCGCACCGATGATCGCGTCGAGCGCCGCCTCGCACACGCCCTCGACATCCCTCGCTCGCCCTGCGGTGTCGGCCAGACGGTACAGGACCTCCAGTCGCTGGACGGTCGTCGCCAGAGCTTGCTCTGTCTGCCGGCGTTCGGTGATATCTCGGGCGATCTTGGAGGCGCCCACGATCCGGCCACTGGCGTCCTTGACGGGCGAGACCGTCAGTGAAATATCCAGGAGCCGACCATCCTTGGCGCGCCGTTGGGTCTCGAAGTGCTGGATCCGCTCGCCCCGCCGGATCTGAGTGAGGACGTCATGTTCCTCATCGAGGCGATCGTGGGGAATGATCAGCGTGATGTGCTGACCGACCGCCTCGGCGGCGGTGTAGCCGAACATGTGCTCGGCCGCTGGGTTCCACGAGGTGATGACGCCGTCCAAGGTCTTGCTGACGATCGCATCGTCCGACGAGTCCACGATCGCCGCGAGGCGGGCCTGTGCGCTGTCAGCGACCGAGTCGATCGGGTTACTCACAGAGTCGCCGTCGGTGCCACGGAGCAGTTTGGGCGCGGCATGGCTGTAAGCATTTGATGGCTGTAGGCAATTGGATGATACCAGCGATGTGGTGCAGCGCCCACTGGCGTCATGAGGTGAGGAAAAAGTTTCCCACTCCCAGAGTTCTAGTCTGTCGAATCCTCGGAGTCCCGCACTCGAGCGAAGGCTCGCGCCTTCACCGAGTCGCCCTTCTTCGCATATCGAAGACTCGTCCGCTCGAGCCATTCGCGGAATGCCTCGGCGTGCGCCCCGTAGATATCGATTTCGGTCACGCTCGGAGGACTCGGGTTCGCCACAGCGGCGCTCAGCTGGTTGAAGACCCGCGCGAACAAGATGGAGGGCTCCCGGGCGTGCAGGTCACCGAGCAGGACACCGACGTCCGCCCTGGCTACCCGAAACCGGATGGAGCGCGCCTGTTTTCCCATGCCCGTCGACAATGCAGTGGAGATGCCCGCCAGCGTGCCGCGACGGATCACGCCTCGGAGACGGGTCAGCGCTGCGATGGGCGAGAGGTCCGCCGCGGAGAGGCCGACGGCCCCCGCCGGCCCCCTTGAACGAGTCGAAGCTGGCGATCGATCTGCAGCAGGGCGTCATCCGCCGTTGATTCCACGAGCCGCAGGCCCCGAGCCTCCAAGGCCTTTCGCAGAGCGGCCAGGTGAGCGCGGTCGCGCCGGCGGGGTTTCGGGGCACCCGTCGATTTCAAGCTGGACCCGCGTCCTCGGTGGGTTGAGCCGTCGTGCCCGACGACCTCAATAGCCCGAGGTGTTGCGGCTGCATCTCGACCGAACCGTGGAGCGTTGCCACCTGCATCCATGATCGGTTCTGTGCAACGACAATGCCGATGACTGGAGCGCGGCTCTTGACGCATCGGCGGGTGTCGGCCGGTCATGGTGTCAGTACGACCTTGATACAACCATCCTCTTTGTCGCGGAAGGCTTGATAGCCACGCGGGGCCTCGTCGAGCCGCAGCCGATGGGTAATCACGAACGAGGGATTGAACTTTCTGGCCTCGACCACCTGCAGCAGCGGCTGCAGGTAGCGCCGCACATGGGTCTGGCCCGTCCGCAACGTCAGCCCCTCCCATCGGCTCATGCCCGAGAACGTCGCCCTCCTCCATCGTCGCCACGAAGCCGTCATAGAGGTGGAGGTCAGAGCCGCAGATGGCGGTGGCAGTCACTCGAATGATCGCGTCGCGTGGATCGACGATCCGCGGATCGGGAACGTCGTGCACCCTGACGTCATGCGTTCCGTGGTACACGACGGCTTTCATTGGTCCCCCTGGTTGTGATTCTGAGGGTCGGATCAGTGACGGCCGTGCCATCGACATCCATGCGACCCCGCCGCGGGCGGGGCCAGCAAACCCTCCAGCAAAACCCCCACGCGCACGAGGAGCCTGCGTGGTAGACCTGGGATCGGGACGGGAGGAGGACGCGATGACGAACGCGGCGCCGGTGATCGACTGCGACGGGCACATCCTCGAACCGCCGGATCTGTGGGAGACCTACCTGGAGCCCGCCTATCGTCAGCGGGCGCTCCGCATACGCGTGGGCGACGATGGCTTCGAATACCTCGAGATCGACGGCCGGCCCTCCACGATCGCCCGCCAGGGCCAGCTCGGCACCCTCGGCGGGATGGGCAAGCGGGTCGACGAGGCGCGTGAGCTCCGCGAGCGCGCGATGCGCGGGGAGGTCGCACCCCAGGAGGTTCGCGGGATCCGTCCCTCGCCGGAGCAGACGTACCTTCGGGGCGCAGCGTTCGGCACCATGGACATGAAGGAGCGCGTGCAGCTCCTCGACCGCGAGGGGATGGCCAAGGCCGTGCTCTATCCCACTCTCGGCCTCCTGTGGGAGGCCGAGCTGTTCGATCCCGAGCTTTCGAGCGCATATTGCCGCGCGTACAACCGTTGGATCGCCGACTTCTGTCGCGACTCCGGCGGCCGGCTGATCCCCATCGCGCATCTCTCGCTCGGCGATCCCGCGGAGGCCGCGCGCGAGCTCGCGCGCGCGGTACAGGACGGCTGCCGCGGCGCCTTCGTCTGCCCCTTCACCATCACGCGCGTGCCCCACGGCGATCCGCGCCACGACGCCGTCTTCGCGGTGGCGCAGGATCTCGACGTTCCGCTGGCGGTGCATCCGACGTTCGAGCCGCTCCCCTTCAACGTGCACCATCGCTTCGACAAGTTCGGCTGGGCGGTCTGGTACTTCAATCTCTTCGCCGGCCAGGGGGTGCAGCAGGCGTTCGCCACCTTCTTCCAGTTCGGTGTCTTCGAGCGTTTCCCGCGTCTGCGCGTGGTCGTGCTCGAGTCCCAGGCGGGCTGGATCGGTTACTTCCTCGATCGCGCCGACGCGACCTTCACCGGGACCCCGCTCGGCGCCACCGTGCGCCTGAAGGAGAAGCCGTCGTACTACTTCAAGCGGCAGTGCTTCATCTCGGCGGACCCGGACGAACGCACGATCGCTGCGCTGATGCCGCACGTCGGCGAGGACAAGTTCTTCTGGGCGAGCGACTACCCACATCCCGACCATCCCGGCGCATATCTGAAAGAACTGCGCGGGATGGTGGCGCCGATGACGGAGTCAGGGCGCCGGGGAATCCTGGGGGAGAACGTCGCGCGGGCCTACAGGCTCGCGTAAGCGAGCGCGTCGGCGCCGGCGGCAGCGCGCACGTGTTCCGCTAGCCCTCCGGCTCCGCGACGAAGACCGGGATCCGCCGTGTGGTCCGCGCCTGGTAATCGGCGTACGGCGGATATGCCGCGACGGCGAGCTTCCACAGCCTCGCCCGCTCGGCCTCGTCGTTGACCTCGCGCACCCGCATCCCCTGTACGGCGGTGTGGTCGCGGATCTCGACGCTCGGCTTGGCACGCAGGTTGTGTACCCAGACCGGGTGTGTCGGCGCTCCTCCCACCGAACCGACAAGGATGTAGTTGGCGCCGTCCTTGACGCGCATCAGCGGGGTCTTGCGAATGGCGCCGGTCTTGTTGCCGGTGTGCGTCACGACGATCACCGGCAGCCCGGTGTCGCGGAGTGTGGTGCCTTCCGTCCCACCACTGCGCTCGTAGAGCTCGACCTGGTCGCGCACCCACTCCCTGGGGCTGGGGATATAGTCCGGCATGGTGATCTCCTCTTTGGGTCATGACTCGCTCCCGCCGAGATGTCATCGCGGGCGAGCGAGGTGCGGCTCTCGTGAGGGCGTTACGGATGGACCGCGATCAGCGCTGCCGTGATGTCGGCCGCGGCGCCGGCCAGCAGCCGAGCAGTCGCCTCACCCGAGGAGCGATGCGCGTCCGTTTCGGCGTTGAGCGCGGCGCGTAGATCCGTCGCCTCGGACGCCGTCATGCGGAACTGGCACTTGCCGTTCACGACGACACTGCGCCGGACGGCATCCGCCGTTGTTCCCTGCAAGCGTCGCATGAAGACGACTCGACGCACGATCCTGGCAGCATCAGTCGAGATATTCACAAACAATCTACGTCTCCTCCCACCGAGACCAGCCAGACGGTCCGCGGTCGTACCCCTACCTTAGCGGTGGAGGTGGCGAGCGGCAAATGACGAATCCGCCCCTCCAGATGGCGCTGTGCGCCCGGGTCGTTCTCACCGGTTCTTCGCGGCACGTGTCTTTCGGTCCCAACAGGCGGCGTGATGGGCACCCCTGACCTCGGTCGCCGAAAGCTCCGGCGCGCGAGCTCTAGCGCGGCGGCGGAGGCGGCGGAGGTGGCGACGCCGACGGCACCCAAACCCACTGCCACGGCTGGTTCACGCCATCGCCGTGGAGCACGTGCCGGCCGTTGGGATATACGACCTCGCGCTGGATCGTCGGGACTTGGGCCGATGCGTAGCTCGGCGCTTGTCGGTAGCTCGTCGGCGGGGGCACATACGCGCGCGGAGCGGAGTAAGTCGGCGGCGCAGAGTACGTCGGCGGAGCGGAATAGGCTGGCGGAACGGCGTAATACGGCGACGGCGCAGGATAGGCCGGCGGTGCGTACACCACTGGCGGTTGTTCTGCCACTGATGCGGCCACGGCGGACAACGCCACGATTGGCGCCGTCACCACGGCGACGGCGCCCAGCGCGAGGCCGCCGATGAAGGCGCCAGGCCACCAGACGCCGTGGCCGCCGCGGTGGCCGCCACGCCAGTTCCCTCCGGCAGACGCAGGGCTCGGGAGTATCGCCACACACAAGACGAGAGAGACCGTAAGGAGCACGATCACTCGCTTCATAGACGCCCTCCCACGACGCAGAGCATATCAAAGACGATCCGTCCGGCCCGTCTATTCACGGCACGACCACGAGGACGGCGCCCGGGTCAGTATTCACCCTCGCCAATCGGCTCTTCGGCACGCTCCGTGTCGTAGAGCGCGAGGATCTCCGCTTCGGCGACGCGCACCGATGAGCGTGCGCCTGATGCTCGTCGTCAAGACGAGCCGTCGCGGGCTTCGCCCCCGCTCGCGCGGCCATGCCGGGCCGGCTCGCCGAACAGCCGCCGCGGCGGCGCGTCGAGCGGACAGCTCGACTGCCCGGCCGCCGGGAGCCGTTCTCCGAGGGGGTCGGCGCCTCCCGCCGTGCCCGGACGAATCGTGCCGAAGCCCAGCATCCCACCGGCGGCCACGAGCGCGGCGGCGATCCACATGGCGCGGCGAAAGCCTTCGGCGAAGACGTCCGGTTCGAGCGCGGCGGGGCCGGCAATTCCGGCCGCGACCGGCAAGGTCGCAACGGCGACTGCGGCGGCCGCGCGTGCGACGACGTTGTTGATCGCGGAAGCGACACCGGCATGCGCGGGGCCAGCCGCCCGCAGGGCGGTCCAGGTCAGCGGCGCGACCGTCACCGATAGCCCCAGCCCGAACACCACCACCGCCGGGAACGTCGTGGTGAGATAGCCGCCGCCGGGCGCGACTCGCACGAGCAGGGCCAGCCCGACGGCGGCGATCAGAGGACCCAGGGTCATCGGTAGCCGCGGCCCGACGCGCGCCGCCAGCCGGCCGGCGGCAGACGACAGCAGGAGCATCAGGATCGTCATCGGTATCAGCGCGGTACCCGACTGCAGCGCCGAGAGGCCGACGACGCGCTGGAGTTGGATCGGGAGGAGAAACAACGCCCCACCGAGCGCACCATAGACGACGAACGTGATGACGTTGGCCGCGGTGAACTGGCGCGACTGGAACAGGTCGAGGGGCACCAGCGGGTGGCGCTGGGCGCGCTCTATGACGGCCAGCGCGACTAGCGCCCCGATCCCCCCGAGGCCGGCGGCAAGGACCGCGCCCGATCCCCAGCCGTGGGTGGGCGCGGCGGTGAGCGCGTAGACGACGCCGGCCAGGCCGAGGGCGGAGAGCGCCGCGCCCGAGTAGTCCAGCCTCGGTGGAGCGTTCACGTCGCGGCTCTCCGGCACGTGCCGCAGGGCAGCCCACGCCGCCAGCACGGCGAAAGGCAGATTGACGAGGAAGATCAGTCGCCACGTCACCGCCGCGGTCAGGTAACCGCCGACGAACGGCCCCATCGCGGTCATCACCCCCCCGAGGCCCGACCAGGCGCCGATCGCCGCCGAGCGGTCGTCAGGATGGAACGTCGCCTCGATGATGGCGAGGCTGGCCGGCGTGAGCAGCGCCGCGCCGACACCCTGGAGCGCCCGGGTCGCGATCAGCGCCCTCGCGTTCGGCGCGGCCCCGCAGAGCACGGACGCCGCCGCAAACCAGAGGATGCCGAGGACGAACACCCGGCGTCGGCCATAGCGGTCACCGAGCACGCCGCCCAGGAGCAAGAGAGCCGCCTGCGTCAGCGTGTAGGCGTTGACGGTCCACTGGAGACTCGTGAAGTCAGCGCCGAGCTCCGCGGCGATCGCGGGCAGCGCAACGTTTACGACCGTCGCGTCGAGTGTGACGAGTCCGGAGCCCAGCACCGTCGCGAGCAGGACCAGTCGTCCAGCGGCCGATCGGTAGCGAACCCAGTCTCCCGCCAGCCCCGAGTTCCACGTCATCGATCACCGCCTGGTGCTGCGCCCCGGTGGCGGCGCCGTCCGCGACATGCGCCTGCGATCGCAGACCGTTGCTCTTCGAGACGGATCACGATCCCTGTGTCCCGAGGCTCGGTGCACGCGTCGTACCAGGTGGGAGCACGCCGATCGGAGGGGTTCATCACGGGACACAGGTCCCAGATCAGATAGGGTCGTATTCCCTCTTGTCGTACCCGATCGGCACGTGCCCCTGAGCCCGTGGGGCGAGAGAGTGCCAGGCAGAAGATCGGACGGGCCGCGTGATCAGTGAATCGACCCCACGGACATAGTCGGAAAGGAGGAGACCTATGAATCGTCGCGAGTCGACGGCGGTAGTTGGTTTGCTGATGGTGGGGTTGCTCGGCCTGGCCGGCTGTGCCGGAACAAGCGGGAAATTTCGCCTGAGCGCCAAGACCATGTGCGAGGCGCACGGCGGGACGTACAACGCCACGGCCCAGCACTGCACGTACACGGCGCAGTCGCGCCCGATCCGTCAGTCGTGCCAGGCCCAAGGCGGGTACTACGACGACGCCGCCCAGTTCTGCGAGATGGGCCCACCATAGCGCGCAAGCGGCGGCGCTTTGAGGCCAAGCGGGCCTCCGGCGCGAAGGCCCAGGGGCTGGTAGAAACGCCAGAGAGGATCCCGACTCAGTCCTACCGCAGCACGCCGCGATTCGAGAAGCGGGTCTCCTGGCTGGTGATGAACTCGAGCAGCGCCGCCTGCCCGCCCTCGGTGGCCTTTCTCGCTCGGGCGAAGGCGCCCGCGATGTCCTCGGGCCGCTCGACCCGCTCGCTCCAGCCACCCATGGCACGCCCCATGTCCGCGTAGCGTCCCCCGATGTCGCGCGTGCCGTACTTGTCGTGCGACACGACGAGGTGCGGGATCTCGATGGCCATGCTCGAGTTGTTGAGCACGACGGTGAGGATGGGGATCCCGCAGCGGACCGCCGTCTCGAAATCGAGCCCGGTCATGCCGAAGGCCGCGTCGCCCATGAAGTTGACGCAGAACTTGTCGGGCGCGGCGAGCTTGGCGCCGATGATGAGGCCGAGGCCGGTGCCGAGCGCATGCGACTTGCCCCAACCCAGATAGCTGCGCGGGGGGACGGCCCGGTAGAAGGGCAGGAGCTGGTCGCGCGGGCTCCCCGAGTCGTGAGTGACGATGGCGTCGCGCGGGTCGACCACGCGCATGAACTCGGCGATGACCCGGTAGGGGCTCATCGGGACCTCGGCCGAGCCGAGCGTCGGCGTCCACTCATCGAGCCATGCCGCGCGCACGTGCCCGAGCTCCGCGCGCACGCCCTCCCGCCCGGCCGGGCGGCCTCCCTGGGCCTTGACGGCCTCGATGAACTGGCGCAGCACGAGTCGCGCGTCCCCCAGAAGCGGGTAGTCGGCGGCGTAGCTCTTGTTGAGGTCGCGCTCGTCATTGGTCGCGTGGATGAGCGTCTTGCCGGCGGGGATGGTGGCCGCCATCCCGTGGCGGGTGAAGCTACACCCGATACCGAAGACCACGTCCGCCTCGCGAAGATAGTGCAAGGTGTGTCCAGTCACGACGGGGCCGCCGGTGCCGAGCGCGAGGGGGTGATCCTCGGGGAAGGCGCTCTTGCCCTCGAGGGTGGTCATGACCGGTGCCTGGAGCAGCTCGGCCAGCTCGAGCAGGTCATCCGACGCCTCGGAGTACAGCACGCCCTGGCCGGCGTGGATCACCGGCCGCCGCGCCTCGCGGAGGACCCGGGCGGCGGCCTCGACGTCGCGCGCATTGGCGCCGGCCGACGTCACCTTGACCAGCCGGTAGGCGTCGATCAGGGCCTCGGGCACCTCCTCGTTCACGAGGTCGGCGGGGATCTCGACCATCACCGGGCCCGGGCGGCCCATGCGCATCAGGCTGATGGCCCGTCGCATGACATCGGTGACCTGGCTGCCCAGCGTGATGGTCTCGACGGACTTGGTCACGGACGCGAAGGTGCGCGCCGAGCTGAACAAGGGAAATACCTGGGCGCGGTCGCGCTGATGCCCGAGCGGCAGGAGCAGCATCGGCGTGGAGTCGGAGTACGCGGTGGCGACGCCGGGGAAGGCGTTCTCGGCCCCGGGGCCGTACTGCATGCAGAAGACGGCGAGCGTCTTGCCGTTCTTCACCCGCGCATACCCGTCGGCGATGCCGACCCCCACCCGCTCTTGGCGGCAGAGCACGGGCCGGATCTCTGCCTTGGCCGCGGCCTCGATCAGCGGAGTCGTCGGATAGGCGCTCAGGAACTCGGCGCCCTCGGTCTTGAGAATGCGCGCGATGGCATCGATGACTTTCACCGTATGGCGCTCCTTGGGCCCTCGGGACTGGTCGCCGCCCGCGCAAACGAGCGGCCACCCGGCGGCCCGGCGATGAATATACCGCGGGAGCGCGCACCGTCGTTAACCTGGCGATACTTCACCTCTCCGATCTCGGCCCGTCTGTATGGCCCGGGCAAAACATACCTCGCGGGAAGCCAGCCGGTGCCTGAGTGGGCCCGCAAGCTCGACGGTCAAGAAGGGCTTCCGACTAACCCCCACCCGCGCCGCCGACGGCCGGACTTTTGCACGCTACCGGTCGCGATGAGGACGACGGTGATCGCCTTGACCGCGCTGCTCTTGATGGCGGCCAGCCTCGCTGCCACATGGGCGCAGACGGTGTCCGGGCCGGAGCTCCGTGGGCGGATCGAACAGATGACTGACAGCGAACTGGTCGTCCGGGGCGAGGACGGCCGACTTCACTTCGTCGACACGGCCGCGATGCCGAGCGCGGAGCTCGGTGTGCTTACCCCCGGTGACGAGGTTGCGATCACGATCAAGGACGAAACTGCGCGCGGCCCGATCGGTCGCTCGGTCCATCGGAAGCCCGGCGCTTCTCCCCGCCCCTGACCCAGCTACCTGATCGGTCACGAGACGACCGGCCGCACAAATCTTCGTCTCGATTGCCGCTCACCACGGCAATGGGCACGGTCGGGTCCAGCTCGCGAAAGCCTTCGAGTGCTTCCGCGTCCGGCATGCCGGGCATGACGAGATCCAGCAGCACCACATCCGGCCGGTACAGCGGCGCAGGGTCAGCGCGTCACCCCCCGTCGGTGCCGTCTCAATGTGGTAGCCGAAGCCGATCCTCGGAACCTTCCCCTTCTGGCCTCGGCGGTGAGCGGGGCTGCGAGGCACAGGCTATCGAGCTCAGCAGGAAGCGGCGACCGTTCATACCGGTGGGCACGCCGGCCATTGCGGAAAGACTTTTCACAGCTTGGTGAGGAGGCGCGGATGGTGTAGGTAATTCTACGTAGGTAGCTGCCTATTGGCTTCGAGACCTCCACCGCGAGGAAGAGAGTGATGGATATGGTTGTCCTCGAGGCCGCTCGCTCAGAGCCTCAGAGCAATTCACTTCGGCCTCAGCCTCGCGTGCATCGCCTTCCCCTCCAGGGTTCGCCACCCCTGCCCTTGCTCGGGGATCGTGCGCGCCGTTCCTCTCGTGCGCGGGGCGTAGCTCTCGTCCTCGTCGTCGACGACTCCGCGCATGCGCGCGAGATGTACTCCGAGTACTTGCGCCATCGTGGCTTCAGCGTTTTGATGGCCGCCGATGGCTCTCAAGCCATCCAGGTGGCGGTGACAGCGCGACCAGACGTGATCGTCATGGACCTCGCCATGCCGAACATGAGCGGAGTCACCGCAACCCAGTGGCTCAAGAGGCACCCGCGCACGCGGAACATCCCCGTTGTGATCCTCACCGGCTACCCCTACAAGGCCATCGAGGAGGGCGCTCTCGAAGCGGGTGCGGCGATGCTCCTCACCAAGCCGTGCCTGCCAGAAGATCTCGAGGGTCATGTCCGGTCGCTGCTGGAGCGGCCTGCGGGGCCGAGCTGAGAGCTACTCCGCGCCCCGAGCCCATGCCGCGATCTGCACGGCGGGCCACGGCGTCGGCGCCATTTGTCAGCCGCGTACGTCCGTTGGAGAGAGCGAGGGGGTGATGAGCCGCCCTCGCTGTCGACTGGTCAGCGCGTCGCTTCGGCCTGCACCGCAGTAGCGACAGTCTCGCGGCTCTGAGTTCTTCACGAGTACGCTGGTGCTCGTGGCTCAAGGTAAAAGCGGCCGGAATGGGCCGACGGCCAGCCGGCGGGACTACGAGGCAGCGGCGCAGGACCGGTAGGGCGGGAGACGGCGTCGTGGGTACGCGCGGGACGGGCCCGCGATCTGTTAGTGCTTCGGCGGCGCCTCGCCAGACGCGCTTGCGGTCTCGCGCATCCAGATATCGAAGCACCGGCAGTGCAGAAAGAGCACGACCTCAGCGGGCGTCGTCACTTCAAATTCCGTTTCGCCGACGCCGATAGCCTGACCGCATGCTGTGCAGGCATGCGCCGCGCCGCACCGCCCCGCCCACACCTGGTTCAACTCGATCCGTGGTAGCGCGCCGCCTCCGATGAGCACGCGCAGCCGCGTGCGAATGTCCGACTCGGCGACGTCCGAATCGGCGCCGCCACGGATCGGGCGTCGTAGCTCGAGGATGACGCGAGCCTCCGCCATCAGCGACTCGCTGCGGTCCAGGGTATCGAGGCTTCGGGTACAGCGCGTGGTACTGTCGGCCATCCGCCCAGCCGCTCGCCCGACGCGTTCTTCGAAGGCGCTGCTGTCGGCGAGAGAATCATGTCGGCCCTCCTGGAAAGACGAAGGGTATCAGAGATCGAGAGCGAGCGCTCGGGCCGAGCTGACTAAGACGGCTCACGAGCGACTGAAGGACTGGCGAGCGCGCACACACACCAACGCCGGGCGTCGACGTGCTACCAGCGGCCCTTGACTCTGACCATCGGAAGGGCCATCCTCCCACCCCAGACAGAGCAGGACTGGTCACCTGGTCAACGGAGAACGGGGGAGCGCCATGAAGCCTTCTGAACAAGGGACAAGTGGAGCACTCGCTCCCGTGTCACGACGCAGATTTCTCCAAGCTGGTGCCCTGGCGGTGACGGGCCTGGCGGCCGTGGAGCCCCGTGTCGCGTGGGCTCAGGGCAAGGGCGAGGCCAAGCGAGGCGGCACCCTGGTGGTGCGGAGCGGACCCATCCGCGGCATCGACCCGCACCTGGAAACGTGGGCCACCACCCTCCAGGTGGTTCACCAGACGTACAACGCCCTTCTGAAGTTCAACCACGACGGCACGAAGATCCTGCCCGACCTGGCCGAGAGCTGGGAGCAGAAGGACGACCTCACGTATGTCTTCCGCCTGCGGCAGGGAGTCAAGTTTCACAACGTGCCGCCGGTGAATGGTCGAGAGCTCACGTCGGAGGACGTCAAGTACAGCATCGAGCGTCAGATGACGAACCAGCCGGGGAAATTCCAGCACGCCTACTTCTTCCTCGACAAGCTCGCCAGCATCCAGACGCCGGACAAGTACTCGATCGTCTTCAAGACCAAGGAGTCGTACGCGCCGTTCCTGAACTACATCGCGAGCCCGTGGACGGTCATCGTGGCGCGTGAGGTCGTGGAGAAGCACGGCGACTTGCAGCGCCACGCCATAGGCACCGGCCCTTTCATCATGCAGGAGTACCGGCGCGACCAGGAGGCGGTGTTCGTCAAGAACCCCAACTACTTCAGGAAGGGATTGCCCTACCTGGACGAGGTCCGTCTGCAGTACGTCATCGACCCCGTGGCGGCCACCGCCGCGTTCCGCGGGCAGCAAACCGATATCTCCTACGTCGAGTTTGCGGACGTGGCCTCGATCAAGGCCACGAATCCCAGGGTTCACGTGGCCGAGATCACGACCATGTTCCCCATCGTGCTGCGGACACGACCGTATGACGAACAGCGCCCGCTCAAGCCCCCCTTCACCGAGAAGAAGGTGCGCCAGGCCATCCAGGCCGCCATCAAGCCGGAAGAGTTCATCGAGATCGTGCGCAGCGGCTGGGGCATCACGATGACGGGTCCCGTCCCCACCTACAGGAAGCCGTGGGCACTGCCCGCGTCCGCGCGGCCAGAGTTCGATCTGAAAAAGGCCAAGCGCCTCCTGGCCGAAGCCGGCTACGCCAACGGCTTCGAGACGGAGCTGATCGTCGGCAGCCCCGGCGACAACGTGAAGAGCGCCCAGGTGGTGAAGGATCAGCTCGCGAAGGTCGGGATCCAGGTGAACCTGAAGCCCATGGAGATGGCCCAGTACTACAACAAGAGCTACTCCTACGACTACTCCATGAGCGTGCACACGGCCCTCACCGGCGAGGAGCCTGAGGAGGCGTTCCGGCCCTACTACGGGGCCAACGCGACGTACTACCGCTGGGGGAACAAGGAGATCCACCGCCTGATCGACGAGCAGGCCAAGATCCTGGATCAGAAGCGGCGCGTCGAGATGGTCCATCTGATCCAACGGATGCTGCTGGACGACGCGCCCAACGTCTTCCTCTACACCCCGATCGCTCACTACGGCGTCCAGCCCTGGGTGAAGAACTACACGGTGCCCATCAACGCCTACGACCAGCGCTACGAGGAGATCTGGCTCGACGGCAAGAAGGCCTGACAGCCGCCGGCAGGAAAGGCAAGCACCGAGAGCGCGTCCCGATCATGTCCCGCTACGTTCTTCGCCGTCTCATCTTGCTGCTGCCGACGATGATCCTGGTCACCCTGCTGGTCTTCTCCATCATCCGGCTGCTCCCCGGCGACATCGTGACCCTGATGATGAGCGAGCAGGGCTACGCCAGCGACAAGGCCGTGCTCGAGCGGATGCTGGGCCTGGACCAGCCCTTTTACCGCCAGTACGTCAGCTATCTCGGAAAGGTGCTGCAAGGCGACCTGGGAGTGTCGTTCTGGACCAAGGAGCCCGTCCTCGACGAGATCCTGCGGCGCCTGCCCGTGAGCCTCGAGCTGGCCGTGCTGGCCATGTTCTTCGGACTCCTGATCGCCGTGCCGACCGGCATCTTCTCGGCCGTGAGGCAAGATACCTGGCTCGACTACCTGTTCCGCACGGGCGCCATCGGGGGGCTCTCGGTCCCCGGCTTCTGGATGGCCACCGTCGTCATCGTGAGCGCCTCGATCTGGTGGCAGTGGGTGCCGCCCATGCGCTACACGCCGTTCGCCCGGGACCCGGTGAGGAACCTCTCCCAGCTCCTGCTCCCCGCCTTCATCCTGGGGCTCGCCCTGTCGGCCAGCGTCATGCGCATGACGCGTTCCATGGTTCTCGAGGTGTTGCGCGAGGACTACGTCCGTACGGCGTGGGCCAAGGGCTTGCCGGAGTCTGTCGTCATCGCCCGGCACGTTCTGAAAAATGCCATGATCCCCGTCGTCACCGTGATGGGCCTTCAGCTGTCGGCCCTCCTCGGGGGGACCGTCATCATGGAGAGCATCTTCGTGCTGCCCGGCATGGGGAAGTTCTTGCTCGACGCCATCACCTGGCGCGACTACCCCGTCATCCAGGGCATCAACTTGTTCCTGGCCACGAGCATCATCCTGCTGAACCTGGTGATCGACGTGGTCTACGGCTTCCTCGACCCGCGGATCCGGTTCGGATAGAGCCTGGGGGATGTCTTCCAAGACGGGCTCTATCGGAAGGGTGTTCCGTGTGATGCGGGGCAAGCCGCTGGGGGTTTTGGGCGGCCTGCTCATCCTCATTCTCGTGACCACGGCGCTGCTGGCGCCGGTGCTGGCGCCCTATGACCCCGTCAAGATGAAATCGATCGACCGTCTGCAGGCGCCTAGCCTGAACCACCCGCTGGGAACGGACGACTTCGGGCGCGACATCCTGAGCCGTGTCATCTATGGCGCGCGCATCTCGATGCTCCTCGGACTCGGCGCGGTGGCCATCAGCACGCTCCTGGCCACCATCATCGGGATTTTGTCGGGTTACTACGGCGGACGCATCGACACCGTCCTGCAACGGTGCATCGATACGCTGATGGCATTCCCCGGGTTCGTCGTCCTCCTGACGATCATGGCCATGCTGGGCCAAGGGCTGGGCAGCGTGATTCTGGCCCTGGGTATCGGGGGGACTGCTGGCAATGCACGCATCATCCGGAGCGCCGTCCTGGCCATCCGCGAGAACCAGTACCTCGAGGTGGCCCGAGCTACCGGTTGCCAGGACTGGCGTATCATCACCCGTCACATTCTTCCTAATATCGCCGCCCCGATCATGGTGGTCGTCACCCTGGGCCTCGGGGTAGCGGTCCTCGCCGAGTCTTCCCTGAGTTTCCTCGGCTTCGGCGTGCCACCACCGACTCCTTCGTGGGGCGCCATGCTCAGTGGCTCGGGCCGGACCTACATGATCCAGGCCCCGTGGATGGCGGTCTTCCCCGGTATCGCCATCAGTCTGGCTGTCTTCGGCTTCAACATGCTGGGCGATGCCCTCCGCGATCTCCTCGATCCCAAGCTCCGCGGCGGCCCCCAGTGAGTCCCCCGAACCGCGCGGGGCGGGCGGCTGATCTTCAACGCGCCGCCGGCGTGACCCGACATAGGCAACGCAGTACCCATGCTTGGCGGGGCCAGGGCGTAGTTTGGTAGCGGTGAAGCGGCGCAACTAAGTAGATCTACGGATGCGGTCTGGTGGCGTGATTTTTGAACGGTGCGCTGCCCAGAGGAGTGGGCATTGGAGTCCAAAGACCGCCAGCTCGACGTCCCTCACGCATGACCTCGGCCCCTCGTCCCCAGGCCGGCGAGCCGACGCGCCGTCTCCGACGAGCACAGCAGACTTCCCTCTCTCGACCGCGTCAGCGGCGATCAACAAGGCGACCACCGGTCATCCTGATCGCCGACGACACCACCGACACCCGCGACCTCTACGCGGAATACTTCGACGCCCGCGGCTTCACTGTGGTCACCGCCAGGGATGGCGTCAGCGCCGTCCAAGCGGCTCTCGAGCATGTACCCGACGTCATCGTGATGGACCTCGCCATGCCCCAGATCGACGGCATCTCGGCCATCCGGCGGATCAAGGCCGACGCCCGTACACTGCGGAGTCGCGTGATCCTTCTCACCGGCTACCTGCACAGGGTTGTCGAATGGGGCGCACTGGAAGCGGGCGCGGACCTGTTCCTCACCAAGCCCTGCCTGCCGGACGTTCTGGAGGGCTACGTCAATCGGCTCCGACGGCGGAGGCGTCCCGTGTAGCCGGAACACGGTTGCCATGAGCCCTCTCGCGCAGCGCATCGCCCACGCCGTCTACCAGAACTCCCCGCACTTCTACTGCTTCACCTGCTTGGCGGCGCAGCAGGGCGTGAGGGAACATGACGTGCGCGCGGTCGCACTGATCCTGATCGTGCGTGTGGGCCTGCAACTCGTGCGACGAGTCTGCTCGCGGTGCCAGCGCTCGGGCGAAGCCCTCGTTCCCCAGAGGTGAGCAGCCTCGACAACACCAGCTCGTGACGCGCGCGCGTCGCTACTTCTTCGCCGTTTTCGCGGAGAGGAAGAAGCTCAGGGCCCCCACCACGAGGGCGATCGCCACCCCGAGTCCCAGGATGTCGCGCTTGCCGTCCCATTTCACCGCCTCTCCGAGGAAGAGGACGGCGAGGATGGCGATCACGACGCTCACGAGCTGACCCTTGAGGTCGTCGAGGCTGTGGATCTCGAGCCACGCCGGCAAGGGCAGAGTGTCGTCGATGAAGAGAGAGTAGAGCCCGAGGCCGACGACGAAGAGAGCGATCCCGATCAGGAAGACGTCGGTGACGTCGATGAGGCCGAGGGCAAGCGCCTTGCCCCCCTGGGCGGACACCGAGAACTCCCGCAGGGCGTCGATCACCACCCTGACCTCCAGCAGGACGCCGTAGAGGAGCAGCACCAACGAAGAGACGAGCGTGCTGACCACGGCGATGATCACGGCATAGCGGCTCGAGGCCAGTGCGCGGCGGAGCCGGCGTCGGTGCGGTGCCGCGTCCACCATTGATCAATATCTCGCGGGGGCGCCGGCTGGGTAGGGCCGAACGGGTTGGGCCAAGCCGCCCTAAACGGACCTCCCTCGCCGCCGCACGACGCGACCGCTGATGCGGCAGCAGGTCCTAACGTCCTTGAGCTGCGGCATCCTGGCGAGCAACCACCTAGTCTCGGTCGCACTTCCGGGCAACTCAGGCGACGCGCGGTCCGCGCGGGCTACCGGCAAATCAATGCCGGATAGGGGTCGAAGACTCGGCACGTCACCTTCCGCCGAAGCCCGTCGACGAACTCCGAGTATTGGAGCAGGAGCGGGTAGAACACCAGATCGGGCCCGGCCGTGAGCACGATACGGCTGAATTGCCGCCGCGCGCCGCGCAGGAACGGTGCGGGGGAAGCTTGCGCACCTCCGCGACCGACCCCCAGGGAACCGCGTGGCGCCGCTGCCCGAACTGATGAGTGGCGATCAGCTGATCAGGCGTGATCTCGAAGATCCAGGCGCTGCGCCACATGCGCACCATCAGCGGGATGTAGGTAATCCACCCCAGGACGACGAGGGTCGTGACCACGGCGAACTTGAGAGACGTGAGCGGGTTCACCGCGAAGAAGAAGGCCGCACGATACTCCGGATCGCGCCGGCACAAAGGCATCGTGATCACGGTGAGTGCGGCCAGGCCCGTATGGAACACGACCCATCCCGGATGTTGACGAAACACCGCAGCCGCGCGACGCGTCTCCATCGCGCCCGGACCGTGCGCATCAGCATCCATCGCGCTGAAGTGGCCTCCCGCTCGCCCTACTATGGCGGCCAGGCCCGGCGCGTGGATCTTCCGGCCGCGCTGGCGGCCCGGCTGGGTGAGCGGCAGAGCGACCAGGCCGCTGAGGCGGCGCTGGCTGGCCGTGAGCCCTCGGCCTGGGTGTTCCCCTCGCCCACAGACCCCGCCAAGTCACTCGACGCCGAGCACCTGCGCTTCATCGCAGACTGCGCTTCATCAGAACCTCGCGCAACGTCGGCGTGTGTTCAAGGGGTCGCGCTTCCTCGGTCTGCCTGAAGCCACACCTCTCGTACAGCGCAATCGCGGGCCGGTTAGTGGACGTGGCCCAGAGGTAGAGGTGCTGGGCTGCGAGCGTGCGCGCCCATTCCGTCACCCTCTCAACAAGGGCGGCGCCAACGCCTCGCCCACGCTGAGTCGAGTCGACAAACATCCCGATCAGCATCGGAGAATGATCGGGACCATCCGGGTGGCGAGCGACGCCTGTCGCCATGCCGACCCATCGACCTGCCCCCTCGGCAATGAATGTCGCGCGATCCGACCCGGAAGCGCCGCCGGCAGCTCGCTCATGCCAGGCTGAATCGGGAAACGTCTGTTCGCGAGCCAGGGTGGAGCCGAAGGCCAGCGGCGCCTCGGCCAGGGCACGCAGACGAACCTCCCGGAGTCGGAGACCTTCGTCCGCGCGTATCCGTCGTATCTCGACCGGAGGCCCGCCAGAGCTCATTCGATCACCCCTTCGACAAGCGTATCCGTCTGGTGACTTTCCCCAGCCGCGGAGCGCAGATCACCCCGAATGTCACGCGGTCACAATTTCCAGTCAACGAGATGGGGAACCGGGGCCATGGCTAACAAAGCCATGCAGTCGTAACCGGCCGACCCCTCACTGGCCGACCCCTCACTGGCCGCGGCGTACCGGTACGTAGATGTTGGTGCCCCCGGCGTGAACCATTCGCCTATGTCGCTCCGACACGGATTCGTCCTCTCCACCGGGGCCGATCGCTCGAGGCCGTTGTAGTCCAACAAGACTAGCGTCCCGAAGTCTTCTCAGCCTCGATCGAGTATCTACTCGGCTGTCGCATGGCTCCGAGCGCTACGAAGGGGCCAATCAGCACGGGCGCGAGAAGCGAAGCGACGGGGGCGCTCATGCGGCGGCTCAAGCAGGGCGACCAGGTCCTGCACTAAATTAGTCTCGTGAATCAGAGATTCCCCGGCAGAGGGGGCTCGACGCTCGCGAGGATCTCGTCGGCGGTCTTCGTCTACACAAACGGCTTGGGATTCTCGTTCGCCATCGCGATGTACTGCATGATCGCCGCCTCCAAGGCTCTGGTGCTGCGATGAACGCCCCGGCGGATCTGCTTCTGCGTCAACAGGGCGAACCAGCGCTCGATCTGGTTGAGTCACGAGGCGCCGGTCGGCGTGAAGTGCATGTGATAGCGCGGACGCTTCGCCAGCCACCGCGGAATGAGTGGCGTTTTGTGGGTGGCGCAGTTGTCGACGATCAGGTGGACGTCGAGGTCGGCCGGCACCGCCCCGTCGATAGCGTCAAGGAACTTCCGGAACTCGACGGCCCGGTGCCGGCGATGGCAGCGACCAATCACTTCGCCGGTCTTCACGTCGAGCGCGGTAAACAGCGAGGTCGTCCCGTGGCGCACGTAGTCGTGGGTCCGGCGCTCGACTTGGCCGGGTCGCATCGGCAGCAGCGGCTGGCTGCGATCGAGCGCCGGGATCTGCGACTTCTCGTCCACACACAGCGCCAGCGCCCGATCGGGCGGCGCCAGGTAGAGCCCGATGATATCCCGAACTTTGTCGATGAAGAGCGGATCGCGGGCGAGCTTGAACGTCTCGGTGCGATGAGGTTGGAGGCCAAGCCCCGGCCAGATGCGCGCAACCGTGCTCTGACGCGTCGCCATCGCGTGCTCCAGTGCGTCGCGTCGCGCGAGGTGGTCTCGAGCGTCAGCGCCACGACCCGCTCCACCTGCGCATCGGTGATCGTCCGTGGCGCGCCAGGCCGCGGCTCATCGAGCAGCCCGTCGAGGGAGCGTTAACGGTTGAAGCGGCCGACCTCGGGCCATGCGCGCCCTTCTTTGTACAGGAAAACGCGTGCTGGGTGTAAGGTGTTCCGATGAACTTCGGATTCAGGAGGCTAGAAGCCGCTCGGGAATAGTGGCTTCCTGCTCATCGTGAACGGCCTTCGGCGCGACCTTCCCGGAGGCGCGCGACTGTTTCTGGGGCAGCACGCGGGTGGCGCAGGAGTGGCCGAGGCCCGAGCGGTGGTTTGCTCACCGGCGTGGCGCCCGAGCGAAGCGTGGTACGCATGCTGCCACCGGCCTCCGTCCACCTCGTCCTCCTGGTCGGCCGCCGGTGGCTGAACGCAAATGTTGAACACTGAGCGGCCGGCGTCGGATGATAGCTGGGTGAGCGTCGCCTCCCGCTACACGCTGAAGAGCGATCCCTACAGCAGCCACTCCGTCATCCTCGGCTGGCTGGCCGAGGGGCGCGGCCGGCGTCTGCTCGACGTCGGCGCCGCCGACGGCCTGCTGTCGCGCCTGCTCACCGAGCGCGGCTGGAAGGTGACCGGGCTCGAGGCCGACCCCGTCGCGGCGGCGGCAGGCGCCACGCATTGCGAACGGATAATCCCCGCGGACCTCGACGCGGGCATCCCGCCGCTGCCCGGCGAGTTCGACGCGATCGTCTGCGCCGACGTGCTCGAGCACCTGCGCGACCCGGCGGCGGCGCTAGCGTCGCTGCGCCGCGCGCTCGCCGCGGACGGCGAGGTCGTGATCTCGATCCCCAACGTAGCGCACCTCTGGATGCGGCTGTCGCTCTTCGCGGGACGCTTTGACTACGCCGAGCGCGGCATCCTCGACCGCACGCACCTGCGCTTCTACACGCGGCGCACGCTGGAGGCGCTCGTGCGCGGCGCCGGGCTGCGCGCGGAGCGTTGGATGGCCACGCCGGTGCCCCTGTACCAGGTGGTGCCGCCGCGCTGGCACGGCCGCGCGCTGGCCGGGGCCCACGCGCTGAGCGCCGGGGTCTCCCGCGTGCTGCCGCGGCTGCTCGCCTACCAGTTCGTCGTCTTGGCCCGGCCCGCATGAGCGCGACGCGCACGCCGAAGCTCGTCGTCGTCATGCCGGCCTACAACGCGGGCCGGACGCTGCGCATGACATATGAGGAGTTGCCGAAGGACACGGTGAACCTCGTGATCCTGGTGGACGACGGCTCCAGCGACACTACCCTGGAAGTGGGGCGGCAGCTCGGACTGGAGATCTTCGTGCACAACCGCAACTACGGCTACGGCGCCAACCAGAAGACGTGCTACACGGAGGCACTGCGCGCCGGCGCCGAGGTCGTAGTCATGGTCCATCCCGACTACCAGTACGATCCGACGCTCGTGCCGCAGATGATCGAGCCTATCACGCGCGGCGATGCCGACATCGTGCTCGGTTCTCGGCTCAAGAGCGGCTCGGCGCTCGCGCAGGGCATGCCGTGGTGGAAGTTCGTCGCCAACCGGTTCCTGACGTGGGTGGAGAACCGCGCCTTCGGGCTGCACCTGTCGGAGTACCACACGGGCTATCGCGCCTTCCGCCGGGACGTGCTGGAGACTGTCAACTTCCAGGCGAACTCCGATGGCTTCGTCTTCGACCAGGAGATCATCGCTCAGGCCGTGGCGGCACGGTTGCGCATCGCCGAGATCGCGGTGCCGACGCGCTACTTCCCCGAGGCGTCCTCCGCCTCCTTCGTGGCGTCCAGCGTCTACGGCCTCCGCATCCTCGCCGTCCTCTTCTGGTACTTGCTGAACAAGTCGGGGATCCGGCGCTCGCGCCGGTTCGACAGCCTCCGTGCGCGATACACGCGCCTGCATTGAGCGCGCTCGCGCGCGGGCTGAACGGCGCATCCCTCGTGCTCGCCGCGCTGAGCGCCGGAAACACAAACGGGCCATTCTCGAACGCTCACCCCAGGGCGTTATCGGTACCCCGCCAGCGGCTGGCTTTCGCCACTCACCCCAGGTACAGGAAGCCGCGCCCGATTGAAGCGCCGCCGTTGACGGTCAAACCCACGCCGGTCATGTACCCGGCCAGCGGCGAGGCCAGGAGGAGCGGCGTTGCCGATGTCCGCCAGCACGCCGGCCCGGCCCCCGGGAATCGACGTCACCAGCCCGGATGTCCCCGGGGCTGAAGGGTGAGTCCTGGCCGTTCACGATGACGAGGCCGGCGCGATGCCGTTCAGCAACCACCCTCTCTCTCGCGCCCGCCGTCGTACTCAGGGCGGCGCGCAACCGCCAGCCCAGAATTCGTGTCCGCCCGCCACCCCCCCACCGTACTATCGAATGGAGTCATGGCGCGTGATGAGCGGACCCACCCGGCGCCTCACGGAGCAGCGCTGCTCGCCGCGCTCACCGCCGTCACCGCCGCCATCCTGGTGTTCGTCCCCGCCCTCGACAACGGGTTCGTGCAGTGGGACGACGACCGGAACTTCCTCACCAACTCGTTCTACCGCGGCCTCGGGTGGGCGCAGCTGCACTGGGCGCTGACCACGACGCTGAGCGGCCACTGGATCCCGGTCACCTGGCTCACGCTCTCAGCGGACTACGCGCTGTGGGGCATGCGCCCGTTCGGCTATCACCTCACGAACGTCATCCTCCACGCGGTGAACGCCGGCCTCTTCTGTCTGGTCGCGACCCGGCTGCTGCGTCGGGTCGCCGGAGAGCGCGAAGCGGTTCTCGGTGCCACCATCGCCGCCCTCGTCTTCGCCGTCCATCCGCTGCGGGTCGAGTCGGTGGCCTGGATCACCGAGCGCCGTGACGTCCTTTCAGGCTTCTTCTACTTGCTCACCGTCCTCGCGTACCTGCGGGCCGCGGAGCCGGGCGAGCCGAGACGGTGGCGCTGGCTGGGCGCATCGCTGGGCTGCTACGCCCTCGGCCTGCTCTCCAAGTCGATGCTGATGTCGTTGCCGATCGTCCTCCTCGTGCTCGACGTCTATCCGCTCCGCCGGCTTCCCGGCGACCCCTGCCGCTGGGGCGCCGCCGGCGCGCGGGCCATCCTCATCGAGAAGCTGCCGTACGCGGCGATGGCGGTCACGATCGCCTACGTGGCGGCCACCGCGGTCTCGCGCTCACTGGGCTTCACGCCATTTGACGCGTACCCGGTGTCGGCGCGCCTCGGCATGGCAACGTATAGCCTGCTCTTCTACGCGCGAAAGACGTTCATGCCGCTCGACCTGTCGCCGATGTACGAGCTGCCGGCCCATGTCCGACTGGTCGATCCGCCATTCTTGGGCGTCCTCGCGGTCAGCGTCCTCCTCAC
>Ga0134124_10000382_pt1 | contig 38356 bp, 42 predicted proteins | sample KB304_FD_96880 | JGI IMG/M metagenome (GOLD analysis project Ga0134124, IMG submission 96880) | Terrestrial soil microbial communities without Nitrogen fertilizer from Kellogg Biological Station, Michigan, USA - KB3-0-4 | ecosystem: Environmental > Terrestrial > Soil > Unclassified ... | reverse complement strand
GATTCATCTACGGCCGCGAAGGCATCTACAACGCGTACAGCACCGGCCGCGGGATGATCATCATGCGCGCGCGCGCGTCGATCGATCGGGTTGGCCGCACCGGCGAGCGAATGGCGATCGTGGTTACTGAGATTCCTTACCAGGTCAACAAGGCCAAACTGCTCGAGCGCATCGCCGAGCTGATCAACGACAAAAAACTCGACGGCATATCGGACCTGCGCGACGAGTCGGATCGAGAAGGCATGCGGATCGTCATCGAGCTTAAGCGAGACGCGATACCCGACATCGTCCTGAACAATCTCTACAAGCTTACCCCGATGCAGCAATCGTTCGGGGTGATCAATCTTGCGATTGTGAATGGACAGCCGCGCGAGCTGAAGCTGGTGGACGCTTTGCACATCTTCTTCGAGCATCGCCGCGATGTGGTGATTCGACGCTCACGTTACGAGCTGAAGAAAGCAGAGGCGCGGGCGCACATTTTGGAAGGCTTGAAAAAAGCCCTGGATAATCTGGACGCGGTGATCTCGCTGATTCGGAAATCGAAGAGCACGCCGGAAGCACGCGACGCTTTGATGGAGCGATTCAAGTTTTCCGAGCTGCAGGCGCGGGCGATACTCGAGATGCAGTTGCAGAAACTGACTGGACTCGAGCGGCAAAAGCTGATCGATGAATACAAGGAAGTGATTCAGCGAATTGCCGAGCTTGAAGAGATACTCGGGAACGAGTCTGTGCTTCGCAATCTGATCGTCAAGGAACTGCGCGAGGTCCAAAAGGAGTTCGGCGACAAACGGCGAACCGAGATCATTGAATCAGGCGCCGAGTTGACGCTCGAGGACCTGATTGCCGATGAAGACATGGCGATCACCGTTACGCATTCGGGCTACATCAAACGCACCCCGGTCTCGGTGTATCGCGCGCAACGGCGCGGCGGGACGGGCCGAAAGGGCGCGACTACAAAGACCGACGACGTGGTCGATCATATCTTTGTGGCATCGGCCCACAGTTATGTGATGATTTTTACCAGCAACGGCCAGGTGTACCGGCTCAAGGTCCATGAGATTCCGGATGCGGGTGCGGCAGCGCGAGGCAAGGCTATCGTGAACCTGGTGAACATTCCGAGCGGCGAGAAGTTCGCGGGCATCGCAACCGTTCGTGACTTTGAAGAAGGCAAGTACGTCGTGATGGCGACTCGCAAGGGCACGATCAAGAAGACCGAGCTTTCGCGGTTTGCCAATATTCGCGTCGGCGGGATCATTGCGATGGGCATCGATGAAGACGACGAATTGATCGCAGCCGAGATTACCGACGGAAACAAAAAGATCTTCCTCGCTACCCACGAAGGCATGGCAGTCTGCTTTCCCGAATCCAAGCTGCGAGCGCAGGGACGGCAGGGCTCCGGTGTGCGAGGGATTACGCTGAACAAGAACGACTACGTGATCAGCGTTGCGGCAGTCGATGACGACGCCGAGATGCTATCGATCTCGGAGCACGGATACGGCAAGCGCACCCAACTCAGCGAGTATCGGGTAACATCGCGCGGCGGCAAAGGCGTGATCAACATGAAGACCAGCGATCGTAACGGCCTGGTCGTCGCGGTGCTCCCGGTCAGCAATGAGAGTCAGGTCCTGATCATCACGAATCAGGGTAAGCTGATCCGCGTCGAAGCGAAAGGCATTCGCGTGTCCGGGCGTTCGACTCAGGGAGTAAAGCTGATCGACGCGTCGGACGACGATCTGGTGACATCGGCGTCGCTGATCGAGCGACAGCAGGACGCGACTGAAGAACCCGAGGGGTGATGAATCTTCGAGAGCGGTCTGATCGTGATAACCTTCCGTGATCGACTCAGCTCAGGTGAACAGGTTGCTATGAACTTAACCGAAGCATTATTCTTACTGACATGTTTGGAATGAAATTCCAGGAAGGCGAGTTCGTTCGTGTGAAGACTGGCGACAATGACCGGGGCCACGGTGGGGAATTGGGAATTGTTATTCAGATCAACCCGAATCCAGTCACCGGCGTTGTAATCGATGTTCCGATTGATCAGATTGATATGCGCGACGCGGAGTCCTACGTGGTTGGGTTTCCACCCAATGACACGGCAAGAGAAAGGGGTTACTTCGCTGAGGAGCAGTTGGAGGCTGTAAAGGTATTTATCAGTCATGATCCGAAGGATTTCTCCCTGGCTGAAAAGGTAGCGTCTGTTCTTCAGGAGGCTGGATTCAAAGATGTCTGGGACTATAGACGCATATTGCCAGGAGACAACTGGGCGGAGAAAACAAGCCAGGCGTTGAAGGAATCCATAGCTATGGTTGTTTTGCTGACGCCGGATTCGCTTGAATCGTCCATAGTGTCCTGGGATATCGGATTCGCGCTTGGCGAAGAGTCGTACCAAGAGCGATTGATCCCCGTGATTGCCGGCAATCCCGAACAAATGCCGGAAGAAAAAATCCCGTGGATATTGCGGCGTTTGAAATTGATAATGCTGCCTGAACAGGGCAGAGACGCTGAGAGCCTCAAGCAGATTGCTTTAGCAGTGAAAGAAGTAGCACTCAAGGAAGTAGCACTCAAAGAAGTAGCCTAACACGTCCCAACCGCGCTTCAAGGCTATGCTCCCGAACGAAGTATTCTTATCTCATTCCGATGTGGATGGCGAGTTTGCAAGGTCAGTTGCCGAGGCGTTGCGACGCCACGGGATACCCGTTTGGTACAGTCGAACTGATATCCTTGGTGCACAGCAATGGCATGATGAAATCGGCGCCGCTCTTGATCGATGCGATTGGTTTGCAGTCGTGTTATCGCCAAATGCGGTCGAGTCGATCTGGGTGAAGCGAGAACTGCTCTACGTACTTCAACAAGAACGCTTTGAGAATAGAATCCTTCCGCTCCTCTACGAAGCTTGTGACTACAACCGTCTCTCTTGGACTCTTTCCTCTTTACAGATGATAGACTTCACCCAGGCGTTCGATGCGGGTTGCCACGATTTGTTGCGGGTTTGGGGAATTGGCTATCGGACCGAGTGAGCGCGATACTCAATTGCGATAAGGAAGACAGTTGTGCCTCAGTGTTTAGACACTCGATGAGGCACTGCCCAACGATGGTCATTCAATGCAGGAGGACGATGCCGAATCCTCGACCCACCCACGGGCTACTCAAAGTCCTCATGTGTCTGTCAATCTTGACCTTGCTAGGGACTGTTGGTTGTCGTCATGACGCCGAGCAGTCTCTGACCCGCGCCGTCGAGGCGTGGGACTCGGGAGATTACAAGCTCGCGGTTGAAGAATACGAGCGATATCTCTATCAACGCCCGACCGGCGACAAGGCGCCCGAAGCGCGCTTCCAACTCGCGAACATTTACTACTTCAAGCTGCAACGGTACGATCAGGCGCGAGTTAACTACGTCGCCTTCATCGAGCAGAATCCTTCCAACCCGAATGCTTCTCTGGCCCGCGAACGCTTGGCTGAAGTGCTCGCGGAGATGGGCCGCTCATTCGAAGCGATCGCCGAGTATGAAAACCTGAATCCTCAGGATGCCGCCGAGCGACGGCGGATCCGGCTGCGCATCGCCGATCTCTACTTCGCACAGAGGAATTACAGTCAGGCGCTGACCGAATATGAGAAGGTGATCGAGAGGGTCCCTTACGATGAACTGAGCGAGCAGGCTTATTTGCGCGAGGCATCGGTCTACCACATCGCACGCAGCCAGTATCAGCAAGCGCTGCCGGTTTACGACAAACTCATATCGATGAGCGCCGATCCCAAGGTGCGGCTTCGCGCGGCGTACGGGACCGCTGAGTGTTACGCGGGTCTGTACCGCTTCGACGAAGCGATCAAGACCTTGCGCGCGATAAAGGAGGAGGCCGAACAGGCTGACGTTTCGCGGCGCGTCGCGGAGATGGAGCTTCAAAAACGAGAAGCGATTCAGGCCGGCGGCGGATTGCAGCCAGTTGGAAAGAAGCCTGAGCAACCCAAACCGGAGACCGCTGAAGCAGCGAGAATCGAGCCGCCGCCGGCAAGTAAAGTAGAGAGCAAAGTAGAGAGTAAAGTAGAACGGCCCGGGGCGCAGAAATCCGACAAGGCTAAGAACAGCCAGCCGGAAAACTCGAATAAGGTGAAAACCAGCAGATCGAGAAGAACTGAAAATGCTGCAGCGGACAATTCCAACGGAGTAAAGAAAAGCAGATCGAGAAAGAACGACAATGCGCAGGTTGGAAATTCCGCGGGAAATTCCAATGTTGTGAAGAAGAACAGATCGAGAAGAACTGACAACGCACAAGCTGGAAACAACAACGCTCTGAAGAACCAACCAAAGAAAGCTGCCAACTCAAATCATTAATGTTGTTATCTCACGCGCGCGCCTCCTGATTCTCTACCCACACCGCGCCGTCTTCGAAGTATTCTTTCTTCCAGATCGGGACAATCTTCTTCAAGCGATCAATTGCATAATGACAAGCTTCGAACGCGATCTTGCGATGCGCCGATGTGACAACTATTACAACGCTTGACTCGGTTATTTCCGTGCGGCCCAGCCGATGCACGATCCCTATGCGGTTGATTGACCAGCGCTCGCGAACCTCGCGGCCGATCTGTTCCATCGTTCGAAGAGCCATCGGTTCGTAGCCTTCGTATTCGAGGTAAAGCGTCCGGCGGCCTTTGGTGTTGTTGCGAGCGACTCCGTCAAAAATCACCACCGCGCCCGAATTCCCTTCCAGCAGTCTAGCTCGCAGGCCGGTGATGTCGATCGGCTCGCGCGTGATCTCGAATAAGTCGCGGCCTTCCGCTTCACCGCCGCTCACCGGAGGCAGCACCGCAAGCCGGTCGCCGTCCGCGAGAGGATGCGAAGGCGTGGCATACTCTTCGTTCACCGCGAACAACAGGCTGCGTTCGAGTTCACCGAGCTTTGGGCATAGCGATTTCAGAAGTGAGAACGCGCTTCCAACCGTAGCCGGCGCAGCGAGATTGATGTCGAGACTCGAGGCGCCAGCCCATTCGCGGGCCTGACCAAACAACAGTGCTGTCACGCTGATCTCATGGCTTGTTGACATATAAACGAGTCTCGTAGTGGTCTCGGTCTAACGTCAGAGTTTGGTTACCGAAACCCTGACATCGTCGATCCTCGAATGTGCAATCTTAAACGCCCGGAGCTCGACTTGCGGCTCGAGTGAAATGATAAAGTAGAAGGCTTCAGGGTAGAACGCCATCTCGACATCTGACGCCGAAGGATACGCCTGCGTGCGCGGATGAGAGTGATAGACTCCCAGCAACGCCTGGCCCGCCTCACGTATCCGGCGCATTGCGGCGACCAAATCTTCCGGTGTTGCGAAGTACCTGGTCTCAGGTTTATCGGCGTCGTTGCGGAGCGGATGAATGTCGGTGATCAGTCCGTTGCTGCCGCTGAGCAGTCCGCAGCATTCAGATGGGCGCGCCAGTAAAGCATGCTCCTGAATCGCCGCTCTCACGGTGTCGGTGATGCTGATGAATCTTTCACTCACTCGCCGGAATCTCCGAAGCGGATATCTAATCGGCTCGAATTGTACCACAGCAAAAGTTTCGTTCTATCGAAGGCTTCAAATCAAACCGGCTCTGGAATGACGACTACTGTCATTTGCATTCTGCGCTGGCCGGAAGTAGGATGGGCACCCAAGCACTCCGGCCCAGGAATTTACTTTCTAAAGGAGAACATATGAACGACCCTCAAGAACCCATATCCCCCGAAGAGGCATTAAGGCTATTGGCCTTAGGCAACGAGCGCTATTTGGAACACAACAGCGAGAACCCTCCCGATTACGAGCGGGAGCGCGAAGAGCTTGTCAACGGCCAGCATCCATACACCATCGTTCTCAGTTGCTCGGACTCTCGCGTGCCGCCTGCCATAGTGTTTGACCAAACACTTGGGAAGCTATTCGTCATTCGTGTGGCGGGCAACCTGACCGATGCAACCGAGTTGGGCAGCATCGAGTACGCGGCGGACCATCGGTATTCCGATTTGCTTTTTGTGATGGCGCACGAATCGTGCGGGGCGGTGAAAACAACTATGGATGTTGTTAGGACCGGTAAGTACCCGGAATCGCCGAATCTCATGGCGATCATCAGTTCGATCAAGCCAACCCTGGATCTCAATAGGCTCGACTCGGAGAACAAAGAGGATGTTGCCGTGAATGTCGCCAGAAACCTGACAGCACAGATGGAGAACGTGGTGCTGAAGAGCAAGTCGCTGAAAGACAGGGTGTATAACGGACGTTTTCAGATTATCGGCGCGATTTATAGCCTTGAAAGCGGCGAGGCCAAACCTGCCTATTACTACGACAAGACAGACGGGAGAGTGAAACCGATTCCTCCCAAGTAAGAAAAATAAGAACAAGTGGAATCCGGATCCGGCGAAGACTGTGAGATGGGGACCACAAACCTGGGAAGAGACGATGATCGGTTTCGTAGGCTTCACCGCAGACAGTCGAAAGCTGCAAATCAACCCAGGTACGTAGCTATCGTCAAAGACAAACCGCGGATGTTCGTAGTCCGGCCTTCCTACAGGCGGAAGTTCGCAATTGAGCGTAAAGCCAAGCTGGAAACTTCCGCCTGAAGGCCGAACTACAAACATCTGCGGTTTCAGTTTTCGATCCTCACTTCGGAAAATCCGGCCGCGCTTTCATCCGCTTAATCTGTTGGGTGTGTCTGTGCTCGTGACCTCCCGCCATTAGAATCCATTGGTGCCCGTTCAAAGGTCCGGCGAACGGATGCGGGTAAGTGAGCTGATTGAGATCAAAACTCGCCAGTTGGTCGATTGACTCGAGCATCCTCTCACGAGAAGCGCGCAATCGAGTTAAAGAATCTTCGACCGGTAAATGCGATTGGGGCGCGACAAACGGCGGCGCCTGGAATTTAGGTTCGGCAACACGAGCGAACAGTTCGTCAGCCGAATGAATCTCCGAGCCATCGGGAGAAGGGTCGGGGGGAAGGTTCTCAGCGCGCGCCTTCTTGAGCAGGTTCGACATAAGCTTCGCGTTAGCGTCGTCGGTGAGCGCGAGATGATGGACGATATCGCAGATCGACCACGGGTCATCTTTCGATTTGTAGTTGAGCTGCTGGTCGCTCAATTCTGAAATCGACTGAAGCATCGTTTCCCTGTTATGCGAGATCCTGTCGACTAATTCCTGAAGCTTCCGTGTTAGTGGCATAAGCTCTCCCTGATCGAGGCTCTCCGGGGCGCATGAGAACGTGGAAAGAATAAAGTGCGTCTGGTTCATAGTGCAACTCACCGCACGTAGCACAACTTTCGCGCGCGCGGCGCATTGCCGAGAAGTGCGCGTGAGGTTTTTCCACATACCCACTTCGTGAGAAGTGGGTCGGTGATGCTGTAGCCTGCATTGTGCGCCTTGGATTGTCCCGGGCGAGATAGGCTACACAACATCACATACCCACTTCTCACGAAGTGGGTATGCAGCGCCAGACGCGCTTCGTTGTAGGCACCAACATCAAGACCCACCTCTGACGAGACTGTGTGAAAAGTTCGTAGTCCGGCCTTCAGGCGGAAGTTTGTATCTGTATTTACACCGGATTACGAACTTCCGCCTGAAGGCCGGACTACGAACATTGCATTTTTACACAGTCTCTGACGAGATGGGTATGCGCCAAACTTACGCACACCTATCGTCGCGCTTCGCTTAACAATCAACGGCAGCTATGTTACTTCTATAGGCGCTTCGATGGTTGTCCCTGAGCTTCTCAACCTGCGACAGAATATGGCAACGACGGCGCTCATCAATCCAGAAGTGAGAATGATTCCAATGGCCGAGACCGATCTTGCCGCGCTCGAGCTGTTGTTTGATGAGGAATGCGCCGAGTGGCTCGAGCTTCTGAATTGGGACTACAAGGGCGCAAGCATGCTTGTGAGAGACGTCGCACGCCAGCGCCAGCTTTCTGGACTCGTAGCGGTGAGCGGCAACGCTACTGTGGGATTCGCCTACTACCTGATAGAGGGCAGGCGATGCTCCATCGGCGACATCTACGTCTCGAGGCCGTGGCGTGGAACAGGCATTGACAGGATTATGGCCGAAGCCGTTCTGGATCGAATCGATCAGGTCGGAAAGGTGCGCCGAATCGAGAGCCAGTGCGTGGGAGTCGGCAATCACGACGCTGATCTATTATTTCAGGCGCGCGGATTTGAAAGATTGGAGCGAAGCTACATGCTTACCGGGGTAGCCGCTGAAGACCCGCCGCCCTCTTCGACCGCCGAGGTCACGATAAGGCCCTGGAAAGCTGCTGACTTTTCACAGGCGGTGAGGGTCATCCATCGTTCGTATCACGGGACGCACGACAGCCGCATCAACAGCCAGTATCGAACGGAGCAAGGTTGCGCGGAGCTGCTTACGATACTGACCGATCACGTTTGGTGCGGCGACTTCCTGCCGCTCGTGTCGTGTGTTGCCGTTCGTCCGTCCGGTTCCGTTGTCGGCGTTCTGATTGCATCGCGAGTGGCGCGGGGAGTTGGGCACATCGGGCAGATCTCCGTGCACCCGGCTCACCAGGGACAGGGCGTCGGCCGCCGAATGATTGCGAGCGCCATGTCGGAGCTGCGTAATCGAGGTTTCAAGTCGGCGAGCCTCGCGGTCACAACCGCAAACACAAACGCCTTTCACCTGTATCAGACCTGCGGCTTTGAAACGATCCATACTTTTCCCGTCTTCTACCGGGAGAAGAGATGATGCTGCGCTGATCTGAGATGAACCACACCAAATGAAAGACAGACCTTTACTGGTTATCCTGTTTCTTGTAGTCGCCGTGTTCATTTGGTCGGCGATACGTCCGCACGATTACTTCACCTGGATCCTCGAAGTCTTCCCCGCGATCATCGGCGTGAGTGTGCTGGCCGCGACTTATCGCAACTTCAAGTTCACGACTGTGGTTTACGTCCTGATAGGCGCACACGCGATCATCCTGATGATAGGCGGACACTACACCTACGCTGAGGTGCCGTTGTTCAACTGGATAAGAGACGAGTTCGCGCTGAGTCGAAACCATTACGACCGGGTTGGCCACTTCGCGCAGGGTTTCGTTCCGGCGTTGATCGCGCGCGAAGTTCTTTTGAGAAAGTCACCTCTGCGGCGTGGCCGATGGTTGTTCTTCATTGTCGTCAGCATCTGCCTCGCGTTTAGCGCGCTGTACGAATTGTTCGAGTGGGGCGTGTCGGCGGCGACGGGCTCGGCGGGAGATGCGTTTCTTGGGACGCAGGGGGATGTCTTCGATACCCAGAAGGACATGGCGATGGCGCTTGTCGGAGCGATAACGTCTTTGCTGTTGTTGTCGCGGCTGCACGACAGGCAATTGAGATCACAAACGGAAGAGCAGCGCACTTCAGAGTAACGAGTTCATTCGTTCTTCCCGACACCAATAACGAATAAATTCGTTACTACGAGATAGGCTATCGCGAAGTAGCGGCCATGAGTGAGGATGCAGATGAGCGATGAAATTAAGCCCTCAGAAAAGCGATGGGACGCGTCGGCGTACGACAGCAAGCATTCATTCGTGTGGAAGTACGGCAGGGAAGTCCTGGAACTTCTGGCGCCGCGTGAGGGAGAGCGCATCCTGGATCTCGGCTGCGGAACCGGGCATCTGACCAATCAAATCGCGGCGACCGGCGCGACGGTGATCGGCCTGGACAAGTCTCCTGCGATGATCGAGCGGGCGCGAGCGCTTTATCCGGATTTGCGTTTCGAATCCGCCGACGCGACCGGCTTCAGGTTTGATGAACCGTTCGATGCCGTCTTCTCGAACGCCGCCATACATTGGATGAAAGATCAGGACGGCGTCGCTGACTCTGTCCGGCAAGCGCTGAAACCTGGCGGGCGGTTCGTAGCCGAGTTCGGAGGCAAAGGAAACATACAGAAGCTGAGGTCAGCGCTTCGCGAGGTCCTCGACGCCGGTGGCTACACATGGGACCGCGAAGCCACGCGCCGGTACTACGCTTCTATAGGTGAGTACGCAACGCTGCTCGAAGCGCATGGTTTTCGAGTAACGTATGCAACGCACTTCGACCGGCCTACGAAACTCGACGGCGGCGAGAGCGGATTGCAGAAGTGGCTCGAGGTCTTCGCGGATAATGAGCTTGCGGGAGTGCCTGCCGCCGACCGCGAAGAAGTGATTCATCAGGTAGAACAGCGACTGAGGCCTGGCCTTTTCCGAGAGGGCGATTGGTTCCTGGACTATAAGCGGCTTCGGATTGTTGCGATTAAGCAGTGAGGAGGATCCTCGCCTTGGTCGGGTGAGAATTGAGAGAATGTTCGAGGTCGAGAAACACGTCTCATGCCGCTTCAGCCGGGACGGGTTCACTGGGGTGCCTCTTGAGATATTCCATTATGTCGGCGTGCATCTGCTCGATTTCGGCAAGATAGCCGCCGGAATAGAGTCGATACTCTTCAGTCGATCTGGCTTTTAGCCGCATATTCGCCAGTGTGCGGTAAAAGAATGCGATGCGTTCTCCTGTTGCTTGTAGTTCCTGATCGTTAGTAATCATTCTTCAACCTCGTCTCAGTCAACATATCTTGCCAGCGCTTCTGCCCACTTGTCTTGAGCTTTGAGGATTATCTCGATAACCTCGCGAACTGCGCCGCGGCCGCCGGCGCGCTTCGTTACGAAGTGTGAATATTGCTTAGCCTCTTCAACTGCGTCCGCAACCGCAACCGCCAGTCCGGCGCGGCGCAGCAATGGAATGTCTACTACATCGTCTCCCACGTAGCAGACTTCTTCATCGCTGAGACCTTCTTCGGCGAGGACCTTGTCATAAGGCTCGGTCTTCACCCACGCCATCTCGTGCAGATGCGCGACGCCCAGTTCTTTCGCCCGCGCTTGAACTACTGAAGACTTGCGACCCGAAATGATCGCGATCGGAAGGCCGGCCCGCTGAGCCATCACCATCGCGTGACCGTCCTTGACGTCGAACGCTTTGGTCTCGTCGCCGCCGGGCAGCATGATTATCCGGCCGTCAGTGAGAACCCCGTCGCAATCGAGGATCAGCAGTCTTATTCTGCGAGCGCGTTCCGTTATGTCGTCAGCGTGGTTGGTCAACGTTGTTTCCTAGTTGAGAGTCCAGGGTTCAGGGTTCAGAGTTCAGGGTTCAAGGTTCAAGGTTCAGATTTAAACCTTTGGGTTGCTGGATTGAGGGGGCAAACTAAAGCTTGAACTCTGAACCCTGAACTCTGAACCCTGAACGCGCAAGCGGGCAGATGGCGCGACAATGGCTACTAAAGGAACTCCGAGAGCTGATCGAATCTTTCGATCAAAACATCGGGCTCGGTGACGCGCAATTCTTCTGCCGAGCGAAATCCGTAAGAAACCGCGCAGGTATGAGTGCCGGCTCTTTTGCCCGCGATCACGTCGTTTTCGCTGTCGCCAATCATCATCGTCTCGATCGCCAAGCTTCCAAGCTGCTTCATCGCTTCAAGCACGGGGCCGGGGTCGGGCTTGCGCGCGGGAGTCGTGTCCCCGCCGACGATCGCGTCGAAGTACTTCGCAATATCGAAGTGCTCGAGAAGGATCTTCGTGAAGCGAACTTCCTTGCTTGTGACAACTGCCTTGCGCTTCTCATCCAACGCTGCGAGCGTTTCGGACACTCGAGGATAAAGCCGAGTCGTCTTCAGCATTTCATTCGCGTAGTGGCTGTGCATCAGCGCGATACCTCTCGAATGAAGCTCGTCGTCGGGTGGTTGCTTATTCGGATCAGTTGCGGTTAGACACCGGCGGACCAGCACTCGCACTCCGTCTCCGACGAATCCGCCAACCGTAGCTTCGCTGAGGGCAGGTCGCCCAAGATCGACGAGCATCAGGTTGATCGAATTAGCCAGATCGGTCTTCGAGTCTATGAGCGTGCCGTCCAGGTCGAAGAGCAGCGACGAAACGGGCGTCCGTGATTCGTGATTCGTGATCCGTGATTCTTGACCAAAAGGATTTCCAATTGATTCACGCTCCATATTGCACCGCCTCTTCGCGCATTTGTTGCCCTCGCTGGTCCGGAATCATCACCAATCACTCCTCCTCTTCCTTCAACTTTGCAAGAACCGCAAAGTCTTCAAGCGTGGTGGTGTCTCCGCGAACCTCGCTGCCCGACGCAATTTCCCGCAGCAAGCGACGCATGATCTTTCCACTTCTAGTCTTGGGCAGCGCGTCGCTAAAGCGAATGTCATCCGGCTTGGCCAGCGCGCCGATCTCTTTCGCAACCCATCGACGCAGCTCTTCTTTCAATTCATCAGAAGGCTCGTTACCCAGCTCGAGCGTTACAAATGCCGAGATTGCCTGGCCCTTCACTTCATCAGGCCGTGCGACTACCGCGGCCTCGGCCACCCTGGGATGGGCCACCAGAGCCGATTCCACCTCCATCGTCGAAAGCCGGTGGCCGGACACGTTGATCACATCGTCAACGCGGCCCATGATCCAGAAGTAACCATCCGCGTCTTTCCTTGCTCCATCGCCCGCGAAATAAACACCGGGTATCTCAGACCAGTACTGGCTCACGTATCGATCGGGATCGTTGAAAATAGTCCGAAGCATGGAAGGCCAAGGGCGCTTGATGACGAGAAAACCGCCCGAGCCGGCGGCGACGGGTTCGCCCTGCCGCGTCACGACATCGACTATCACTCCCGGAAATGGTTTGGTCGCAGAACCGGGCTTCGTAGCTATCGCGCCAGGCACGGGGGTGATCATTATCATTCCCGTTTCGGTCTGCCACCATGTATCCACGATGGGACACCTCTCACGGCCGATCACCTCGCGATACCACATCCAGGCTTCAGGGTTGATGGGTTCGCCGACGGTTCCCAGCAGTCTCAGGCTCTTCATCTCATAGCGGCGCGGCCAGCGCTCGCCCCATTTCATGAAAGCGCGAATCGCCGTGGGCGCGGTGTAGAAAATGTTTACCTTGTGCCGCTCGATCATTCGCCAGAAGCGATCGGGCTCGGGATGATTGGGCGCGCCTTCGTACATTACGGTTGTTGCGCCGTTCTGTAGCGGTCCATACACGATGTAGCTGTGCCCGGTGACCCATCCGATGTCCGCGGTGCACCAGTAAACATCTTCGTCCTTCAGATCGAACACCCACTTAGCGGTAATGTAAGTCCCCACCGAGTAGCCGCCGGTCGTGTGCACGACGCCTTTCGGTTTACCCGTGCTGCCCGAGGTGTAGAGGATGTAGAGCGGATGCTCCGAGTCGAGAGGCTCGGCTTCGCAGTGATCCGAAACGTCGGCCATCAATTCGTGCCACCAGTGATCGCGGCCGGATTCCATTTTCACTTCAGAGCCGGTTCGCTTATAGACAACCACCGACTTGACTGAAGGGCACGACGGCAGCGCTTCATCGACCGTGGCTTTTAGAAGGACTTCCGCGCCGCGGCGGTAAGATCCGTCTTGAGTGATTACGGCTTTGCACTGGGCATCGTTGATGCGGTCGACCAGCGCGTTTGCCGAGAAGCCCCCGAATATGACTGAGTGAGCGGCGCCGATTCGCGCGCAGGCGAGCATCGCGATGGGAAGCTCGGGAGTCATCCCCATGTAGATCGCTACGGTGTCGCCTTTCGCGACGCCGAGCGACTTCAGCGCGTTTGCGAACTTCGAAACTTCGATGAGCAGTTGTTGATAGGTCAGCGTGCGGACTTCGCCGGGTTCGGACTCCCAGATGATTGCAGCCTTGTTTCTGCGCCAGGTTGCGACGTGCCGGTCGAGACAGTTGTATGAGAGATTGATCTCACCGCCGACGAACCATTTTGCCCACGGGGCTTCCCACTCGAGGACCTTGTCCCACTTGCGAAACCAGTGAAGCTGGCCGGCTATTTCACCCCAAAACTTCTCGGGGTTCTCTTCGGCTTCGCGATAGAGTTGCTCGTATTGATCGAGCGATTTGATATGAGCCGCCTGGCTGAACTCCGGGGACGGTTGAAAGACTCTGGTTTCTTTTAAGATCGAATCAATGGACTGCGACATTGAAACTGTTCTCCGTGTGGATTGTGAATAACGACCATCAAACTATCACACCGCCGAGTGGCGTCTCAATTTACTTTGCGGATGGTGATGGCGTCATAGCGTGCCGGTCGCTCGCATCGGGTTGCTCCTCTGCGTCCCCGGCGTCCTCTGCGGTTTTCTTGATCCGTGCTGGGAATCAACCGCAGAGGACGCCGGAGCCGCAGAGGGCTGCCTTAACGGCAACACAATTAACCTGCTGAACTCGCCAAAGGCAACACCTTGACGCGTTAGTTGGCTTGGTATAGAAAATCACCGTCGCAGTCCTTTCGAGATATGTCTTACGGAGGAAAAACATGACAAAGCAAACCGCACCAGTCGCTACCAAGATAATGCTCATCCGCCATGCCGAGAAGCCTCCCAGCAATCCGCCGCCCCACGGAGTAAACATCAAAGGCGATCACGACAAGGAGTCACTCATCGTTCAGGGCTGGCAACGAGCAGGCGCATTAACAGTCTACCTCGCGCCTTCAGTCGGGCCGTTTCAGAACTCGCAAATCGCGACGCCGAAATTCATTTATGCTTCCGAGGTCGCGAAAGGAAGCTCGAGCGAGCGACCCCAGGAAACCGTCACACCATTGATCCAGAAACTTGGTAACAACGTGACGGTGAACTTCAACATCCCGAAAGGCCAGGAGCAAAGCGTTGCGAACTCGGCGATGGCGTGCAAAGGAATCGTGCTGATCTGCTGGGAGCATCAGAACATCCCGCTGATCACGAAGTGGTTTCCGATAGCCGCGAACCCTCCGAACCCTGTTCCAACTGCGTGGCCCGGCGACCGCTACGACGTTGTGTGGGTGTTCAATCTGCAGTCTTCGAGCACCGGCTATTGGTTCTACCCGGAGCCTCAGCTTCTGCTTGCGGGCGACCAGCCGTATAGCGGGTGAATGTGATCGAAGATTCTTATTCGAAGATCTCTTTGACTGGACAGCGAAAGCCAGGCAGCAACGGAGTAGTCAACACATCGCGAACGCCGAGGGTCGCAGTCAGCTTGAACCTGGCCGTGCGAAAGACTTGAACGGTTTGTTGTTGGGGATCGAGAATCCAATACTCTTTCACTCCATACTTTTTGTAGAGCTGCCGTTTTGCGTGTTCGTCGCGGCGTCGGTTTTCAGCTCCTGGAGAAAGCACTTCGATAATCAACTCCGGCGCCCCGGTTAGTCGATCTCCAGTCGCGATCTCCTTCCCGCGTTCGAAGCTCAAATACACGAGATCGGGGATCACACCACTGAAGTCGCTGAAGATCACCCCGGGTGTCGTAAGGATCTCTCCAACAGGGTTGTCGCGAAGATATCGCCTGAAGAGAAAGTGCACATTTCCAACGGTCCTTTGATGAATCAAGCTAGGTGAGCGGGACACGAAGAGTTCTCCTTCGATGAGCTCGTAGCGGTTTCCATCTTCAGGCATCGAATCGAGGTCCGCTATCGTTAGAAGAGGCTCAAGCTTGGCTACCATGATTTACTCCTGGGAGGAAGCTAGCACAGAGAGAATCGTTTTCAAAGTTAGATGATTCCTAAGGTACACGTTTATTCCTCTCGCGGAAGTTTCTGTTCGCTTCAAAAAAGGGGGGCGTTTGCGGATCAAGAAGCTCGTCTGAATACTTTCACAACGTCGGGCCCTTGTGTGCACGTGGTTATCGCGATCCACCCGGACGCCCTTTAGCTCGCTCAGGTTTGAACTCGATCACGATGCCTCGCAGCGGCGTGTCTCCGATGTTCCTCACTTTGTGAATCACCGGAGGGTTGAACGTAGGTCGATCCTGCACGGTGTCCACGAAGACTTCCGGCGCTCCGTCGGGCCACTGCTGAAGCCGCGTCGCGTTCAACTGCATCACGACACGCTGGCTGTGGCTGTGTCTGGCTCGAGTGTCTCCCGCGGCGAGTCTCTCTTCAAAGACAAAGAAATGTTGGCCCTCGTAACGAATCGCGTTCTTCTCCGGCCGAATGATCTCGCGGGGCGACTGCACCGGCGGATGATTCGGCTTGATGCTCACTTCAAAGAAGGGGCCCCCGGTCGGAGGTTCATAAGACTCGCCTGATTTGAATACAGCGACGTCACCTCGAACCATCTTGCGTTGTTTCTTGCCGGATCTCAGCTCGATCGCGCCAAGCGCGACGATCACACGATCGCCGCATTCGGGCCTGGCCTGCGCACAGGGCGCCACATCCCTGGTCACGCGAACGTAGTCGTTGTCGAGCACCGGTGTTTGCGTCTGAAAAAGGAATAAAAACAACAGCAGCGTCATACAGCACCTCGGATTTCATCAATCGCGATCAAGAACGTGTCCTTTGCAACCATCAACGAGTCGGGACTTTGTCGTGAGTCATTCAATCAAGTTCCTGTGTGAGCGAAAGCAGTAATGCATATACGTTAATCCCCGTGAGCGAGTCAACGTCAGTGGCGTCATTGTGTGTTGATCGCTCACGATCGCTTAGCTCCTCGGCGTCCCCGGCGTCCTCTGCGGTTTGATTCCCAGCACTGAAAGAAAACCGCAGAGGACGCCGAGGACGCTGAGCGCTGCATTGCCGCTGAAAGCCATCACTCATCGTCCAAACTGGTTGCCGCATCGATGGCAAGGTGTTAATTTGCACACTCCAAAAACCTCGAGACGGGAGCAAGTTGTGTATTGTCCTGATTGCGGAAAAGCGAATCCTGTCGGGCAGAAATTCTGCCGCTCGTGCGGGCTGAGTTTGAAGCCGGTATCTCAAGCGCTGGCGGGCGAAGTCGTGCCGGCCGACGCGAGCCTCGCCTCGAGAACTGTTGTAGTTCAAGACGCGCAGAGATTCTGGCAAAACCCGTTAATCTATGCGCTGATGTTGATTCTTCTCGGCATAGTTATCGGAGCAGTTGGCGAAAGGGTGTTTCAGGCAAAAACGGTATCCGACATCGGGACGATCATTGCCTTACTTGGCGTCGGATTACTTGGGTTCAAAGGAGTCATGCTCGTGATAGCACCGCCGCGATCTTCGGCTCGTTTAGAGCGAGTGGCGGAGGAGTTTGAAGACAGCTATGAGCCAGGCGCCCGCTTGCTTTCAGCCGAGCCGCCGAGCGTAACTGAAAATACAACCAGACAACTTGACGCAAACGTCGAACGAGAAAAAGAAAAGTCACGCGATACGAAGCCGACCCTTTGAAGTGAAGCAATGATGCCTGTTCACAACTTCTTCCACACCGCGTCATAGATCCGGTTCTGCGGATCGCGAGGCTTCTCGGCGATATCCAGAAAACTGAACGGCTTTTCGCCGGGTAGAATCGAGTTGATGTCGATTCCCATCGCGCCGGCCTTTCCCGCATGAAACGTGTGTATGTTGTCGCGGACGGTTGAGAGCGACGACATTCGCCCGGGCGTCAGCAGGTCATTTCGAGACTCGCGTATGAGGAAGCTCTCTTTGGACGAATAGTCCGGCGCGCGGTCGACAATATCGAAGTGTCGAACGGTGCACGCGCCCTCGAGGCATAGCGAGATCACATCCGCGGGATTGTGATTGTGCGCCGGCAAAGTCGCGCCGGGAGCCAGCCGCCATTGAATGATCGCAAGCGGCGCAGCAATCTTGAGCGGACCGAATTCGACAGGCGGATTCAATCCGGAAAACGGCCCCAGCTTTCCATTCGGCACCGATGTCAGCCGCAGCCGGCTGGCCACCGCGGAGAGGCGAAAGATATGCGCTTCTTCATTCAAGCTCACCTCGGCTTGTGCGGTCTTCGCCAGCTCCGAGCACTCTCTTATGAAGCTTTCGAAATCGAGCGGAGGGTCCAATGACGGGGTGACGTTTGTCATCTCCGAAACTCGCGCGAAGCCGCGCCCGGGCGAAGCGAACGCGAGCGCCGCAGTCGCTATCGAAGCGGCTCGTATGAAAAACCTGCGTTCGATTACGCAGCCGGGAGCGATCGCTTCTTCTTGCGCCGAGGTCGAATCTGAAAGCAACTTTGTTTGATCCATGATTTGCATACTCTCCTGTAAGGGCGGTGCTCCTTAGAACCCACCCGACGCCGCGGGCTTTGCCGTACTTTGCGAGCTTTTGCGTCAGGGAATCCCCTCGGGAAAGATAGATACGTTGAACGCAAAGCTCGCAAAGTACCGCAAAGCTCGCAAAGCGGTTTCTTCACGGAGGACCGCCCCTACAATTCATTGAGCGGGGTTGATGCTCTTGAGGAGAATGCCGCGCACGCCGTCCCTCTCGACCACGGCTCCGGTCAGCGTGACGGCCTGGCCTGCAAGTCCGGCTATCTTTTCTTTCACCGGGAATGGTTTCTCATCGAACAACAGATAGACCTTGCCGTCACTTGCTACGAAGCCCGCGGTGACGTTGCGAGCCAGACACGCGTTGGCGCACCCGGCGTGCGAAGCGCCACGCCCTTCGCCTCCGTGTCGCGTAACGAAGCAATGCATGTCCACGACTTCGCCTTTCATAGTCACCGTTGCGGCGTCCGCGGCCTGTCCAAAGACTACGCGCTGCTCATACGAGTTCAGAAAGAAACCGATCGTCACTGCGACCGCGATTAGCCAGATGTATCTTTTCATTTAGTCCCTCCGCAAAATGGATTCTGAGAATTCGAGAGTAGGGTTTCGTGTAAGCCGGCTCAATTGATTGGAGGTGAGTTTTTGGTGAGTTTCGAGTAGGAGCGCTGAGTTTGTGCAACTTAGGGCCGGCTTTTATGAGTAAATAGGAAGCGTGAGCCAGATTTCTGCGCATACCCACACGAGGTGGGTATGCGTGAAATCTGACGCGCACCGAGCAGCCGTTTGCTCATTGGGTGAGGACCGCGACTCAACTATAATTAGCCGCAACGGAATTTCTCATGCACGCAATCAGCTCTGACAACGGATTGATTCGGTTTGGTGAGTTCGAGCTCGAGCCAAGGAGCGGCGAGCTACGCAAGGCGGGCGTTCCGGTGAAGCTCCAGCCTCAGCCGCTGCGCGTTCTGGTGCTTCTCGCATCGAATCCTGGGGAGCTGGTCACGCGAGAAGAGATTCAACAGGCGATTTGGGAAGGCGTGACCTTTGTCGACTTCGAGCACGGGCTCAACTTCTGCATCAAACAAATTCGCGCGGCGTTGGGCGATAACGCTCAAGCGCCGCGCTTCATCGAAACGTTGCCGCGGCGCGGGTATCGATTCATCGCCGCGGTCGATCAGAATTCAAGAGAGACATCGCAGATTGTCGCGGCTTCCGTGCTCGGCGATTCAACGACAGCGCCCACTCTCGAGACCGGGATTTCGATTGAAGAACAACCCGTCGCTCAGCTTGGCAGCTCGGGCGCACGCTCGCGCGTTGCTCGTGCGGCCGTGCTTGTGATCGCGTTGTTGTTGATCGCAGGCGGGTACGCCGCGTGGAAGCTTCTCGCAAAAAGCCCGCTTCCGAGTCGCGGAAAGGTGATGCTTGGTGTCATGCCGTTTGAAAACCTCAGCGCCGATCCTGAACAGGAGTACTTCAGCGACGGTATGACCGAAGAGCTGATCGCGCAGTTGGGCAGCTTGCAGCCTTCGAAGCTTGGCGTCATTGCTCGCACATCGGCGATGACCTACAAGCGCGGCAACCGAGACATTGGACAAATCGGAAGCGAGCTAAAGGTGGACTACGTGCTTGAAGGCAGCGTGCGCCGTGAAGGCGACCGCGTTCGAATCACCGCTCAGCTCATACAGGTCAGCGATCAGACGCATCTGTGGTCCGAGAGCTACGATCGAAGCACACAAAACACCCTTGAGGTTCAAACCGACGTCGCCCGAAACATCGCAAGAGTTCTCGCGCTGAAGTTGCTGCCCGGCGAACGAACTTCGAGGACCGCTGATGCCTCGGTAAGTTCAGTTGCGTATGACGCATTTCTGAAAGGCCGCTATCTCTGGAACAAGGGACGAGCCGATGACGTCGAGAAGAGCATAGGCTTCTACAACCAGGCTCTCGAGCTGGCGCCCGATTATGGGCCGGCGCTGGCGGGGCTCGCGGATTCGTACATCCTGCTCGGGATGTATTACACGATGGCGCCGACTGACGCCTATTCGAAAGCCAAGCCCGCGGCTACGCGAGCGCTCGAACTCGACGACGGGCTTGCCGAGGCGCACACGGCGATGGGGACGATTCTATTTCGTTTTGACTGGGCGTGGCCGGAAGCCGAAGCCCGGTTCAAGCGCGCGATCGAGCTGAACCCGAGCTACGGCCGCGCTCATCACGACTATGCGTGGCTGCTGGTGGCTCTCGAGAGATTCGATGAAGCGGTGAACGAAATTAAGCGCGCGCAGGAGTTGGACCCGTTGTCACCGCTTGCGAACTCAGACGTTGGATGGGTCTACTTGCGCGCTCGCCGTTACGACGATGCGATAAACCAGATTGAGAGGACACTCGAGCTCGAGCCGGAGTTCGCTTCGGCTCAGGCGTGCCTCGAGCGGGCTTATCGGCTGAAGGGGATGAACAAGGAGGTTGTCGTATCGGCTCGAAAGTCGATGATCCGTTCGGGCGCGACTCCGCAGGAACTCGCGGCTCTCGACGACGTCAATTCAGAAGCCGCAATGAGAAATGTCTTACTGTGGAGACTGAAGCGGGCAGAAGCGTCCGAGCGCAATCGACCGACGTCTCCGTACAGGTTTGCTGCTCAACACGCGGAACTTGGAAATAACGATGCCGCGTTCGAGTGGCTCGAGCGAGCCTTCAATGAACGCGACTCAGAGTTCGTGTCACTGAAGGTAGACCCGGCGTTTGACGGTGTGAGGGCGGACCCTCGATACGCGAGCTTGTTGCGACGGATCGGATTTTAGGAATACGGCTGATAACTTGGGAAGCTAAACGACAAGCCCAAGCCAGCTTAGTTATCAAAGTGAAGATCTTGCTTCCCGTGAGCTACGGCTTCAATGATGATTCGATCTCGCTCGACTCGATATATGACTCGATAGCTGTGCACCAAAATTTCGCGAAAGGCTTCATCATCGACTTCAGGAACTACGTGGCCGATGCGCGGATAACGCGAGAGACTTTGAGTTCTCTCGAGAATCCGGCGAACAACGACCCTTGCGTAATGTCCAGAGTCGCGAGCGATGTAGTCTGATATTTGTTGGAGGTCCTCGACTGCATCGTCGGACCAAATCACTCGGTGACCCATTGAGAGAATCGCTCTTCGACTTCCTCCTGCGTCTTAGTGCGGCCAGCTTCTGCGCTCTCGACGCCTCGCCGTATCTTTTCGAGAATGTAGAGGTGGTATTGAACATCCTCAATCGAGCAGTCGTCAGGCAATCGCTGGATTAGAGATTCGATGTCTTGTTTGGCAGTGCTCACGTGATTACTCCTTGCAAAACACTAAACAGTCAGCTCAAAACGCTTCCGCATAACTGGTTACCGTGCTGGTTCAATCGCCAATCCGTTTCAACTCCTCGAACGTCTCGCGATACTTATTGAATAACCGTTCGAAGTCCTCTTTCAATTCGTCCGAAGGCGGCGGCAGGATTTCTGTTTCGATCCCACCTTCTTTGGGATAAAGGACTGCAAAGGAGCCAGGCGCGACCTTGAGGATCTCGGCCATCTCGGGCGGGATTTCCATGACCCAACCCATCTCAGTTTTTACCGGTGTGATTGTCCCCGACATATGTCTTACCTTGCGATCGTTGTCCTGATTGTAAGGAATGGCATTACCTTCCCGCAACATCTCGCGCTCTCAATTAGATTAGAGATTCGATGTCTTGTTTCGCAGTGCTCACGTGGTTGCTCCTTGCAAAACACTAAACACTCAAGAACGTCAACGGTACTAAGACTGACAAGTTGAGCCTACGTATCGCCGCGATGCTCTTGAACATCCGAAGCTGACCAGGGAACCGAACGAAGTCATGCTGTTCATACCACTTCGCTAGTCTTTCGTTTCTAGCGTCGAGCATCATCGCCCGAATGCCCGTGCGACGCGAGACCTCATCGACCCTGGCTTGAGCGTCCATCAACAACAACTCACCAAGACCACGTCCTTGAAAAGCCGTGTCAACTCCGAGCTGTCCGAGAAGCACCACCGGTATGCTTCGTTTGATCTTCGGTTTGTCTTTAGGGATGTCTTCTTGCCATACCTGACTCATCGCGAGGGTGTGATATCCGATGATTCTGGTCTGATCGATCGCGTCGTCAATCAGGACCATCGTTCGACTCATGTCTTTTTCGTGGTCCTGCAGAGCTTGCTCGCGAAGAAACCGGTTGACCTCGTCAACTCCACAATCGAATAGCTTGCGGTCGTGCAATCGCGAAATCGGTTCAACTATCAACGTGGTATCTCACACCTTTGCGAGCGCCTCTCTGATAGCGCTTGGCAGCGTCGCGTGATCGCTTGGAAGGCTTGCGGTCGTCATCAAGAGCTTTCAGGAAGAATTTGTATTCATCGCTGGTGAGCAGGATCGTATCGTGGCGCGCGAGAATTTCGTCGGCCTTCTCGCTGAGGGTCGAGACGGCAAAGTCGGTTAGCCCCTGGCCGGTAATCGCAGCGGCACGAGCGACCCGCGCCTTGATCTTGGGATCCAGGCGAAAGTGCATTCGGTCTTTTTGGCCTGTCTGCTGTTTCTTAGCATCAACTGTCGGCATTTCGTAATCTCCTCGGATGTGGCAGATTGCCACCGCCGTAGATTATGCGTGTTTAGTTCTCGGTTCTCAAGCCGGCGATTTGATTGAACGACTTTCTTTGAAGCCGCTATCATTATGTAGGAGCCAAAAAATGAGCCGAGAATACAAATATGATGTGGCCATCTCATTTCTTCAGGAAGACGAACAATTGGCGATCGAGATCGCGGACCGCTTATCGGACAGGGTGAATGTCGACGTTTTTATTTATTCAAAACGACAGAATGAGCTTGTCGGTAAGGACGGGCTTGAGGCTTTCTCTGGTGTATTCGGTGAACAATCTAGAGTCGTAGTAGTGCTGCATCGAGAGAAATGGGGAAGGACAGCTTGGACCGGAGTGGAAGAAACTGCGATAAAGAACCGAGGAATTGAAGGCGAACAGGGATGGGACTTCCTCCTACTGATTCGTCTAGATATGTCCGCAGCAATTCCGAAGTGGTTACCAAGGACCAGAATATGAAGCAACCAGGGAAGCTCAGTTAACTTTTGATGAACTTGGCAGCCTCGCTGAACAAATACAAGGCAGACACACAGGGCTCGGGCTTGCCGTAGATAGGGACGCTAATAGCATTGTAATACGCTGCGGCACCCAAAGCCTCGTCTTCGGTTGGAACCGTGGCAATATTACCAATACGCTCCGTGACTCGTATCTCTACGCATCCCTGCAGGAGCCGCCTTCCTTTTCAGGTAAGATGACCGAGCCCGAATTCATAAGATACGACCCTGACCTGGATAGATCTCTAGGTCCCGGATGGCGTGAACGAAAGGGACAGAAGAGGTTCTTTACTAGTAAACAACTGGCCGATTCGTGGCTGAGACAACTGATAGCACAGACGGAGCCTCATTAGATAAGCTTAGACCGCGATCGCAACGAAATCGATTAGCACAGATCCGTGGACGAGTTCCTCATCAAATACTCGTGAATCGATCGGGCCGCCTTCTTCCCGTCACCCATCGCGAGTATCACCGTAGAGCCGCCGCGGACTACGTCGCCGCCTGCGTACAATCCGAGGCGGCTCGTGAGGCCCGCTTCGTCGGTGATGATGTTGCCCCACTTCGTTGTGTTGAGACCGGGAGTTGTGGATTGAACTAACGGATTTGGGCCCTGGCCGACGGCGACGATCACCGTGTCTACGTCGAAGCTGTGTTCGGTGCCCTTGATTGGAACGGGTCTGCGGCGGCCGCTCGAGTCGGGCTCGCCGAGTTCCATGTCGATCACTTCCATACCGGTCACCCAGCCGCCCGTGTTGCCGAAGAATTGAGTAGGCGCCGTCAGGAACTTGAACTCTATGCCTTCTTCCATCGCGTGCTCGACTTCTTCCGCGCGAGCCGGCACTTCGGCGCGCGATCGGCGATACACCATATAAACTTTGTCAGGCCCAAGCCTCATCGCTACGCGAGCCGCATCCATAGCGGTGTTGCCCGCGCCGAGCACAGCCACTCGTTTGCCTACGCGCACCGGCGTGTCGTACTCGGGAAACTTGTAGCCTTTCATCAGATTCACGCGAGTCAGGAATTCATTCGCGGAATAAATGCCCGCGTAGTTCTCGCCGGAGATGTTCAGGAAGTAAGGCAGCCCCGCGCCTGTTCCTAGAAACACCGCGTCGTAGCCTTCTTCGTCAAACAACTCGTCTACGGTTTCGGTCTTGCCAATCACTGAGCTTGTAACGAACTCGACGCCGATGTTTTCGAGTTGGCGAATCTCGATTCCGACGATGTCCTTGGGTAAGCGGAATTCCGGAATGCCGTAAGTAAGCACACCGCCGAGCTTGTGTAATGCTTCAAACACGGTGACCTTGTGACCCATTCTCGCGAGATCGCCGGCAGCGGTGAGCGACGCCGGGCCTGAACCGACCATCGCTACTTTCTTGGCTGTTGAAGGAGCGATGAATGGCGTGGCAAACTCGCCGCGATCGATTTGATAGTCGGAGACGAAGCGTTCCAGGCGGCCGATGCCCACGGAAGTGCCTTTGATCGAGTTGACGCATTTGGCTTCGCACTGGTCTTCCTGTTGGCAGACGCGGCCGCAAATTGCCGGCAGGCTGTTCTTCTCTCGAATGATGTCAGCGGCTGCGACATAGTCGCGTTTGAGAATGGATAAGATGAAATGAGGAATGTTGATTTCGACCGGGCAGCCGGCGATGCAAGTAGGGTTCTTGCAGCTTATGCAGCGTTGAGCTTCGAGCAAGGCCTGGTCTTCAGTGAAACCGATTGCTACTTCACGAAAGTTTCTGCGCCGGATGTCCGCTTCCTGACAAGGCATCGATTGGCGGGGCGCTTTCGGCGTGCGTTTGATTCTGATCTGTTGGGTTGCCAATTCGGGTTCCTCCGTCGCTGCTTCAATGAATGTCGATGAACCGCTGATTTACGCTGACTGCGTCTCGCTGATAGTCGCTGATCGGCGCCAATCTGCGAACCGTCAGGCAGCGAGAATCAGCGGTAATTCTCCCTGGGATTCACAACAATCTGTTCGCCGCAGCCGATTCATACCAAACCTTCAAACCTTGCGACCTGCTCGGTCTCGAACCGCTCCAGGGCGATCTTCTCTTCTGCCGCGTAAGCGCGATTGCGCCGGATCAATGTGTCGAAATCGACTTGATGCGCATCGAATTCCGGACCGTCCACGCACGCGAAGCGAGTCTTGCCGTCCACGACCACTCGGCATCCGCCGCACATGCCGGTGCCGTCAATCATGATCGGGTTCAGGCTCACGAGCGTCTTGATGTTGTAAGGCTCTGTAAGATCCGCCACCGCGCGCATCATCGGCATCGGTCCAATCGCATACACCACGTCAAAGGTGCGGCCTTCAAAAATCAAATCGCCCAGCGGATCCACGACCAGACCTTGCCGCTCGTAGCTTCCGTCATCGGTGACCACGTAGAGCTCGTCGCTGGCTTCGCGCATCTCGTCTTCGAGAATCAGGAGACTGTGCGTTCGGGCGCCGATTATCGAAACAACCTCGTTGCCCGCTTCCTTTGCCGCCCTGGCGATGGGCAGCACTTCGGCGGTCCCCACTCCTCCGCCAACGCACGCGACCGAACCGAAGCTGTCGATGGGTGTCGGGTGACCGAGCGGACCAATCACATCTGCAAGCTCATCGCCGGGATTAAGCGAGTTCAAAAGGCGAGTGCTCTTTCCGACGCCCTGGACGATCAGGGTAATGCTGCCGCGTTCGAGGTCCGAATCGACGATGGTTAGCGGGATGCGCTCGGCGTATTCGTTAGCTCGGACGACTACGAAGTTACCGGCCTTGCGTTTCCGGGCGATCTTCGGAGCTTCGATAATGAAGCGGCAGATGCCGTCGGCTATCGCGGATTTGTCGAGTATTTTGTTTGCCATCTATTCCTCTCTCAAGCCTGCTTGCCGGCGTCACCTGGTCGCCCATCGGGCCGTCAGTTTTGACGAGGGGCGCCCAAGGCCGGACGCCCCTACAGGCTCGATAAAAAGCGAGCAAGGACTGCTCGTGCTATCAAGGAATCTAAATGGTTTGAGTTAGATGGGGCTATGATGGGGGTCACTGCGCGTTGTGACGGCCGTCACATCGAGTCGTTGCGGGCGCGTGGGAACGAGAGTGTGAAAAGTCCCCGCGAATCCCACCAACGCAGAGACTGTGTGAAAAGTTCGTAGTCCGGCCTTCAGGCGGAAGTTTGTATCTGTATTTACGCCGGATTACGAACTTCCGCCTGAAGGCCGGGCTACGAACATTGCATTTTCACACAGTCTCTGCGTTGGTGGGATTCAGAACCGAGGCGGGCCGGCGTTGCTTTGTAGCGGAGTATGTACGATCAACCAACTGACCTCAAGTGGCGTTCTGAGCTGCGCGCGAACGCGAGGCCTCCTTCACCATCTCGCTTGCGGAGATGATCAGCTTCGCGATGTCGACCATTGGCGCGCGTTTGTCCTGACTCTGCTTTTGAATCAAGCGAAACGCCTCAGCCTCGCTCACCCTGGCTGAATCCATCAGGAGGCCCTTGGCTTTTTCAATGAGCTTGCGCTCGGCAAGCTTATCGCGAAGATAGTTGATCTCGCTTTCAAGCCAGAGGTGCTTCGCCTGTTGATGAGCGGCTACGGAGAACGCAGCGCAGATATCGTCTGCGCTCGCCGGACTCACCAACAGGACCTGCGCGCCGGCTTGCACCGCTCGCGCGCCGAGCGACGCGTCGGCCTCGGCGGTCAAAGCTACAATCGCCAGCGGACGCTTGGCTGAGAGTCGCTTCATCAGTTGCAGGCGTTCCTCGCGTTGATGCTGGACGTCAATCAAGACGATATGATCACCATCGGAAGCCGTGATGAATTCGACAAGCTGTTGATCTTCACTGAACTCCTGGTCTACCTGGTAACCAGCGGCTGCGCAGTCGAGAGCCAGCCTTTGACGCAACCCCGCTTCCGCGCTGAGAATGCACACCTTAATCGGAACTAAATCCGCTTGATGTTCCATCAACACCGACCTTTCTGAATGTTCTTCAACATCTGCAAAGTATGCGAATGTATGCGAATTCAATTTGCGTTTTTTGTCGTCTCCCAATCGACACGCCTGAGGCCGAGGCCTTTCAAACCGAAGAATCGTCGCAAGCGGCGGGCCATAAGCACATGTCCGGTGATCTTACTTGTTGCGGCGAGTTACAAGTGATCGTGGAATTTGAATCGGGTAAAGAGTACTGCGCTGCTGCGTAAGAAATTCCAGCGGGGAGCCCAAAATCTTGTTAACCTTGGCGCGTCGTATTGGTTCGCAAGCCCGGGCAGGTTTGTAAAAGCGAGCGTTCAGAGTACCGACTTTAGTCGGGCAGTGCTTTGTGAAAGAAATGCATCGATTCCACAAGGCACTGCCCGACTAAAGTCGGTACTCTGAACGCCCGCTCTGAAACGCCGGCTCTGAACGCGCTATGCGTGTTGCACTGCGTCTGCGAGTTTTATCAACGAAGCCTTGGCATCCCCGTAGAGCATGCCGCAATTTGGTTTGAAGAAGAGTGGGTTCTCGATGCCGGCGAAGCCTTTCCCTTTTCCGCGCTTCAGCACAACTACCCAGCGAGCCTTGTCGACTTCTAATATCGGCATTCCCGCAATCGGACTTTTTGGATTGTCGCGCGCATCGGGATTCACTACATCATTGGCGCCGATAACGACAGCTACGTCGGTTGCCGGAAACTCGGCATTGATCTGCTCGAGATCATAAAGCGACGAGTATGGCACATTAGCTTCAGCCAGCAACACATTCATATGGCCGGGCATGCGGCCGGCGACCGGATGAATCGCGTACTTAACAGTCACGCCGCGCGCCTCGAGTATGTTGGCAAGCTCCCGAACCGCGTGTTGAGCTTGCGCGGTAGCCATTCCGTAACCCGGAACGAAAATCACCTGACTCGCATACGCAAGCTGTACTGCCACGTCTTCAGCTTTGACTTCGCGCATCGAACCGAGCGCACCGGCGGTGCTGGCTTCTACCTCCGCTCCAAACGCTCCAAACAGAACGTTGGTTATCGAGCGGTTCATCGCCCTGCACATGAGAATCGAAAGAATAAAACCCGAAAAGCCGTCAAGCGTGCCGGCGATGATCAGGACGTTGTTTGAAATCGCGAAGCCGGTGGCCGCCGCCGCGAGTCCCGCATAGGAGTTCATCAACGACATCACTACCGGCATGTCCGCTGCGCCGATCGGCAAGACCAGCAACACACCAAACACAAAAGCGAGCCCGGCCATCGCATAGAAAAGCGAGTGCGCCGAAGGATCGTAGATCAGATAGCCGAACATCACGACGGTGGCAGCCAGCAGCGCCATGTTGAATATGTTCTGCCCGCGATAGGTGATCGGGGTGCCGCGAATCCAGTCCTGAAGCTTGATGAACGCCATCAGGCTTCCGGTGACGGTGATTCCTCCGAGCAATACCTCGAGGCTCAACGCAGTCATCTTGAAAGTGCCGACATCGGCGCCATGAAGGTAGTACTCAGAGACTCCAACCAGCGACGCCGCGAGCGCGCCAAACGCATGCGAGAGCGCGGTCCGTTGCGGCATCGCGGTCATCGGCACCCAGATGGAAATCGCGCCTCCGATGATCGAGCCGATAATCAAACCGGCTACGATCCATTCGTAGCTGACAATTTCCTTGTGAACGAGCGTGCCGACGATTGCCAGAAACATGCCGACTTCGGCGTAGATCATGCCTCGTCGCGCAGTCTCGGGATGGCTGAGGCCTTTGAGACCGAGAATAAATAGAATGGATGCCGCTAGGTAAGTGAGTTCGATTAGAAGACCCATCAGGCTCGCTCTTGCTCCTCTGTAGAGTCTTTCTTGTCTGTCTTCGCTGCGGGTTGCCTCTTGAACATCCTAAGCATTCGATCGGTGATCATGAAGCCGCCGACCACGTTTATCGTCGAGGCGGTCACCGCTATGAAACCGAGCCAGGTGCTGACCGTGTTGTAGTGCGCGCCGGCGGTAACAAGGGAACCGACCAGCGATATTCCGGATATCGCGTTGGTCGCCGACATCAAAGGGGTGTGAAGTAGCGGCGGGACTCGAGAGATGACCTGATAGCCGAGAAACGCGGCCAGCGCAAAGACGTACAGCCCGGCAATAATGACTTCAGTACTCACTATTCGTTTCCTCCACGCGAGTCCGACAAACTTCAGTTTGTCGCAGTTTCATACTGTCACCACCAAGCCGAACGACAAACTGAAGTTTGTCGGACGTCAACGCGCAGCGGTCTCGAGCGCTGCCCCAACTCGTTGATTGACGACCTCGCCGTTGTGCATTACGCACGTTGGGCCAACCACATCATCGTTCAGGTCGATTTTTAACTTACCGTTTTCGTCGATCAACAGCTTCACGAAGGCGGCGACATTGCGCGAATAAAGCTGGCTCGCGTGAACCGGCACGGTAGCGGCGAGATTCAGCGGCGACATTATCACCACTCCTTCTCGCTCGACTGTTTCTCCGGGTGAGCTGACCGCGCAATTCCCGCCCGTCGCTCCCGCGAGATCTACGATCACCGAGCCGGGTTTCATTTGCATAACCGCTTCTTCGGTTAGCAGCAGAGGCGCGGGACGCCCCGGCACTTGAGCCGAAGTGACGATAACGTCCGAGCCTCGGGCGTGTCTGGTTATCAATTCCCGTCCGCGCGCGAGCGCTTCTTCTGTAAGCTCGACCGCATAGCCTCCGGCGTCTTCGGTTTTGATTCCTCCGAGATCGACCTGCAAAAACTTCGCGCCAAGAGAGCGAACGTGTTCGCCTGCCGCCGCGCGAACATCGTAGGCTTCGACGACCGCACCCAGGCGGCGAGCGGTTGCGATGGCTTGCAGGCCCGCAACTCCGGCCCCGAGGACAAGCACTTTTGCGGGAGCGATCGTGCCGGCGGCGGTCATCAACAGGGGAAACATTCGCGGCAGGCGCTCCGCGGCCAGGACCACCGCCTTGTATCCGACAATCGTCGCCATCGACGAGAGCGCATCCATAGTCTGAGCTCTCGTCGAACGGGGAATCAGTTCCATGGCAAAGGCGGTGAGGCGGCGTTCCAGCAGTTGAATCATTGATTGCGGTTCGTCGAGCGGTCTCAGGAAACCAATAACCACAGCCCCCGGCTGAAGCAGAGCGATGTCGTCATCCGGAGGCCGGTTCACGCACAACAGCACGTCGGCGCTCTCGATAAGCGCGCGCCGGTCGCCGGCCACGACGGCGCCGACTTCGCTGTAACTCTGGTCACTAACACTTGATTGTTTTCCGGTCCCGCTCTCGATGTGGACTTCGACGCCCTGAGCGACGGGCGCGCGCACGGATTCAGGCATGAGCGCCGCGCGAGTCTCGCCCGCCGCCGCTTCTCGCAGAACTGCAATCTTCATCAAGGCTCCGTGACCTGGTTGGTTAACTCCGGCCTGCCGTGTTCAGGCTTTCGATGAACCACTGGTAATGAAACAAGAATATATCATCTCGCCCCTGCTTTTTGGAGTTGAATGTCGGACACCTCGATCGAATGAACCGTGAAGTCGAGCGCGGGAATATTCACGAGCGTCTCGGGTATTAAACCTGTGAACGACAATGTGCCGAAGATTACACGGCGAGTTTTCAGGAGGATTGTTAGATGCTAAAACGAACGCTCCTATCAGGCGGATTGCCTTTACGTGGACTTCAATTCCGGTTCCTTGCCGGGAGTGGAGCGAGACCGGCTACAAGGTCGGAGATCCTCAAGAACAAGTGGTACGCATCGATCGGCGACGGTTCGAATCCATACTTTTCATAGAACCGCCTGGCCGTATCATCCTTCGCGTGAACGATGATAGCGCGCAGCCCCGCGATGCCAGCAGCCTGAAGCGTTCGAAGGAAAGCGTCTTTGAGTAACGCAGCCCCAAGTCCCTGGCCTTGTTCGCTTGAATCTACCGCAAGTCTGGCCAGCAGCATTACCGGGATTGGATACTTCGCCAACCCGGCCTTCACGCTCGCGGAAGCTTCGTCGAGTGCAACGGAACCGTAAGCAAGCGCGTAGTACCCGACTACGCGGTTACCTCGAGTCGCAACGTAGGTGCGAGCGGCATTCTTTCTTTGATTCTGCAGAGCATACTGCTTCAGGTATTCGTTGAGCGGCTGAACGCCCGAATCGAATGCGTTTCGATCGTGCGACCGGGTTAGGAGAACTGGCGCATTCAACTGATCAGCGTTTGACATCGAACGGTCCGGGCCTGGTCAATAGCCGGCGCAGCGCGGGAATAGACTTCGGCGGGGCGTCCAGAGCGGCACAAAACTCCTTCCATTGTTTCCGGGGCAATGTGAACTGTGCCTGATCCGCAATCACCTGCTGCGCCGCCGCGAGCGACTGTTCAAGCACAAACTCGCTCATCGTGACTTCGCTGATGCGTGCTGCTTGCGCAATTACCCTCTTCTGGACCGCGGATGCCCGAATGCTTAACCGGGACACTCTCGGGGAGGATCGTGTTTTCGAGTCAGACGTGCTTGGCATAACCCCTCTCCTCGATATCTATTCCGATCACACTGAGCATCCTACCCTGCCGGACGTACGTTGTACACCCAAGCGTGTGATCCTGCTTGAAAAGCGAACCCGCTCCGTCATTGCTGCGACCTCATCTTGTCACTCTTGCTGCTCGCCTGTAACCTCTTCACGATGCCAGCCTGCCCTCGATGCAATAAGCGGCCAGCGAAGCGGTTTTGTCCCGCACTCAGGACAAAGATCTGCGCCGTCTGCTGCGCGACCGAACGAATGATTGAGCTCGCGTGCCCTGAGACCTGCTCTTACCTGATAGAGGCTCGCTCGAGCGCAAGCCAGCGTGAGAGGCTAATGCTACAAAAGGAGACGGCCGCTAATCCGGGCAATCTCAGCCTCACCGAGCGGGGCTTGCTGGCCCTCAACATGATCGAGCAAGCCATCGTCAACACTCAGCGCGGAGTTGAGGGGATTCGGCTTCGCGATCTGACCGATGAAGAGATTCTTGCGGCGGTCGAAAACGCCATCAAGAATGCCGAGACCGAAGAGAGCGGGCTGATTTACGAACACGGCGCCGGGTCGGCGCGCATCACGGAGGTTAGCCGGCGAATACGCTCGGGTCTGGACGAGATGAGCGCAAAAATATCCGCGGAAGCGCGGCCGCGACGCAGTGAAGCACTAAAGGCCCTTATCTTTACTCGCGAAGCGGTGAAGGCCCATATGCGGCGCGCTGCCGGCGATGCAGAGGGTTCGCGCGGCTACTTGCGCTATGTCACTTTGTTCTCGCCGTGGCCGGAGGAAGAGACCAGACCAATTCTTTTGTAGAATATTAGCTCGCGGGTGAAAATCATGCGGCTCTTGCCGTTTATGCCGAGACGCACGCAGATAGGGTTTCCCCCTATTTATCGCTTGCAGCCGCTATGCAGCGTGCTATAATGCGGCCCGTCATTGGGTATTGAGCGGAAGGGAAGTTCTCCCCAGTTCCCTGAAATCATAACGAAAAACTTAATTCTCGATCGGCAGTCAGTCAGTCGATAGTAGAAAGGCCCGCAGCCGAAGTCCTTGCCAAGTCGACAGCCGCGAGCCTTTTGGAACCCATCGCTAATGCAGATGCGACGGCTTGTAGCTTAGACGTGTAGTTGTCGGGAAAAGTCACCATTTTTTTTCGGCCTGCCTCGAGCACGTTCAAAGTCACGCGCGTCTGCATTCTGACCGGCGCGAGCAGTCTCCTCATCGAGGAAGCTCGCGCGGGAGATGCGGCCCATGCGCGTTCACACTACGGTTGCGATCCCCACTCCGAGGACAGAGGAACCGCACGGTTGGCGCCGGCTAGCCCGAATTCTCAGCGACGCAGCTCAATGGTTGTCGCAGCTCGTTTCTCGTCGATTCACGCCGAGTCTTTCGCGTCCCATTTATCTCCCGCTGGCCTGCGCCGGCATCTTCCTCCTTGCGCTCGGAGTCAGGGCCCTCCACTGGCAAGATAGCTATTCCGAATTGGCGCAGAAGGGTCAGTGGATGGCCAATCATGCCCGGCATTACAAGACAGAGGCCCGGCGAATGTTGAAGGAGGGTGGAATCCTCTTTCCTCGCGAAGCTGTTGATCCGGGCGATGCGAGGTTGATCCTTCACCCGCCCGGATACCCGGCATTCATTGCCGGAGTCTTCTCGGTTGCGGGAGACTCGGACTTTGCACTGACGCTGGCGCAAATCATTTTCGACTCGATATCCGCCGTGCTCATTTTCATGATCGCAGCGGAGTTCTTTAACTATGCCGTGGCGACGATCGCCGGCGCGCTGGCAAGCCTCTCGCCTCACTTTGCGCACTACTCATTATTGACCTCGCCCGATACGCTGTGCGTACTGCCGATTCTTGCGGCGGTCTATCTTACGATCAAAACGATCAGGCGTCCCCGGCTGCTGACTATCATAGCCGCGGGTGCGATGGTCGGCTTGTCGTGCTGGCTCCGCGCGAACGCCTTGCTGCTTGCTCCATTCCTAGCGATAGCAGTTTCTCTGATGATTGAGCGAGGACGGCGTTTGCGCTTTAGTGCGGCGCTTATTGGCGCGACTGTCTTGGTGGTTTCGCCTATCACCATTCGCAATTGGGTCCTGTTTCATCACGTCATCCCCATCTCAATCGCCGGCGGCGAAAACCTGCTGGTGGGGATCGCCGATTTTGATAAGGAGAACAGGTTCGGTATGCCCGCCTCAGACGCAGAGGTTGGGCCCAAAGAGGCCGTGTGGTACAACCGGCCGGACTACGCCCGCAGCTTATGGCTGCCCGATGGCGTGGAACGCGATCAGGCTCGTTTCACTCGCGGACTCGAGGTTATCAGGGCGAATCCCCGCTGGTATGCGGGAGCAGTTCTTCAACGTGCATTCTTCATGTTGAGGTACAACGAATTCGGCCGCCGCCGCGATTGGCCTTTCAGTACATGCAATGTGCCCATCGTAGCGGCGGAACCCGCCGTAATGCACCTGCAGTCAAATAGCAGCGATCATCAGCCGGAGTGGTCGGGCTCATTGAAGGACCTGTCCGTCGAAGGCTCATCTGTCGTTTCACCTTACGCAGATGTCGCTGCCGATCAGGGAAGCCAGATCCTGCGAATCACCGCTGACGATTCGCAGTTCGGAGACCAATTCGCCACCACTCCTATCGCTGTCACGCCCGGATCGGACTATCTGCTGAGGCTTCACGCAGCGACCGAACGCCGGTCGGCTGCAGTGAAGGTGACAACCTCAGACCTCCGGATCGCGCTCGCGTCGGAAATCGTCGCCGGCAACGTCTCTTCGGTGAATCTGAGGAGCGGGTTGGAAGGAACAGACAAGACCGAGGCGCCCATCGATTCAGTCCGAGATCGATTGGCCGTGGTTCAGATTATGTTTGCCGCGGGCGATCGCAGCGACGTTCGAGTTGTGATCAGCAACAACGGAGCCTCCGCCGGTCGCTCTGTGATTGAGGTTGGCCAGATCGAGCTGTTCCGGCTTGGCGAAACGCCCTACCGATGGACTCGTTATCCTCGTTCTGTAATCCGGGGAATTCAAAAGAATCTCTTTAAGACGAACGTAATGCTGCCCCTGGTAATCGTCGGCGCGCTGTTGCTGATTGCAGCTCGAAAGAGCGCGGCGCTTGTTGTGCTGTTGGCGGTGCCCGCCTACTACATCGTTGCGCAGTCTCCGTTGAGCACAGAGTACCGTTACATACTCCCAATTCACTATTTTCTTTTTGTGTTGGCGGCGGTGACGCTAACCGCTCTCGTAGCGGCGATAACGCACGGGTCAAGACGGACTTTGATGTGGTCCGCTCTCGGGGCTCGAGGTCGCGTCAGAAATGAAAGTCTGATTGGAGGTACGTGATTTGAGCGGCAATTCATGGCGACTGACTTTGCCCTCGCGGGGAGCGATCATGCGAGCGCTTTTATTTGCGTTAGCGTTAGCCTCACTGGCTTACGCGGTGGTCACAGCGCCGAGCGTTGGCATCGATCTGAGGTTCTTTCAGACTGGGGCGCGGGAGTGGGCTGACGGAGTCTTTCAGATCGGCGCCGGCGTTGTTGGTGTCTACACTCCTTTTCTGCTGCCGATGCTTTTTCCAATCGCGTACGTGCCTTTTGACACGCTCGCCGTGTTATGGCTTGCGCTGAACATAGGCTCGGGAATGCTGAGCCTGCATTTCGCCAACAAGCTATGGGGAGAGCGCTGGCCCCTCAGGGCTCGTCTCGTCCTGGCAGCTTTCTTGATCGCGTCGGCTCCGTTCCGCGTGACATTGCGCAATGGACAAATCAGCTTGATGGTGATGGCGTTGTTGCTGGGGGCGTTGCTGGCACGAAAGAAGAATAAGAACTTTCTTGCAGGCGCACTGCTCGGCCTGTCGTTGTGCAAGTACACTCTGACGCTGCCCTTCTTTTTGTATTTTGGTTGTAAGAGAGAATGGAAGCTTATTTCAACAGCGGTGCTCGTACCAATGGCTCTTACCGAAGTCTTTGGGTGGCGGCTTGGCCTCTCGTTGGTTGGAGTAATAGAGCAGTACATTCCTCTTGCGGGCCAGATCCTGTTTTCAGGCCTGCCTGGCCGCACCGGAACCACCGAGATCAAGATGTTGTTTCTGGATTTGAGCGGCGGCAACGAATGGTTTGCGGCGATTATTACATTAATCTTATCGACAACCGCGTTGGCGTGTATGGCGATAATGTTTATCAGAAAGCCACGATGGGAGACGGCTCATTTTGCGGCGCTCGCGCTGTTCAGCCTGTGGTCGGTCTATCATCGAACTTATGACTCGGTCCTGTGCCTGATCGCCGCGGCCATGCTGACGGATTTTTTGATTAAGAAGAGATTCGTCGCGTTCAGCCGGTTCTGGCTCGGAGCGCTTGCCTTATTTGTCATTAGCATACCCGGACTGCTTGTCGACCGGCTAAAACTGGACGCGGCCAGGTTCGCAAGAAATCCTTTCTTTCTGCTCGGCTTGCACATCGAGCGAATCCTGGTGTTCGCGCTTTTCTGGTCGGTGCTGTTTCTCATGTGGAAGACACGCGAGATGGATGACTCGGTTATGGTAGATCGCGAGGCTATTGTAGATCGCGAGGGTGAGGGGGCACTCCTCGTCACCGTTGCTGTTTGATACCGGCATCTTCAAGCGCGTCGTTGAGGTCGGTCGCGGCGCTGTCGATCTGGTGTTCGGTTTCATCGTCGCTCGCGCCCGAAGCTGAGATCAGTATCCGGAACTTTACGTCCGAACCGAAGTGACTCGCGCGCGATTTGATGTACACCTCCGGATGGGCTAACGCAACCTTCCGCAAAGCCGGCGCAAGTTCGGACTCATCACCGCACTCAACGACCAGTTGACGTTCGCGATAGCTTCCCCGACCGAAAACACCGGTTAGCAGAGTCTGGAGGGGACCTTCTATTATTGTCCTCAGTTCAGCAGGCACGCCGGGCAACGAAACGATGCGAGCGCCTCCGAATTCAAGTACCACCGCTGGCGCTGCTCCCACCGGATTCTCGATCGGGAGAGCGCCTTCGGGCAATCGAGCCATTTTCAACCGCGCATCGCTCATTTCCGGGCCAGGCACGTAGCCTTTCGAAGCGAGCTGATGATAGCGGCCGGCAACGATCCTCTTCGCGGCTTCGTTCATCTCGAGCCTGAGGTCAGCGAACTTCGCGATAGCCGCGAGAGTAAGGTCATCATCAGTCGGGCCGAGGCCGCCACACGTGAAGATCAAGTCTGCGCCGCGCGCGACCGAAGCGCGCACCTCCTCGGCTATGTCGTCGATTTCGTCGCGCACGACGGCTACGTGTCTCACGCGCCCGCCCATGCCTCGAACTACACGGCAGAGGTAATTCGAATTCGTGTCTTCGACGAGTCCAAGCAGGATCTCGTTTCCGATCGTGAGGATCTCGACGTTTATCACGCGTCGATTATAGCAAGGCGGAAGTTAGAAGGCGGAAGGCGGAGACTTCTTTGCGAGCTTTGCGGTCCTTTGCGTCTTTGCGTTGAGTATTCTGGTTTCGAATCAGAATACTCAACGCAAAGACGCAAAGGACCGCAAAGCTCGCATCGAAAGCACGAGACACTGCCCGACTAAAGTCGGTACTCTGAACGCCCGGTTACTTCTGACCTCTGACCTCTGACCTCTGACTTCTGACCTCTGACCTCTGACTTCTGACCTCTGACCTCTGACTTCTGACCTCTGACCTCTGACTTCTGTCCCTTGGCATCTTTTTTTCGTTTTTGAGTGTCAAAGGAGAGGTAGGGCTGGGCGCTCGGCTGATTTGGTTCGTGCGGCCACGCCTGTTTCGCCCTACCACCTCATTTCGCATCCTGTGTACCGGAGAAGATACTGGAGAAAGAAAAATGAAGAAGACGAACATTTTCCTGGGCGTTTCGATCGCATTGCTGTCACTTGCTCTGACCGGTTGTCCTGAACGCATTCGCATCGGAGACATCAGTCGGGATCCGGGTCGCTACCACGACAAAGAAGTTACGGTAGCCGGCCGCGTCGTTCGTTCATATGGCGCCGCGGGCGCGGGCGTTTATGAAGTCGATGACGGCACGGGCACTATTTGGGTAGCCACGGAAAAATATGGAGTCCCAACCAAAGATACTTACATTGGAGTGACTGGTCGTGTGGTTCCGGGCGTCACGTGGGCCGGTAAGAACTACGGAAACGGGATGCGAGAAACACGGCGTCGCACTCACGATACGAGGTAAGGTTTCGGGTTCAGGGTTCAGGGTTCCGGGTTCGCGGTTCCTGGTTCAGAGTTCAGAGTTCAGAGTTCAGGGTTCAGGGTTTCTGGTTTCCTAATGAATCGCTAAGCAGGACCAGGAACGCAGAACCCGGAACCCTGAACTCTGAACCCGGAACCCGGAACCCTGAACCCTGAACTCTGAACCCTGAACCCTGAACCCTGAACCGTGAACCCTGAACCCTGAACCCTGAACCCTGAACCCTGAACCCCCGAACCCTGACCCATTTCAATCTGCTCCCGACAGAGCCTCGTGGCCGGTGACCGCCTCGAGTTCTTTCTCTTCTGCTTTCCATTCAGCAGTGCGAAACGCGCCTTCCCATCTGGCGATGACCACCGTAGCCAGGCAGTTGCCGACTACATTCATAGCAGTACGACCCATGTCCATGAGTTCGTCCACGCCCAGGATTATGATCACGCCTTCAGCCGGAAGACCCAGCGAATTAACCGTGCCCAGCAGGATCACCAGCGCCGCGCGCGGCACTCCGGCCACGCCTTTTGACGTGAGCATCAAAGTGAACACCATTGTGAGTTGCTGCCACCACGACAGATGAACACCGGCGGCCTGCGCTACGAAGACCGACGCAAGCGACAGGTACACTGTGGTGCCATCG